>Ga0193726_1000976_pt1 | contig 25230 bp, 17 predicted proteins | sample H2c1metaG_FD_144928 | JGI IMG/M metagenome (GOLD analysis project Ga0193726, IMG submission 144928) | Soil microbial communities from a riparian zone of the East river system, Colorado, United States - H2c1 | ecosystem: Environmental > Terrestrial > Soil > Riparian zone | place: USA: East River...
CCTCGCACGAATCCTCTATCGGCCCGCGATCACGAACGGCAGGCCGAGCGCGGATGCGCGCTGATTGATCGCAGCGACGTCGCCCGTCATGAAGCGCTGCGTCTCGGCGCTGAGCGCCGTCAGCTCCTGCTCCTGCTTTTCGAGCACCTGCTGCATCCCGGCGGTCGGCACGCCCTCCCCTTCGATGGCCCACATCTGCAGCGGCGCGAGCCGCGAGTACAGCCGCGTCCCGCCGCGCATCGCGAGGATGTCGTAGACGACTTCCGCCGTCGGATTGTGGAGCGTGTCCTCGAGCGCGTCGGCCTTCGTCACGGCCGCCTGCGACGACGCGATCAGCGATGCGATGTCCGACTCGGACTTGCGCGGGTCCAGCGCCACGATCCGCGCCTTCAGCTGATCGCGGACCGAGTGGACGCCGTTCACCATGTCCGTCAGCTTCGACACGTCGTCGCGCACGCGTACGGCGAACGCCGCCTGGGCCTCGAGATCCGCTTGCGGACGATCGCCGCGCGGATCCGGAACCACGCGGACCGGCGCTGTCTGGCTCTTGCCGTCGAGCGTGAGGCGCACGGTGTAGGTGCCCGGGGCGACACGCGGACCCTCGGACGGATCGCCGGTGTCGATCTTCGCGTCCTTGATCTTGCTTGCGCCCTCGTACCGGAGATCCCATACCGCACGCTGGACGCCGGCGTCCGCCTGGAGCGCCGCCTTCTTCAGGTCTTCAGGATCCTCGTTGTCGGAGCTGTTGTCCGGCTTCTTCACGGCGCTGCTGAGCGTGCGCACCACGCGTTGTTGCGCGTCCAGGATCTCGATCCGGATTTCGTTCGCGGCCTTGTCCTTCAGCGAATAGTAAATCGACGCGCCGTGCGGCGCGCTGTCGAACGCACCGATCCGCCCGCCGTAGTTGCCCGCCCCGTAATGCCACCGCACCGCATCCGCGACCGGAAAGAGGTGCGTGGGCTCCGCAGCGATCGACTCGGTCAGCTCGCGCACCGGCTGAAGGTCGTCGAGGATCCAGACCGAACGGCCGTGCGTCGCGAGCACGAGGTTGTCGTCCTTGACGATCAGATCGTGGACCGCGACGGTCGGCAGGTTCAGCTGCAGCGATCGCCAGCTCTTGCCGTCGTTCTGCGAAAACATCACGCCGCGCTCCGTGGCGAGATAGAGCTGCCCGCGTTTCTTCGGATCCTCGCGGACCGAATGCAGGTAGATGTCTTTCGGCAGCGACGAATCGAGGCGCGTCCAGGACTTGCCGAGATCGGTGGTCTTGTAGAGATAAGGACGCGTGTCGTCGAGTCTGTGCCCGTCGACGACGACGTATGCGGCGTTGGCGTCGAAGGGTGACGGCTCGATGATGCTGACGGTGGCCCACTCGGGAATGCCCGGCATGCCTTTCGTGACGTCCGTCCAGTTCTTCCCGCCGTCCTTCGTGACGTGCACGAGCCCGTCGTCGCTGCCGGCCCAGATCAGATCCTGCTGTTTCGGTGATTCCGCGATCGCGAAGACCGTGTCGTAGGTTTCGATGCCGGTGTTGTCGCCGGTGATCGGGCCGCCGGCCCATTTCTGCTTGGCCTTGTCGTTGCGCGTCAGGTCCGGGCTGATCGCCTGCCAGTGCTGACCGCCGTCGGCGGTTTTGAAGATCACCTGCGCGCCGTGATAGATGACGTGCGGATCGTGCGGCGAGCCGCTGATCGGCGCGGTCCACTGAAAGCGGTACGTCATGTCCTCGGCGCCGTGGCCCGACGGATTCTCCGGCCACGCGCTCACGTTGCGCGACTCGCGCGTCCGGTAGTCGTAGCGCGTGATGATCCCGAGGTATTCGCCCGCGTACACGATGTTCGGATCGGAGGCGTCCGAGACGACGTGGCCCGCTTCGCCGCCGCCGACGTCGTGCCAGTCGCTGAGCGCGATCCGGCCGAGGAGGCTGTCGCTCGGGCCCTGCGCCGTGCCGAGGTCCTGCATCGCGCCCGCGACCCAGTACGGGCGCCGCGTGTCGGCGGCCACGTGATAGAACTGCGAAATCGGCAGCGGCGGCGACGACCACGTCTCACCGCCGTTGGTCGAGATGTGAACGCCGCCGTCGTTGGCGACGATGATCCGCTTCGGGTTGCGCGGATCCATCCACACATCGTGGTTGTCGCCGTGCGGGACCTTCACGTACTGCACCGTCTTCCCGCCGTCGATCGAATGCAGCATCGGCACCTGCGGAAACCAGACGTCGTTTTCGTTCTGTGGGTTGACGGTGAGCGTCGAGTAATACCAGGCCCGCTGCCGGAGCGCGCGGCCGGCGTTGACCAGCTCCCAGCTTTCGCCGCCATCGTCTGATCGGAAGAGACCGCCCTTCTCGGCTTCGATGAGCGCGTACACGCGGCGGCCGTCGGACGGCGCCACGGCGACGCCGACCTTGCCCCAGATGCCGTCGGGCAGGCCGTGGGCAGTGATCGGTTTCCACGTGTCGCCGGCGTCATGCGAGACGTACAGGCCGCTGCCCGGTCCGCCGCTCTGCAGATCCCAGGGGAGCCGCCGCGCCTGCCAGAAGCCGGCGAAGACGATGGACGGCGTCTGCGGATCGATCGCGACGTCGGAGGCGCCGGTGTTGTCGTCCTTCTTCAGCACCTGCTGCCACGTCTTGCCGCCGTCGCGCGTTCGGTACACGCCGCGTTCGGCATTCGGCGCGAACGCGTGGCCGAGCACCGCCGCGAACGCGACGTCCGCGTTCGCCGGGTGGACGGCGATGGCGCCGATCTGCCCTTCCTGCGTCCACACGTGCGTCCACGTCTTGCCGCCGTCGGCCGATTTGTAGATGCCATTGCCGGCGGCGACGTTGCCGCGGATGTTGGCTTCGCCGGATCCCACGTAGATGCTGTTGCGGTCGGATGGCGCGATCGCGATCGATCCGATCGACGAGACCGGCTGATCGTCGAACACGGATTTCCACGTCGCGCCGCCGTCGAGGGAGCGCCACACGCCGCCGGACGCGGTCGCGGCGAAATAGGTCGTCGGGTCGCCCGGGATGCCGGCCGCGCGCGCCACGCGTCCTCCGGCTGCGGGACCGATGTTCCGGTACTTCAGCGCCTTGAATTCCTTCGGCGAGTCGCGCCACGCGGGTTTTGGCTCGTCCTGTGCGCGCAGCGCGATCAGCGACGCGGCCATGACGACGGCCGACGCGAGGCCGCGAACGCCTGTCGCGCCGAAGCCGCGCAGCGGCGAAGGCGGGCGAAACGTTGGAGATGACATGCGCGGGAGTTTACCAGATGGATGGCGGACCGGCGTCAGCGGCTGGTCTGCGACCGCACGGCGGCGGCGAACGCCGGGCGCTCGCGGCGCGAGACCGGCACGCTGGCGCCGCACTCGAGCACCGCGACGCCGGCGTCGCCGTTCAACGTCAGTTCGCGAACGCCGCCGACGCGCACCAGTGCGCGCCGGTGCGCGCGGACGAAGCCGTGCGCGCGCACGCGCTGCTCGAGCAGGCGCAGCGGCTCGCGGAGCAAGTAACTCCGTCCCCCGGACCAGACGCGCGCGTAGTTGTCCGCGGCTTCGATCCAGTCGATCTCGCGGACCGGCAGCACACGCGCGCCGCGCGACGTCCGCACGACGATCGCCGGTTCGCGCGCCGCCGGCGATGCCGCGCTCAGCTGCCGCGTCAGCCGCTTCATTGTCGCGGCGAACCGCGCTTCGCTGACGGGCTTCACCAGGTAGTCGAGCGCCTGCGCCTCGAACGCCTTGATCGCGAACTCGTCGTACGCGGTCAGGAAGACGACGGCCGGCATGCGCTCCGGCGTCCGCCGGCGGATCACCTCGAAGCCGTCCATCCCCGGCATCTGCACGTCGAGAAAGACGACGTCGGGCCTGGCGACGTCGAGCGCGGCAAGCACCTCGGCGCCGTTGCGGCACTCGCTGACGACGGTGAAGGCGGGAAAGGCGGCGAGGAGCTGGCGGACGCCGCGGCGTGCGGCGGGTTCGTCGTCCGCGATCAGCGCGCCCCACTCAGTGCGCGGCATCGGCGGGCTCCGCGTCGAGTTCCCGATATGGCATCCGCAGCGTCGCGAGCGTGCCGCCGGCGGGCGCGCGCTCGACCGTGAGGGACGCACGCTCGCCGTAGACCGCGTGAAGACGCTCGCGCGTGTTCGCGAGCCCGTGGCCTGGCTGAACAGCGGCCTGAGCATCGATGCCCGGCCCGTCGTCTGTGACGACGAGCTCCAGACGGTCGCCCGCGCGCCTGGCGGCGACGGCTACGCGTCCAGCGTCCGTGCGCCGGGCGATGCCGTGTCGAATCGCGTTCTCCACCAGGTGCTGGAGCGCGAAGCTCGGCACCGCTGCGGCCAGCGCGCCGGAGTCGATCGCGAACTCCGGGCGCAGGCGATCCGAAAAGCGCGCCTGCTCGATCGCGAGGTACTGGCGGACGAGCTCCAGCTCTTCCTCGAGGGTCACCTCGTTCACGCGATGTCGCGTCAGCGTCCGTCGCAGGACGTCGCTCAGCTGTTCGACCATCCGCGCCCTACCGGGACCATCCCCATCCCGCGCGCGAACGGCGATGGTGTTCAGCGTGTTGAAGAGGAAGTGCGGATTGAGCTGCGCCTGGAGCGCGGCGAAACGCGCGCCGGAGAGCTGTTCCGACAAACGCGCGACCTGCACCTCACGGTCGTTCGCCTCGACGAAATAGCGGATCGCGTGCGCGATGCCCGCGATGCAGAAATACACCACGACGCCGAACGGCAGCGTCGTGAAGATCCAGCTCAATAGGTCCACGCCGGCGTTGTGCCAGAACCGGCCGTCGGCGGCATTCATGGCCGCGTGCACGCGGTCCGGAACAAACAGCAGACGCAGTCCGAACTGCAAGACCTTGCCGCTCGTCGCCCACGCCGCGCAGAAGATCAGCGCGAACAGCAGGTGCAGGGTGAAGCGCCGCCCCGCGCGGGGCCGCTCGATCGGCCAGCGGCGCGACACGGCGAAGATCGGCGGCGTCAGCAGCGCGTACACGAGCCAGTCGCCGCCCGCGAACAACAGTTCCACTGGGCCCGCGGGCGGTTCACCGGCAAGCCGCTGCTGGGCGACATGGTCGATCGTCGCCAGAATCGCCGGGGCGAGCCAGACGACCGACACGAGCATCCACGGGCGCAGTCGTGGCCGGAATCGCACGGGCACACGCTATCCCGGGCGCGGCGGACGCGCAACACTGGATCCTCCTGGAGGCCGGCGAAGTACCGCTCGCGTCGGCCCGGACGCCGTTCGCGTATTCGGCGTTGCCCGGCGGACGCCGCGCGGCGACAATCCACCGCAGCGGAGGGAAGCCATGCCGGTTGCAGTCGCCAGCGCGTCGCCGAAGGTGTCCCGCGTCCAGTCGATCGACGTGATCCGAGGCGTGGTGATGGTGCTGATGGCCATCGACCACGTGCGCGTCTATTCGGGGCTACCCGCGGGCGGTCCGACGGCCGGCATTTTCTTCACGCGGTGGGTGACGCATTTCTGCGCGCCCGCGTTCGTGTTCTTGGCCGGCACGAGCGCGTTCTTCGCGGGACGGACGCGGACGCCGTCAGAGTTGTCGCGTCTGCTCGTGGTCCGCGGCGCATGGCTTGCCGTCCTCGAGCTCACCCTCATCCGCATCTGCTGGACGTTCAACCTCGATTACGCACACTACGTGCTGCTCGGCGTGATCTGGATGCTTGGCGTCTGCATGGTACTGATGGCGCCCCTCGCACGGCTGCCGCTCAGGACGATCGCGACGTTTGGCCTCATCGTGATCCTCGCGCAGAACGCGATCGGCCTCGCCGGTCCCCACATCCCGGAGTCGGCCGTGTGGACGTCGGCGTTCTTTCAGGTGCTGTGGTTTGGCGGTGTGTTCAGGTTCTCTCCGGAAGGCCCGGCGATCGCCGTCCTCTATTCAATCGTGCCGTGGATCGGCGTCATGGCGTCAGGCTATGCGTTCGGCGCGATCCTGCTGCGCGAACCCGCGTCGCGCGATCGCGCGTGTCTGTGGATTGGCCTGTCGTTGACGTCCGCGTTTCTCATCCTGGGATCGGCCGGCGCGGTGTTCGGCGGCGCGGCGAACGGACGTCCGTTCCTGTTCCGCCTCCTGAGCCAGCAGAAGTATCCGGCATCGCAGCTGTTCCTGATGATGACGCTCGGGCCGACGATCGCGCTCATGCCGGTGGCCGGACGCCTGACCGGCGCGATCGGTCGGTTCTTCTCGACGTTCGGCCGCGTCCCGTTCTTCTACTATCTGCTGCACATCCCGTTGATCCACGCGTCCGCCCTGGTCGTCTCGCTCGTGCGCGAAGGGCGCGTCGATCCGTGGCTGTTCGGCAATCATCCGATGATGCCGCCGAACGTGCCGCCAGGCTACAGGTGGAGCCTGCCGCTCCTCTACCTCGACTTCGCCATCGTGATCGCTCTTCTGTATCTGCCGTGCCGATGGTACGCTGGCGTGAAAGCGCGCCGCCCGCACGGCCGGCTGCAGTACTTGTAAAGCCGCGCTCCGCACATGACGACCGACAAAGAGCATCCGCGCTCGTCGCGGCACCGCTATCGCCTCTTCGTCCGTGACTACCGAAACGGCCAGCTCGAAGATCCGGACAATCCGGTCGAGCGCAAGCCGGGCGAGGCCGCGCCTGCGCCGCCGCCGAGCAGCAGCGTCAAGCGCCGCGATCACCTGCGCGACTACCTGCGCTGGCTGTGGCCGCACCGGGCCGGCGTGTCGCTGCTGTTCGCGCTCGCGCTCGTCTCGGCGGCCCTCGAGATGGTCGATCCGCTGTTCATGCGGTACATCATCGACCGCGTCCTCCTGAACAAGGCGATCGACACGCCCGAGCGCCTCGCGCGCTTGAATGTCGCGGGGCTCGCCTACCTCGGCGTGATTCTGCTGACGAGCCTTTCCGGATTTCTGAAGAATTACCGCCAGCGCCTCGTCAACACGCGCGTGATGCTCTCGCTGCGGCGGTCGCTGTTCGAGCGGCTGCTGCACCTGCCGCTCTCGAAACTGTGGGACATGAAGACGGGCGGGATCCTCTCGCGTCTCACCGGGGACATCGACACGACGACCGGCCTGCTGCAGATGGCGCTCGTGTCGCCCGCGGTGTCGATCATCCGTCTGCTCATCGCGATCGTGATTCTGCTGACGCTGAACTGGCGGCTCGCGTTGATGGCGCTGGCGATCATTCCCGGCGTCATGCTGCTCAGCCTGACGTTCGCCAAGCGCGTGAGGCCGATCTACCGCTCGCTGCGCAAGGACGCCGAGCGCATCGACGGCCGCGTCGGCGAAACCTTCTCGGGCATCCGCGTCGTCCGCGCGTTCAGGCGGGAGGTGCGCGAGCTCGCGCACTACATGGTCGGCCGCCACACGGTCCTCCGCAAGGAGATGTTCGCGCAGCGCCGGGAGTCGGTGCTGTGGACCAGCTGGGGATTGCTGCTGGCGGCGGTCAATCTCGTGATCCTCTGGTACGGCGGCCACCTGAACATCGTCGGCAGCGCGTCGATCGGCGACATCATGGCGTTCCAGTGGTACACGTTTCTGCTGCTCAACCCCGTGTGGCAGATCGTGAATACCTTCTCGGAAATCCAGCGGTCGCTGGCCGCGATGGAACGCGTCTTCGAAGTGCTCGGCATGGACAGCGACAAACCCGACGCGCTGGACGCCACCGACGCACCGCAGACCGTGCGGGAGATCGGGTTCGAGCAGGTGGCGTTCGAGTACCGCGAAGGGCGGCCGGTCGTCCTGGACTTCGACGTCACCGTGCCTGGCGGATCGGTGGTGGCGCTCGTCGGGCGAAGCGGCGCGGGCAAGACGACCGTCACCGATCTCGTGGCGCGGTTTCACGATCCCACCCGCGGACGCATCCTGTTGAACGGCGTCGACATCCGGCAGTTCAAGCTGCGCACCTACCGGAATCTGCTGGCGATCGTGCAGCAGGACGTCTTCCTGTTCGACGGATCCGTGCGCGACAACATCGCCTACGGACGGGTGGACGCGACCGACGCCGACGTCGAAGATGCCGCACGCCGCGCCAACGCGCACGAGTTCATCGTCCGCCTGCCCGAGCAGTACGAGACGACGATCGGCGAGCGGGGCGTCAAACTCTCGGGCGGGCAGCAGCAGCGGCTCGCCATCGCGCGCGCGATTCTTGCGTCGCCGCAGATCCTGATCCTCGACGAGGCGACGAGCAATCTGGACACCGAGAGCGAGCAGCTGATTCAGGATTCGATGGCGGATCTGCTCGCGGGGCGGACGACGTTCATCATCGCGCACCGCCTGTCGACGATCCGCCGGGCGACGCTGATCCTGCTGATGGAGGATGGCCGCGTCATCGAACGGGGCACGCACGAAGAGCTCATGGCGCAGGGCGGCTTGTACTTCGGCATGGTCCGCCGGCAGATGGAATCGCACGGAGAAACGCTGGACGAAGCGCTGAAATCCGCACTGCGATCGTGACGGTCCGGCTGAAGCCGGACCCTACCGGAGTCCCATGGCCGATATCCAGCCCCATAGCCCGATGACCGATATCCAGACGCATCCGCGATTCGGCGAGGCGCTGGTCGCGCTCGACACAGGCGATCTTGAAACGCTGCGCGCCTTGGTGGCCTCGGATCCCGCGCTCGTGCATGCGCGGACCAATCTCGACGAATCTCATGGCTACTTCATGGGTGCGACGCTGCTCCATCATGTCGCGGGCAATCCGGACCGAGGGCGCCTCGACGGGACCCGTCCAGCACTGCCGCCGAACGACGCGGACCTCGCGCGAGTACTTCTCGATGCCGGTGCCGAGGTGGACGCGAGGACGCTCGGCCCGCGAGGCGGGGGGACCACGATGGGCCTGGTCCTCACGAGCAAGCAGGCCAGCGACGCGAACCTCTCGGGTCCGCTCATCGACGTCCTGCTCGCGTACGGTGCACGCCTCGATGTCACGAAGGACGATGCGCTGGACGGATCGTTGGCGAACCACGCGCCGGCCGCGGCCGAGAAACTGATCGCGCTCGGCGCAAAGGTGGACATCTTCGCAGCCGCCGGTCTCGGGCGAATGGACTGGCTGCAGGGTTGCTTCGATGGCGAAGGGCGGCTGCTGAAGCGTCCGCGGCGCGGTGGCAGCGAGATGTCCGCGCGCGATGCGATCGGCCTGGCGCTGCTCTACGCGTACGTCCGCCACCAGACGGAAGCCGTCGACTTCCTGATCGAGAAAGACGGCAACTGGAACATGGTCGGCGTGAACAACGGCACCGCGCTGCATCGCGCGGCGTGGGCCGGCGACCTGCAGATGGTCCAGCGGCTCGTGGCGAAAGGCGCCGACGTCAACAACCGGGACAACCCGTTCGACGGAACGCCGCTCGACTGGGCCGAGCACAACAATCAGCAGGAGGTGGCGCAGTGGCTGCGCAGCCACCGCTGACGGGGTTCACGGTTCGCGACGCGACTGCTGCGGACATTCCGGCGCTCGCGGAACTTCACGTGCGGACCTTCAGGGAAACGCACGGCGGCGGGCCGACGGCGGCGTTGCGCGAAATCCAGTATCGCGAGAAATTCGCGACAACCGATGGCCGCTGGTTCTGCCTCGTCGCGGAGGATCCATCAGGCCTCCTGATTGGATTCGCCGTCGGCGAGCCGTACAACGATGATCCTGACTACAGAGGAGAGCTGAACAAGATCTACGTCCTGCGAACGCATCACCGCCGCGGCGTGGGCCGGCGGCTGGTCTGCAGCGTCGCGCGGCGATTTGCCACGCGAGGCATCTCATCGATGCTGCTGTTTGGCGATGCGAAGAACCCGTCGAACGGTTTCTACGAGCGCCTGGGCGCCGAGCGACTGTTCGCCGGTAACGGCGAGTTCCACGGCGGTTACGGCTGGAAAGAACTCTCGCAATTGATCAACTGGGCATCTGGTTGATTAGTCAATTGCTCCGTCTTGAACTGACCAGTTAACCAGATGACCAATCGACCAGATGCTATTGACCCGGGTGATACTGGCGCTCGGTGTGACCCTTGAGATCCTCGCGGTAGAAATAGACGGGCCGCAGGTTGCCTGTTGCGTACCGCTCGGCTTGATCATTGAAATGCGGCGACTTCGGATCGCCGCTCTCTCCGCCCGCAGTCACCGCTCGCGCTCTCACCCGATCGCCGAATTCCACGACGGCGACAAAGCTGTTGCCGGTGTTGCCGTACAGTTTCTTCGTATTGGGCGACCGCGCGAGGCCGAAGGACGCGAGCGAGCCGTACCGCGACGAGGTGAAGCCGACTGGAATGCTCGGCGCGCTGTCGTCGAACTTCGGCGCGATGTCGTCGGTCAGGCGCTGGAAGCGGTTGATCTGGCCCCACGGCGTCTTCCAGGTGCCGAAGTCCCTCGTCAGTTTGTCCGACGCGTCGGCGAGCGCCTGCAGCGGACTGACGGGCGTGCCGCGGCGGCCGCCGCCGGTCGAGTCCGACCAGTAGACGCCGAGCGAGGTCGGCACCGAATCGACGCCCCAGCGGAAATCCCACGCGCGCAGCAGCGCAATCTGCTCGGCCACCGTGTTCTTCAGCGGATCGCCCGCCGGCGCATTGTCCCAGGCTTTGACGAGCGGTGGAATCTGCTCGGCGAACCACGGCAGGTAGCTGTCGTACGCGGCGCCGATCAGCGAGTCGATCGTGAAGTCCTTCTTGCCGGGCAGCACGCGCAGCGCGTGCTTGCCGCGCGGGCTCTCTTCGGTGCCGTGATCCACGTAGGCCGGAAAGTCCCCTCGCTTCGGGCTGTCCGGACCCGCGGCCGACCACGGCCAGTTGTTGCTGTTGTAGATGAAGCCGCTGGCCGGGTTCAGCAGGTGCGGCGTCTCGTCGACGGACATCAGCTCTTTCCAGTCGGTCGCCGGAGTGCTGCCGTCCACCGGCTTCGTCCAGTCGAACTGCGGATCGCGCTTCGGGATGAAGTTCGAATGAAAGTACGCGATGTTTCCGTCGGCGTCGGCATAGATCGTGTTGTTCGACGAGTTGGTGTGCAGCTCCATCGTGCCGCGGAATTCCTTGAGGCTCTTCACTTTCGTCCGCGTGAACGACTGAATCAGCGCGTCCAACGGCTTCTGCATCATCCGGAAGCTCACCCACTTGTCGTTGACCTGTCGGACGATCGGGCCGTGATTCGTGTAGTAGACGGTGAACTGTTTCTGGGCGGCGCCGGCGGCGGTCTTGTACGGCACCATGATGACGCGCGCCCTCATCGGACGCTCTTCCGTGCCGTACTTGTACGCCATCCCGTCGGCCTTCTTCACGACGGTCTCGAGGTACTCGTCGATGTTATCCACGCCGCTCGACGTGTGCATCCAGCCGGCGTGCTCGTTGAAGCCCTGGTAGATGAAGAACTGCCCCCACGTGATCGCGCCGTACGCGTTCAGTCCTTCGTCGCTCACCATCTGCGCTTCGGAGCGGAAGAAGAACGACGTGTGGGGATTGATGAGCAAGAGCGAGTGATGCCCCGTCGTGTTCGACGGCGCGATCGCGATGCCGTTCGAGCCGGTGGGTTCGTCGTAACCGTCGCGCTGCGTAGCGGCCGAGCTTGCTCGGCCCCCATAGAACGCCTCGAGCTGGCCGAGATTCACTTTCTCGAAATCCGGACCGATGCTGCCGTCGCTGAACGCGAGCGGCATCCACGCCTCGAAATGCTTGATGACGCGCGGCGTCACGGCCGGGTGCGTCGAGAGATAGAAGTTGAGGCCGTCCGCGTAGGCGTCCATCAACCCTTTCAGCCACTGCGGCGCCTTGTCGTACTGCGCCTTCAGGTCGTCCGGATCGATGAAGAGCCGCACGCGCAGATCGCGGTACACGTCGGCTTCACCGTCCGCCGCCGCCCGCATCCCGATCGCGTCGAGGTAGTTGCTCTCGACGCGGTTGAAATCGTCCTCCGCCTGCGCGTACATGACCCCGAACACCGCGTCCGCGTCGGTCTTGCCGTAGACGTGCGCGATCCCGTGGTCGTCGCGGACGATCGTGACGTTCGCCGCCCTCTTCTCCCAGGCGGCGGCATCCTTGTTAGCTGGGGGCTGGGGGCTGAGGGCTGGGGGCTGGAAGAACACGTACAGAGCAGCCAGAGCGAGCAGCTTCTTCATGAGGGCAGCGTACGTGAGAGCGGCGATTCCCCGCAATACAAAGTTCGCCGGCTTTGCTATAGTCGCGCGCGAGGATGTTCGGCCTCTTCTATCCCTACGGCATCGTCCTTCAGGCGATCGCGATTCTCCATTTCGTGCGCCGCCGGCCCGACACGTTCTGGCTCTGGATCATCCTCATCGGCGGCGGCCTCGGCGCCCTTGCGTACATCGCGCTGGAAGTGGTGCCGGATGCGCGGCTCCTTCACGGCGCGTACCAGGTCTTTCCGCGCCGCAAGCGCATCAAACAGCTGGAAGGCCTCATCGTGGACAATCCGGCGGTCGGCAATTACGAAGAGCTCGGCGATCTGCTGCTCGACGACGGACAGTTCGCCAAAGCGAAGGCGTGCTTCGACCGCGTGATCGCGATGGCGGATTCGATCGATCCACGATATCGGCGCGCGCTGTGCGAGCTCGCGCTCGACGACTACGCGGCGGCGGCCACCGATCTCGAGCAGGTGGTCGCGCGGGATCCGAAGTACGACTACCAGCGCGCGGCTGGACTCCGCGCGCACGCGCTCGCGCAGACGGGCGACCGCGAGAAGGCCGAAGCGCTGTTCGCCGAGGTGACGCAGACGTCCACGCTGTCCGAAACGCAGTACCACTACGCATGCGTCCTCGCCGCCGCGGGCCGCTCGGCCGAGGCCCGCGAGTGGGCCGAGCGCATCCTCCGCAAGAAGGCGACGATGCCCGATTACATCCGGCGCGGCGAGCGACCGTGGTTCCGGAAGGCGAACGCGCTGTTGAAGCGGCTGCCGGCACAATGAACCGCGGGCCGGTCCGGCTCGTATTGAGTCAACAATGGGCCAACTCCTAGCCGACGTCCGTTCCGGCGTCCGGATGCTGGTCAAGTATCCGACGCTGTCGATCGTCGCCGTCCTGACCTTCGGCTTGGGCATCGGCCTCAGCACGACGGTTTTCTGCGTCGTGAACGGCGGCATGTTCAAGGGGCTGCCCTTCCCCGACGCTGGCCGCGTCGTCGGCCTGGCCGGCACCCGAGCCGGACAGCAGGACAACGGCAACAATCAGCAGGGCATCAGCGTTCAGGACGTCGCGGTGTATCAGTCGCGTCAAACGTCCTTCGAGCGCCTCGGCGCCTATTTTTTCACCGCCGCGAACCTGGCGACCGACGATGGGCGTCCGGAGCGGTTCCGGGGCGGTCTGTTGACGGTGGACGCCTTCGAGGCGGTCGGCGTCCAGCCGATTCTCGGCCGTGGTTTCCACGCCGGCGACGATCGTCCCGGCGCCCAACCGGTGATCCTCATCGGCTACTCGCTCTGGCGCGACCGCTTCGCGGGCGATCCGAACATCGTCGGCAAGAGCATCAGGGCGAACGGCGTCTATCGAACGGTGATTGGCGTGATGCCGGAGCGGTTCGGCTTTCCGATCCTCGAGTCGATGTGGCTGCCGCTCACGGTCGATCCGCTTGCGACCAAGCGCGGTGAGGGCCCCGGTTACCTCATGATCGGCCGGCTGAAGCCCGGCGTCAGCATGGCCCAGGCGCAGACGCAAATCACCACAATCGCGTCGCAGCTCGCCACCGACTTTCCGATCACCAATCGCGGCGTCGGGGCCAGCGTTGTGCCATACGCGCGCACGGTGCTCGGGCCGCAGATCTATGCGCTGCTCTATACGATGCTCGGCGCCGGCATCGGCGTCCTGTTGATCGCGTGCGTCAACGTCTCGAACCTGTTGGTCGCGCGCGCGTCGCTACGGCGCCGCGAGGTCGCGGTGCGGATTGCGCTCGGGGCGGGGAAATATCGCGTCGTGCGCCAGCACCTCACCGAAGTGCTCGTGCTCGCGATGCTCGGCGCCGGAATCGGCGTCGCGATGAGCGTCTTTGGGTCGCGCTGGTTCACGCGGGCGATCTCGGTGAACCCGCCGCCATTTTGGATGAGCTTCGATCTCGACACGCACGTGATGTTCTTCGTCCTCGCACTCGTCGTCCTCGCCAGCGCGTTCGCCGGCACGCTGCCCGCCCTGCATGCCGCCGGCGTGGACGTGGGCGCGATGCTGAAAGACGACAGCCGCGGATCGACGAGCGGCAGCCTCGGCCGGTTCAGCAGCGGGCTCGTCGTCGCCGAGCTCGCGGTGTCGTGCGGGCTGCTCATCGCCGCGGGGTTGATGGTGAAGAGCGTCGTCCAGCTGAAGAACGTGCAGATGCCGTTCGGCATCGAAAACGTCCTTACGGCGCGGGTCGATCTGCCGCTCACCCGATATCCGAATTCAGCCGCCAGCATCCGGTTCTTCGAGACGCTGTGGCCGAAGCTGCAGTCGATTCCCGGCGTCGAAGCAGCGACGCTGTCCGACGGCTTGCCGGCCGCGGGCAACGGCGCGATTCCAGTCGAGGTCGAGGCCAGAACCTATCAGGCCGATCACAGCGATGCTCCGCCGGCGCGCGAGGGCATCATCACCGGCGGCTACTTCGAGACCTTCCGGACGAAAGTCCTGAACGGCCGCGACTTCACGAACGCCGACACGGCCACGAGCCCGCCGGTCGCCATCATCAACGCGTCGTTCGCGCGCACGCAGTTTCCAGGCGTCGATCCGATCGGGCGGCAGATGAAGCGGTTCCCACGATCGGGCCATCCCGAACCGTGGATGAAGATCGTAGGCGTTGTGCCCGATCTGATCATGGAAGGCATCGGGAACAACAACGCGAGCCCTGTCGGGTACTACATCCCGATCTCGCAGAGCGACGTCGCCAACGGCGTCCGCATCGCCTTACGGACGCGCGGCGAGCCGGCGTCGATGACGTCGCTGACCCGCGCCGCCGTCGCGTCGCTCGACAACGACCTGGCGATCTATGAAGTCGACACGATGCGCACCGTGATCGATCGCCAGACGTGGTTCTACACGGTCTTTGGCACGTTCTTCATGGCGTTCGGCTTCTGCGCGCTGTTCCTCGCCGCGGTGGGGCTGTATGGCGTCATGTCCTTCGCCGTCACGCAGCGGACGCGCGAGATGGGCGTGCGGCTGGCGCTCGGCGCGCAGGGACGCGCGCTCGTCCTGCTCGTCATGCGCAAGAGCGTCATCCAGCTGGCGATCGGCCTGACGCTCGGCCTCGGCCTCGCCGTTGCGGCGTCAGGCGCGCTGCAGCCGGTGATCTACCACGTCAACCCGCGCGACGTCACCGTCTTCACCCTCGTCCTCGTCACCCTCGCAGCGGCCGGCATCGTCGCGAGCCTGCTGCCCGCGCGGCGCGTCACGAAAATCGATCCGGTCGTCGCGCTGGCCGCCGAATAGATTCGACCATACCAAAACCGTCATCCGATGACGCGATTGTGATCGCGCCGCCGCCAGGCGCGCGATTGCACTCGGGAATCCGATGGCCTGCACCGGCACGCCGGTTGCCTCTACGCTCGCATCCATGTCCAGAAAAAAGGGGCCGTACCCCTTTTCCGTTTTGAGGCGGAAATTCGTCTGGGGGCTCGGGCTGGTGTCGGTGATCGTCTGCGCTTCGGCGCGTACGCCGGCGGCGGAATCGACGCCCGGCTGGCTCGATCGGCTGAATTTCTACCGGGGAACCGCGGCGTTGCCGCCCGTCGCCGAGGATCAGGCCCTGAGCGCTCCGGAGCTGGAACACGCGCGCTACATGGTGATGAACTCGGTCGTCCGCCATTCCGAAAAAGCGCACGACTCATGGGCGACGCCGGCAGGCGCGGCCTCCGCCGCCGTCAGCAACCTCGCCGGCTCCTCCTGGGCGGACGAACCGGACTCCTGGGCGATCGACACCTGGATGCAGGCGCCGTTTCACGCGCTCGGCATTCTCGATCCCGGGCTGCGGCAGGTCGGGTTCGGGATCTTCCGCGCGCAGCACGGCACGATTCAGACGGCGGCCGGCCTCGACGTGATCCGCGGACGCGCGACGCCTCCGGCCTCCGCCGCGTTTCCCATCGTCTGGCCCGCCAACGGCGCGTTCGTGCCGCTGACGACGCACCGCGACGAGTATCCGAGTCCGCTGACGAGTTGTCCCGGCTACCGCGCGCCGACGGGGCTGCCGCTCATCGTGCAGATTGGAACCGGCGGGACGACCCCGCACGTCACCGGGACGTGGATCGCCGAGGGCGAGCGACTGCTGGAACACTGCGTCTTCGACGAGGGCAGCTATCGCAACCGCGACGCGACCGCCGAGCGCCTCGGCCGCGGCATCCTGGCCGCGCGCAATGCGATCGTCCTGATTCCGCGCGAGGCGCTGCGTGCAGGGGCGGTCTACCGAGCGGTCGTCGAAGTGAACGGCAGGCTGATCGACTGGACGTTCGGCATCACTCCGCTGACGCGACTTGATACTGCTCCAGCTTCCCGTCCGCCATCGTGAACGTCGTCAGGCGCAGCGTTTTCTTCGCGAACGCGATGCGGAACTGACGGAACGTCATCCCGCCGCGCAGCGACTGCCCCACCTGTTCAAACGAATCCGGCGTGCCCAGCGGACCAAGACTCGACGCGAAATCGGCGAGCGCCTGCTCGGTGAAGTACGCGCTCGTGTTCGACGTCAGGAGCGATCGATCGATGCGGCCGTGCTGCAGCCCTTCGAAGATGGCCTTTGCCTGCGCGACCGCGCGATCGGTCTCCGCATCCGACGTCCGGAACAGGAGCGTCGAGATGCGCGTCACGATCTGCGAGGACGCTCCGGTCGCGTCGAGATTCGTGAGCACCGCGATCGCCGTACGCTCATCCGGATACACGTCGTTGCGCCCGGTGAAGCCAGAGACTTCGCCCGTGTGTGAAATCTGCCGGCGGCCGCCCGCCGATGCCACGCTGACGCCGAGCCCGTAGCCGGTGCTGACGCCGTTCTTGAGCAGCATGGTCGTCTGCATCGCCGCGTACGACGCCGGCTTCAGCACGCTCTGGTTGATCATCGAGATGTCCCATAGCGCGAGATCGCGGGCCGTCATCGCGAGCTCGCCCGCGGCGAACATCCAGCCTTTGCCTTCCTTCGGCGCCGGACGCGACGGTCCAAGCGCGTACCGCAGGTAGCCACCCGGATCCGCGGCCGGCAGCGCCGCCTGGTCGGTATTCGTCACCGACGACATGCCGAGCGGCGTGAACACGCGCTTCTGCAGGAAGTCGACCAACGGCATCCCGCTCGCCTTTTCGACGATCACGCCGGCGACCACATAGTTGGTGTTGCTGTACTGCCACTTGGTGCCCGGCTCGAAGTCGAGCGGCTTCATCGCCCAGGCCGCCAGGATCTTCTGCGCGTCGGTCGGCAGCAGCATCGGCGGCATCACGTAGTCCTCGGGCCAGAAATCCTGGTAGCCCGACGTCATCGTCAGAATCTGGCGGACCGTTACGTCCTTCGCGCGCGTGAGCTCCGGCAGCCAGCGCGCGACCGGATCGTCAAGCGTGAGCTTGCCGTCTTCGGCCAGCATCAGGATCGCCGCCGCCGTGAACTGCTTGCTGATCGAGCCGACGCTGTAGCGCATCTCCGGCTTCGCGTCCAGGTTCGGGTCGAGGCGCGCGTGGCCGTACGCGTGGACGTAGACGATGCGTCCGTCGCGGACGATCGCCATCGACGCACTCGGCGAGCCGGTCGCGTCGAGCACCTCGGCCGCCGCGCGGTCGATGTTCGCGCGCACGTCAGCCGGCAGCGCGTCCTGCGCCCTCGCGGCAGACGAGGCGAGGAGCAGCGACAAAACGACGATCGAGTGTTTCAGCGCGGTGCGCATGGGGGGCCTCGCCGGTCAGTATACCCGGGGGCACCACGCGTTTCCGGCAGGTTGGGCGGCGTTATGTGGTCGTCGGGTTCGTTCCGGCGGCCTTGAGGTTCATCTCGATCTGGCCGCGAAGAATCGAACACCACTCCTTGTGGTCGGCCACGGGCATCCCGCACTCGACGCAGACGCGGATCCGCTGTTTCGGTGGCTCGCTCTTGCCAAATAGACGCTTCAACAGGGACATGCCGGCTCCTCTGGTTTAAATACGTTAGACGTCGCTGCCCGGTTCCCGGTTGTCATGAACTTTGTGCCTGGCTGGGCGTCTAACAGGGCTGATGGAAACCTTCCTGCGCGACCTCAAGATTGGCCTCCGGGTCCTGGTCAAGGAAAAGTCCTTCTGCGCCCTCGCCGTGTTCGTCCTGGCCCTGGGCATCGGGGGGGTGACGACGATGTTCAGCGTGGTCAACGGGGTGATGCTGCGCGGCTTCTCCTTCCCGAACGCCGACCGCCTGACCAGCGCCACCTTCCTCGATCCGAAAACCGTGAGCGCCTTTGGTTTCAACGGCCGTATCCTGCCGATGGACTTTCAGGAGCTCGCGCCGCAGCAGCGGTCGTTCGAGCTGATGACCCAGTACCTCAACGGCTCGACCGTCAACATGACGGTGGACGGCAAGCCGCAGCGGTACCAGGGCGCGTACGTGACGGAGAACTTCCTGCGGTGCCTCGGCATCTCGCCGATCCTCGGCCGCGACATCACCGCCGACGACAACAAGGTCGGCGCCGAGAGAGTCGCGATCGTCGGCTACGGCCTGTGGCAACGCGAGTTCGGCGGCGCGCAGGACGTCATCGGCAAGGCGGTCCGGCTGAACGGCAAGCCGGCGACGATCATCGGCGTCATGGCGAAGGGCTTCGCGTTTCCGACAAATGAAGAGCTGTGGATTCCGCTGTACAGCGAGTTCCCGCCGAAGCCGCGCAACGATCCGGCCCAGAACACTGGCCTGGTGCTGGGCATCCTGAAGACGGGCGTCACGATCGATCAGGCGAACGCCGAATTCACGGGTCTGGCGAAGCGCTTCGCGGACGCGTATCCCGACGTCAACAAGCGCTACACCAGCGCGCAGGTGGAGCCGCTGCTCAACACCTACACGCCGCGTCCGCTGCGCGCCACGCTCTGGACGATGCTCGGCTTCTGCGTCGGCGTGCTGCTGATCGCGTGCGTCAACGTGATGAACATGCAGTTCGCTCGCGCGACGCTGCGTGCCAAGGAGCTCGCGATCCGGTCGTCGCTCGGCGCGACGCGCGTCCGCCTCATCACGCAGATGCTCACCGAGAGCCTGCTGGTCGCGGGCCTCGGCGCGGTGACGGGGATCGGCCTGGCGTACTTGTCGATCGACTGGCTGTCGGCGACCATTCGCAACCTGGACACACCGCCGCCGTCCTGGATCGTGTTCGACGTGAGCGGCACGGTGCTCGCGGTCACGGTCTTCGCGACGGCCGGCGCGGCGATCGCGTCGGGACTGCTGCCCGCCTGGATGTCGTCGCGCGCGAACGTCGTCGAGGTGCTGCGCGACGGCGGGCGCGGCAACACCAGCAGCGCGATCAACATCATCTCGCGCGGGCTCGTCGTGTTTCAGATTGTCGTCACCTGCATCCTGCTCATCGGATCGATCCTGCAGGCGCGGTCCATTCTCAACCAGCAGCACATCGACTACGGCTACGACACAGACGGGCTGCTGACGGCACGCATGGCGCTGATGGAAGGCGACTACCCGACGCCGGAGTCCAAGAAGATCTTCTTCGACCGGCTCGTGCGCCAGCTCAATGAGAGCGCGGAATTCGACGGCGCGGCGCTCACGAACCGCTTCCGCATGGCGTTCGACGGCAACGGCCCGATCGAAGTCGAAGGCCGCGAGTACAAGACGGACCGCGATCGTCCGCTCGCGAGCTTCGAGCAGGTCGGCCCGACGTTCTTCGGCGTGCTGGGGCAGAAAGTCGTCGAAGGACGCAGCTTCGCGGACGACGACCTCGATTCGAAGCTGCCGGTCGCGATTGTGAACGCGGCGTTCTCCAGGAAACTCTTCGGGAACGAGAGTCCGGTCGGCCGTCGTTTCCGGTCCTCGGACCCGAACGGCCTGCACCCCGGCACCTGGCGGACCATCGTCGGCGTCGTCACGACCATTCGCATGCTCGGGCCGTTCAACAACCCCGGCCTCGATGACAGCGGCTATTACGTGCCGTTCTACGCGTCGCCGGTCGGCCCGGCGGCGACGGTGCCGAATGCAAGCCAGTTCGCGACGGTCGTCGTGAAGCCGCGCGGCGGCCAGCGTCCGGAGACGATCATCAACGCGCTGCGGCGCGACGTCGCCAGGGCAGATGCCAATCTGCCGCTCTATTTCATCGGCACGCCCAAGGCGAACCTCGACGCCTTCATCGCAGCGAACCGCGTGATCGCCACGATGTTCACGATCTTCGGCGGGATCGCGATCCTCCTGGCGTCGGTCGGGATCTACGGGGTGATGTCGTTCGCCGTCAACCAGCGGACACAGGAATTCGGCGTCCGGATGGCGCTCGGCGCCGACACGCAGCGGATCCTCGGCATGGTGCTCCGGCAGGGGTCGCTGCAGATCGGGATCGGGCTGACCGTCGGCGTGCTGCTCTGCCTGGGGATCGCGATCCTGTTCGGCAACGGCATCCAGACGGTGCTCTTCGGCGTGTCCGCACGCGATCCGCTCACCTACGGCGCTGTGATTGCGCTCGTGACAGTCGTCTCGCTCGTCGCGACGCTCGTCCCCGCCCAGCGCGCGACGAGAGTTGACCCGATGATCGCATTGCGGGCAGAGTAGGCGGCGTGGAAGCCTTCTTCAAGGATCTGAAGCACTCGCTGCGCATGTTCCGGCGCAGCCCCGGGTTTACCATCGCGGCCGTCGCGGCGCTGACGCTCGGCATCGGCACCAACACGGCGATCTTTTCCGTCGTCAATGCCGTGCTGCTGAAGCCGGTGCCGTTTCCGAATCCCGACCGGCTCGTGATGTTCCTGAACACCTCGCCGGGCGAATCGGGGCCGGCGGCATCGCCGGCCAAGTTCGCGCACTATAGCGCGCAGACCAGCGTCGTCGAGGACGTCACCGCGTTTCGGGACGGCATCGTCAATCTCACCGGAGGCGACACCCCGGAGCAGCTCGTCTCCAGTCAAGTCAGCGCGAACTACTTTCGGCTGTTCGGCGCGCCGATCATCCTCGGCCGCGGCTTCGCGCCGGACGAGGATCGCCCGAACGGCACGAAAGCCGTGGTCCTCAGCTCCGGCTTGTGGGGCCGGCGCTTCGGCAACGATCCGCTGATCATCGGCAAGACGATTTCGATCAGCGGCGATCCGCACGTCGTCGTCGGCGTGGTCGGGTCGCAGTTCAACGTCAAGGAGTTCGGCCCTGCGCCGGAAGTGTGGATCCCCTTCCAACTCGATCCCGAAAGCAAGGATCAGGGGCACTACTTCCGTGCAGCCGCGCGTGTGAAGCCCGGCGTGTCGGTGACGCAGGCCGCCGCGCGCCTGCAGCTCTCGGCCGATGAATTCCGGACGAAGTTTCCGAACAGCCTCGGGCCCAAGGGCGGCTTCACGGTGACGACGTTTCAGGAGGCGTTCGTGAAGAACGTCCGCTCGTCGCTACTCGTGCTGCTCGGCGCCGTGAGCCTCGTCCTCCTGATCGCGTGCGCCAACGTGGCGAATCTGCTCCTGGTGCGCGCCACCGGACGCAAGCGCGAGATTGCGATTCGCGCGGCGATTGGCGCCGACCGCGGACGCATCATCCGCCAGCTGCTCACCGAGAGCGTGGTGCTCTCGCTTGCAGGCGGCGTCCTGGGGCTGATGCTCGGCGTCATCGGTATCCGGTCGCTGCTCGCGATCAACACCGCCGACCTGCCGCGGCTCGGCGAGGACGGTTCGGTGGTCGGCGCCGACTGGCGCGTGCTGCTCTTCACGCTGGGCGTGGCGCTCGGCACCGGCATCATCTTCGGGCTGATCCCGGCGCTGCACGCGTCGCGCGCGGATCTCAGCGCGACGCTCAAGGAGAGCGGCGGTCCGGCCGGCAGCAGCTTCAAGCAGAACAAGGCGCGCTCGATCCTCGTCGTCGTCGAAGTGGCACTGGCCCTCGTGCTGCTGATCGGGTCGGCGTTGCTGATCCGCACCACCGTCGCCCTGCGCGCGGTCGATCCAGGATTCGACTCGACCAACATTTTGACGATGAGCATGTCGCTGACCGGCCCACGATTCGAGAAGGCGTCGGCGGTGGATGCGATCATCCGCAGCGGCGTCGAGCGGCTCAAGGCGCTTCCCGGCGTCGAGACCGCGAGCGCGACGTGCTGCGTGCCCCTGCAGGGCGGCTACGGCCTGCCGTTCACGATCGTCGGCCGCCCGGTGCCGGATCCCGCCAGCGGCCCGTACCACGGCGGCGGCGGCTGGGTCACCGTGTCGCCGGGCTACTTCGACGTCTTCAAGATTCCGATGAAGCGCGGCCGTGCATTCGACGATCGCGACAACGGCTCGGGAACGCCGGTCGTCGTGATCAACGAGGCCATGGCGAAGCAGTTCTGGAAGGACGGCGATCCGCTGAGCGATCGTCTCCTCATCGGCAAGGGCGTGATGCGCGAGTTCGCCGCCGAGCAGCCGCGCCAGATCATCGGGGTCGTCGGCGACAGCCGCGACGGCGGCCTCGACAGCAATCCCGATCCGAAGATGTTCATCGCGCAGGCGCAGGAGACCGACCTCGCGAACGCCCTGAACGTCCGCCTGTCGCCGATGCGCTGGGTGATCCGCACGCGCGTCGAGCCGCACTCGATCATCGGCGCCGTGCAGGAACAGCTGCGCCAGGCGACCGGCCTCCCCGTGTCCGAGATCAGGACGATGAGCGAGATCGTGTCGATCTCGACGTCGCGCGAGCGGTTCAACATGCTGCTGATGACGGTATTCGGCTGCGCCGCCCTGGCGCTGGCGGCGATCGGGATCTACGGCCTGATGGCGTACTCCGTCGAGCAGCGGACGCACGAGATCGGGATCCGCCTCGCGCTCGGCGCGGAACGCGGCGCGGTGCGGAACATGGTGATGTTCCAGGGCATGCGCCTGACGATCGTCGGCGTCCTGATCGGGATGGTCTGCGCGTTCGGCCTCACGCGCTTCCTCGCGAGCTTCCTGTTCGGCGTGAAGCCGCTCGATCCGGTCGTGTTCGTCGCGATTCCGCTCGTGCTCACCGCCGTCGCGCTGCTCGCCGTCTGGCTCCCCGCCGGCCGCGCGAGCAAGGTCGATCCGATCATCGCGCTGCGGTGCGAGTAGACCTAAACGCAACCACGCTCGGTACACCTCCGTTGACAGCGTGTTCGCCTATCGATTACGCTGTTCGCCTGATGTTCGCGCGCCACCATCATCCGCACCATCACCACCGCCACGCGGCGGACGGGCGGAGTTGCGTGTGACCTAACCGGATTCTTCGAAACACTGACGAATCTCACAGCACCCCGCCGAAACACGGCGGGGTTTTTGTTTTTATGGACTTTACAAAACTAAACGGATTGATTCCAGCCGTCATCCAGGACGCCGACTCGTCGGAAGTCCTCATGGTCGGCTTCATGAACGACACGGCGCTCGCCGAAACACGGCGCACCGGCTTCGCCACCTTCTTCAGCCGCACCCGCAATACGCTGTGGATGAAGGGCGAAACCTCCGGCAACCGCCTCGAGGTGCAAGACATCCTCGTCGATTGCGACGACGACACCGTGCTGCTCAAGGTGAAGCGCCTCGGCGAGGGCAACGTGTGCCACACAGGCGAACGAACTTGTTTCTATAGACGGTTGGATTAATGTCCGGACCTTTGTGTCCTTGGTGTCCTTTGTGGTGAGTCAGCGATGAAACTAAAACTCGGTATACCGAAGGGCTCCCTGCAGGACGCCACCGTCCAGCTGTTCGCGAAAGCGGGCTTCAACATCTACGTCAGCTCGCGATCGTATTTCCCCTCGATCGATGATCCGGACATCGAGTGCATGCTGATCCGCGCGCAGGAAATGGCGCGCTACGTGTCGGACGGCGTCCTCGACGCGGGCCTCACCGGCGCCGACTGGATCGCCGAACACGAGCTCGGCGACGGGACGACGGGCGTGCTGACGAGCATCGCGGAGCTCGTTTATGCGAAACAGAGCTACGGCAAGGTGCGTTGGGTGCTCGCAGTGCCGGACGACTCCGGCATCAAGGCGCCGCAGGACCTCGCCGGCGCGACGATCGCGACCGAGCTCGTGCGCGTCACGCGCGCCTACTTCGCGAAGCAGCAGGTGGACGTGAAGGTTGAGTTCTCGTGGGGCGCGACCGAAGTGAAGCCTCCGGTGCTCGCGGACGCGATCGTCGAGGCGACCGAGACGGGATCGACGCTCCGCGCCAACCGGCTGCGGATCATCGACACGGTCATCGAATCGTCCACGCAGCTCGTCGCGAACCGCACGGCGCTCAGCGATCCGCAGAAGGCGACGAAACTCGCCAACATCGCGCTGTTGCTCAAGGCCGCGATCGAGGCGCAAGGGCGCGTGGGACTGATGCTCAACGTCCAGCGCACCGACCTCGACGCCGTCCTCGCGATCCTTCCCGCGCTGCAGCGGCCGACGATCTCGTCGCTCAGCGACGCGGACTGGGTCGCGGTGAACACGATCATCGAGGAACGCACGGTCCGCGACCTGATTCCGCGCCTCAAGCACGCGCGCGCCCACGGCATCGTCGAATACCCGCTGAACAAGATCGTGCTGTGATGTTCAGGATCCTCAACGCCTCGAATCGCGCCGCCGTCAACCGGCTGCTCGCGCGGGATGCGCGGGCCGACCGCGCGCTCGAGCGCCGAGTCCGCACGATTGTGGAGAGCGTCAAAAAAGGTGGCGATCGCGCACTCCTCCGCTACGCTCGGCAGCTCGACGATTTGCGCGGGCCGATCGAAGTCGGCGAAGCCGAGATGCGCGAGCAAGCCGCAAGCGTGCCGGCCGACGTGCTGAGGGCGATCGGGAAAGCCGCGCGCCATATCGCGCGCGTCGCCTTCAAGCAGATTCCCGAGCACTGGGACATCGAAGTCGCCCCGGGCGTCGTCGTCGAGCAGCGCGTCGAACCGATCGCGCGCGTCGGCTGCTACGTTCCCGGCGGACGCTTCCCGCTTCCCTCCTCGCTGCTGATGACCGCGGTGCCCGCGCGCGTCGCCGGCGTCCGCGAAGTCATCGTCGTGTGCCCGCGTCCCGAGCCGGCGGTGATGGCGGCGGCGCTCGAGGCCGGCGTGACACGCCTGTTCCGCGTCGGGGGCGCGCACGCGATCGCAGCGCTTGCGTACGGCACGAAGACGATTCCGCGCGTGGACAAGATCGTCGGGCCGGGCAACCGGTACGTCGCCGCAGCCAAGGCGCTCGTCTCTCATGACTGCGCGATCGATTTCTTCGCCGGCCCCACCGAGATCGTCGTCGTCGTCGTG
>Ga0193726_1000977_pt1 | contig 25202 bp, 20 predicted proteins | sample H2c1metaG_FD_144928 | JGI IMG/M metagenome (GOLD analysis project Ga0193726, IMG submission 144928) | Soil microbial communities from a riparian zone of the East river system, Colorado, United States - H2c1 | ecosystem: Environmental > Terrestrial > Soil > Riparian zone | place: USA: East River...
AGTGACGAGCGCGATGGGACCATGTTTCATTTCGGCGGCGGGATAGCCTTCCGCGTGGATATAGCTGATCTCCTTCAGCTTGAGGGCGCCTTCGAGGGCTATCGGGAAATTATATCCGCGGCCGAGATAGAGCGCGTCGCCTGCATCTTTGTATTTGATGGCCAGTTTCTGGATGGCCGGGCTGGTCTTAAGCACTTCTTTTACTTTATCGGGTATGGCATGCAGCTCGCTGAGCAGGTGCATATAACGGGTCTGGTCGATGGTGCCTTTTTCTTTGGCGATCTTCAGGGCGATCATGGCGAGGACGGCCAGCTGCGCCGTGAACGCCTTTGTGCTGGCCACGCCTATTTCCGGACCGGCATGGGTGTATGCGCCGGCATGGGAGATCCGGGCGATGGAAGAACCGACCACGTTCACGATGCCGAGGATAAAGGCGCCGTTCTCTTTTGCTTTTTCGATCGCGACGATGGTGTCGGCGGTCTCGCCGCTCTGGGAGATGGCGATGATCACGTCCCCTTTATGAATGATGGGATTGCGGTAACGGAATTCCGAGGCGTATTCCACTTCGACGGGAATGCGGCACAGCTCTTCGAAAATGTATTCGGCCAGCAGCCCGGCATGCCAGCTGGTGCCGCAGGCGATCATGATGATGCGGCTGGCGTTCTTCAGCTGTTCGATATTGTTCTGGATGCCCGCCATGGTAATCGTCCCTTTTTCCGCATCCAGCCTTCCGCGGAGACAGTCGAAGATGGTGTCGGGTTGTTCGAAGATCTCCTTCAGCATGAAATGGTCATAGCCGCCTTTTTCGATGGCGGTCAGCTCCAGGTCGAGCTTCTGTATAAAGGGAGTGAGCTTCTCGTTGCCGAGATTTTTCAGGATCAGCTCATCGGATTTGAGGATGGCCAGCTCATAATCGTTGACGTAAACGACCTCCTTGGTATATTCGATGATGGGGGAGGCGTCGGAGGCCAGAAAATGTTCGCCCTTGCCAATGCCGATCACAAGGGGACTTCCTTTGCGCGCGGCGATGATGGTATCGGGATGGTCCTTGTCCAGCAGCACGATGACATATGCCCCGACCACCCTTTTCAGGGCGATGCGGACGGCTTCTTCCAGACCGCAGTTGTTGTTTTGCTGGATGTCTTCGATGAAGTTCAGCAATACTTCGGTATCCGTATCGCTGTTGAAACGATATCCTTTTTTGAGCAGTTCGTTCTTGAGCTGGGAATAGTTCTCGATGATGCCGTTATGGATCATGGCCAGCTTGCCGCTGGCCGAGCTCTGGGGGTGGGCGTTGCGGTCGCTGGGCTCTCCATGGGTGGCCCAGCGGGTATGGCCGATGCCGACATGGGCATGCAGGTCTTTACCTACAAGGCTTTCTTCCAGCTCGGCTACCTTGCCTTTTTTCTTATATACTCTCAGGTCCGAATTCAGGAGGGCGACGCCGGAACTGTCATAACCACGGTATTCCAGCCGCTTCAGCCCCTTTAAAATAAGGGGGTAGGCTTCCCGGGGTCCGATATAAGCAACAATTCCGCACATAGAATAACATTTTAGAGGGTAATGAACGGGCAATATTAGAAAATTATTTTCATCCCGGGAGTATTTGTATGGCTACGGCCGGGATTTAGCCGGGTAGACCTGTGGATTGTGCTTCTGCGCTGCGGATTCCCAATAAAAAACGCCCTCTTTGCGGGAGAGGGCGTCATAACAGGGTAGGAACTACGGATCAGTTATAGTAATAATTTGAATTGCGGTTGTAATTCGGGCTGGTAGCGGGCCTGGTTTTCCAGTAACCTTCTATCCACACCCATCCATCGTTGGTGTTCTTCCAGTGCGCCTTGACCCATGTCTTGCCCGCACTGTTGCCTGGGGACGAATAAGAGGAGGGCTCGTTATTGGTGCCGGGCCTGTTGGACAAGGAGTCGGGATCACCGTAATTATTGTTATTATGACGGGGAGCGTCCTGGTACGGATCGGCCGGTGGGGTCGTTCTGTCGCGCTGCCGTTGATTGTCCTTGTAATTATCCCGGGGGTCATTGTAATTGTCGGGAGCCGCCTGCTGATCATCTGCCGGCGGATTGCTGTAAGCTGGTGGGACGACTGCCGGAGGGTAGCCATAACCATAGGGCGCGTATCCATAGGGATAACCGTAGCCCGGATATCCGTAATAGTAAGGACTGCCATAATACCCACCAAGGCCGAAGCCAAAACCCAGGCCCAGTCCGAGACCAAGACCGTAGCCGCCCCCATAGTATCCGCCGCCATACCCCCGGCCACCACCGCCAAAATATCCTCTGCCACCTGCATATCCATGGGAATATCCGCCGCCATACCCTCGTCCTCCACTAAATCCGCGCCCGCTGCCGCCAACAGATCCTCCTCTGCCCGGGCGCTGGGCGAAGCTTGAAGAGCCGATCAATAAAAGAAGGGAAAGACCGGAGACGAATGCCCACCGGTAAATGCTTATGTGAAAAAAGGCTGACCTTTTCATAGCGCTTGATTTTACTGTTTAACGATACGAATGGCCGGCGGGCTAAGTTGCCTGACCGGTCCTTTTAAAGTTACAAAGAAAGTACTGGAAAAAATAGCCCTTGCGGGGGTATTACAAGCCATTAACAATTGGGGGTGGGGGGCGGCTCACAACAAAATCCCGCGCATAAACAGGAAGGCGACGGAGAAATAGATGACCAGACCGGTGACATCCACAAGGGTAGCTACAAAAGGGGCGGAAGAGGTGGCCGGATCGGCGCCGAGCTTCTTCAGGACGATGGGCAGCATGCTCCCCGCCACGGTGCCCCAGAGGACAACCCCGATCAGCGAGAATCCGACGGTGAGGGCGATAAGGGCGGAATGTTCGCCGTAGGTATGAAAGATCTGGTTCCACAACATCACCCGCGTAAAGCCAATAATGCCGAGGACCGTTCCCAGCATCAGGCCGGAGAGTATTTCCCGCCGTATGACGCGCCACCAGTCGACAATGCTGATCTCGCCGAGGGCCATCGCCTGGATGATCAGGGTGGAGGCCTGGGAGCCGCTGTTGCCGCCGCTGGAAATGATGAGGGGGACGAACAGGGCCAGCACGACCGCCTTGGCGATCTCATCTTCGAAATAGCCCATGGCCGTAGCGGTAAGCATTTCGCTCAGGAAGAGAACGACCAGCCAGACGATCCGTTTTTTAAAAAGCTTCATCAAAGGGATGTCCAGATAGGGCTCGTCGAGGGCTTCGGTACCCCCGATCTTCTGCATGTCTTCCGTGAATTCTTCCTGGGCCACCCATAGTACGTCATCGATGGTGACGATGCCCATGAGAATATTATTATTATCCAGTACGGGCAGGGCCACGCGATGGTTCATTTTAAAGGCCAGACTGGCTGTTTCCTGGTCATCGTTCACGTTGAGGGCGATATACCGGTTGTCGATCACATCTTCGATCCTTTTGTCCGGATTGGCCAGGATGATCTCCCGGATCCGTATATCATCGATAAAGGCTCCTTTATCGTCCACGACATAGATGACATCGATGGTTTCGCTGTCTTTCCCAACCTCACGGATATGTTCGATCACCTCTTTTACGGTCCAGTCCTTCTGGACGGCGATATAGTCGGGTGTCATCAGCCTGCCCACGCTGCTTTCGGGATAGCCCAGCAGGGACAGGGTGATCTTTCTTTCTTCGGGGTCGAGGGTCTTGATCAGTTCCTTGACCACCTCGCCGGGCAGCTCTTCGAGGAACGAGGTCCGGTCATCCGCCGAGAGGTCATTCAGCAGTTCGGCGGTCTTGAAGGCGGGTAATTCCTGGATGATCCTTTTCTGAGCGGAGAAATCGAGGATCTTGAACACGCTGGCGGCCCGGTGGGTGCTCATATTGGCGATGATCTGGGCCTCGTTGTCCGGGAATTCGGAGATCAGCTCAGCCACATCGCTGATGTTCTGATTATTCAGGAATTCCCGGATGGCTAATACGTCCTCCGACTGGACGATCTCCAGAAATTGTTCCTTCGGTTCAGTCTGGGCGTGTTCCGGTGACATACGCCAAACGTACACCAAAAAGCTGATTTGAAAAAGTGCAGATTGTGGGTCATTGATGCTGCCGGATAAGGAACCGAAGTCCTGTTAGTACAGATTGTGGATGGCGGAGTTGAAAAAGAAGACATTGACGGGGCATTTGATTAAATTGCCGGCGATGATCTTACCAAGTCTTGTCATTGCACCAACGTTGCGGAAAGGAAGAGGCGTCTTTACCACGGTCAATATCGAACGCGGCGCCATTATCGAAATAGCTCCCGTGATCGTTATGAGCAAGGAGGACAGGGTGCTGCTCGACCAAACCCTGCTGCATGATTATATCTTTGAGTGGGGCCATGACCCTAAGCTGTGTTGCATGGCGCTGGGATACGTGCCTTTATACAATCATTCGTATAAATCCAATTGCGTATATGAGATGGATTATGAGCAGGAGCTGATCTCCATCAAGACGGTGCGTTTTATTCAGTCCGGAGAGGAACTCTTTATCAACTACAATGGCGACTGGAATAATTCAAAACCTGTCTGGTTCGATGTAAGTCCGGAATGATCACCGCAGCTCCGGCAATTCCCTTCAGATGCCCGTGGCCCCTGGGCGATCACTTCCTCTTTCTTTTCAATACCGGCGCATATTTCAGCGCGAAATTGATCCCGATGCTGTTCATCTGCACCTGACCGAATCCGATGCCATTGGTGGGAATTTTTACATACGGAGCCACCATCAGAGAGAGGCTGTTGCTGATACCCGTTTCTACTCCAAGGGACAGATTAACGACAGAGAACAGATTGGTCCCTTCATGCGGGTAGCTGAATTTGCGATAGACTTCCCTGCCAAAGAAGCTGTAATAGTAATTGCAGTTCTCATGCGAGAGCAGATAGGAAGATACGCCTCCGCTGGCAAAGAAAGTAGTATTGCCGGCTATGCTGAAATCATAGCGCAGGTTCAGCGGGATCTCCAGCATGCTGAATGAACCTTTTACATAATTCACGTCGTGCATGTTGTTCATCGGGTAGTAATTCTGCGGGACATGATAATCCTTTGGCCGGGCAGAAAAATTCCTTTTCGAATACAGCAGGCCGGTACCGATATACCACCTGTTAACAAATTGATAATCTGCCGTGATCCCGATAATGCTGCCGGGCTTATCGCCAGCCAGTGAATTGACGGATGCAAAATCCGGCGCAATGGAGAATCCCAGTTGCAGTGACCTGTTTATATTCAGCGATCTTCCATTCTTTCCGAGATCGACCGTAAGGATATTTTTGGGGATCGTTTTTACCGTGAGATGTCTGAGGGCCGAGTCATCGATGGCCGGCGACCGGCCGGTGAGCGAAGAAGGTTTGCGTATGGCGGATAACGCAGGCCAGGCATCCTGACGTGCGAGCGCGGCGTTCTGATGCGTAGCTCCAGCGTCCTGATGTGCGGTCGCGTCTCCCTGATGCGCACGCCCGGCATCCTGCGTCGCGGCCTTGTCTTGCGCCGCAGCCTTATCCTGTGCCGTCGTCTGATCCTTCGTCGTCGCAGCATCCCGATCCTTTGGGCCCTTGTCATGGCCATGTGTTGACGGGCCTGTTCCTCTCCGCGAGTGGATACCCGCCAGGTCTCTTCCCGGGACGGGGGCATTGTGTAGCCGGGCAGGCTTGTTGATGCCATTGCCGGCCAGGGCATCTGTGGCATCGATATCGGGACGATCTATATCAGACCCTTTTGGTGAGACGCCGGATGCTACTCCTTTGTGGGAGGTTGAGGTGGATCCGGGTGTTGTCCGGGAAGGAGGCGCATTCGCGGGGGTCGTCGCAAGCCTTTTTGAATGGGCCGTCGCTGCGGACCCGGATGCAGCCTCCGGAGAAAGTCCATTCACGTGCGAGTTCGCGTGCGCAGTTGCGGATGAGTTGGCGGGTGCGGACGCAGGCGTCGACGCCGGAGTATGCGCCGGAGCGGAAGCGCGCGTCGCCGCTAAAGCGTTCGGGTTAGTTTCGGTTTCAGGGCTGTGTGTAGAAGTAGACTTATTGGAATTATTTTGGGTGAGGGTTGTAGTTTTTTCTGGAGCCGGAGCGGTCTTATCCATTTTTAGGACGGTACCCGGTGGACTGCCGGAAGGATCCGTTTTGCTGATGATGGGTGTAGCAGGGGACGCCACCGTCGAGCGGGCATTGCTTTTTCCCTGTTTGATAAAGTACCAGGATACGCCGATCAGCAGCAGGATCGCCGGTGCAAAATAAAAAGACAGTCGTCTGAACCCACGCAACGGATTGGGACGGGGAGTGATCCTGCCCAGTTCCTTGTCCAGACGCAGCTCCAGCTTTTGCCAGGACGCCCCGCCCTGGGGTTCGCCCGGGTCATAGGCATCGGCCGCTTCCTGGCTGAGCCGGTCCAGTTCTTTATCGGAGAGGTTCAACATAAGCTTTATGGTCAGTTTTTTTTGTTAGGATCTTTCTCAGGTTTTCTCTGGCTTTCGATAGATTGGATTTGGAAGAACCGACGGAAATTCCCAGATGGCTGGCTATTTCTTCGTGGGTCAGTCCTTCTATAACGAATAAGTTAAAAACGGTGCGATAGGCCGGGGATAGCTGGCGGATGGCCGCAATGATCTCTTTATAGGACAGTATATCAAGGCCGGTCTCCTGTTTGTCTGCGATGTTCTCCGTGTCTTCCGAGAGCATCTGCCCGTTGATGGAGGCTGCATTTTTGCGATAATGGTCGATGCAGGTGTTGATCAGGATACGTTTGAACCATCCTTTCATGGAGGCAAGAATATCCGCATGCCTCGATTCCTCGAACTGATGAATATTTTTAAAGAGCTTCATAAAGCCTTCATTCATAATTTCTTCCACCTGTTCGAGGCTGTTCTGATAACGGTAACAAATTTTCATAGCATACTCCCTGAGCATATAATATAGCTCTTTTTGGCTGGCACGGTCGTTGGAACGGCAACCATCGATTAAAGCGTGTATTTGCGTGTTTTCTTCTATCAATTGGGAAATGCGATGTTAAAGAATTGGTATAGCCAGGTTAACGCGCAAACTACTGTCGAACAGTCAAAAATTACGTAAAGAAAATGTTAATGGTTGCTTCGGGGCCTAAATTGCTGAATTCCGATGGGGTCCAGGCAAGGAATGTGGGGGTGAATGCGAAATCGGGCGCGGAGGAGTCAGGCGAGGGTTTGCGCGGGTCCAGGGCAAATGCGTCGGCAGGGGCGTGGGCATCGCGGCCAGAGTGACTCAGCCAGGCAATCCGGTGACGGTTATCGACAGGCTGGCCTTTACAAAGATCTGTACCTGTACTCCCTTTTCGCCGGCCAGCAGTCCTAACATCCTCAGTTCCTGCGTTTTACCAGTAGAATAGGTTTTTGGGGCCAGCTGTCGGGTCAGTTGGGCGTCCATCATGGGCATATTGGTCTTGATCAGGGCGGCGATGTCCAGATAGGAGTTGCCCTTTATCGATTTGCGGATCTTGTTGCGCATCAAGCTTTTAGCTATTTTGAGCGCCAGATCCTGACTTTCCAGCGAATAGGAGATGTCCGGAATGCTGAGCGCTTGTTTGGCCGTGTCGAGTACTGGGGTGCCCCGGAGATAAATGCGTCCTTTGCGGCTGCCGGCGAAATCGATCCGCATTTCCACCTGATGATGACCGATTCCCTTCAGCTCCACTTCTTTGATGGTGACATTATTCCCTTTGACGACAAAGGTCTTGTTCCGGAGCGAGTCCGTGATCAGTTTGCTGAGAAAGCCATAATCATAGACGGCATTCAGATATAGGGAAACGCCGCTCCGGTTTGCTCCTGTGCTCAGAGGCGGTAAAGAACCGGGGACAGGCTTATTGCTGCTGTCGGATGAAAATTCGGGCCGGCAGGAGAAGCCCATGGAGATGGTGAGGGTGTCTTTCGCATAATTCAATTGTCCTGTACGTATGGAGACGGGATTGACGACCAGATAACCGTATGGCCCAAGGGCCGTTTTCTGCCAGGCCCTTCTGGCCTGCTGGCGCAGGTATTGTGAAAAGTCCATACCGGCCACCGTTCCGTCAAGGGTCGTACAAAAAGCGGCAATGGACGAACGTATGCTGTCCAGGATCTGTTGGGTCATATCCGTGGATAAGAGGGATACGATACAGCGGTCCTGTGCCCTCAGCTGCTCCAGTTTGGAGAAGGTCCTGATCCGGTAGCTGGGTAAAATATTTATCTGGGAGCTGATGCTGATATCCACTTTCCGCATGGGTTCGTTGCCGAATCCACAGCTTCCCGATACCCAGGGCGAGACCGGTTTGTTCAATGCACAGAGACAGCGGCTCCCCGCTACCTGGTAATTGCCCGTCATCTGCAGACCCAGCCTGTTATTGGTACAGCTCAGGATAAAGCCCGAACGGATAAAGCGATATTTATACCGGAAATCGCAGGTGGGTTGTAGATAATCCGGCCATCTGTCGGAAAGAAATTCTTTGGGGACCATCGAGTCGGCCATGGTCAGTATCGGACGCGCACAGATCTTCAGCGGAAGGTCCATTTCAGAGACCGGCAAACGGGGCAGGGTATCCGGAAGTACGGGAATGATCGACGGGGAGGCTGGAACGAGCTTCCTGGAGGAGGAACAGGAGCCAAGGAAAAAAACCAGTGCTGTCAAGAGGTAAACCGGGTAATACTTCATCCGTGATGATTTGCGCTGCTAAGATAACGCGCCCCGCATTAAATCCCGGGCCTAATTTCGGGAGATGGGGTCGCGCCGCCAACCTTTTTTTGTCGTATCGATCACATTCAGCAAGCCGTCGTGGAAGCGGTCCTCGCCCAGTTGCCAGAACATGATGCCGCCCAGTCCCTTTTCAATCGCATAGCGGGTCTTCAGGCGGATCGATAAGGTATCGTCATAGCTGACAAAGAGCTTCTGGCTGGCGTTGTACAGATAGGGCGCCTGCGCTATGGGATCCCAATGGTAGGCATAGCCGCTGTCGGTGGAAAATACAGCCGCCTGGTCCCGGTAAGAAACACCCCTTTTGAACACGCAGGGGCGGTACAATCCGTTGTTGATACTGTCCACACCCGCGAAGATCCGGGCATAGAAGGCGACGCCGATGGCGATCTTCGAACGGGGCATGCCCATGGAATCCAGCCAGCGCACGGCATGATCGGTGGACTCTACCTGATGAGGTGTGGAATAAAGAGGAGTGTGGTGGCCGGATACCGTATCGTATCCGCTGACCAGGTCATAGGTCATCAGGTTGATATAGTTGACACGCGGCACCACTTTCTTCCAGTCGATGGATCTTTCCAGATATTTGGTAAATCCTCCCGCTGCGAAGCTGATCTCCTGCTGCCGGCCAAGCTTTCTCCGTAACTGTTTGATCAGCCGTGTGAAATTATCTTTATCGGCGGGCGAGAACGGATACCCGGGAACGTTAGACAGAGCGGGATATTCCCAGTCCAGATCGATGCCGTCCGTCTGGAAATAACCGGCCAGCTCTTTTACGGAGCTGCAGAATTCCTTACGGCCTTTCCGGGTAGAGAAGACCTGGGGACAGGTGCGGCAACCACCCCATCCGCCAAGAGAGAGGATGACCTTCAGTCCGGGGTTCCTGCTTTTCAGCGCGACCATATGCCTGATGATCGCGGTATCGTTCGCATTGTTCACCCAGAGCTTGTTATCCTTCAGATGACAAAAGCTGAAAATGATATGCGTCAGCTTCTCGACTTCGAAGCTGTCGATTGCCGAATTCCTGCCTGCATAATAGCCGATCACTGCGGGCCCTTGTGCGCGGGAAGCAAGGGCAACATGTGCTAAAACTGCTAAAGCAACTATTCTACAAAAAGGAGATGTCATATAAGAATTATTTTGTTATGCCTGCGGGCCCATTGGTACACCAGGGCCTTTTTTGCTGTGCCGGAATCCAATATGTTGTGCCGGAATCGCCATGCCGTGGCGAAACCCACTATGTTGTGACGAAAGTAAGATAGTTGTAATGTGAATGCAAGGATAAAATGAGGAACGGCTTATCGGTCCGGCGTTCCATATCCCAGCGAAATAATATCCGCGTCGTTTTTTGCCAGATGCGTCTTTCCATCGGTCAGTATATAAATGCTGTCGGCAATATCCGTGATATGGAGGTACAGGTGATCGGTGAGCAGGAAGCCCTTGTTCTTTTTTTCTTCCAGCAGCATCTCCTTCACTTTTTCGATCTGCATGGGCATGAGGTGTGAAAACGGTTCGTCCAGCAGGGCAAACCTTGACTTCGACCGGATAATAATATATATTTCTATCAGGCGTCTTTGTCCGCCCGAAAGATCGCTGATGGCCGATCTGTATTTTGCGCCGAGTTCGGGAAAGTTCTTCTCCAGATCGCCGAAGTCCATACGGTAATCGCTGAATATTCGTTTTACCGTCAGTGATCCGGGTATGAAGTTGAACTGAGGAAGGTATCGCAGGAGGTCCGGCCTTTTAAAAGCCTGCATAACGGATCTGTTGTCAAAACGAACGGAGCTTCCGGCTGCCCGCAGATCGCCGTAAATGATCCGCATCAGACAGGTCTTTCCTTGCCCGTTCCTTCCCAGCAGACCGGTGATCTTGCCCGTCTCGCACCCGATATGGACATCGGATAAGATCGGCCTCAGACCGAACTCCAGTTGAATGCTATCTGCTTCCAGCTCATGTTTCATGGGTTCAATTTATGAACCTGGATGAGTAAAAAAAGAAAGAGGCAAAAATCGAAGCCAAGGGTCGTGGCCCACAAAACGAATTTTGAAACGCCCAGGTTCTGATAGTAATAGAATTCCTTGCTCTTGTAAGCCCGTATGAACTGGAAGACCATCCAGAGCGTGACGAGCTTGAACCAGAATAAGACTTTGAAAATGGAAAGCCCATATTCCCAGAACAGGACCATGCAGGCTCCGGTGATCAGCAAATTCGCCAGGAAAAAGCTTTTGTAGAAGGTCAGCAGCAGCCGTATGGTGTGGAAGAATTTCAAGGGCACAATCTATTTATTCCCGGGAAAGGATGGCCGTCGCCGCGGGTATTTAAGGAATATTTATAATTCAGGGCATTTTGACTGGACTCGTAATTTTTATATGTTTGTCTCACCTGAACCTGAAAGGATGAACAGGAAATGACCAAATGCGGAACGACAGGATGCAGAACGATAAAAATGCGAACATCGAAAAAAAATAAAAATATGTCTGGAAGAAGAGAATTTATTGCGACCGCCCTGGCGGCATTGGGCACATCCTCCTTACTGGCGGCAGGCGACAGGCATGAAGGGCCGGGCCAGGCTGACGCAGGGCGCAGAGCCGCGACCCATGCGAGGAACGGGGAGTCATTGAACGCCTCCGGTCATGCTGCGCTCACCAGTCACCCTGCGCTCAGCATCCAGCAGGTGATCGACCTGCTCCTCGCGGATATTCCCGGCGCACCTTTTCCACAGACGGTGGACACGATCAAGTCCGGAGATCCTTCCTGGCCCGTAAAAGGCATCGTGACCACGATGTTCGCCACGGATGCCGTTATCGAAAAGACCATCCAGCTCGGCGCCAATTTTATCATTGCACATGAACCGACTTTTTATAACCATACGGATGAGACGTCCTGGCTGGAAGGCGATAGGGTCTTTAGGTTCAAGAAAGACCTGCTGGACAAACACCAGATCGTGGTCTGGCGCTTCCATGACGGCTGGCATACGCACCGGCCGGATGGCATCCGCATGGGTGTGCTCAGCGCTCTCGGCTGGGAAAAATATTATGATGCCGCACAGCCCCAGGTCGTTACGATCCCGGTCCTGTCTCTTGGCGATCTCATTAAGCATGCAAAGAAACAGATGGCTATCGATAAAGTAAAGGTGATCGGCGATCTTGCCCAGTCCTGTCAACGCATCGTGATCATGCCGGGAGCGGGTGGTGGAAAAGCACAGATCCAGTCGCTGCAAAAATATAACCCCGACTGTCTGATCTGCGGGGAGCTCAATGAATGGGAGACCGCTGAATATATCCGTGACGCCCGCTATCAGGGCGGGAAGACATCGCTGCTGGTGCTGGGGCATTCGGTGAGCGAGGAGCCCGGTATGCAATGGCTGATCCCCGTGCTGCAACCCAAGGTTCCCGGGATAAGGATCACGCATATTCCTTCGGGCGATCCGTTCCAGACGATATAAAAAAAGGTCGCCCCGAGGGACGACCGTATATTTTGCGGACCGTTGCCGATCCGGTGTGGCTGCTCCGGCTATTTCCCGACTTGTGCACGGATCACATTCAATGCGCCGCCTGCGACGAACCAGGCTATCTGGGGCTCGTTATAGGTATGGTTGAGTATGATCTGGTCTTTGGTGCCGTCCGCATGGTTTAACAGCATGGTCAGCGGCAAGCCCGGCGCGAAGGCTTTGAGCCCTGCGATGTCTAAGGAATCATCTTCTTTCACCTTGTCATAATCTTCTTTATTGGCGAACGTCAGGGCGAGCATGCCTTGTTTCTTCAGGTTCGTCTCATGGATCCGCGCAAAGCTTCTCACGACGATGGCCCTCACGCCGAGATGGCGGGGCTCCATGGCCGCATGTTCGCGGGAAGATCCTTCTCCATAGTTCTCATCGCCTACCACGACGGACCCGATGCCGGCGGCTTTGTATGCTCTTGCGGTGGCGGGGACGGGGCCATATTCGCCGGTAAGCTGATTTTTTACGGAGTCGGTCTTTTCGTTGAAGAAGTTTACCGCGCCGATCAGCATGTTATTCGAAATATTGTCCAGGTGGCCGCGGTATTTCAGCCAGGGGCCTGCCATGGAGATATGGTCGGTAGTACATTTTCCTTTGGCCTTGATCAGCAGCTTCAGCCCTTTCAGGTCCGTACCTTCCCAGGGGGAGAAAGGAGCCAGCAATTCGAGGCGCTGTGAATCCGGTTTCACGACCACCTGTACGCCTCGGCCATCTTTGGCCGGGGCCAGATAGCCCGCATCTTCCACCGAAAATCCTTTCGGAGGGAGTTCCACGCCGGTCGGTTCATCGAGCATGACATCTTCCCCTTTCTCGTTCTTCAGGGTATCCTTCAGCGGATTGAAGGTCAGGCTGCCGGCAATGGCGAACGCCGTTACGATCTCCGGAGAGGCTACAAAGGCATGCGTTGCGGCAAGGCCATCGTTGCGTTTGGCAAAATTCCGGTTGAAGGACGTAATGATGGAATTCTTACGGTTAGGATCGTCGATATGACGCGCCCACTGTCCGATACAGGGACCGCAGGCATTGGCCAGGACCACGCCGCCGATCCGGTCGAAGGTGGCCAGAAAGCCGTCTTTTTCGATGGTATGGCGCACCAGCTCTGAGCCCGGTGTGATCGTGAACTCGGCCCTGGTCTTGAGATTTTTTGTGATCGCCTGCTGGGCCAGAGAGGCCGAGCGGCTGATATCCTCATAAGAGGAGTTGGTACAGGACCCGATAAGGGCGACTTCGAGACGCTCGGGCCAGTGATTGGCCCTGACGGCATCGGCAAACTTGCTGATGGGCCAGGCGAGATCGGGAGTGAACGGGCCATTTACATAAGGCTCCAGCTCGTTCAGGTCGATCTCGATCACCTGGTCGTAATATTTTTCAGGATTGCTGTAGATCTCTTTATCGGGGCGCAGGTAATCCCTGATCCCATCGGCCAGCGCGGCTACTTCTTCCCGGCCCGTGGCCTTCAGATAGGCTGACATTTTCTCATCATAGGCAAAGATGGAGCAGGTGGCCCCGATCTCGGCGCCCATATTACAGATGGTCCCTTTACCGGTGGCGCTCAGATTGTCCGCGCCTTCGCCAAAGTATTCTACGATGGCCCCGGTGCCTCCCTTTACAGTGAGGATACCTGCAACCTTGAGAATCACGTCTTTAGAGGAGGTCCAGCCGCTGAGCTTGCCGGTCAGTTTCACTCCGATCAGCTTGGGCATTTTCAGCTCCCAGGCCAGACCGGCCATTACATCCACGGCATCCGCCCCCCCGACACCGATCGCTACCATGCCCAGACCGCCCGCATTTGGCGTATGGGAGTCGGTACCGATCATCATACCCCCCGGGAAAGCATAATTTTCAAGGACGACCTGGTGGATAATGCCCGCACCGGGTTTCCAGAAACCTATGCCATATTTATTCGAAATGGAAGCCAGAAAATCATATACTTCTTTATTGACATCTTTAGCCGTGGCAAGATCGGAGACGGCCCCTGTCTTGGCTTGTATGAGATGGTCGCAGTGAACGGTGGAAGGCACGGCTACCTTATCGCGGCCGCAGGTCATGAACTGAAGAAGCGCCATCTGGGCCGTGGCATCCTGCATGGCCACACGGTCCGGAGCAAAATCAACATAGTCCTTACCTCTTCCATAGGCCCTGGAAGGCGCCTCGAACAAGTGGGAATACAGTATTTTTTCAGCTAAAGTAAGAGGGGTTCCAACCAGTTTACGGGCTGCATCTACTTTAGAAGGCATCCCTGCGTATAGTTTTTTTATAAGATCCAGATCAAAAACCATGATAAATTTGTTTTTTGGTGATGCGAAATTACCTAAAAATGCGTTATTAGCCCAGGATTAATACACGTGGTTTTGTCGATTTTTTTTTAAATTAGTGGTATGAACAGACTGAAGTACTTTATTGAGTGGCAGGTCTTTGGTGTGTGTACAGCCATCGGGGACAGAATGGGGATCGCCACATCCAGGATACGCACCTGGTTTATGTACATATCTTTCCTGACCATGGGGTCGCCGCTGATCATCTACTTTATCCTGGCGTTCTGGATGAATATCAAACGATATATTTTATCCGCCCGCAGGAACCCCCTTAAATATCTTTGATTTTACCCCGTTTCCGTTTCCGCAGGATTTTTTTTCGTAACTTACCAAGACCGTGCATGAATATATTTTATTCACGGAGTATCTTATTTACGGACAAAAACCTTGTTCCTTGTTCCAGTTTGATTACTCCTATACGGATTACGAACAATTGATGGAGCACCTCGCCCAACGGCTCCATGTGCCGGTGAAAGACGATCAGCTCATATTCCCCGAACAGATCGCTTCCGGTACGCTGAACTTTGTGAAATTACCCAACGGGATCCATGTCAATATCATCAATTGCCGGATGACCACGGACTGGCTGATCTGCCGCAGGAAGATCCGGGAAGAATATTATATCCTGCGATTTCACGAACTCACCATTCCCAATACGCTGGAGATAAGGATCGGAAAAGAAAGATTGAAAGAATCCAACACCACGCGCTCCATCGCCTATCTGACCAACACGCTGTCCGACTGGTCCTATCTGGGAGCAAAGGGCACTATCTTTAAAGGGATCGACGTATTGTTCAATGCCGCCTGGCTGGCAGGTTATCTGGGGGTGGAGGATATCAACGATGTGTTGTCGACCTACCTTTCCCTGCAGATGGAGAATATGCATATGGAGCCGCTGGACAGCGAATACCGGAGGCTGATGCAGGAGATCACGGAGGTCGGGATGGATAACCCCATGCGCCTCGCCATCATACAGAACAGGATCATGCTGCTGATCGAGCGTTTTTTCCTGCGGATCTACGAACGCAAGAAGAATTCCTTTCTCAGCGTTCCTTTGTCGAAGACCGATATCAACCGTATGATGCAGGTGGAAGCCACGCTGACCGGGGACATCTTCGAGCCCGCTCCGACCATCAGTCAGCTTGCTAAAATGTTCTCTATCAGCGAATCGAAATTGAAAAAGGACTTCAAGCTCCTGTATGGAGCGCCCATCTATGAATATTTTCAGAAGATCAGAATGCAGGCGGCCAAGGATAAGCTGCTGACCGGCGGACATTCCGTAAAAGAAGTGGCCATGGAGCTGGGCTATTCAAACCTCAGTAATTTTACGATCGCCTTCAAGAAGGAATTCGGTCTCCTGCCCAGCAAGCTGCTCGCGGAAACCTGAATATTGCTGGACCAGTACGCCAGCTGCTTGCGGAGACCTGAGCATCGCAGGACCAGCGTGCAAGCTGCTCGCGGAAACCTGAGCAAAGCGGGATCGGTACACCAGTTGCTGGCCGGAGCCGGCTCACCCCAAACTACCTGATCAGGATCAATGGCCAGGCGCTATTAGCTTTTTACAGCTATCCTTATCACTTTTACGGGCAATAAAACAAACGGAGACCGTGTACTTTTGCACAGTATTTGTAAGAAGTAGGCCTGTCCCGTTTTTAATTCTTTTTCCAGAAAGACCAATCCATTTCCAAATTTGGTACCCTCCCAAAGCATTTCACTCAGGATTTTACTGCCTTGCGGAGCTTGACCAGTTGTTCCAATAATCCCTGCAGAAGATCAAGACGCAGCATGTTGGCTCCGTCGCTTTTGGCTACCGCCGGATTGGGATGTGTTTCGATAAAGAGACCATCCGCACCTGCGGCAATAGCCGCTTTTGCTATCGTGCCGATCAGCTGAGGGTTGCCACCCGTGACCCCGCTGGTCTGGTTAGGCTGTTGCAGCGAGTGTGTGCAGTCCATCACGACAGGAGCGCCATGTTCCTGCATCCAGGGGATGTTGCGATAGTCCACGACCAGATCCTGATAGCCGAAGGTATTGCCTCTTTCCGTGAGCAGTATCTTTTCATTCCCTGCCCCCCGTATTTTTTCCACCGCAAATTTCATCGATGGGCCGTTGAGGAACTGCCCTTTTTTTACGTTCACGATCTTCCCCGTGCCGGCTGCGGCAAGCAGCAGGTCGGTCTGGCGGCAGAGGAAGGCGGGGATCTGAAGGATATCCACGTATTTCGCCGCCGGGGCCGCTTCGTCATGTGCATGAATATCGGAAGTAGTCGGTAGTTTGTAGGTCTCCCCTGTTTTCTTGACGAGGGCCAGCGCGCTTTCATCCCCGATGCCGGTGAAGGAGGAGGCGCTGGTCCGGTTGGCCTTCCGGTAGGAAGCCTTGAAAATATAGGGGATGCCGAGGTTCCTGCAGATCGTGGATACTTTATCCGCGACCTCCATGACGAGCTCTTCGCTTTCCACGACGCAGGGGCCCGCTATCAGAAAGAAATTATTCTTATCGTAAGATTGATGCTGAAACAGCTTGTTGAGGAATTCCATGTTGCAAACCTACAAAAATAGCCGCAGGCGGCAAGGGAGCGGGTTAGTATGCTTTTTCTTATATATTTGCTCCCCAAAACCATCCTCATGGCAAAAGAAAAAGTACTGGTCATCGGCGCCAGCGGACAGATCGGCGTCGAGCTCACCCTGGCATTGCGGAAGATCTATGGGAACGCCAACGTCGTGGCCTCCGATCTCCGGGAGGAGAACGAGCTGCTGAAAGGCACCGGCCCCTATGTGTCGATGGACGTGATGAACAAAGAGATGCTGCACGTTCAGGTGATCCGGCAGAATATCACGCAGATCTATCTGCTCGCGGCCATCCTTTCGGCTACGGGGGAAAAAAATCCCAACTTGGCCTGGCATCTCAATATGCAGGGATTGCTGAACGTGCTGGACATTGCCAGAGAGGAAAAACTACAGAAAGTCTACTGGCCCAGCAGCATCGCCGTCTTCGGCCCCACCTCACCCAAACAGGATTGCCCCCAGCGTACGATCATAGAGCCCAGCACGGTGTATGGGATCAGTAAATATGCCGGAGAATTCTGGTGCAATTATTTTTTCACAAGATATGGAGTGGACGTGCGCAGCATCCGCTATCCGGGATTGATCAGCTATAAGTCTGCCCCCGGCGGCGGCACCACCGATTATGCCATCGAGATCTTTCATGAAGCCCTGGAAGAACGGAAGTACACCTGTTTCCTGAGGGAGGACACCTATCTCCCCATGATGTATATGCCGGATGCCATACGGGCTACCATCGAGCTGATGGAGGCGCCAAAGGAAAAGATCACCGTAAGGACCTCTTATAATGTTGCGGCCCTGAGCTTCTCCCCAAAAGAGATCACCGCAGAGATCAAAAAGCATATCCCCGATTTTGTCGTCAGTTACGCTCCCGATTACCGTCAGTCGATTGCCAACAGCTGGCCGCAAAGCATCGACGATTCCGTGGCGAGGGCCGACTGGGGATGGAAACATGAATATGACCTGTCGCGTATGACCGCGGACATGCTGGAAAACCTGCGCCCCTGATGCGGGACATTAAGGATTTCCATGCCCCGGAGCGTTGTCGTGAACGTATTCAACAATAAATTTCAAGCCGCTTACCACATCGCCATCTTTATTGGGTAAAATAATAAATGGCAGCGAATAAGGGACTGAGATCATGTTTAACTTGCGCATCTGTGCCGGATTGATATGAGCTATATAGGAGCCCGGCGCCAGACCACTGAAGTCAAACGATCCATCCGCCTCGGTAGTCGATTGACCCACCAGCGTCGTATCACTGCTGGCATAGATACCCACGATGATACGGTCCTGCGGCTTGAGATGGTCTCGGGGCTTAATGTCGGCCTGAGCCTTTGCGCTGTCCTGCGATTTAGCGCTGTCCTGTAACCTGCCGTTGTCCTTCCTATCCGGACCGGAATTTTCACGGAGATACACCGACCCGGTCACTTCTCCCGCTATAGCGACAGGGACGTCCAATATTTTGAACTGGTTGGGATCAATAATAATACGGATCGTTTTATTGCGTATATACCAGGCGACATTTTCAAATGACGCGTCCAGCCGGAGGATATAACTTACATAAGCTTCAAGGTCTGACACCCGTACGGAGCTGTCTTCAGGATTAATGACGACGCTGCCGCCATTGATCCTCACATTGAGCCCGGACACGCGTGCCTCGCCTTTGTCACGCCGGCCGTTGCCGTTAAGATCGAGATAGGGGCGGATGATGATCCCGCCCTTGCCAACACTGCTCCGTTTGTTATAACCCAGGTAATTGGTTCTGTTATCATACATCATGCTCCCACTGGCTGACTGGACCATAGCGGTCGTGTTGTTGACATGCGTAATGGACAGGCCCGAAACGGCAAAGGAGAAATCATAACGCAGGCCTATTCCAATGCTTTGAAAATTGCTTTTGTAATTCTTTTCGTAAAAGACATTCAGGAATCCGCGGGAGTCGAGGTATTTCCCCATTTCGACCCTCAGATCTATGATCTTATGCTGGCTGTATTCATACTGAACCTGCGGCGTCAGTATGATCTTCCCGGGCATCCTGAATGCCATCGACAGGTTACTGTAAATATAGGGCGCCGATTGCTGGGTGAACCATGCATAGGTAGTGAGGTTGGTGTTTACACCTAAAAAGACGCCGGAGAGAAGGCCTTCGACGGTGGTATATCTGGCGGCTGAAATAAGTTTGGTATTGGGAAGAATGACCTCGTAAAGGGAAAGTCTGGAAAATACGGTGAACTTACGGCTCCGGAAGGGAAAGGAAAGAATGGCTTTACGCTCTTCCAGATAGAGATTATTGATCGCCTGCTGGCCTCTTTTATACCGGATGTATAAAAGTTCAAGCTGAAGATCCGATGGCAGGTGGTAGCTGGCCACGAATTTCGTTCTTACTCCATAGCTGTATTCACCGGAAAGAAGAAGATTGGAATTGAGCCGGTAGGATGCATTTACAAAAGGTATGTACTTCCCCCTGGCTATCGAGGAAAGGAATTCGAACCCTCCGCCAACGGTCAGTCGTTCGTTCAGGCCATAATTGCCATTGATGCGGCCGAAGCGGCTGTTTATGGTGTCCTGCACCACACCGGCACTGGCGGAATATTCAAATTCGTGGACCGGAAGAAAATTAAATGGGATCTGGATGTTCTGCTCATGCGAGCGTTCTTCACCATAAGGTCCGTAAAAACGCAGCTTCACGACCGAATTTCCATAGACCAGCGGGACCTGGAAGGTGTAATAGCCGGTGGTAGCTGCCTTGGCATAATTCACCAGGGTATTGTTCACATAGAGTTCAGTCACCCAGTTGGCCTCTGCATAATAGGTCAGGGTATAAGACCCAAACGATCGCCTGTATGTTGTAGGCGAATTTGTGAATTGAAGGCCTATGACCGGCGAATAAATAGAGGAGATGGAAGGACTGTATATGTTACCGGCTGTCACCTGTCTTAATCCGGGGTTGTCGTTGTCTACATGCCGCCATTGATAGAACTGGTCTCTCCCGGCGAACGGGGTGTTGTTGTCATAATTGAGGGAAACATCCGTTTCTCCCCCCGCTACCACGCCGCCCAGCGCGAGGTTTAGTCTGTTATCCCGTTGTTCTGCCAGGCCTTCCTGCGCACCCTGCGTGGCGACTACTGCCCAATCGACCATGCCGAGGCGGAAGAGCGGATAGCTGCGTTGTATGGTCGTGTCGACTTTTGCCTCGCCTTTGAGACGGTTGAGGTTATTACGCATGGCTTCCTGTCTGATTTCCCGGATCACGGGCAATTCCAGATTGGTAGTCAGGACGACGGACAGCGTACGGAAATTAAATTTGCAGTTCAGACCAAAAACAAGACCGAAATAATCCGAACGGAGATATAGATTAGTGGCTGTCCGGATAATAGCGTCAGGGGGCAGGTCGGTCTTTTTGCCCTGAAAAACGATCCTGTTATGGACCTGATCGATCACGAACAAGGATTGCTGAATCATAAAAAAACCTGAGATGGAGTCCATCCCGGCCGAAGGGCTGTTCTTTATCTTTAAATAATCCAGCACGTCGGTGACGGCGAGATAGGCCACGTCGTTGCGGATCGCTGCGGGTATCTGCACGCCGCCCACACCCTGAACATTCATAAAGATCAATATCTCTTCGTATGGCGGATCCGGGTCTTCCCCGGCAAGGCTCCGGTGAGAGAGGAACAGGACTATGAGAAAAAACGCCGCCATCCTTGAAAAAGCAACAAGCTGCCTGTGCTGCCAGTTTTTAAGAGGATATGGTGGGTTGTCTGCCATTTAAATTTTATGATGAAATCCGTATCGTTTTATTGTTGAATAAAGGTTACCGAAAATGTGCCGCTGTATGACCCCGAGGGATTGGCCAGCGGATTGCCTACCGTGAGCGTTCCGCCGATCCATACCTGTGTACGGCCTGGAGGCGCTATCGTGGTAATGAAATGGGCGGTGGTGCTTGCCGTGCCGATATGTAATCCGATGGATCCACCGTTACTGCCGGTAAGGGTGACATCCGGTCCGTTCATGATGGCCACCGACGTTCCAGGGTTGGCATCGACCTCAAAAAGAGCCGGAGAATAAGGATATCCCAGATTAGCCAGGACCAGGCTGCCGGTGGAAGAACGCGATCCGTCGGGATAGAGGATCACCGTGCCCCCGGAAACACCCTGGAAGAAAGCTCCGAAGATCATTCCCTGTGCGGGGTTCGCATAGACGGCAATGGGTCTCGGCGGAGGAGGCTGCGCATTCAGGGCGCAAGAACCTGCAAGCAGGCTAATGCTCATAAAGAGAAAGGATATGGTTGAAAATTTGCTCATTGGGCTCCTATAAATATTTTTTTAATCTGGATCCCTGCTGCGGCATAAAAGCTGACGATATATATGCCAGGGATAAAATAAGCATTGACGGTCTGGTAAGCATTCCCGCTGAGTTCCTGGCGATGCGTCACCTGTCCGAGCATGTTGATGATCCGGAGCTCGCCTTTTTCAGCAGACAACAGTCCGCTGTTCACAAATAGTTTGCCGCCCGCACTATAGGCCTTGAAGCCGCCATTGACGGGCGTGCTGCCGGGTGCAGCGGTGATCAGGGGCTTTGTACTAAAATTCAGAAAGAAGCGGTTTGAATAGTCTCCGGAAGCCAGGAATAAACGATAAGGCGGGGCGTTTTGCAGATCCTGCATGGCGCCCGTTTTGATATCGGAGAGATAGACATACAGACTGGGAGGCATATTCTCCATTTCACCGGCCTTGAAACTTATCCACCCATCTTTGGCCGTCTTAAGGCCAAGAGGGACGGAGACAAGGCTGTCGAAGGTCGCCGGTAATGCGTAAATGGAGAGCTTCCCGGTATCCGAAGAAACGGCATAAAGGTTTGGTATGCCGGTATGCGTATTCATCAGTTTGAGCGCATCGAGTTTCTTATCGAATGCAGCCGTCGCTCCTGTCTTGAAATAAAATGCTGCCAGGTCGACCTCTGTCCCTTCATCGGCAAACCCGGCGCTCAGCCGGAAAAGCGGGGATGGCGCCTGCGGGACCGTGTATCCGAAAAATACGGTAGAGGGATTGGTGTTCCTCGCATTGTTATTTATGGACAACAGCCCTGATACGGGGAACGAGCCACTGGACACATGGACAAAAAAGCCCTGCATGGCGGAGATGAGGTTTCCGGCGATGCCGTCACTCGAGATTCCATTCACATAGCTGCTGTAAGTGCCCGTATACTGATCCGTGGTGCCGTTCTTAAAATAATATATCGCATTGTCGATATTGGTCTTTGTCCATCCCCCTGCCGCATCCCAGTTGATCGGAGAAGGGTAGGGGTTGCCCATCAGGTTGAATCCCTGCGTGTAGGTCATATTGTGATTGTACATCGTGGGCGAAGACACGGTATGGTTGCTGACGACTCCTGTAAGCGACACCGTTATTGCCGGGGTCGCATTGCCGAAGTTGACCGCATATCCCGCGATGGGGCTCAGCAATCCCGAAGAGTTGGTGTAGTTGACCCATCCGTTGGAAGCAAGGCTCTCATCGAAACGGTAGACATCCGGAAAGGCTGTCGCCAGGTTTATTTCCTGGGAGAAATCATTGACTATATCTGCCTGGAAAGGAGAGCTGAAATATTTATACCCGAAGCCGGAAGGCAGGTACCGCTGCATGGCCAGGTTGCCCATGACCTCTCCGGAACCGCTGCCGTCGATCAACGCCGTTTGTGTAGCGGTGGACAGCAACGTAAGATTGCCGTTTGCTTTAAGGGTATCGTTACTCAGCACGATACCTTTCACATTTTGTCCGGATGTAATGATGCTGGTGACGCTGCCGGAGGCGACCGTAAGATTGTTGAAGGTAGTGGTCGAACTACCTCCCAGGGTCTGCACGGACCCCGCGAAGATAACCGTGCCACCGTTATGCGTGAAGGAGCCGTTATTGGTCCAGTTCGCCGCAACGACGATATTGCCGTTGTTCGCGATCAGGTACGCCCCGGAAGGAATGATCAATCCCTGGGCAGGTGCTGGTCGGAAGACCGGCAACATGATCAGTACACAGCAAATTCTTTTAAGTATAGGTGATCTCATCTTTAGTTTTATTCTTTATTTCGTCAGATTCACTCTTTTAATTTTATCTATTCTCCTATCTGGTGACCTTTATACCGCTTGTAGCAGTGAATGTTACTGTCGTTCCCCCACTCGCGATTCCACTTGTCACGGTGGTCCCATTGATCTTCAGCGTTGGACTGAACAGGGTGAACCCGGTCCAGCTCACCGCCTGCCAGGTAAAGCCAGTGCTGAAGACCGTAAGCACGATGTTGACCGTTTTTCCAAGTAATCCCGGCGATGCCGGTAAGGTTAGCGATCCTGAGCCCGAAGAGGTGGGCGTGGTCGTCGCACCAACGGCTATATTCAGCGTGGTGGATGATGGAACGGCGGTCGTGAAGGCCAATATGCCCGCGTCGACGGTAGTCGTACCGGAATAGGTGTTCGTGCCGCTCAGCGTCAGTGTCCCCGTCCCCACCTTTACGAGGGCGATGACGGGTGTGCCCGTTGTCTGGGGATTGTCCTGGATGGCACCCGCGAAACTGGTGCTGGTATTCAGCGCCCCAATTTGCAGGGTCTTTATGCCCGAACCACCGAATCCGCCGATGGTGGTGGTGGAAGTCGATCCGGACAAGCTGCCCAACTGTACGGTGGGTGTTGCCGTACCCGCCGTCTCAATAAACCCGAATGCGCCGCTGAGGTCCCAGGAGGCGGCCGCACTACCCGTATTGCCGGCGTTGGCAGGTCCCTGTGCATCGGACCACATCATACCCCGGGTAACCGAGGGCTCCGAAAAATTTCCCGTGAAACCGCTGTTGTTGCCATAAAGCCTCATCGTCTGTGCGCCGGCATTTACGAGGCTAAGCGTTCCCGGCCCTGAAATGGCGCCGGAAAGATTGATATTTCCCGTGATTTCGGCTTCAAGCGTAGCCCCGGAAAGAATGGAGATGGGGGTACTTAGTGTAGCGACAGTGGTATTAGCAATCCCGTTGGCCAGGAGCAGGGTGCCCGAATTGACAGTCGTGGTACCCGTGTAGGTGGTAGTCCCGCCAATGGTCAGAGAGGCCGTCCCTGCCAGGGTGAGGCCGGATGCGCCACCGATCGTACTATTGATCGTCGCATTGGCATTGGCGGTGATGAGGCCCGAATTATTGGTGATGGTTCCTCCAGTCAGGATGAAATTGCCGCTGGCGGCAGGATTGAAGGCGAGGGATTGAACCGTCTGCGTACCCGAAACCGTTACCGTGCCGGCTGCGCCCGTTCCCGTATTTCCCCCAAAGATCGCGGCTGATCCTGCGTTCCATGACAGATCAGCCACCCCGTTATTGATACTCCAGCCACCGATGCCCGTATTCCAGGTCCCGCTCCCATTGTCTATACGGTTGTTGCTGGCCGTGTTGTCCCAGATATAACCCGCAAAGGACCCGTTCAGGGCCCAGAATTGTCTCTGCTCGCTCTGGGCAAGACCAGCCTGCCAGCAGCAGAGGGCAATAAGGAGGTAAAGTATTTTCTGCATTTTTATTTTTTGCGTATGTTCCTTTGCGTATGTTCCTTTTACTTAATTATAATTATATCCAACGGTCCAGAAATAGTTGGTGCCGTCATAAAAATAAGAGAGGACATCGACCGCGTTTGCCGCCGTCGTAAGAGAAACAAGCCCTCCCCCGCCATTGATGACCTTTGAGCCCGCAGGAAGGGAAAGGGTCCTCGACCCGGTGGCATCCTGCTTGATCTTGATCAGACCGTACATACCGGCCACCGCATTGGTGATCGCCAGGGTACTGTTGCCGGTGAGCGTTACCGTAGCCGTCGCGCCCTTTGTCTGATCCCAGGCAATGGCCCCGGAGGTCAGCGCCTGAATGGTGGAAGTATAGCTGGGCGCCGCGACCGTACTGTCAAAGTTGCCCCTGCCTTTTACATCGAATTTAAAAGCAGGCGCCGTTTTGCCGATGGCGACATTCCCCGATCCGTCGATGCGCATTCTTTCATTGGTGGACTGGGTGGTACCGCCGGTCATAAAGACCAGGGCCTTTGCGGGGGTGCCCGTGCCGATCAGGAAATTATTTCCCGTAGTATACAGATAGGCGTCGTTGGCGGCGCCCATG
>Ga0193726_1000978_pt1 | contig 25194 bp, 16 predicted proteins | sample H2c1metaG_FD_144928 | JGI IMG/M metagenome (GOLD analysis project Ga0193726, IMG submission 144928) | Soil microbial communities from a riparian zone of the East river system, Colorado, United States - H2c1 | ecosystem: Environmental > Terrestrial > Soil > Riparian zone | place: USA: East River...
AACTAAAAGAAAGCAGGTTAGGATTGTTGATGAATGGATTGGTTAAAATCCCAATGCAATTTTTAATACTGCTGGTGGGCGCTTTGGTTTTCACATTTTATCAATACAATAAAGCCCCGATATTTTTTAATGATACCCAATTGAGCAAACTGGAACGTTCCGCTTATAAGGATTCATTTAGTGTGGCCCAGGCTCAATTTCTTGTCCTTTCAAAAGAAAAAAGAGAAGCAGTTGCCCGATTTTCTACGGCGCTGAACAACAAGGATGAAAATGAGATTAACGGAAAGACAGATGAATTGAGACAATTGCAGCACAGTTCTGATAGTTTGCGGGGCAAGGTGAAGGAATGGGTCAATGCTTCAGGTGGGGACGGTAACGATACGAACTATATCTTCCTTCGGTTTGTGGTCGATTTTTTACCAAAAGGATTAGTGGGTTTATTGATCGCTATAATTTTTCTTGCATCCTGGGGAAGTATTGCGGCTGCCCTGAACTCGCTCTCATCCTGCACCATGATCGATGTTCATAAGAGATTTTCAAAACGTTCGATGGCGCCGGAAAAAGAATATCTATGGTCGAAGTGGTACACACTTGGCTGGGGCATATTCTGCATTATAGTGGCCATGTTCACCTATAATATCGGCAATAGCCTCATCGAAGCGGTCAACGTGCTCGGTTCTTTATTCTATGGAGTCATCCTTGGAGTTTTCCTGGTAGCATTCTTTCTGAAAAAAATTAAAAATGGCTTTGCCGTTTTCCTGGGCGCATTATTCGCAGAATCTGTTGTGCTTTCCGTTTTTACTTTTGCAAAACTTGGATATTTTAAATTAGGATTTCTATGGCTCAATCCTATTGGTGCAATTGGAGTGATATTATTTACGCTTCTCTTTAACGTAATCTTGAAACAAAACGGCAAACTTCATATAGATAAAGAGCAAGGAAAATCAATTTAACCAAATAACCATTCACTGTCTTCAATACCAGGAACCGGTTACATCATCCCTCAGATTCAGCTACTATTTCAACTGTTCCAATAATTTTTCATTGAGCCGGACATAATCATCATTTTTTGCTGCAGTTGCTAATTCGATTGATTTGTGAGCTGCTGCTTTTGCTTCATCTTTCTTTCCCAATTTTGCAAGGGTGTTCGCCTTTTGATGATAGATCCAGTATCCATCTGGCTGCTGCTCGATGGCTTTATCAAACCATGTCAATGCCTGGTTGAGATCCTTGCTGTTATCAAGATAATACATGGCTGCCTGGAAGTATGGACGATTGTCTTTGTTGATCGCATTATCGATCTGTTTCATCACCACTGTTTCTACATCTTCAGAGATGGGAAGGGCGACAGCAGTGTTTTCCCACATAATATGCAATTCACAACTTGCAGGTTTGATATCCGCGAACTGCATCGTAAATGTTTCCATTTTATCTTTCATGGGCGTGGATTTCACATCTACTCTTACCACATCATTCTCTTGTTTATATGCAGTTGGATTTGTAACGTCCAGTTGTTTTGTAATGATTACCGTCCAGTTGTCTTTATCAGGAATGGTAAGAAGGCCATATTTTCCTGCCGCAATTTTTGTTCCTCCAATGGATACATCGTCTGTGAAGGTGATTGTAGTAGCGCTGTTTGCACCGGTCCTCCAGACTTTTCCAAAAGGAACCAGGTCACCAAAAACTTTCCTGCCTTTTACACCAGGGCGGGAGTAAAAAAGTTCAATGGAAGAAATTCCAAAATCCTGCTTGATCGTTTGGGTGGGACTTGGTGGCGGGGTTTTAATGGTTTGTGACGAAACCGAAAGAGCGATCGCAAAAGCAATCGTAGTGAAAAAAAATTTTCTCATAGCAAACAAATTTTTGATGATCTAAATATAATGAAATGATAAATGAAATACGGAACTTATAACCATCCACGCTCGTGCCAGCAATCATATCCTATTTTTAAAGCTTCCTTTACCTGTGAAAAGATTTCCTTGTCAGGCTTCTTTATGTGAAAACAAGCTTTGCCTTTGAGGCATTTGAGCAATTCGGGCTTAATTAATTTTTTTATGCCTGGATCGCTGTACACCGGCATATAATAAAAGCCAACATAACCTTTTTGCACCAGGGCGGAGGCAAACCAAAGTTCTTCCCGCTTTCTCCCCAGGACCTCAACCGGTTTTATACTTATCAATACCACCTTTCCTTCAGAACCCCCTAGCAACTTCATGGTACCTTTTGCATAAGGAATGATCAATTTTTTCAAGGCCTCAAATATCGGGACAAGCTGTGGCTGGCCAGGCGATTTGTCCGAATACTTAATTTTTATTTCCTTTTTCTTTGCGGCTTTTTTCTTTACTGATGGCGTGGAAGTATTTTTTTTTGGAGCTGGTTTTAAAACTGAGGCCATGAAGGGGCTTTAGCCAAAAGTAAGAAACTCACTGTTCTTTGTCAAACGGAACAGATATTGTTATGCGGTTAGGTTTCTTATTTTTCTTTTTCCATTTAGGGCCTTGCTTTACCAGGCGGATGGCCTCCTCATCGCATTTCTCGCAGAGTGATTTTTCCACTTTGATATGGACGGCTTCTCCGGCCTGGTTCACCTCGAATGAAAGTTCCACATTTCTCCTTGCCTGGTTAATTTTTAGATCTTCGGGTAAATTGATATTATTGGCGAGATAAGTATTATAATTTACCCATCCATCTGCAGGCTCGGGTTCCTCAAATTTCATACTTCCTTTTTTCGAACGGTTCGAATCAGGTTTCTGGTAACTGATGATTCTATCGGGAGCCGATTTATCTTCCTGCAGGATCACCCTATTGTTCGTTACATTATTTTTCAGAAGGGCTAAATTATTTTGGAATCCTACAGAACGCACCTGTACATTTAAAACCGAATCTGGAGATATTAAGGTGAAGGTGCCCTGCGCATCCGCATAAGTTCCAACGTTGTCTTGTGTGTTGGTAATATTTGCAAACGGCAGGGGGTTGTTATTTGTATCTGCTACTCTTCCATGGAAATAGTTCATCTTTTGCTGTTCTCTTAATGCATTTGCTTTTTTCATGGAGAATAACCCCTCTGCCACCTTACCATCATTCTTTGTTGATTTTGCAGCAGGGGTCACATTTCCTTCCAAGGCACTCACATCCTTTGAATCATCGTTAGCTTTTTTAGTATTTATAAAGGTTGTATCCCGTGTTGTCTTCAGTATTCCAGCTACGTCGTTTTTATTCTTGTCGTTCTCTGAATTTACCGGTGCTGGCATTTTCTTTTTTGGAGATAGTACCGTGGCTGATGGTACAGGTTGATTTATATTCTTTACAGTAGTCCTGTCATTCCTTTCCAATTTAATAGAATCCTTTCGAGGTGTGGCGGCAGGTTCATTAGATTTTTTTTCCTCAAGTTTCGCAATGGAAGAATCCTTATTATTATTTGTTGAAATGCGGAAAGTTAAAAAAGCAATACCCCCGATGATAACCACGGCTGCCGCAGCTCTCCACCAACCAGGGGATCTTCGTGGAGTGGGAATAGCCACCACTTTAGAAGAACCAATTTTCTTTTCCAACCTTATTTTTAATTCATCAAGGTCGGTTCCAATATTGACCGGATTTGTTTTGAAACCTTCAATAGCATCAGAAAGAAAAGGATCATCCAGTGCAGCCTTTTCAAGCGCATGCATTTCTTCAAAGGACATCAATCCCTTGTGATATTTTTCAATATCAGTCGCTGTGTAATCTTTATATTTTTTTTCTACTGACAATGCTAAGATTTCTGATTTATGATTTTTTGATTTATGATTTTATTGGGGTTGTAGTTATTTTTAAATTTGGAAATTGCTGAATTGTTGAATTGACAAATTGTTTCCTTTAGATTCAATTGGATTTCTGATTTTCTAAACTCTGAACTCCCGACTCTTAACTCGTAACCCGCAACTCTAAACCCGAAACTCCGAACTGGTAACTCGCAACCCCTACCCTTCCACCTTCTCTCGGTTCTCCATGCATATTTTCAAATTTCTTCTGCCGTTCTGGATAAAACTTCTAACCTGGTTCCATTCCTGTCCCATGAGTTCCACAATTTCATTATAGCACCTGCTCTCTATGTAAAAAAGCCGCACCGCCTTTTGTTGCTCTTCAGATAATGTGTTTAAACAATATTCGAGCCGTTGAAAATTCTCCTCTTTTTCAAGCACACCATTCAGATGCACATTTTCATCGGTTTGCATAAGAGATTCAGAAATTTCAACCGTTCTTAAATTTTTCGGAGTTCGTAGTTGCATCAGGCAGTGATTCTTGGCGAGCTGGTACAACCAGCTCTTAAAATTCTCTATTTCATATTTTTTGACCTTGGTCACCAATTCCTCAAAGATTTGCATCACGGCGTCCTTTGATTTTTCAGGGTCTTTAAAATATTTCAGGCAAACCCCATAAACAAGCTCCATATATCGTTGATACAATTCCCCTAATACTTCCAGGTCACCTGTCTTTTTGTAAAGCAGGATGCTTTCCGCATCATTTAAAGAATGGTTTGATATGTTTCTTAAAAAAGCCACCGGGCTAAAATTAGTAAATAATATTTCAGGGATGTCTTATGTAATTCTTAAAAGGCCTGCATCTACTTTCTAAAGTCTATTATGAAAAAGATACTCTTTATGTTAATTCCGCTGCTTGTTATATCCCTGGCTTTCAATCCTGTAAATTATCGCACCATTTCAGGTAAGGTCAAGGATGAAAATGGGCAGCCTGTAGTGAATGCTTCCGTTATCGTTAAGGGAACAAAGGATGGAACGACCACAAATGCAAGTGGAGACTTCCAGTTGGTAACAAATAAAGAGAAACCTACCCTGGTTATTTCAGCAGTGGGGTATCAGACGCTTGAGGTAAAAGCGAACGCTCAAAATGCTATAAACGTTTCTCTTAAATTCTCGGAGTCTGAATTAGATGATGTGGTAGTGATGGGATATGGTTCAGAAAAAAGAGCGTCTGTAGCCGGCTTGTACAAAACCAGGAACCTACCACAAAATTATTTTAGTGCGCCCCGAAACAGTCCATACGTTAAAGATGAGGATGCTTACAATTATAATAGCAATGGAAGAAGGGACAGCACTGACCATGATTTTAATACTGAAGAATATGATAAGATCACCGAAAATCCGTTCTTAAAAGTAGCAGACAACCCTCTTTCCACTTTTTCAATTGATGTAGATGCGGCATCCTATAGTAATGTCAGAAGATTTTTGAATAGTGGCCAGTTGCCTCCTGCCGGGGCTGTTCGCATTGAAGAAATGATCAATTATTTTCATTACGAATACCCTCAGCCATCCGGCCAGGACCCGTTTTCCGTAAATACAGAAATTTCTGACTGCCCCTGGAATAAAGATCATAAACTGGTATTGGTTGGTTTGCAGGGAAAGAAAATTTCAACCGAAAATCTTCCGGCTTCGAATCTTGTGTTTCTTATTGATGTTTCCGGATCCATGATGGAAGAAGATAAACTTCCTCTTGTAAAAACGTCCATGAAACTTTTGGTGGATCAATTGCGGGAACAGGATAAAGTAGCGCTGGTGGTTTATGCAGGAAATGCGGGCCTTGTGTTGCCTCCTACCAGTGGATCCGATAAAATTAAGATAAAGGATGCCATAGACAATCTTGAAGCAGGCGGCTCGACGGCGGGTGGTGAAGGAATCAAGCTTGCATATAAAACGGCAAAGGAATATTTCGTAAAAGGTGGCAATAACCGCGTCTTGCTTTGTACAGATGGGGATTTCAATGTAGGTGCAAGCAGTGATGATGAACTGGAAAGGATGATAGAAAATGAAAGAAAAAGCGGCGTGTTCTTAACTGTTCTTGGATATGGCATGGGAAATTATAAAGACAGCAAAATGCAAAAACTTGCTGATGAAGGTAATGGCAACCATGCCTATATTGATGGAATCAATGAAGCAAAAAAAGTATTGGTCAATGAATTTGGTGGAACACTTTTCACCATTGCAAAAGATGTAAAACTGCAGATTGAATTTAATCCGGCCAAAGTCCAGGGTTACCGGTTGATTGGTTATGAAAACCGTTTATTGAACAAAGAAGATTTTAATGATGATAAAAAAGATGCAGGGGAATTGGGTAGTGGCCATACAGTAACCGCACTATATGAAGTCATTCCGGATGGAATTAAAGACACATTCCTGAGAAAAACGGACGGACTTAAATATCAAAAAAACAAACCTGGTTTAAGCAAGGCTTCGGCAAATGGCGAGATCATGAATATAAAGTTGCGTTACAAACAACCGGCGGGAGATGTAAGCAAACTGATTGAGCATTCGGTTTTCGATGAGCAAGCTGCCCTTTCTGCTACCAGCAACAATTTCCGGTTTGCCGCTTCTGTTGCTGAATTCGGAATGTTATTGCGCAATTCAGAATACAGGTCCAACTCAAGCTATATACATGTCATAGATCTTGCGAAAAATTCAAAAGGCATAGACGATGAAGGCTACCGCACGGAATTTATCAAACTGGCCTCGCATGCGCAATCCCTTGCAATAAGAAAAAGGCCTGCAAAAGAAAATGAAGAATTAGTAGGTAAAAATTATTGAAAAAGAATTCAACGAATTGGTTGAATGCACTTGTGCATCATGACGTCTTTATTTCCTGGATTAAAAAAAATGCCATGTCAAAAAAAATGCAGCTTCACATTCCAACTCCCTGTCATGAGAATTGGGAAAATATGGCCCTCGTCGAAAAAGGACGGTTTTGTTCTTCTTGCCAGAAAAAAGTAGTTGATTTCAGTTCGATGAGTGATCGGGAAGTTGCCATGTACTTCAAAAAACCTTCGACAGGGTCGGTATGTGGTAGGTTTATGGAAGATCAATTAAACAGGGACGTCGAAATAGAAAGGAAAAGAATACCCTGGGTGAAATATTTTTTTCAATTTGCAATTCCTGCATTTCTTGCTTCCTGTGATACACGTGCTCAAGGGAAAGTAAATGTTGTGACTGAGTCCAAGATTGCTGACGTAAAAGTGGTAGAAAAAATACTTCAGGGCGAGATCGTGAGTCTAGATATTAAACCCTTGCAAATTGAAGACACGCCTGACAGTATGATCGCTCCCCTGAAAATTAAAAAGATAACTCGAAAGGAAAGTTCAATTATTTTGCCCGGAGTGGGTCTGCCAGTTGAAAAAAATGTAAAGTCATCGCCACTGAGGATGACTATTCCGGAAAGCCATGTAATAAACCAGGACCAGGTGTTGGTCGCCGGGGCTCTCACCGTAAGAGTTGGTCGTGTATTAAATTGCCATACCAGTCGACGATCAAATCCATTCTCATTTATAAAAAAATTATTTAAAGACACGGCCTTAAACAGCATCAGTATTTATCCAAATCCCATTCAATCAAATTCAACCTTACATATCGGATGGAATCAAAAAGAATATGGAGAATTTATCCTCCAATTATACAACCAGTCGGGGCAGCTTGTTTTTGCAAAGGAAATTAACGTTGATGAAAAAGCACAGGTAATTAGCGTCGGAATACCCTCCGCAAAACCTGGCAATTATTTTGTAAAAATCATATCTAAAGGGAGTCGTAAATCATATACAGAAAAACTCATCATTGAATGAATAAAATAGCATTTAAGGAAGCTGGCAGGGAGAATACCTTCCGTATTCATTAATAATCAGATATTTTTCTTAAATCGCAGACACATTATAATTAAACTTCAGGCTTGGTATTGTATTTGCGTAGAGTGGTCGATCCCTTATTTTTGTATTTGTTAAATGGCTGAACCTGAAGAAATTCCTGAAAATATTGTGGCGGTTCGTACTTGTAATTTTGTTGCTGATCCTGGCAGCATTTATCTTCATTGAAACCCCCCTGGGACAAAACTGGCTCGCAAAACAGATCACCAAAAAGTTTTCCCGTAAATTAAATACTAAAATCAGCTTCAAACATGTCAGTTTTTCTTTATTGGATAAAATGAATATTGAAGGTCTTCTTGTAGAGGACCAGCAACGTGATACGCTTCTATATGCCGGCAACCTCCAGGTTAGGATTACTGACTGGTTCATTTTTAAGGATCATGCTGAGTTGAAGTATATAGGACTTGAAAATTCTGTCATAAAGCTTCAGAGGAAAGACAGCACCTGGAATTACCAATTCTTATTGGACTATTTTTCTCCATCTTCACCAAGCTCAGGTAAAAAATCAGGCATTGATTTTAATTTTAAGGATATCTCTTTAAAAAATGTTGTCTTCATTGAAAAAGATGGGTGGCGTGGAGAAGATTTTACGGCTGCTGTTGGCAGCCTTCAACTCAATGCCAGGGAAATTGACCCTGACAAAAAAAAGGTTGACATCGTTTCTCTCAACATCAACCGGCCAGTGTTCTGGCTTTCTAATTATCCCGGCAAAGAAAATTCTTTACAGCAAAAAGTAACGGTTGTTGATAAGGTACCAGTTACCGTTGATTCATTATTGCAATGGAACCCGTCAGGTTGGACCATGAATATTACCTCGCTTAAAATTGATGACGGCACCCTGAAAAATACGAAGCAAACAAACAAACCTTCTCTATCCTATTTTAATCCTGATGACATGGAATTCACTTCCATCAATGGGCGCTTCAATAACATAAGGTTGAACCAGGACACCTTTTCTTTAAAGATCATGGATATGAGCATGACTGAAAAATCGGGGTTTATCGTAAAGTCATTGAAATCGGATGTCGATCTTAATCCAAAGGGAATGTTTTTTAAAGAGCTGAACCTGCAAACAAAAAATAGTATTGTAAGAAATTATTTTTCGATGACTTACAATGATATGAGTGACATGTCGAATTTTATTCAGAAGGTGACCCTGCATGCTGATTTTGAAAATTCGGAAATAGGCAGTGATGATTTTGCTTATTTCGCACCTGAACTAAAAACCTGGGGAAAGAACATAAGCATTTCAGGTCGTGTAAGAGGAACTGTGTCGGACATATCGGGGACAAATCTTGTTATCTCTGCAGGTAAAGACACCTACATAAATGGAGATATAACTTTGTCGGGATTGCCGGATATCAATCAAACCTTCATTGATTTTAAATCAAATGATACAAAGACAAATTATAATGATGTAATAAGATTTGCGCCGATGGCAAAAGGAATAACAGTTCCTGATCTTGCTGCTCTCGGAAATATCCATTTTAGCGGAAGTTTTACAGGGTTTGTTCATGATTTTGTAACATTTGGAACGATCCGTACAGCGCTTGGGACGATTACAAGTGATCTGAATATGAAACTGCCTTCCGGCAAAGTGCCAGTGTATTCTGGAAATATTGCTACATCCGGGTTCCAGCTCGGACAATTCTTACACAATTCCCAACTTGGACTTATATCTTTTTCAGGAGTGGTTAAGGGATACGGCGCTTCTGCGAATACCCTGGGGGCAGACCTGAAAGCAAATATCCACGAAATCGATTTTAACGGTTACAGGTATCATAGCATCATTGCCAATGGCACGTTGGAAAAGCAATTATTCAACGGGTTTGCATCGGTAAACGATACTAACCTCCAGGCTACGCTTAATGGTCTTATTCATATCAACGGTGCGCAATCAAAATTTGACCTTATAGCGGATGTACAAACAGCAAACCTTCATCCACTTGGATTCAGCAAGGACAGCATAGCATTTAACGGAAAATTCAATCTGAATTTTACAGGAAATAATATTGATAACTTTTTAGGGAAGGCCCGCATCAGCGACGCTAGTCTCGTAAGAAATAGTCAGCTGCTTTCATTTGATTCAATGGTTTTATATTCGGATTATGCAAATAATATCCGGTCACTCACCATCAATTCAAATGAATTTAACGGAAATGTGACCGGTGATTTTAATATAGAAGATCTTCCAAACGGCATACAATTGTTTTTGAATAAATATTATCCTTCTTATATACAGGCACCATCGCAGGTGATCACGCATCAGAACTTTAAGTTCAGCCTCGCAACCAGGAACGTAGATCAGCTGGTACAATTGATCAACAGCAATTTAAAAGGGTTTAATAATAGCAGGATCGAGGGATCACTGGATCTTGCTCAGAATGAATTGTCCCTGACGGCAGACATACCACACTTCAGCTATGATAATCAATATAATTTTAATAATACAAAAATTAAGGCTAATGGAACGCTGACCAGGCTTGGTCTTGATGGAAACATTCAAAACATAACAATAAACGACAGCATCAGTTTGCCAAATACCAGCTTCAACGTCATTGCTCAAAATGATTCATCAAAGATCAGGATATCAACAGCTGCCAACCAGGCGGTATCAAAAGCAGACCTGAATGCCAGCGTCATTACTTATAATGATGGAGTAAAGATTGATTTTGATACTTCTTCATTTGTTGTAAATACAAAAACCTGGACCATCGATAAAGGTGGTGAGCTAAGCTTTAGAAATAATACCAGTACCAGCGGAGAAGTGGTTCTTCATGAGGGCAATCAGAAAGTCAGGTTGCGGACCTTGCCTTCCGACGAAGGAAGCTGGAATGATCTTCTGTTTGACCTTACTAATGTTAACATTGGTGATATCTCTCCGTATTTTTTATCAAAGGATAGGTTGGAAGGATTGATTTCAGGGTCCGGGAAAATTGAAAATCCGGGTTCAAAAATGATAGCCACCGGGAATTTTAAAACCCAATTCTTCAGATACAATGAGGATTCCATCGGTGAATTAACCATCAAAAATATCGTTTACGATAATGAAAAAGATGGCAATTTAAAATTGATCATTACCAATCCGGACTCCATGCATTCCGTTCATGCTACTGCAGACATCTATCTAAAAGGGGACCATCATGATAACCTGATCGCCGTCGAGACAAAAGAATACCAGCTTAAATTTTTGGAAAATTTTCTCGGAAGTTTATTTTCTGATATTGAAGGATACGCCACCGGCAAAATTGATATCAAGGGCGACCTGGCTTCACTGAATTATGTAGGGAAGGCACGTTTGCACAATGCCGGGTTAAAATTAAAATTTACACAGGTATATTATAAAATAAAGGATACTGATATTCAATTAAAAGAGAATGAACTTGATTTAGGATCCATCACGCTGATTGATACGCTTACAAACCACACTGCTACACTCACGGGTAGTATCTATCATGATTCCTGGAAGAATATGAACTTTGACCTTGAAGCAAAAGTGGATGGCAAACCAATGACGTTATTGAACACGACGGCAGCAGATAATTCAAGTTTTTATGGCCACGCCATGGGAACCGGCTCCATGATCCTTGTAGGTTCTGACAATGATATGTACATGACTGTGGATGGAAAATCATCTGAGACCGACAGTTCTCACATCATCATTCCACCTGCAAAAAGCAGGGCATCAGAATTATCAGAATTCCTGGTAGAACGGACGCATGGTCGTGCACTTAAGGATACTCAAACAATCGCCACTGCAAATAAGATGACCATCGATATAGATCTCACAGCTGATCCTCACACTACCATTGAAGTGATCCTTGATGAGGTTACAGGTGATGTGGTAAAAGGCAGGGGGCGCGGTACTTTGAATATTCATAGCGCTACCGGCGAGCCGCTAACAATTAATGGAAATTATGATATTGAAGAAGGAAGCTACCTGTTCACGTTTCAATCTTTTTTCAAAAGACCTTTTGAATTAAGAAAAGAAGGCAATAATTATATTCGATGGAATGGGGACCCGAACAAGGCGACGATACATTTCGATGCACAATACACTGCAGAGAACGTGAGTTTTTCGCCACTGGCAAGTTTCATAAGCGATCCGAGGGTGCAGACGCTTCGGGATAATGTTTATGTAATTGTAACGATGTCCGGAGAATTGTTCAAGCCCGATTTTAGTTTCAAACTTGAGTTTCCTCCAAGTAGTATCGCAACCAGTGATCCAATACTTCCTTATAACCTTCAACAGATAGAAAATAATCCCAATGAGCTTAATAAACAGGTAACTTATCTCATCGTATTCAACAGCTTTGCACCTGTAGGCGCGTCTGGAAACGCAGGTGGCTCCTCGAATTCAACACCTGGTGGCTTCGGGAATGCTATCAATGAACTTGGATACAACACCATCAGCAGTTTATTGTTTAATGAATTGAACAAACAGTTCACCAATATTCTTTCACAAATATTCAAGGATGATAAATTAAAAGTAAATCTTAGTGGATCCGTTTACAACCGGAACCTTGTGCTTCAAAGTGGTCCCAACAATTTTAATATTAATACGGCAAATGTGAATCTTACCCTGAGCCGTGCACTCTTTAACGATCGGTTTATTATAACAGCCGGCAGTACGCTGGACATCCCATTCCAAACAACCCTTGAACAGAAATTACAATTTCTTCCAGATGTAACCGCCGAGTGGCTTATCAATGATAAAGGAACCATCCGGGCTACTTTTTTCTATCGTGAGAATCTTGATTTTGAACCCGGTTCTACTAACTCCATTTCAAGTAAAAATAAAAGGCTTGGCGGCGGCCTCGCCTATCGCAAAGAATTCAATCATCTTGGAGAATTATTCCACCGAAGGAAGGATCGAAAAAAACAAAAGCAAAATACTGAAACTACTCCAACGGCTGATTTAACGCCCACACAGCAATCGGAAGACCGAAAAGGGACGCAGCAGTAATTAACAATTAAAAAATTGAGGATTGTAGAGCTTTGAGTTTCGAGCTGTGAGCTTTGAGCAAAGAAAGCTATCACCTGGTTATTTATTTTCCTGGCTAAAAGAAATTTTTTAATGGACAAACCGGATTGCTTAAAATTTGATTCATGTATTCTTCTGCACTACTAGAATTAGACACTTTAGCAAACTATCAACTGGTAGCTCGTGGCTCACGGCTCGTAGCTCACAACTGGTCTCACTGTTCATCATCCAAAATCTCGTGGCCTAGTTTGTCTCTTTTTGTTTGCAGGTATTTTTCATTGTGTGGGTTTGGATGAATTTCTATAGGAACATTTTCTACTATTTCCAACCCATACCCGATAAGGCCAACCCGCTTCTTGGGGTTATTGCTTATAAGACGAAGTTTGGTAATTCCAAGATAACGGAGAATTTGGGCACCCACTCCATAGTCTCTTTGATCCATCTGGAAGCCCAGGTGCAGATTTGCTTCAACGGTATCCATTCCTTGTTCCTGGAGCTTGTAAGCTTTTAGCTTGTTCAGGAGGCCAATGCCTCTGCCTTCCTGGCTCATATAAAGAATAGCACCTCTCCCTTCCTTTTCCACCATTTTCATCGATGCGTGTAATTGATCACCACAATCACAACGAAGTGATCCCAGGATGTCGCCTGTAAAACATGAGGAGTGCACCCTGACCAGGACAGGATCCCCTTTTTGCCACTCCCCTTTTACCAGGGCAAGGTGTTCATTTGTTGAATTTTTTTCCTGGAAAGCGATTAGTTTGAAATGGCCATACTTTGTCGGCATATCCACGCGCACAATTTCTTCAATCAAAGAATCTCTTTTAAGACGATACTCAATAAGATCCTTAATGGAGATCAGCTTGAAGTCAAATTTTTCAGCTACTTTTTGTAATTGCGGCAATCTTGCCATCGAACCATCATCGTTCATGATTTCAACCAATACTCCAGCAGGTTCAAAACCGGCTAAACGGGCCAGGTCAATGGCCGCTTCGGTATGTCCTGACCTTCTAAGCACGCCTCCTTTTTTTGCACGCAAAGGAAATATATGACCTGGCCTCCCCAGGTCCTCTGGCTTCGTCGAAGGATCAATAAGGGCCTGTATTGTTTTGGCCCTGTCATGGGCGGAAATACCTGTTGTGCAACCATGACCTAAGAGATCAACTGAAACAGTAAATGCTGTTTCATGCAAAGCGGTATTATTATTCACCATCAATTCCAGTCCCAATTCATTACAGCGATCTTCAAGAAGGGGCACACATATTAATCCCCGACCATGTTTGGTCATAAAATTGATGACCTCAGGAGTTATATTACCCGCCGCAGTAATAAAATCTCCTTCGTCCTCCCTATCTTCATCATCCACTACAATTACGAGTTTTCCTGCTTTTATATCTTCAATCGCAGCCTCCACTGAATCCAGCATAAATTCTTATTTTTTTACAAAGTTAAAACATCGGAAATGAACTACAAGAGGTGAAATTCGTAGGCGAAATGGCCCTTGGTAACAATTAAGTAATATTCAAAAAGGCAGCTTCTAAAACTATTTATACGTTCTTGTAAATGAATATTTCTGAGGGCAAAATTGTTAATATTTGCCTATTTTTAATTTTTGAATATTCCTTTTCTTTGCACTGAAAACTAAAATTATATGCTTAAGAGATTAACTATTCTATTTTTTGCAATTGCAACAGGCTTTTTTTCATTTGCACAGGTAACTACCAGTAGCCTGAATGGTACCGTAAAGGATAACAATGGTCAAACATTGGCCGGTGCTACCGTTACCGCAATCCATGTACCTTCCGGAACCAGGTATTCAACGCTTTCTTCCAAGGATGGCGTATTTAATTTACAAGGACTTCGTGTTGGGGGCCCCTACCAGTTAAAAATTGATTATGTAGGCCTGAAATCAGCCACCTTTGACGGCATCACGCTGTCTTTAGGCGAACCTTACAATATTAATGCACAATTGAGCATCAGTGAGCAGGTTTTAGAAAATGTGGTGGTATCTACAAAAGGAAGAAAAAGCACTGCAGATAAATTCGGAGCGAGCACTATTGTAAGTAATCGCCAGATAACCACGTTGCCAACTATTTCCAGGAGCATTACTGACTTTACGCGTTTAACGCCGCAGGCAAATGGTAATAGTTTTTCTGGCAGGGACGGACGATATAATAATGTAACGATCGATGGTGCAAACCTGAATAATAATTTTGGACTTTCTACAGATCCTTTACCAGGGGGAGGTGCCAATCCTATTTCACTTGACGCCATCGAAGAAATTTCAGTGAATATTGCACCATATGATGTGCGCCAGGCACAATTTACCGGGGCGAATATTGCAGCCGTTACAAAAAGCGGTACAAATACTTTTCACGGAACCGCCTATGGATATTACCGCAATCAATCAATGATCGGTACAAATGTGGCTGGGTTCAAATTGCCGAAGCTTCAGAAATCCTACAATAAGATATATGGTGGAAGTTTGGGTGGCCCTATCATTAAGAATAAATTATTCTTCTTTGTCAATGGCGAATATGAAGAAAGATCGGCGGTTCTGGCCTATTTTACCCCTGCCGGTGGAAGCGGAACAGGAAATCTTTCTTCCGTACCAATAGATTCAATGCAAAAACTTGCTGATTACCTGAAATCTAAGTATGATTATGATCCCGGACCATTTGATAACTTTAATTCGAATGTCCCTGTAAAAAATCATAAGATCCTGGGAAAGCTTGACTGGAACATAAGTACCTCTACCAAGCTTACCGTTAAGTTCAGTGATTTTCAAAATACGCAGGATTTCCTTCCAAGCGGTAGTGGCGGCATTAACGGCGCCAGCTCAACAGGTATCATAACGTATGGACCAAAATTTTCTTCAACAGCAATGGGCTTTGGGAGCACTGTCTATTCTCAAATTGACAAGGTCAGATCTGGAAGTTTTGATCTTACCAGTAATTTTCATGGAAAATTTGCGAACCAGTTTTTAGCCACCATTACTAAAATAAGTACTAATAAGGATCATCCAGGCGCACAATTTCCTTTTGTTGACATCGCCGGATTTACTCCCGGAAGCAAGAACAACTATTTGAGTTTTGGAAATGAACCCTTCAATGGTAATTACAATGTTGTAATAAATGATGTTTACACAGCTACGGATAACTTCAGTTATTTTGCGGGCAAGCACACACTCACAGCTGGTGTTTCCTATGAATTTCAAAAAGTAGGAAACGGGTTTATGCCGGGAAGCCAGGGTTATTATGCATATGGTACATTGGATGATTTTCTGAATAACAGGGCACCAAAACAATTTGCATTAACGTATTCTTTGATTCCTGGCCAGGACGCAGTGATTTCTGCCAATTTAAAAGTGGGCCAGCTTGGTGCTTATGTCCAGGATGAAATTAATATAAATGAGAACTTTAAATTAACCGCCGGATTGAGAGTGGACAAGCCAGTTTATCCTGATCAACCGCTACCAAACAATGCAGTTAATAGTTTAGGATTGTATGATCACAGTGGAAACATTACAAATTATAATACAGGTGCATGGCCAAAAAATTCGATGTATTGGTCTCCAAGGGTTGGCTTCAGGGGCAGCATTCCTGACCAAAAACTGGTTATAAGAGGTGGAAGCGGATTGTATACTGGCCGTATTCCATTTGTATTTTTAACAAATTTGCCTACGGGTGTCGGTCCCTATCAATTTGGGGCACTCGTAACTACCAACCTCCAGAATTTCTTATTTAATCCTGATGCGCATGCATATAATCCATTTTACAATACTACTTTAAACCCTGCTCAATTTCCAACAATAGGAGGCACAGTGGTTCCTTCCGGAGCTTATGCCCTGATCACAAAGAATTTTAAATTCCCCCAGATCTGGCGCACTGACCTTGCTTTCGACAAACAATTGGGTAAAGGCTGGGGAGTAACGATAGAAGGGTTGTACACGAAAGACGTTCATGCCGTTGACATGTTCAATGCAAATCAAAAAGTTGCAGACGCCACTATTAATTTGGGTGGAGGTGTAACAAGACCAAGTTTCTCTGCTGCAGCTGCAAGAAAATTAAATGCTGCGAGCGGTAATGCTATAGTGCTTGATAATACAAACAAAGGGGAAGCTCTTTCATTTACTGCCCAGATCAATAAATCATTCAGCAAAGGTTTTTATGGTTTCATAGCTTATACTTACACGGCGGCATTTGATGTATCTGCAAATCCAGGCAGCCAGGCGAATTCTGTATGGTCGATTAACCCGACATCATTGACTCAAAACGCTTTAGAATTATCAACTTCATCCTTCTCTGTTCCTCATAGGGTGGTCGGTGATATTTCTTATAGGTTTGAATATGTAAAACATCTCGCAACTACCATATCAGCTTATTACGAAGGAGCTTCGCAGGGTAATATTTCTTATATCTATAATGGTGACGTCAACAACGATGGCAACAGTGCTGACCTGATGTATATTCCAAAGAGTCCTTCAGAAATTAGTTTCGTTGCTATTCCTGCTTCTGGCAATGTTCCAGGATTTACCGCACAACAGCAATCGGATGCATTTTTTAAATTTATCGCACAGGATAAATATCTTTCAAAGCACCAGGGCCAGGTTGCCGAAAGAAATGCTGCTATTCAACCCTGGTACAGCCGGGTGGATATGAAATTCACGCAGGATATCTTTACAAATTTTGGAGGACATAAAAACTCCCTTCAGTTTACTGTTGATATTCAGAATGCTTTGAATCTTATTAGTCACAATTGGGGAGTACGTCAATTTTTTATAGTGTCAAATCCGTTGAAGTATGTCAATGCTACGGGAGGCCAGGCAAATTATCAGCTTGCAACCTATCTTCCGGCTGGTGCCACTTCACAGATATTACTTGATAAAACATATATACACAACAATTCGACAACCAGTACCTGGAACCTCCAATTGGGACTGCGTTATATATTTTAATAAAATTTCTGATGATCGCTTAGAAAACCTCTCAATTATGGGAGGTTTTTTATTTACCCCAACCCCATTTTAAAAACTCAGGCATGGCCCGCGCCCAGGTTGTAATATCATGTCGGCCATCTTCGTAGTTTATATAGCGGATATCCAATTCATTCTTATATCCTAAGACTTCGAGGTTATCGATCAGTCCAAGTGTATCATCAATCGAATCAATGATTCCATTCTTGTTTCTGTCAAAAGTCTCATCGAATGACCCCGTGGTAAAATAGAATTTTAATCCTGGACGGTACTTGCCCTTTTTGATTTGCTGGTGCATAATTTTATGCAACTCATCTACATATTTATCATTGTTGTAATCAACACTTCTCCACCAAAGTGAACCGGAGAAAACGCCCACTTTATTAAATTCATTGGGATAATTCCAAACGATATCCAGCGCCATTAAACCTCCCAAAGAAAACCCAGCAAAAGAAAAATCCTTAATTTGAAATTGATCAAATTTTTTATTCAACAGCGGCAGGATCTCGCGCGTAATAAATAAAGTGTACAGTCCCGCTTTAGCGCCCCGGCCAAGGTAATCTGATTGGATTGCGGTTCCGTATTCCATTTTTCGATCAAGGCCTGCATGGATACTTACGCAAATGATGGGGTGAATGATGTTCCCGGCATAAAGGGTTTCAAGAATGGTTTTCAGACCCAGTTCCTTCATATTCTGGCCATCATTGATCAATAAAATACTGACCGGCTGGGAGGGCTCCAGATTTTTTGGCAGGTAATAATCAACCTTAACCTCCCTATTAAGAAACTTAGATGGGACCAAACTATTTTCAACAAGAATACCGGACAGGTCTGCAGCTTGCATGGCATAAATATAATTCACAAAATAATAATCCGGGAAATTCTGAAGGAGAAGGACGGCGAAATTTTTATTTCCCTGGTGCCGGCCGCCTTGCAAAAATGATGTATGGCAATCCGTTTTCCAGGGGAATCGATTGGATAAATTTGGAATTTATTATTTGAAATTTTAAAAATACATTTGATCAAAGGAATGTTATGAAAAAAATTGGTATTTTATTCGGTAAGGAAAGAAGTTTCCCAATGGCCTTCGTTGAAAGAATAAACAGCAAAAATATTTACGGCATAGTGGCTGAACCCGTTCACATCTCCAAAGCTCCGCAGGGAGAGTCATGTGGGTACACTGTAATTGTGGATCGCATTTCGCAGGATGTTCCTTTTTATCGTACCTGGCTGAAAAATGCGGCCTTAATGGGAACCGTAGTAATTAATAATCCTTTTTGGTGGAGCGCAGATGATAAGTATTTTAACAATTGCCTGATGACTCAAATTGGAGTGCCTGTTCCAAAAACTGTAATTCTTCCTTCCAGGGATCTGCCAACGGACACCTCTGATGAATCCTTTAGCAATCTTGCATACCCGCTGGACTGGAGTTCTATTTTTGCCTATGTGGGGTTTCCAGCATACATGAAACCATTTGCAGGCGGTGGCTGGAAAAATGTGTACAAACTCAGAAACTCAGATGAATTTTTTGAAAAGCACAATGAAACCGGGCAGCTTGTTATGCTATTGCAGGAAGAAATCGAGTTTACCGAATACTATCGCTGTTATTGTGTTGGCAGAAAATATATTCGCATCATGTCTTATGAGCCTCGCAACCCTCACCATTTGCGTTATGTTGCCGATTTTAAACCTTCGGCTGAAAGGCTGGCCCAGATGGAAGAAATTGTACTAAAGATCAATCAATATCTTGGCTACGATTTAAATACTGTAGAGCTGGCGGTAAGGGATGGAGTGCCCTATGCCATCGATTTTTGTAACCCTGCGCCTGATGCTGAACTCACCAGTGTAGGTGAAGAAAATTTTGAGTGGATCGTAGAAACCATGGCAAATTATGCCATTGAAAGAGCGATCGAAAACGAATTGGGTAAGGATCATGTTACCTGGGGTGAATATGTAAAAAGAAGTTCGTCGGGAATGCAGTTACAATAATTCTCCGGGACCAGTTTCTTTTTAGCGATATAAAATCTTTCAAATGGTGAACTGGATTTTAAAAAGGAATTTTTTCGGAACATATTGAAAAATAAAAATCGATTCCAAACCAAATGACTAATACTAAACATGGCCACACTTAATTATAAGAGTTTTACGATTGGCGTCGAAGAAGAGTATATGGTACTTGACCCTATAACGTACGAATTGAAAAGCCATGAACAAAAGATCGTGCATGAGGGTCAGAAAGTGATTAAGGATAAGGTCAAGGCAGAGATGCACCAGGCGGTTGTGGAAGTAGGTACCGACATTTGTAATGACGTGGATGAGGCTTACCAGGACGTCGCCACGCTTAGAAAAACAATTTCAACAATTGCCGGTGAATTGGGATTTGCGATGGGAGCGGCCGGTACACACCCGTTCAGCCATTGGGAGAGCCAGTTGATTACTGATCATGCCCGCTATAATGAGATCGTAAATGAATTGCAGGAGGCAGCCCGAAGCAATTTGATCTTTGGCTTGCACGTACATGTTGGAATGGAGACCAGGGAAATGGCAAATCATATTGCCAATTCGACAAGATATTTCCTTCCTCATATCTACGCGCTTAGTACCAATTCTCCTTTTTGGGAAGGAAGGCAAACCGGCTATAAATCTTTTCGTACAAAAGTATTTGATAAGTTTCCACGGACGGGTATCCCGGAGGCCTTTGAAAGTATCGAAGCGTATGAAAGCTATGTAAAGCTATTGGTGAAAACGAATTGTATTGACAACGCTAAAAAGATATGGTGGGATCTTCGGGTACACCCTTTTTTTAACACAGTAGAATTCAGGATCTGCGATGTTCCTATGACAGTGGATGAAACCATTGCACTTGCCGCTATATTCCAGGCAGTTTGTGCGAAAATTTATAAACTGCGCTCGCAAAATTTGAATTTCATACAGTATTCCCGTGCATTGATAAATGAAAATAAATGGAGGGCCGGACGTTATGGTATCGATGGAAGGCTTATTGATTTTGGAAAAGAAGAAGAAGTCAATACCCGTGTGCTGATCTATGAATTGATGGATTTTGTAGATGATGTCGTTGATCAATTGGGAAGCCGCCACAGGCTTACATATATAAATAAGATCCTTGAAAATGGAACAGGCGCCGACAGGCAACTCGCTGTTTTTGAAAAATCAAAAAACCTTGTCGATGTTGCCAAATATATACATGATCAATACCTGGCGGGCGTTTAAACAGATGGTGGAGAAATGAATAATGAATAATTAAAAATGAATAATAACCATCATTTATCCACCACCCATTAAAAAATGTATTGGGTTGCATAGTAGCTTCATCCTTATCACACCGCATATCAAAATAAAACAGAGCCCTCTTAAGAAGGCTCTGCTCGATAAATCATTAGGATACTAATACTTTTAATTCACCAATCCTGAACGGTTTATCAGTAAGACCTATGATAATTTCTTTCTGTATCCCTTATGGCCTGGTCACGTTCAGACTTTAGCCGATGAATTTCTTGTTTCCGTTCGCTACGGGATAATTTATCATCATGCCTTGCGGACCAGATCCTATCCTGGTAGTCGGCTTTTATATCCTGGATTTTTAACTCCAAACCGGAAGGCCGGAAATAAGGCTGGTTCCAATAACTATAACCATACGGATAATAAGGTGAGTAAGGATAATATCCATAACCACCACCTACACCAACAATCACCCTGGTATGAGGTCTGTAGTAGTGACCCCCGCCCCCGCCTCTATGCTGAGCTGATGCACCAATCACCAGGATCATTGATAAGATTACTACAAATATCTTTTTCATAATTTTCAATTTACTGGTAGATATGCAAAAACCGGACAATAATCGCGTGCCGAGAATAATAAATCAAATGATGGTAATATTGGCAGAAAGTATGACAAAAGCCGCACCCATGGCTGTTTTTGATAAGGCATAAATGTCAAATTGTAAGTCAATTCCAACGAAAATTCTTCTCAATTTTAACAATCCTGAAGTAAACCGAAAATTTCCTGTTTAGGTTAAAAAAACACCAGGATCACTGCAAAAAACTAAATTGGTTTTGGTTTCTTTTTATGTTTCCCCATATGTGGAAAAACTTATTCACGAGTTTCTTAAAACAGTAACGATATTGAATGACGTTTCAAAAATGGCAACTAAAATTTGAAGGAAATTGTAGCATGGAAGAATCAAAGGAAATATCAGCGCTGTTTGTCCTGATCGATGATCCCGATGAAGATGTATTTGATGCTGTAAGTAAAAAGATTGTTGATTATGGCAAACCAATTATACCAAACCTCGAGCATTTATGGGAAACTACCCCGAGCGAGGAAACCCAAACACGTATTGAGTTATTGATTCACCGCCTCCATTACAGGGACCTTATGGAAGATTTTCATCAATGGAGCGTTTCTGGTCATCACGACCTGATGCTTGGTGCGCTCCTTGTTTGTAAATTCTTATATCCTGAACTTTCAACCACACCGGTGTTACAGGAAATTGAAAAGATCCGTCGCAATATATGGCTTGAACTAAATAATTACCTCACCCCTCTTGAGCAAATAAATATTGTAACAAGTATCTTATACAGTTATTATGGTTTAAAAGGAAGCGAAACGAATTACCAGCAATCAAATGAATTTTTGTTGCACAAGGTATTGGAAGCAAAACACGGCAACCAGATCAGCAACGGAATTTTATACCTCGTGCTTTGCGAATTGCTCGATATCCCGGTGAAAGCGATCAATGTACCGCGTCAATTTGTGATTGCCTATTTTAAACCGGGCTATTCAGAAGAAAATCTACCGAATCCCATTTCGAAAATTGAATTTTTTATTGATCCCACCTCGGGGCAGGTCTTCACACATAAGGATGTCGATAATTATTTCAAAAGAATTGCCGTTTCCTCTGTAGGAACTTATTTTAAGCCTCAAACGAACAAACACATTATTCAGCAATTGCTTGAAGAATTGAGCAAATGTTTTGATGACGATAAGAACCGGTATAAAATGACCGAATTGAAAGACCTCTCAAGGCTTTTAGATTAGTTCCCCTGCTTCCTTTATTTTTGCTGCACCTTTCAAATTCACTATTTTATTTAAATATGGGCACGAATACCAATCATGACGATATTTTCAACAAGCCTCAAAAGGCTTCTGATTTCAAGTTTGGACAGACAGTAGTTTCGGTTTTTGATGACATGGTAACCCGCTCTGTTCCTTTCTACCTCGAGATCCAGCGAATGATGACAGAGATGGCATCCGATTTTGCTGTGGCCGGCACCAACGTCTATGATCTTGGATGCTCAACAGGAACCACCCTGATCAACCTCGATAAGGTGTTGGATCCCGCTGTTGGGTTTGTGGGCATTGATGAAAGCGAAGAAATGCTAAAAAAATGCAGGACCAATTTTGAAACCGAAGGTGTTAAAAGAAAATTTGACCTGCAGCGGGTTGACCTGAACCAGGGAGTGAGGATCGAAAATGCGTCTGTTGTGGTGATGTGCCTTACGTTACAATTTATCCGACCACTTTACCGGGAGAAATTATTGAAGGAGATTTTTCAGCAGATGAATGACAATTCCTGTTTTATTCTCATTGAAAAAGTCCTCGGTGAAGATTCATTATTCAACCGCCTTTTCATTGATTATTATTATGATTTCAAACGAAGGAATCATTACAATGACATGGAAATAGCTCAAAAACGCGAAGCACTTGAAAATGTATTGATCCCCTATAAACTTTTGGAAAACCGGGAACTCTTGCTGAACACTGGCTTCCGGTATGTAGATACTTTCTTTAAATGGTACAATTTCAGCGGAATGATCGCAGTGAAATAAGATTCAGTAAGAATTTATATTTCTTTTGAATTACTAAACAACAAATCATAAGCATTTTGGTTAAGCTCGGTAATTTTTTATTTCGCAATCGTAACGGGATATTCCCGTTGTTTTATGTGATGCTGTTTGTTCCATCGTGGGAAGTGTTTACCAACCCGGTTACAGCAATGATCATTGGATTTAGTGTTACGCTCATTGGTCAACTGACAAGAGTGATCACTATTGGCCTGGTTTATATCATCCGTGGTGGGAAAGACAGGAGGGTATATGCCGAGGACCTCGTAGTCACTGGCATTTTTGCACACTGCCGCAATCCATTATATGTTGGGAACATTCTAATACTTGTTGGGCTCGGAATTGCCTCGAATTCACTTTTGTTCATGGCAGTTTTTACCCCTGTATTTTTAATATTCTGGCAAGCGATCGTCCTGGCAGAAGAAAATTATTTAAGAAACAAGTTTGGCGAACAATACAATGAATATTGCAGGAAAGTCAATCGCTGGCTGATCAACTTTAAAGGTTTTGGAAAAACACTCAGTAGCATGCAATTCAAATGGAGAAGAGTGATCATCCGTGAATACAACTCAACTTACATCTGGATGACCGGGGCCGTACTGATCGTGATGAAACATTTTTATTTTCACAAGGACCAATTTGATTTCCAAAAAAACCTCACCACTTTTATTTGTATTCTTGTTGGGTTATTACTTCTTTATCTATTTGCCCGATATTTAAAAAAATCAAAGACTATAGTCAGTGATTGATTTGTTGAAGGCACCCTGGAGAAGGGTTTGTGCAAGAAGTTATATTGTTGAATTGCTAAATTGTTAAATTGTTTTTATTGTGTGCATAATGATATTTTCCTTCATGAATAAATGATAATTACGTGTTCAATTGTCGCGGCCGTGAACAGAAAACTAATTTGGTTACTTCACAGTAACTTACCAATTACCTCCAGTATTTGTTCCTGCCTTATATCTTTTGCGTAAATTCTGCCGTATTTATCTATCAGAAAGTTTCTTGGAATTGATTTTATATTTAATCCAACGGCCATTTTTGATTGCCAGCCGTTCTTTTCCAAAAGCTGGTTATCCCAACCAGGCTTTAGTTTTTTAATAGCTTTTTTCCAGAGACTGCTGTCGTCGTCAAGCGATATGCTGACTATATCAAATTTATTTTTATGAAATTTTTTGTAAGCTGAATCTAAAAAAGCAAACTCTTTAATGCAGGGCTCACACCAGTATGCCCAAAAATCAATTAAAACGAGTTTATTTTTATTAGAAACTGCCATGATTTCCCTGGCTATTTCTTTTGAAAAATATTTTTCTATGGAGAGGGTATCTCCGACATTTAAAATGGTTGTCGTCGAAGATCTGGTATTATAATCCTTGAGGATAGATCTAGTGGGTGTAATTTCTCCAAACCTGGTGATTGATTTTGAAATATTAGGATAAATATCATATTTCCCTCTTTCCCCAATATATTTATCTAAAGCCATTTCCGCCCCTACGGCAGTAACTGCGGTGTCAGCGAAATGAGTATTGTAACGGAAATAGGCATCAAAAAGAGAGTCAAATCTATTTGAAAAAGTAGTCACAATTTTTAGGTCAGCATTGTGCAAGCGAAGGCTATCTAAAAAAGTTTTTTGCCTCTGCAATTCATGTGCCTGGTTGATAAATGGCCCATTTATATAATTTGCTGATTCACTAA
>Ga0193726_1000979_pt1 | contig 25164 bp, 24 predicted proteins | sample H2c1metaG_FD_144928 | JGI IMG/M metagenome (GOLD analysis project Ga0193726, IMG submission 144928) | Soil microbial communities from a riparian zone of the East river system, Colorado, United States - H2c1 | ecosystem: Environmental > Terrestrial > Soil > Riparian zone | place: USA: East River...
CGCGCGGCCCCTTGAAGATGCCATGCGTATCGCATTCGAGGAAATGGTGTACTGGATGGAAGACGAGTGGAAGATTCCGGCCGCTGAAGGATACATGCTTCTGGGTCAGATTGCCGAGGCGCGATGCACCCAGGTGGTCAATCCGAAGTACACCTATATCTGCAAGGTCGATAAGGGCGTGCTCGCCAGCTACTTCGGATGAACGCCATTGCTCCCATCCGGCCGGACATCCGAACCCTTAGCCCGGTGCTGCTATCCAGGTCAGCGCGAAAAAGGGTGAGGTTTTCAGACTAAGTACCTCAATAATAATGTAAATATTGGGTTGTCTGTTCTTGAAATTGTTGGTCGAGAATTCGATCGGGCAGACACAAGTTGCGAAATTCAGTGAAGCGATATTGTCGGTCGCCTTACAGATGTTTTGCGATTTCGGGGCGCAAATCTCGAGAGGCTAATTCGCTTTTTCGATCAGGCTTTCAAGAAGCCGTTTCAAGTCGGCGGTGGCCTTGTCGCCGCAGTTTTCAACGATATGGGCTTCCTGTCTGAGCGCGAGCGAGTTCAGTCGCTGGGTAAGCGCCTTGCCGCGATCGGAACTGAACATCACGACCTTGCGCCGGTCGTCGGCATCCTGCACCCGATACACAAGGGACTCGGACACCATCCGGTCAACCATCTTGGTCAAGGTCGGATGATTAAGCAGCACAGCTTCCGCAAGTTCTCCCATCGAATGACCCTTGCCATCCGACAGGATCTTCAGAATACGCCACTGCTCAACCGGCACACCCTCCTTGCGAAAGCGGGCATCCAGTTGACGATTGATTTCCCGGTTCGCCTGCGCGAGCAAATAGGCCAGGTGTTCGGTGATAGGCTTGCTGTTGGTTTCCGGTTTAGCCACGGCTTTAGACTTTGCGTTGATGGCGGGATGAATATTCAGTCGCTTTGCCCGTTCTGTATGCACGCGACTCGTTGAATGTTCAATATTTTCCATTAGAATATTTTTTTACTTGACGGGAAGGCTGCCGGATGCCGCGTCAACGGGGATAGATCGCTAGAACGCTGAAAGGAGAGCGTCGTGCTCTCATCCAGGCAAGTTGATGGCGCGGCTGGGCTGTCGATCCCGCCGGGGGCGCTGCTGAAAACGTTCCCAGGATCAAGAGCGCCAGGTCCGCCTGACTACGCCGATGGTTGGGAGTTGTCCGGTCAGCGTCGCGATAGAAAGAAGCTCAGAGTCGTCAACTTCCTCGGGTTCTCGGGACCGGCAGGAATCTGGGGACCGGCAGGCGTCAATGGAACGCTGCTCGCGGTTGCGGAAATAAATCGGCGCGGCGGCATTCTGGGACGAGAGATCGAAATGATCTTTCGCGATGCGGGAACCTGCTTGGACGATGTGGTCCGTGTGGCGTCCGACATCGTCGCGGCGGATGACGCCGATATCATCATGGGCTCGCATATCAGCGCCGTGAGGGTGGCGCTTCGCCGTGTCGTCGCGGGACGTATCCCCTACATTTACACGCCGGTATATGAAGGCGGCGAGAAAACATCCGGCGTGATGGCGATCGGTGAAACGCCCGGCAATCTGTCCCGCCCGGCGATCGAATGGGTGGCCAGGACCAAGCGCGCGTCGCGATGGTATTTGATCGGGAGCGACTACGTCTGGCCCTGGCTCTCGCACAAGGCGACCAAGAAATACATCGCCGATTCCGGTGGCCGCGTGGTCGGTGAAGAGTTCGTCCCCATGGGCGAGCACGATCACAGCGCGCATATCGCCCGGATTCGTGCCGCCAGCCCCGATGTCGTTCTGATCTCGCTGATCGGGACCGACAGCATCGTCTTCAATCGCGCGTTTGCCGCACATGGACTGGCCGCGAAGATGCTGCGGCTTGGCGGCGCCATGGACGAGACCGTCTTGCTCGGGATTGGTGCCGACAATTCCGAAAACCTGTTCTGTGCATCGGGCTATTTCGTGGAAATGAAAACGCGCGAGAATGATCTGTTTCGAAGCAGTTGCGAGGCCTCTTATGGACGCAATGCTCCTCCGATGGGATCGATCGCCCAGTCGAATTATGAAGGCCTCCGGTTCCTGGAAACCGTCGCGTCGCGCGCGGGGTCGATTGCGATCAAGCCGTTCTTATCCGCTGCGGCATCGATAGAGTATGAAGGGGCGAGGGGGAAGGTCTGCCTCCGTGGCGGAAAAGCGCGGATGCCGATTTATCTTGCCGAAGCAGATGGCCTTGATTTTCGTCTGATTGCGAAGTTCTGATGGCACAACGATAAGGTCAAACCGCCGTCAAAATAATACTTGAAAAGGAAAAGATTTCCGTTTCTATTGAGGCGGGGGCGGTTGTTTGTTTGACCTTGGTGGGCTGCAGCGATCTTTGTTCGACCCCGTGTAAATCAGGAGGTCGTTGTTGTCCCTTGCAGTCTCGCTTCCAACTCCTGAGCAACTGCGCGATGTCGCCGAGCGCTGTGGTTTGTCGTTGACGGACGAGGACGTCGTTTCCTTCCGTGGCCTGATGCAAGGCTCCGTGGATGCCTACAACGCCGTCGCTGCCATGCCGGACGAAGTCCCGATCGTCAAATATCCCCGCACACCGAGCTTCCGACCGGCGCCGGAGGACAATCCGCATAACGCCTGGTATCGCAAATCAACCGTCAAAGGCGCCGCAACCGGCAAGCTGAAGGGCAAGGTCGTCGCGCTGAAGGACAACATCATGCTGGCAGGGGTGCCGATGATGAACGGTTCGTCGACGCTGGAAGGTTTCGTTCCCGATTTCGATGCGACCATCGTCACGCGGATGCTGGATGCGGGCGCCGAGATCGCCGGCAAGGTCCATTGCGAGTCGTTTTGCATGTCGGGAGGCAGTCACACCAACTCGACCGGACACGTACACAATCCACACAAAATGGGCTACTCTGCGGGCGGTTCATCATCGGGCAGTGCCGTCGTGGTTGCGCTGGGTGAAGTCGATATGGCGATCGGCGGCGACCAGGGCGGGTCGATCCGAATGCCGTCGTCTTTCAGCGGCACCTATGGAATGAAGCCGACCTGGGGCCTCGTGCCTTACACCGGCATCATGCCGATTGAGATTTTCGTCGATCATACCGGTCCGATGACCGCCAATGTGGCCGACAATGCGCTGCTGCTGGAAGTGCTTGCCGGAGATGACGGCTACGATCCGCGGATCAAGGCACCGAAGGTCCAGGACTATACCAAGGCGCTTGGCGGCAGCGTCAAGGGAATGAAGATCGGCATCGTCAAGGAAGGATTTAAGCAGATAGGAGCCGAGGCCGCCGTCAATGAAAGTGTCAATGAGGCGGCGAAACGTCTCGCAAGCCTGGGTGCTGTTCTCGAGGAGATTTCGATCCCGGCGCATTTGACGGCATCGGCGGTCTGGATGCCGATCGGAACCGAAGGCATGACCCAGACCATGATGTATGGCGACGGTTACGGCCTGAGCCGTTCGGATCTTTACTCGACGTCGCTGATGGCTGCGCATCGGGGCTGGCGTGATCAGGCGGACTCGCTGTCGGAAACGACAAAGATGTTGCTGATGTTCGGCACCTACGTGAACAATAATTTCGGCTCGCGCTACTACGGCAAGGCGTTGAATATCACGCGTCGGATCACGGCTGCCTATGACAAGGCTCTGGAGACGTTTGACCTGCTTCTGATGCCGACCACGCCGATGAAGGCAACACCGCTTCCGGCGGCGAACGCCCCACGCGAAGAAATCATCGGGCGCGCGTTTGAGATGATTTCGAATACGGCGCCATTCGATATCAGTCATCACCCGGCGATGTCGCTGCCATGCGGGATGGTGGACGGACTTCCGATCGGATTGATGCTGATCGGCCGGCACTTCGACGAGCCGGCCATCTATCGGGCCGCCCATGCGTTCGAGCAGTCAGGCGACTGGACCAGGATGTGAGGATCGGCAATGAGATGCTGGCGGTAGCCCATGGCTAATCTGATCGTCGCACTTTTCGAGATATTGAGTTTTGGTGCGATCGTGGTGCTGGTCGTCCTCGGGCTCGGCGTCATCGCCAGCATGATGGGCATCTTCAACTTCGCGCAGGGAGAGTTCGTCCTGCTTGGCGCCTATGTCACTTACATCGTGCACAGCGCGGGCTTGCCGGTCTGGCTCGGAATGGTGGCGGCCCCGTTTGTGGTTGGTGCGCTCGGCTTTGTGCTCGAACGTTTGATCGTGAGGCGATTTTATGCTGCGCCAATCGTCGCCATGCTCGGCACTTACGCGCTTGGACTCATCATCAGAGAGGTGGTGCGAACCCTGATCGGCGGTCTCTATCGGTCGGTGCCCGAGCCGATCGCCGGATCGCTCGATATCGGTACCATGCATTTCTCCTCGTGGCGCCTTGCGATCGTGATCATCACGGCTTTGGTCATGGCGGGGAGCTATGTCCTGCTCTCCCATACGACGTTTGGTCTGCGGATCCGGGCTTCGCTGGAGAATCCGTCGCTCGCCCGCGCGTCGGGCATTTCCACCAGTGCGATCTATGGCGCGACCTTCGCGTTCGGCGCCGCGCTGGCCGGCCTTGCGGGCGCGCTGATCGTGCCGGTGTTCTCGTTGTTCGCCGATCTTGGCATTCGCTTTCTGATCCAGGGGTTTGTGGCGGTCATGGTCGGCGGCGTCGGTTCGTTTGCCGGACCGGTCGCCGGCGCCGGTGTGATCGGGACGTTGAGCGCCGCGTTGCCGTGGGTGATCTCTCCGGTCGTCGCAGACGTACTGGTGTTTGTTCTTGCCATCACCTTCATCAAGTTCCGGCCGCAAGGTCTCATGTCAGGAAAAGGGGTTTAGTCCCGATGTCCAAACAGAACAGCAATTTGAGCAGGCGTCGTTTCCTCGGCAATTTTGCCTTTGCCTCTACCGCGATTGCTACCGGGGTCGGAAGTTGGGTCGTCCGTCCCGATTGGGCGAACGCGGCCGAAAGCCCGATCAAAGTAGGCATCGCCACCGACCTGACGGGCCCGATCGGATATGCGGGCAATGCGGACGCCAACGTTGCCAGGATGGTCGTCAAGGAAATCAATGATGCGGGTGGTCTTTTGGGACGGCCGCTGGAGCTGTTTATCGAAGACACCGCGTCGAACGAATCTGTCGCGGTCGGCAATGTCCGCAAGCTTATACAGCGCGACAAGGTTGATCTGGTGTTGGGCGGTATTACGAGCTCCATGCGCAATGCGATCAAGGACGTCATCGTCGCGCGCGGGAAGACATTATATATCTATCCGCAGCTGTATGAGGGTAAGGAATGTACTCCCTACCTGTTCTGCACCGGGCCCACCCCGGCTCAGCAATGCGACGAATTCATCCCATGGCTGATCAAGAACGGCGGCAAGAGATTTGCGCTTCCCAGCGCCAATTATGTCTGGCCGCATACGCTCAATGTCTATGCGCGCAAGGTGATCGAGGCCAGTGGCGGCGAAGTCATCTTCGAAGAATACTACCCGCTCGATCAGATCGATTTCAGTTCCACCGTCAACCGCGTCATCTCCAACAAGGTGGACGTGGTCTTCAACACCGTGATTCCGCCGGGCGTCGGCCCGTTCTTCAAGCAACTCTCCGAAGCAGGGTTCCTGAAAAACGGCGGGCGGCTTTCCTGTGTCTACTACGATGAGAACACGCTCAGCATCAATCAGCCGGCGGAAATCGAAGGACTTGCCAGCTGCCTGGATTATTTCAAGGCGCTGGTCCCAGAAGATCCCATCAGCGCCAAAATTCAGGCGAGTTACGACAAGCAGTTTCCCGGCACGTTCCTGTTTGCCGCCGGAAGTGCCGCGACCGGCACCTATCGCGGGCTCAAGCTTTGGGAAGCGGCGGTCAAGGAAGCGGGCAAGCTTGATCGCGACGCGGTTGCCGCCGCCCTCGATCATGCGAAAATCGCTGAAGGTCCCGGCGGGCCGGCAGAAATGGTTCCGGGGCAGCGTCACTGCAAGATGAAGATGTACACCGCCGTTGCGAAGGGCGGAAACTACGAGATTGTGGCCCGCAGCGCCGGGCTCGTTGATCCAAAGGAATGCTGAACATCACCAGGCGGCAGAGACTCTTGTTCCCAGACTTGTTGTTTCCGGATGGGGCGGCTCGATGACCGAGTCGACACCCATGGCCGCCTTGGCGGTCCCGCGTCCGTGGCGGGCCTCCTTCGGATGGCAAAAGCTGCCGATCATGGAACTGATCGTTCTGTCGATTGCCGCGTTTCTGCCGCTCGTGCTTCAGGACTATCTGACGGTCTACGCCACCCGCGTGCTGATCCTGTGCCTGTTCGCGCTCTCGTTCGACCTCGTTTGGGGGTACGCGGGAATTATGAGCTTCGGCCAGGCGGTATTCTTCGGCTCGGCGGGATATGGTGTTGCGCTGATCGCACGGGATCTTGGCATCACTTCGATCTTTTTTGTCCTGCCGGCCGGCGTCTTGATCGGATTTGCCTTTGCGCTTCTGCTCGGCGGATTTCTGTTGCTGGGACGTCATCCCTCGAGCGTCATTTTTGTGTCTCTGGGTACGCTGACCGGTTCGTATGCTGTCGATCGTCTGGCGCGGGGATGGTACTATCTGGGTGGACAGAACGGGATTCCGTCGATCTCGTCGATGACGCTGGGGAGCTACGAATTCGCCGAAGGACCGGTGTTTTATTATCTCGCGTTGGCGTTCCTGATAGCCGTCTATCTGTTGTGCCGCTTCCTGACCCGCTCGCAATTTGGTCTGGCGCTCGCCGGCTTGCGGGAAAACGAACAACGCATCTCCTTCTTTGGCTATAAAGTTCAGCACCTCAAGGCCATTATCTTTTCGCTGAGCGGCGCTATCGCCGGGCTTGCCGGAAGCCTGTACGCCTTTCACGAAGGCTTCGTCTGGCCCAACATGCTTGGCGTCGTGATGTCGACCCAGGTCGTGCTCTACGTTCTCTTTGGCGGGGCAGGGACACTGATCGGTGCCGTCATCGGCACCGTCGTGATCGAGTCCGTCAGCTTCTGGCTCTCGAATAACTATCAGGATATCTGGCCGATCATCCTTGGCGTGCTGCTGCTGCTCGTGATCCTGTTTCGTCCGGCCGGGCTTATAAGTCTGATCCTGAGCGAGCGCGAACGCGTCGGCAATTTTGGTCGGCCACCGAAAAAGAGCAGTCATGGCCCTCCTTGAAGCGCGTGGACTGGTCAAGATCTTCGGCAAGCTGACGGCGTTGAACGCGGCCGATCTCACTGTCGCCGAAAACGAATTTCACGGCCTGATCGGACCGAACGGGTCCGGCAAGAGCACCTTGATGAAATGCGTCGCGGGTGCGGAAATCCCGACCCATGGCTCGGTCTTTTTTGGCGGACGCGACATCACGCCCGCCACTCCGGCAGAACGGGCGCGGGCGGGCATGAGCCTGAAATTCCAGATCACCAGCGTGCTTCCCGCGTTGACCCTCTACGACAATGTTCTGCTGGCGTTGCAGGCGCAGACCTCCCTGTCCAGCCTGGTATTTTCGCGCACGCGTGGTGTCCTGCACGATCGTGTCATGGCTATGCTCGAGCAATTCCGGCTGGCGGACCATGCGGATGATCCCGCCGCGGCATTATCGCACGGACAGCAACAATGGCTCGAGATTGCCATGGCGCTGGCGCCCGAACCCAAATTGCTGCTGCTGGATGAACCGACGGGCGGCATGAGTCTGGAAGAGCGAAGGGTCACGGGCGAACTGTTGCAGCCGATCAAGAAACGGTGCTCGCTGGTGATCGTCGAGCATGATCTCGATTTCATTCGCGACATCTGTGACCGCCTGACGGTGCTTGACCAGGGCAGCGTGCTGGATTGCGGCTCGGTGCGGGAGATTCAATCCAGCGCCAAGGTTCAGGAGGTTTATCTCCGCCGTGCCTGACGACAAATATCTCGATATCAGGGATCTCGACGCCGGCTACGGCCGCAGTCAGGTCCTGTTCGGTGTCACGCTCAATGTGCCGTGGCGCGGCGGCGTCGCCATCCTTGGCCGCAATGGCGCCGGCAAGACCACGCTGATGAAAGCCATCGTCGGTGAGTTGCCGCTGCTTGGCGGATCGATCATGCTGGACTCGCGGGATGTCGGACAATTGCCGACCGAACAGCGCATCCGACTGGGAGTTGGATATGTCCCGCAAGAGCATTCGGTATTCGCGCGGCTCTCGGTGCGGGACAATCTTGCTGTCGGCGCCATGACAAACCGCGATAGCCGCGCGGTCAATCGGATACTCGAGATATTTCCAAAGCTCGGTCAGCGCATGGACCAGGTTGCCGGCACGCTGTCAGGCGGCGAGCGAAAGATGCTGGCAATAGGCCGGGCTTTGCTGTCCGATCCGCGGTTGCTTCTGCTCGACGAGCCCACGGAGGGCGTTTGGATCGGTGTGATCGAAGAAATCACCGAACGCCTCGTCGTGCTGGCAAAGGAAATTGCGGTGGTGATCGTCGAGCAGCATCTCGATCTGGCCTTGCAGGTCGCCAGCCACGCCTACGTGCTCGACCGCGGCCGCGTTGCGCTGGTGGGATCTGCGGCGGAGGTTCGCCATGATCCGAAGCTGCTGCAGTATTTGGCCCCCTGAGAACCGCGAATCAATCCGCTAAGCCCATGGAAGTCCGCTCGGAATGCCCGCCGGATTCCAAGCCAAAGTAACGCTCGGCTGTGCGGCTCACTCGATGACGATGCGAGGTGCAGGCCTGCTTGCAGTGCCTGAGGCAACCGCCGTCCAGACCTCACGGGCAATTCCGATGTAACGCAACGCGTGAACGCTCTCGGGCTCGATGGCGACGATTGGGCGTCCGTCGTCCGATGTCTCGCGAATATTGATATCGAGCGGGATCTCGCCCAGAAATGGAATACCGCGCCTTTCGGCCTCCAGCCGCGCGCCGCCGTGTCCGAAGATCGGCGTGACATGATGGCAGCTCGGGCAACAGAAGCTCGACATGTTTTCGATCAATCCCAGCAGCGGTATGTTCACTTTCTCAAACATCGCGATGCCGCGCCGCGCATCGATCAGCGCGATGTCCTGCGGCGTCGAGACGATGACCGCGCCGGCAAGCGGCGTCTGCTGCGCCATGGTGAGCTGCGCATCGCCGGTACCGGGCGGCAGATCGACGACAAGAATGTCGAGTTCGCCCCACGCGACTTCGCGCAGCATTTGTGTGATGGCCGAGATCACCATCGGCCCGCGCCAGATCATGGCGAGGTCTTCCTCCACCAGGAAGCCGATCGACATCACCTTGACGCCAAAGCGCTCCATCGGCTCGAGCATGCGCGGGCCGACCTGGCGCGGTTTGCCGCGCAGACCGAACAGTTTCGGTTGCGACGGACCATAGATGTCGGCATCGAGGATGCCAGCTTTCAGTCCAAGGGCTGCAAAGCCAAGCGCGAGATTGCATGAGGTGGTGGATTTGCCGACGCCTCCCTTGCCGGAGGCGACGGCGATGACGTGCTTGACGCCGGGAATGCCGGCCGCTTTCGAGGTCGCACGCGCTTTCAGATCTGGATGGATGGCGGACACGGCGGGCTCCTCACGATCCGAGCGGATCGTCCTTCTTTGCATCGCGCGCGCGCAAATAATCCTCAGTGGTCATGACGGGTGGGCGTTGCGATGCCGCGTGCGGGTCGAAACCCTCGTTCACCACGGCTTCGATGCGGCAGTCCGCGCACATTTTGATGACATCGATACGTTTGGCATTGGCGCCCTGGAACATCCAGTGCTTCTCGCCGAGCTTGGCGAGCACGCGGTCGATCGAGCTTTTGGTTCCAAATGGCTTGCCGCAGGCAATACACAGGAAAGGCTCTTCTTCCTTCAGCACCCGCAGCGGTGCGTTCCACGCCTGGAAATCCAGATGCGGCTCAAGCGTGATGACCTTCTCGGGACAGGTGGATTGGCAAAGTCCGCATTGCACGCAGAGGCTTTCGGTAAAACGCAGCATCGCGCGGTCGGGATTGTCCGATAGCGCTCCCGTCGGGCAGGCGGTGACGCAGGCATGGCAGAGCGTGCAACCCTCAACGTTCAGCTTCACGCCGCCGAACGGTGCGCCGACGGCCAGCGGCACCACATCGACGGGAAGGGGGGCAGCGAGGTGGAGTTCACGGAATGTGGTCTCAAGCACGCTGCGTTTCGCGCCGCGTGGAATAAAGCCGGCCGGCTTTTGCGTCGCGATGCCAGCGGGCGCTGCATCGAGAATGACGCGGAGTTGGTCCGGATCGTCGGTCTCGATGATACGCACAAGGCCAGCGCCGAAGCCGAGCGCGGAAATAATGGCGTCGGACATCTCGGCTGCTCGACGGAGTCCGAGAATGTCGTGCCTGGGCCTGGCGCGCGCCAATATGGCGACGCCGGCTCCGCCATACGCAAACACGGCGGCGATGTTCTCGGCTCCGAGCTGCGTCACCTCGTTGAGGCGCAGAGGAAGCACATTCGCTGGCAAACCGGCGCCGAACCGCGCCAGGGCGTCGATCATGTCGTCGCCGTGCTCGCCGTCGTGAAACAACACAATGGCGTTGCTGCCGCCTGCCTTGCGATAGGTCTGCAACAGCGCGCGCAACCGCCGCATCAGCGCGTCCGCGCTCGGCAGCGAATACGATGCCGCCCCGGTCGGACACACTGAAGCACATGAACCGCAGCCCGCGCACACATTGGCGTCGATCACGACGGAATTGCCATTTGGTGTGATCGCGCCGGTCGGACACAGGTCGAGACAGCGCGTGCATCCGGTGATGCCGGAGCGCGAATGGGCGCAGAGCGACTCTTCAAAGTGAATATAGCGCGGCTTGTCGAACGTGCCCACCAGACCGCCCGCATCTGCAACCGCGCGTTCGACGGCGGCCCGGTCGCGCGGATCGGCGCGCAGATATCCCGGACGCAAATCATGCGCGGGGAACATCGGAACCCCGCCGCTGAGATCGAGGATCAGCTCGCAGCTCGAGGTCGCGCCATCGCGCGAGGGCCCGAACACCAGCTTCGCGCGCGAGGATGGCAGCGGCAGCGCGTAGTCGTCGATATCAAGCTCGAACCGGCCGAGATGTCCGCGGGCGTTGCGGATCGTGCCCTTGACGACAGGAAACTCGTTGGTACGCCGTGGCGTCACGTCGCCTGGCCTGGTGAGAAGCACGGTGATGTCGAGACGGTCCGCGAGGCGCTGGGCGGCCTCGATTGCAATCTCGTCGCGGCCATAGATCAGCGCGACGCCGTTGCTCTCGAGCGTCACCAGTGAAATCGGTGGCATGTCCTCGTCTGCCGCGGCAATCAGTGCTGCGGCTTTCGGACCAGCCGCGGCGGCATCGTTCGACCAGCCCCCGGTCTCGCGAATGTTGACGAAGGTAAGCCGCGCTTGCGGGAAATTCTCCGCGACCTCCCTGAACAGCGGCGCTTCCTGGGTGCAGGCGACCGTGATGGGCGCGCCGTCGCCAAGGGCTTGCTTGAAGCGCTCAAGCTCGAGGCCGCAGAGCTGGTTGGCCTGTGTGATGCTTGCCGCGCAGCCGCGACCGATCGCCTGCGCATCGAGCGGCATCGTCTTCTCGCAGCTGCAGATCAGGAGATGGGATGATGCCGCACTCATTCCGCACTCATCGAATTTGCCCTGAACCGGCGCGCCGGCCGCCCAATTGCTTCATCCTGCGGTTCCGCGGTACCTGCTGGCGTGACGATCTGCAAGGCCCAGACCTGCTCGCGTTACCACCGTGATCGGGATAACATATAGGGGCGGATTGCAAACAGTTAAGGATGACACGTTTGATGGCGTCGCGTCTTGCCGGGATCGAGCAGACACTCGATCTGCCCCCCGGCTACACCCTGGTAGCGCTGCGCGAATATGGCGACGCGTTCGCCCACGGCTGTGATATCGCGGAACAGGCGGGGGCCGGGACGCTGGTCTGGGTGCGGCGCTACGACCTGGTCGAATTCGCCGTGGTGCTTGAACCCGACGAGCCTCTGGCGTCGGCACGCCGGGCGCTGTTTGCCGGCATGAACGCGGCGGCGGACGCGATTGCCGCCCATTGCCCGCCCGAACGGGAGGTAAGCTTCGACTGGCCTGACACCATCAGGTTCGACGGCGGCTTGCTGGGCGGTGCGCGGCTCGGCTGGCCGACGGGCTGCGCCGAGACCTCGGTGCCTGAATGGCTGGTGCTGGGCTTCATTCTGCGCGCGGCGGACATGGCCCATGTCGAGGAAGTGCAGGCCGCCGCCGGCGTTTCCCTGTTGAGCGAGGGGTTTGAGATGATCGACACCGACGCGATCATCGGCAGCTTCGCCCGTCATCTCATGACCGCGTTCGACCGCTGGAACGAGCACGGATTCGAGGCGATCGCGCGGGACTATCTGGCGCGGCTTGCGAAGCGCAGGGCAGGCGAGCGCCGAACGATCGACCTCAATGGCGACCTCCTGGTCGGCCCGCCATCCGGCGGCGGGCCGGCCGACCGCATCCGTCTTGTGGATGCGCTCGCCAGGGTAGTTTGGTATGATCCGCACGCGCGCGGTCCGAAAACCGGATGAGGCGGGCATGCTGAAATTTCCGCGGACGATCAGGCTGGACCCGTCGGACACATTTGTGTTCGAGCGGGCGGCCGTACCCGGCGAATGGGCTGTTTCCGGCGCCTTTGTATTCTGGAACCAGGATCCGGCCATGCTCGGCCAGAAACAGCGCGTCGCGTTGCGCTCGGGCTTTCTTGGTATCGAAAGTCTGGGCTGGTCCACGCTTGCGATCGTCACCGAGGCCACGGAAGCGGACAGGCATGCCATCGTCGAGCGCCTCGCGGGCCAATTGCTGGAGAAGTTCGGCGCACCCGACATTGAGGCCGCGCGCCTTGCCGCCGAAGAAGAGGTCGCGTTTGCCGCCTCGTTGTGTAATCACGCGCCTCAGACGTTGCTCGCCGTGCAGCGAAGCGTCGAGGACGGCGAAATCCGCGAGCGCTTTCGCACCCTCAAGCCGCGCGAGGCAGCACCGGGCGCGGATCGGTTGCACGCCCATGCCAGCGCTTTCACCTTTCATGAGGTCGAAGGCGACATCGAGCCCGCCGAGGAGGCCGATCTTCTCGGAATGATCAAGACTGACCGCATGACCAGGGATCGCAGATGAGAGAATTCTGGGTCGCCTCGGGCCATCACCTCACGCGCCGTGCCGATCATGGCGGGTTGGTTGCGACACCCGAACTGATCATGGCCTATCTGGCGCGGCCCGAATTGATGCCGCCGGCCGATGCATGCGAGGCGGAACGCAATCTGCATGCAAGCCTGCTGGCCGATCCGCTGCGCCCGGTCTCAAGTGCGGACATTGCCGCTCTCGCCGACGCCGATGCGCGCGAGAACTGGACTTTCATGATGAACTTCCGCGACCGGCTGCTCGCGGCGCCCTCGCTTGAAGCTGTTTATACCAACCTGGCCCGCAACGGCGCCGGCGATCTGCCGCCGATCTTTCTATCGCAGCTCTGTCATCTGATTCTGCGCAACGCGCTTGAGGGATGCGACGATCCCTACACGTTGCGCGCGGCCGAACTGTTCTATCGCAGCCAGCAGGCGGCGGTCCACGACGATGCGCTTCTGCTGGCCGATACCGAGATCGTCGAGGCGCAGCAACATGCGCAACACGACATCCACGTGTCCCCGCTCGCAGCCTTGCTGCAGCCGAAGCCGTTCGGCGAGATGGATGTCATGGACGACGAAAACGCCTGGACTTATTGGTCGCGCTCCGACGCCCATACGATGGTCATGAACATCGGTGGCAACCCGAAGGCGCGTGCCGGACTGTGCCGCGTGATCGAGCGATGGGTCACCCATCTGCTGGGCGTTTCCGTCAAGGTGGAAACGGTTGCTTCGATCGAAGACCAAGACTGGCGCTGGTTCGTCGGCCTCGACAGCGAGGGCACCCGGATCGGCAACGCCTTGTGGAACGGCTCCGTGCTCGATGACGATGCGGCGGGGCGCATCGTCGCACTGATGCGTTTGAACATTGAGGATCCGCGACTGGTGGATGAACGCGTCGACACCAAGCCGGTCTATCTCATTCTGGCGATGGGCGCGGACAGGGTGGTGCGCCTGAAGCCGCAAAATCTGGTAGCGGGGCTGCCGCTCGCGTCATCGGCAAATGACGCCTGATCGGCCGGCGAACGGAGGATCAACCATGGCAATGACCGAGTCATCCCGCCAAGTCGGTGTGGTCCTGCGCCGCCGTTCGATCGACAATCCATGGATCGATCATATGTGGTCGCCGGTGATGATTCTCGATGAAGTGCCGGCGACTGTACCATGGACCGTGCTGTCCGTGGAGGCCGATGCAACGATTTACTACGCGGGCGCCGCAAGCATCGACCTGTTCAGCTCGGACACCGCGAATTATCGCGACAATCTCGCCGACGGCGAGCCGCGAATCTGGGTCGCGCTGCGGCGTCGGGATGGCGGCTCCGAACTCGAGCTGACAAAGGTAACGGCCGATCCGACCGAAGGGGAGGCGATGTTCGAGAGCGGCTGCGATGTGATCGGTACTGTTTCGATGCCGCCCGACATCGCGTCCTGGATCGCCGCCTTCGTCGATGAATTCCATGTCGAGCGCGCATTCCATAAGCGCCAGCGGGATCGTGCGGACGACAACAGCCAGCGAATGCCTGATGGTTCTCCGGATGAACGAAGAGGTCGCACATGAGCGACGAGGAGCAAAGCGCGGACAACAAGAATTTTCTGGCGCGATGGTCGCAGCGCAAGCACGAGGCGAAACAGCCGGATCGCGACGCGCCGACCGCCAACTCCGATGCGCCGTCCGGGCCGGTTGCCGAAAGCGAGGTCGTGCAGGAGTTCGATCTCTCCAGCCTGCCGAAGCTTGAGGACATGACGGCAACGACCGATATCACCGGCTTTCTCCGCAAGGGTGTCCCCGAACATCTGCGCAACGCGGCGCTGCGAAAATCCTGGGCTCTGGATCCCGCGATCCGCAATTACGTCAACCCTGCGCTCGACTACGCCTACGACTGGAATACGCCAGGCGGCGTACCGGGCAGTAGCGAGATCGGATCTGGCATGGATGTCGCGCGGCTGGTTTCGCAGATCATGGGTGGCGGATCGACGGTCGAACCTGTGGTACCGGCCGTCTCCGCCGGAAATGAGACAGCCGGCGATCCCGCGCAATGCCTTGAGCATGATACCATTCATAAGTCGGGGCTTGAATTGCCGGCTCAGGCCGTGAGATTGAGCAAAGAAACGGTTTCGGTGGCGCAAAAGCCCGCGAATGCCGAGGAAGGCAGTCACATTGTGGCCGAGGGCGCGGAGTCTTCCGAAGTGAGCCGCTCTGCTGCGCCGCAGCAGGTGGTGCGACGCCATGGCTCAGCTAAACCTCTAGTTTAGACAAAAGTCTTTGAGGACATAGGCAGAGCCTATGTTACAAACTCTTTGGGACAATTCTAATTCTAAAAAGATACCCGATGAAGTGCCGCGGGTGGGGCAGAAGGCGGTCGTGCTATGCGTGACGCCGGTCTGGAACAGGCTATCAGGGCAGCAGGTGGTGTCGCGTCGCTCGCCCGGGCGATTGGCATTTCCCAGCCTTCGGTGTCGGCATGGTCACACATTCCGGCAGAACGAGTGCTGGCCGTCGAGGCGCTGACGCAGGTTCAGCGTTTCATCCTGCGCCCCGATCTTTACGGACCGTCCGAGGATCAGGTGTCATCGAAACCCGAAATCGACGAGATCGATGCGCTGCGCGCCGCCGAATACGGCTTGCTGTCCCTACTGCTTGGCAAGGCGCCCGACGCGGATACGCTGTTGCGGGTTGCCGCGTTGAAGGGCGATGCGTCCGATCTTGGCGTGGCGCATATCGCACTCGCGGCGGCGGCGGCCGCGGCGGATGATCGCGCTGTCAGCAAGGAGTTCTTCGCTCTGTTCATCGGACTTGGTCGCGGCGAGCTGCTTCCCTATGCCTCCTATTACATGACCGGCTTTCTTCACGAGCGCCCGCTGGCGCGCGTCCGCGAAGATCTGGATGTGCTCGGAATCGAGCGCGCAGGCGCGTCGCGGGAGCCGGAAGACCACATCGCGACCCTGCTTGAGGTGATGGCCGGCCTTGCGCGCGGCGACTTCGAAGCCGACTTCGCCGAACAGGCGCGTTTCTTCGAGCGGCATCTCAAGCCGTGGGCTTCGCGGATGTTCGCCGATCTTGAGATGTCCCGGTCGGCCAATTTCTACCGTGCCGTCGGCCGTGTCGGCCGTGTCTTTATGGAACTGGAATCAGAGGCCTTTACGCTGTCCTGATGACGCCGAAGGCAGCCGAAAGATTGACTTGGAAAAGATGACTTCGAGGAGATCGCAATGAGCAAGCCATCCGACAGTAAGGCGCTCGCCCGCCAAGGCAAGCCGCAGGCGGCGGCAGGCGTGGACCGGCGCCGCTTCTTCATGATGGGTGGATCGGCGGTCGCTGCGGCTGCGGTCGTGCCGCTGGCGAGCGGCGAGGCCGAAGCGGACGAGTCGCAGGCCGAGCGCGTCAAGGCGCGCTACAGGGAAACCGATCACGTCAAGAACTACTATCGCGTCAACCGCTATTGATGGGATCACGCACATGTTGATCAAGCGAAGAGATGGATCCGCCGGCCGGGCGCGTTTGCAGGGTGTCGCCGCCGGTTTGGCTTCGGGAGTTCTCGACCGCCGTACGTTTTTGCAACGGTCCGGTTTGGCCGCAGGTGCGGGTGCGGCACTGGGTTTGATGCCGCTTGGATCGGTGCGCAAGGCGCAGGCCGGTCCGAAAATCGTCGGAGCGCCGACCGAAATCAAAAAGAACATCTGCACGCATTGCTCGGTCGGCTGCACCGTGATCGCCGAAGTTCAGAACGGCGTCTGGGTCGGTCAGGAGCCGGCCTGGGATAGCCCGATCAATCGCGGCTCGCATTGCGCCAAGGGCGCCTCGGTCCGCGAACTCGTGCATGGCGATCGCCGCCTGAAATATCCGATGAAGCTGGTCAATGGCGAGTGGCAGCGCCTGTCGTGGGATCAGGCCATCAACGAGATCGGCGACAAGATGCTCGAGATCCGCGCCAAGTCCGGTGCCGACTCCGTCTATCTGCTCGGCTCCGCGAAATTCTCCAATGAAGGCGGCTATCTGTTCCGCAAGTTCGCGGCGTTCTGGGGCACCAATTCTATCGACCATCAGGCCCGCATCTGCCATTCGACCACCGTCGCCGGCGTCGCGAATACCTGGGGCTACGGCGCGATGACCAATTCCTACAATGATATGCGCAACTCGAAGACCGTCGTCTTCATGGGATCGAACGCCGCCGAGGCGCACCCGGTATCCTTGCAGCACATCCTCACCGGCAAGGAGATCAACCGCGCCAACGTGTTCGTGCTCGACCCGCGTTTCACCCGCACCGCGGCCCACGCCACCGAATATGTCCGGTTCCGCAGCGGCACCGACATCGCCGTGATCTGGGGCATGCTGCACCACATCTTCAACAACGGCTGGGAAGACAAGGAATTCATTGCGCAACGCGTCTACGGCATGGACCAGATCCGCGCCGAAGTCGCCAAGTGGACGCCGGAAGAGGTCGAGCGTGTCTCGGGCATTCCCGGCGAGCAGTTGAAGAAAGTTGCCGAGACTTTCGCCAAACAGCGTCCATCGGCCTTTGTCTGGTGCATGGGCGGCACCCAGCACAGCGTCGGTACCGCCAACGTCCGCGCCTACTGCAACCTCCTGCTGGCGACAGGCAATGTCGGCAGCTTCGGCAATGGCGCCAACATCTTCCGCGGCCATTGCAATGTGCAGGGCGCGACCGATATCGGTCTCGATATCGTGACACTGCCGCTCTATTACGGTCTGGTCGAAGGTGCCTGGAAGCACTGGGCACGGGTTTGGGAAGTCGAATACGATTATCTCCAGTCGCGCTTTGACGAAGTACCGGCCAAGGCAGGCCGTCCGGCGCGCACCCGCAAACAGAACATGGAGCTGCCGGGTATCCCGTCAACCCGCTGGTTCGATGCGACGCTCGCCAATCCCGACGATGTCGATCAGCGCGACAGCCTGAAGGGCATGGTGATCATGGGGCATGGCGGCAATACCGTGCCGCGCATGACTGAAATGGTGAAGGGCCTCGAGAAGCTCGAATTGCTCGTGGTCGCCGATCCGCATCCGACGACATTCGCCGCGATCTCGGAGCGCAAGAATGGCACCTATCTGCTGCCGGCCTGCACCCAGTTCGAGACCTCTGGCTCGCGCACCGCGTCCAACCGTTCGCTGCAGTGGGGCGAGCAGATTGTCAAGCCGATCTTCGAGTCGAAGGACGATTACGAGATCATCTACCGGCTGTCGGCGAAGCTCGGTTTTGCCGAGCCGATGTTCAAGAACATCAAGGTGGAAGACAATCATCCATCATCCGAAGACCTGCTGCGTGAAATCAACCGGGGCGGGTTCTCGACCGGCTATTCCGGCCAGTCGCCGGAGCGCCTGAAAGCGCACATGAAGAACCAGGGCAAGTTCGACCTGGTGACCCTGCGCGCCAAGGCCGACGAGCCCGATATCGGCGGCGATTATTATGGTCTGCCGTGGCCGTGCTGGGGCACGCCGGAGATCAAGCATCCGGGAACGCATACGCTCTACAACACCAACCTTCACGCCAAGGATGGCGGCGGCACTTTCCGGGCGCGCTTCGGCGTCGTCTATGAAGAGAAGCAGCCGGACGGCTCGGTGAAGAACGTCAATCTGCTGGCCGAAGGGTCCTACAGCAAGGGCTCGGAACTGACCGACGGCTATCCCGAATTTACCTATGGCGTGCTCAAGAAGCTCGGCTGGGACAAGGATCTCACGGAAGCCGAACTTGCAACGATCAACAAGATCGGCGGCAACAATCCCGACAACGTCGGCTGGGCGGTCGATCTGTCGGGCGGTATCATTCGCGTCACGCTGGAACATGGCGTGATGGCCTATGGCAACGGCAAGGCCCGGGCAGTGGCGTGGAATCTGCCCGATCCCGTGCCGGTTCACCGTGAGCCGATCTACACCGCGCGTCCCGAACTCGTCGCCAAATATCCGACGCGACCAGACGGGCGCCAGTTCCGCATGGCCAATCTCGGCTTCTCGATTCAGAAAGCGGCGGTGGACAAGGGGCTTGCCAAGCAATTCCCGATCATCCTGACTTCGGGGCGTCTGGTCGAATACGAAGGCGGCGGCGAGGAAACGCGGTCGAACCGCTGGCTTGCCGAATTGCAGCAGGACATGTTCGTCGAGGTCAACACGTCGGACGCGAGCGAACGCGGCATCAAGGATGGCGGCTGGGTCTGGGTGTTCGGTCCTGAGAACGGCTCGAAGACGCGCGTCAAGGCGCTCGTCACCGACCGGGTGGGCAAGGGCGTGGCGTTCATGCCGTTCCACTTCGCCGGCTGGTTCCAGGGTGTCGATCAGCGCGACAAATATCCGAAGGGCAACGATCCGATCGTGCTTGGCGAAAGCGTGAACACGCTGACGTCCTACGGCTACGATCCGGTCACCGGTATGCACGAGGGCAAGGTGACCCTGTGCCAGATCCAATCGGCGTGAGGGGAGAATAAATCATGGCTCGCGTCAAATTTCTGTGTGATGCCGACCGCTGCATCGAATGCAACGCCTGCGTGACGGCCTGCAAGAACGAACATGAAGTGCCGTGGGGCATTAACCGCCGCCGCGTCGTCACCATCAACGACGGCAAGCCCGGCGAACGCTCGGTGTCGATGGCCTGCATGCACTGTACGGATGCGCCTTGCGCCGCGGTCTGCCCGGTGTCGTGCTTCTACACCACCGCTGACGGTGTGGTGCTTCACTCCAAGGACCTCTGCATCGGTTGCGGATACTGCTTTTATGCATGTCCGTTCGGCGCGCCCCAGTACCCGAAGGTTGGAAACTTCGGGTCGCGCGGCAAGATGGACAAGTGCACCTATTGCGCGGGCGGGCCGGAGGCAGACTCCACTCCGGCTGAGTACGCCAAATACGGCGCCAACCGTCTCGCCGAGGGCAAGCTGCCGATTTGCGCCGAGATGTGCTCGACCAAGTCGTTGCTCGCGGGCGATGGCGCGATCATCGCTGAAATCTACAAGGAGCGCGTGACGAAACGCGGTTACGGTTCGGGGATGTGGGGCTGGAAAACGGCCTATAGCGATTCGCCGACCGGCTGATGCAATTGTCGTCGCCCTTCGTGCGGCGGCGCTCGCGTAACCTGGAAACCGAAGGGCGTTCTGCGATGGCAAGATCACATTCGACCAGCAAGGCCTTCATTCCCAAGGCCGCAGCCCACAAGGCCTCGATTCTCAAGGCCTTGTGCGCCGCATTCGCGCTGCTGTTCGTCCTTGCGCATCCCGCGGCGGCGCAGCTTTCGTTCAAGCCCACGGCCGAAGCCGTGCAGGAAGACAAGCTCCTGAATGCGCTGAAGGAAGGCGACAAGATCACCGGCCGCATCACCATTCCGGATGCCATGGCCGCCAGCCTGATTCAGCCCGCCGGCCGCGACTGGCGCGATTTTCAACGCAGCAAGCTGCCGATCATCGGCGGCGTTGCGATCATCGGCATGCTTGCCCTGCTGGCGATTTTCTTGATGGTGCGCGGACGAATTCGCGTCGATCACGGGTTCTCTGGAACGAAGATCCTGCGTTTCGCCAGCTTCGAACGCTTCACCCATTGGCTGACGGCAAGCTGCTTCATTGTTCTTGCACTGTCCGGCCTGAACATCAGCTTCGGTCGCATCCTGATTCTGCCGCTGTTCGGTGCGGAAGCTTTCGCGACCATGTCGACTTACGCCAAATTCGCCCACGACTATCTGGCGTTCCCGTTCATGCTCGGCCTCGTCATCATGTTCCTGATCTGGATCAAGGATAACATTCCCGGGAAGATCGATCTGCAATGGCTCAAGCAGGGCGGTGGCATCTTGTCCAAAGGCCAGCATCCGCCTGCCAGGCGCTTCAACGCTGGCCAGAAGGGCATTTTCTGGATCGTGATCATCGGCGGATCGCTGATGTCGGTGTCCGGCTGGTTCCTGTTGTTTCCCTATATTCCGGCCAACGTGACGACGATGCAGTTTTGGACCGTGATCCATGCCGTGATCGCCATGCTCTTCATCGCTGCAATGATGGCCCACATCTATATCGGCACGGTCGGCATGGAGGGCGCGTTCGATGCGATGGGAACGGGTGAGGTTGATCTCAACTGGGCCAAGGAGCATCACTCGCTCTGGGTCGAGGAAGAGCAGGCCAAGGGCCATGCGCCGTCGGGGAGCACTCCGAGGGCTATGCCGGCCGAATAGTTCGGCCCGTCGATACACGTCAATGTGGGGGAGCGCCATGAAAGTCTTTCTTGCGGCCTTGTTATTTGCGGCGGTCGCCGCGGTTGGCGTGTCGATCGTGCTCAACACCATCCAGCAGCCGAGCTACGCTGCATTCACCACCGGCGGCGCCAGGGTTGGCGATCCCGGCAATAATTTGGTCGGGCCGGGTTGATCCCGGCTGAAATGTCGAGCATGCCTAACGTTACCCCGGCATGGCCGGTTGAAATCCGGCTCGTGAAGGACCGCCGCGCGCTGCATGTCACATTCGAGGATGGCAACACCTTCACGCTCTCGGCGGAATTACTCCGTGTGACCAGCCCCTCCGCCGAAGTGCAGGGTCATTCCGAAGCGCAACGCAAAACGGTTGGCGGAAAGCGCAACGTCACGATTCTCTCCGTTGATCCGGTCGGCAATTATGCGGTGCGATTAGGGTTCGACGATATGCACTCTACCGGCATCTACTCCTGGGCGTTCCTGAACGATCTCGGTGTGAACGCCGAGCGGCGTTTTCAGGATTACCTCGACGATCTCCAGGCCAAGGGCCTGGACCGCGACAGACCGGGCATGCGCTAAGGGCGATGCGGATGGAGCAAACGATAACTGCGAATGCTCCACCTCGCAAAAGACCCCGCTCTGCATTTCTGACATGTACAGCCTTGCTGATCATTCTGTCGCTTGGGATGACTGCCGCCTTGGCGCAGTTGCGGGGCCATGGCGGGCCCGTGCGGGCATTGGCGATTTCGTCCGACGGACAAACCGCGGTCTCCGGAAGCTTTGATTCCACCGCGATCCGCTGGTCGCTGACGCGCAATGCGGCCGAGCAGGTGCTCCGCTTCCATGCCGACGCGGTTAACGCGGTCGTGCTGCTGAAGGATGGCCGCGCCGCGACCGCAGGTGCCGACGGGCGCGTTGCGATCTGGACTTCAGGCCGCGCCGAGCCCGATGCCGTGCTGGAAGGTCATACAGCGCCGATCGCTGCGCTCGCGGTGTCGCCCGACGGCGCAACATTGGCTTCAGCGTCGTGGGATCATACGGTGCGGTTGTGGCCGCTCGCGGGTGGCGTGCCACGCGTGCTTGACGGGCATACGCAAAACGTCAACGGCCTGGCGTTCGCTCCGGACGGTCGCACGCTGGTCAGCGTTAGCTACGATCAGAGCCTGCGGCTCTGGCCGCTCTCAGACTCGCCCGCCGCGACCGTTATTGCGATGCCGACCCCGCTCAACGCCGTAGCAGTCGGCAGCGACGGTGAGATCGTGACCGGTGGCGCCGACGGGAAGCTCTATTTTCTGACAGGAGCCGGCGCGGCCGCAGGTGAGGTTGCGGCCGGACCGAGACCGGTGATCTCGATTGCGATCTCGCCGGACGGCGCGCTGGTGGCCGCCGCGAGCATTGGCGGGTCGGTAGCGGTGATCAATCGCAAGACGCGCGGTCTGGCGAACACGCTGGTCGGCCCCGGACTGCCAGTCTGGTCAGCCGCGTTTCTGCCCGACAGCCGCACGCTGCTCACCGGCGGTGCCGACAACATCATCCGTCGCTGGAATGCGGTGACCGGAGAATCCATCGATCCGCTGCTTCTGGAAACGACGGGAGATCCGTTGGCCGCCTATGCCGGCGACCGGGGCGCGGATATCTTTCGTGCCTGTGTCGCCTGCCATACCCTTGGCGCCGAGCAAGCCAACAGGGCAGGCCCAACCCTGGCCGGCATCTTCGGCCGACGGATCGCAACCGTGCCGGGCTACAATTTTTCCGAAAGCCTCAAGCGCCTCGATATCGTCTGGACGCCGGAGACAGTTTCGAAATTGTTCGAGATCGGACCTTCAGCCTACACCCCGGGTACCAAGATGCCCGAGCAGCGTATCGGTTCGGAACAGGATCGCGCCGCGCTGGTGCAATTTCTTGAGCGCGCAACAAAGCGATAGATGCTCGATGAACCGGCGGCGACCCGTTCAGCCTCCTTACGTTCAATCGCGTTAGAAATCGCGATCGACACTGTTCGGCCTGACAGCGAATCTCGCAGCCTGAACGGGTCGGCACGGTTCGACGGCGCAGCAAGCAAAAAGAGCCGTACCGCCGTCGTTCACATATCTCCCGGTTCACATCAGGTAAGCGTGATGTGTGAGACAGCTCACATTGGTGCGGTGCGGTTCGATCTAAACGAAATGGCGCAACTATCCTGCGTGTCGAACCGAACGGAGATTTCCGATGAAGCGCCTGATGATCTCGGGACTAGCGGCCGTCGCTCTGCTCGCTGCCGCAACCACCATGCTGCGGTCGCACTCGCCTTCGAGCGATCGTCCTGTCGGGGCCGCAGACATGGCCTCGTTGCAGCAATCTCGCATCGCGGCCGGCGCAGACAAGCTCCTGACCGAGAACTTCGAGGATATGTCGCTGGTCTTTTCGACCGCCACAAAGCGTTAACCGAAAGACCGATACCAGGGCGACGCTGCGTCCGGGATGAAGGAATGACCGACCCAAATTGATCTAGCTCAAGTAGGCAACGATAAACCGGCGTTCCTATATCAGATGGATCGGTACACCGGAGGTCAGTTCCTGTACGCGGCGTTCTTCTGGCCGGCGCTGGTCGCTGCGTCGGCCGGTGAAACTGCGTCGTCCATGGCGGCGCAGTTTCTGGGATTCGCGGGCGAAGCCGATGGCGACCACACCCGGCAGGAGCCGGAAGGAGCCACTCCGAGCAAGATTGCGCTCGAACTGCATACCGTCCAGCTCCGTGACTTTACCACGGTCAAAAGCGGCGTTCCCACCCTCCTGTGCACGCCGCTTGCGCTGCATGGCGCTGCTGTCGCCGACCTTGCCGCCGGGCACAGTCTTGTTGCCGCTCTCCGTGGGGCCGGAATTGAACGACTGTTCATGGTCGATTGGCGCTCGGCCAGCTCCGAGATGCGATTTCTCGGCATTGATGACTATCTCGCCGATCTCAATGTCCTGGTCGATCATCTCGGTGGCTTGGTTGATCTCGTCGGGCTCTGCCAGGGAGGCTGGTTGTCGCTGGTCTATGCCGGGCGATTCCCGGCCAAGGTACGCAAGCTCGTTATGGCCGGGACGCCGGTTGATACTTCTGCGCGGCAATCCGAATTGTCGGCTACCGCCGAGGCTACCCCGCTGACCGTGTTTGAAAGCCTGGTTAATCGCGGCGATGGTCGCGTGATCGGCCGCAACGTCGCGAAGCTCTGGGGAAACGACACCGTTGAAGCCGACGAGATTCGCGAATCGCTGCAGACGCTTCAGCCGATTGACTCGCCGGAGTTCACGCAGATCGAAACCGTCTTCAAGAACTGGAACTCCTGGACGATCGATGTTCCCGGGACATACTATCTCGAAGTCGTCGAAAAACTATACAAGCTCAATGAACTTGCCACCGGGAGCTTCGTCGCCCTGGGACAAAACGTCGATCTCGCGCGCCTGCGGCTTCCAATGTACCTTCTTGCTGGAAGCGCCGACGAAGTGGTTACCCCGGAACAATTGTTTGCGGTGGAGCGGCTGGTTGGAACGCCGCCGCAGCACCTCCGCCAGGAGGTCGCGCCGTGCAATCATCTCGGCCTGTTCATGGGTAGACAGACGCTCGAAGAATATTGGCCGAGGATTGTGCGCTGGATGAAGGAGCCTGTGGGCGTTCCTGACGAACATGCCAGTCGGCCTGTGCACCGCGTGCGCACAGCGAAATCAAAGAAAATCTAACGCAAGCAATGTGCCTCCCGGCAATCATCCCTTCACCCGCCGCATCGTCATCGAATGACGAAATCGGGATGCCGGATGGGTGTTGATGGCAACCTGCGCGATTCTGCCGTCAGCCAGTCGGCAAGTGCGCTGTACTTCCAGCGCTGTGGCTCCCGGCGCGCTGCGGGAGCAGGGGATCATCTAGCCGTTCACCATTTCTAAGTGTCCGTCCGGAATCTTATT
>Ga0193726_1000980_pt1 | contig 25161 bp, 24 predicted proteins | sample H2c1metaG_FD_144928 | JGI IMG/M metagenome (GOLD analysis project Ga0193726, IMG submission 144928) | Soil microbial communities from a riparian zone of the East river system, Colorado, United States - H2c1 | ecosystem: Environmental > Terrestrial > Soil > Riparian zone | place: USA: East River...
CGAGTTAAAGGCTTCGTCCCGCTTGGTCAGCCCTTCCGCAGCAGGGATAACAAAAAAGCCCATGCGTAGGCGCTTGGGCGAGCGCTTTAGCGGTTTGTTTAACGTGGCCGCAAGTTGCTTTAAATCGCCACGGTTCAGTTGTGCCCTTCACTATAGTAGCGGGGGGAGCGGGGCGGTGCAAGGCGAAGCCGCGTGTCCGTGGTGGGTCAGTTTGTCATGTTATTGAGGACTTCGGATTGAGGACTTTGCGGCCTCAGGACTAACCGACATCGAGGATCGGCGATTAAGGGAGAACTGAGGATGCGCGCGGAATGCCTCTCTCCGCAGTCCTCACTTAATCGCCGATCCCCGATGGCCGTTAGTTCTGAGTCCGCAAGAATCCTTAATCCGCAATCGCAGGTGAACGTCACCGGAATTGACCCACGACCCTTCGTGTCAGAACTCCAATCGAGAATCGTCGCGATTGCCATCGGGAATATCGTCGCGACTGGAACGGCCGGTTGTACGCGATCGACTCTCGAACGATTGCACGAGGGCTATGAGCCGGTGCCGTTCAAGCGGAAGAACCAGGTGCGCGAGCGTTGCCCGCTGAAGCTTCTGCGCGAGGAACGGCCGCTCGCCGTGCGTCTTGCCGTAGACGATGATCGCTCCCCCGGGCAGGAGAGGAAGCGTGAACCCGGGGCCTTCACTTTCGATCGCGTCGCACGAGACGACGGCGATCGCCGGCAGATCTCCGTTCAGCGCACTTCCGATATCTCCCACTGTTGCCGCGAGCAAAACCTCATGTCCGAATCCAATCAGTGTCTGCGCCAGTCCTTCAAGCAGCGCCACATCGGTGCCGACGAGTATCACTTTTACCACTATGGGGTTTCCCTCATACAGCCAGGCGTTGAACCGATTCCAGATCGGCCCCGCTGATCTCGACTACTTTCGTTCGCGAGGCGTGGCCGGAAACGATGCACACATTGCGCCGCGGAGTCTCGAGCGCCTGCGAAAGAAACTCGATCAGGGCTTCGTTCGCCAATCCATCGACCGGAGGAGCTGTTACGCGCACTTTCAGGGCTACGCCCTGAAGCCCCGCGATCTCGTTCTTCGACGCGCGAGGCTGGAGGCGAACGGAGAATCGAATGGCCTCACCTCGACGGTGCGCGTCGAATGTGCTCAGATGAGCTGGAACAGAAAAGACTCGATGATGCTGAGCAGGATGTAAACGATGATCGGAGTCAAATCGAGCCCGCCGAAGTTGGGAACAATCCGGCGCAGCGGCGCGAGCATCGGCTCGCTCAGCTTGTAACTCCAGCTGACCCATTTCGAGTACGGAGAGATCGGCAGCCAGGAGGAGATGACCCTCACGATTATCGCTGCCTTGAGGATCATGAAAGTCCAGCTCACGAGCAGGTGGATAATTCCGCCCGGTCCTCTCGCGGTGACAACTGATTTGACGACTCCGAGCCGCACCATGTCTATCGCGGTGAGCAGCACGATCCCGCCGATCACGATCACGGCGAGTGCCCACAACGGCGCTGCCGCGGGCGTTCCGCCGGCGCGGACTATTCTTCGTTCGATCGGGGCGAGAATTGGATCCACTGTGGAGCGACAGAATCGCGCGACCGCGTTGAAGGGACTGATCTTTCTCATCCGAACCGCCCAGTCGAGCAAGCAGATCACGGCGAACACGACCGCAATCGACAGCAGCGCGATACGCAGAACGCTTATGACAACGTCCGCGCTGGCGAGAAATGTGTCCATCTACTGGAACGTCGGTCGCATTTTCAGCTCTTTCACGAGGAACGCAAATCTATCCGCGGTCTCGTCGATCAGCTTGGTCGTCGGTCTGCCGGCGCCGTGCCCCGATTTCGTCTCGATCCTCACGAGAATCGGATTGGCGCAGCTCTGAGCTGCCTGGAGCGTAGCCACGAACTTGAAGGTGTGGCCGGGAACTACGCGATCGTCGTGATCCGCCGTAAATGCAAGCGTCGGCGGATAGCAGGTGCCTGGCTTGATGTTCTGCAGCGGAGAATACGCGCGGAGATACTTGAACTGCTCGGCGTCGTCCGATGATCCATAGTCCGAAGTCCACGCCCAGCCGATCGTGAACTTCTGGAAGCGCAGCATGTCCATCACGCCGACTTCCGGCAGTGCCACGCCAAACAGCTCGGGACGCTGAGTCATCACCGCTCCCACCAGCAATCCGCCGTTCGAGCCGCCGCGAATCGCAAGCTTCGGAGTCGACGTGTACTTCTCCTTGATCAGATACTCCGCGGCGGCGATGAAATCGTCGAAGACGTTCTGTTTCTTCGCCAGCATTCCGCCCTCGTGCCAATCCTTCCCGTACTCGCCCCCTCCCCTGAGGTTGGGGACAGCATAGATGCCGCCCATATCCATCCACGCGATGTTGGCGGCCGAGAAGGACGGGGTGATGGAGATGTTGAAGCCGCCGTAGGCGTAGAGGAGGGTCGGATTGGTTCCGTCGAGCTTGATGCCTTTCTTCGCCGTGATGAACATCGGCACCCGGGTTCCATCTTTGCTCGCGTAGAAGACCTGGCGCGTTTCATAGGCCGTCGGATCGAACGCGACCTTCGGCGTCTTGAACACTTCGTTTTTCCTGGTCTTCACGTCGAACCGATAGATCGTTGTGGGCGCGAGGAATGAAGTGAAACTGTAGAACATCTCGTCGTCGCCCTGGCGGCCGTGGATTTCGCCGACCGTTCCGATGCCCGGAAGCGGCAGTTCCCCATGCATCGCGAATCCGCCACCCAGCGCCTGGGCGCGTTCGCGCGTCACGAGCGGAGCCGTGCTGGTATCGTCGTAGACGTTCCCCGGATTGCGCGGCGTCGGCTGGCGATCCCTTCGGTCGCGGGGATCGGTGCGGGATGCGGTGAAGAAGCGGATGCTCGAGTGCGCGTCCTGGAGATAGTTGCCGACGATGTCGTCGCCCGCCATCGATGCGTTGACGAGCGCATCCTTGTTCTCGGGGATGATCGTGTTCCACCGCTCCTCGCGTGGGTTGTCGATGCTGACGGCGACGATGCGTCCTCTCGGCGCGTTCCGGTCCGTCCGCACGTAGAACATCGTGCCCCTGTTGCCCACGAACGAGTATTCCGCGTCGAGCTTGTCGATCAGCCTGACGACCGGGTTGTCGATCTGCGGCTTGCCCGGGTTGTCGAGATCGATGAAGTAAAGGCGGGTGCGGACGTCGGTTCCCTGCGAGACCGTGATGATCAGGTATTGGCCATCGTCAGTGACGGTTCCGTCGAACAGCCAGTCGGGCTGATCGGGACGGTCGAAGACCAGGTCATCGCGCGCCTGAGGCCTGCCAATTCGATGGTAGTAGAGCTTATGGTTGCGATTGGTGTTGGTCATCTTGTTGCCCGACGTGGGCTCGTCATAACGCGAGTAGAAGAAGCCCTTGTTGTCGTGCGTCCACGAGATGCCTGAGAACTTGACCCACTTCACGGTGTCGGCGAGATCTCGCCCGGTGTTTACATCGCGGACGTGCAGCTCCTGCCAATCGGAGCCGCTGGTCGAGAGGCTGTACGCGAGATATCGCCCGTCGTCCGACGCGGCCGATCCGGAAAGGGCGACGGTGCCGTCGCTCGAGAGCGTATTCGGGTCGAGCAGCACGCGCGCCGCGGCTGTTCTCTCCTCCTGCACGTACAGCACGCTTTGATTCTGAAGTCCCGTATTCAGGAAATAGAAATAGCGGCCGTTTTCCTTGAAGGGTGCCGACCACCGCGCGTAATTCCAGAGCTGTCCGAGTCTGGCCTTGATCGCCGGCCGTTCGGGAATTGTCCCCAGAAAGGAGTCGGTGAGCCTGTTCTCGGCCTCAACCCATGCCTTGGTAGCCGGCGCATCAACGTCCTCGAGCCAGCGGTAAGGATCGGCGACGCTGGTTCCGTGGTAGTCGTCCACCTGGGTGCCGCGGGCGGCAGCCGGATACGTGAGCGGAGCCGCTGTCGTCTGCGCGGGAGCCGTCGTCGTTTGGGCGGACACCGTGCCCGCAAGCGACGCGAGCAACGGGAGAAGGGAGGCGCGGACGGCGGACATCGGGAAGTTTTTGCGATGCATGGGTGACTGGCCTGCTGGGCTGATGGTTATGATGTACTCCAATCTACGGCGCTTCGCCGGTTAGGTTCCACTGGAATCTGTCCCTTGCCAATGGCGGTGTGTTGAATGACGAAGGTCACGGCACCTTTGCGGAAAGACAGGCAGTACTGGCTTATCAAGTCGGACGCCGAATCGTTCTCCTTCGACGATCTCTGGAATCTGCCAAACCGGACGACCCACTGGGACGGAGTCCGGAATTTCCAGGCGCGGAACTACATGCGCGATGAGATGAAGAAGGGCGATCTGGCCTTTTTCTACCACTCCGGCGGGAGCGACCCGGGGGTGGTTGGAGTCGTTGAGATCGTGCGCGAGGGATACCCCGACCACACGGCGTCCGATCCAAAGGATCCGCACTATGATCCAAGGAGCAAGAGTGGAGAGCCGTACTGGTCGATGGTGGACGTGAAAGCGATCGAGCGCCTTCCGCGCCACGTCTCCCTCAGCGAGCTGCGGACCAAGGCAGAGCTCGACGGGATGCCGCTCCTCCAGAAGGGAAACCGCCTTTCCGTTCAGAAAGTCGGCGCGGCCGAATGGAATGCGGTGATCAATTTGGCGAAGCAGGACAGCGGTTGACCGGTAGAGAATGGCGCCGTCGCCAGTCCGGCGATAATCTTGGGCTTGGCAGGTCGTGCTCGCTGCGACTAGTCGCCCTTCCCGGGATCTGGAGGTCATCATGAAGCGCCTTGCCTACCTCTGTGCAGCTGCCCTTGCCCCTTCGGTCATGAGCTGCGCGTCCCACCCTCCGTCCACCGAAGTGACCGCCAGCGATTTCGACCTCAACCCGTTGGTTGGCGAGTGGCGCGGAGACTACAGCAGCACCCAAACCGGGAGAAAGGGCACCATCGCCTTCACGCTCCGGGCAGGCGAGTCCGCGGCCTCCGGCAACATCGTCATGATTCCCCGTCCCGACTCCTCTTTGAGCGCCGCCGAGCGCGAGCTGGTGACGAACGTGGCAGCGCCGGGTAGGGCGGTCCTGAAGATTCATTTCGTCAGAAAGGAAGGGGGGAATCTGAACGGCACCCTCGATCCATATCGGGATCCTGATTGCAACTGTCCGGTGACAACGACCTTCCAGGGATCCTTTCGCGACGCGCGGACGATCGAAGGAACCTACAGTACGGTTCCATCTCAGCCGGGAGGAAGCGTCACCGGCGGCACGTGGAAGGTCACGCGGGTCAAGCGGCTATAGTCTCAGTCGGTCAGGCAGTCTCGCCCGGCTCATCGTGTGCCGCGATCTCGAGATGGAACTTGTGCAGGAAGCGGTGCAGCGCCGGCGCGAACAGGACGCCCACCATCGTGATGAATGTCACACCGCTGAAGAGGGCGTAGAAACCAGCGAAGAGGTGAAGGTTGAGCAGTGCGCCGGGGCTGAGTTGTGGGTCCGGCGGCGGCCCCTCTCCTGACAGGATCATCGACGCGTAGTAGAACGATTCCTCCCAACTCAGCCCGCCCAGGCGGTGGTAACCGGTCATGCCGATCAGCAGGCCGCCGCCCACCACGCCGGCCGCGATCGCGGAGTTGCGTAGCATGCGCAGAACGAAGAACCGCCGCGGCGGGATCGGCACCATCATGATCTGCGGATCGGGCATTGGGCCCGTACGCCTGCGATTGTATGCCATTACTCTCTCCCTATTGCACGCATGCGATTATCACCCTCGGCGGCGTTGCGCTAAATTTGATGTAATCCAATTTGATGTAATCCACTGGAGAACAGGATGCCGAAGACCGGTTCGACCGCGCCACCCGCTGCTTCAAAAAAAGACAACGCCAAGCCAACCGCAGCCGCCAATAAGGACTCCGCGAAGCCACCCGCAGCTCCCGCATCCGCCACGGGAAGCGCGCTGGAGATAAAGGACACTCGCACCAGCAAGACTTACAGCGTCCCGATTACCGATGGCGCGATCCGCGCCACCGAGCTCAAAAAGATCAAGACGACCGACCCGGACGATTCGGGCCTGATGAGCTACGATCCGGCGTTTCTGAACACCGCGGCGTGCCGGAGCGCCATCACTTTCATCGATGGCGACAAGGGAATCCTCCGCTATCGCGGTTACCCGATCGAGCAGCTCGCCGAGAATGCGACGTTCCTCGAAGTGGCGTGGCTGCTTCGACATGGCGAGCTGCCGAACCAGCAGGAGTACGACCAGTTCGTGCACGACATCACGTTCCACACGTACGTGCACGAGAATATGCGGAAGTTCCTCGAGGGCTTCCGCTACGACGCGCATCCGATGGCGATGCTCAACAGCTCCGTCGCGGGGTTGTCGGCGTTTTATCCTTCGGCCCGCAACATCTTCGACGAGACCGAGCGGAACATTTCCATCATCCGGCTGCTCGCGAAAACGCCGACGATTGCCGCGTTCTCGTATCGCCACGTGAAGGGGCTTCCCTTCGTGTATCCCGACAATCGGCTCTCCTACGTCGAGAACTTCCTGTCGATGATCGCGCGCATGAGCGAGTCCAAGTACGAGGCGAACCCCGTGTTCGCGCGCGCACTCGAGATCCTGTTCATTCTGCACGCTGACCATGAGCAGAACTGCTCGACGAGCGCGGTCCGCAGCGTTGGCTCCTCGCACGTCGATCCCTTCTCTGCGATCTCTGCCGGAGTCGCGGCGCTGTTCGGTCCGCTCCACGGCGGTGCCAACGAGCAGGTCCTCCGCATGATCAACGAGATCGGGAGCGTCAAGAACGTCGGCAAGTTTATCGAGACCGTGAAGAGCGGCGAGGGCGGGAGGTTGATGGGTTTCGGCCACCGCGTTTACAAGAGCTACGACCCGCGCGCCAAGATCGTGAAGAAGCTCGCCGACGAGGTGTTCAAGGTCGTCGGAGTCGACAAGGACCTGGAGATCGCCCTCGAGCTGGAGCGCATCGCGCTCTCCGACGACTACTTCACGTCGCGCAAGCTCTACCCGAACGTCGACTTCTACACGGGGCTGATTTACCGCTCGATGGCGTTTCCGACCGATTTCTTCACGGTGCTGTTCGCGATCGGCCGCATGCCGGGCTGGTTGGCCCAATGGGAGGAGATGCTGCTCGACAAGGAACAGAAGATCGCCCGTCCCCGGCAGATTTATACCGGATCACCCGAGCGGTCGTACCGGAGCAAGCTCAAGACGAGGTAGGCAGTCGCAGTTGCAAGTGAGTAGTCCAAAATCCTGGACACGCCCCGTCCCCTGTGTATGACACGTCGCGTTTGAACCGCGGGTTGATCAGCCGATTTCCGGGGTGCGAGAAGGGTGCGTGAGTTGCGACGGGTTCCCCCAAAACCCTCCCGCCAGGTGATCCCATGAAGCTGCTCCCCAGTCTCCTCGTCGCAGTGGTGGTTCTTGGGTGCGTCAGCACCAACGCCGCGCTCATCGATCCCAGCGTCCAGCTGGCCCGGACGTGCTCGGACGCGATAAAACTCTATACGACCCCCGACCGCGTCGGGAAGCCCTATCGCGAAGTCGCGGTGCTCAACGCCAAGGGCGAGAGCAATTGGTCGGACGAGGGCGACATGATCAATTCAATGCGCGACAAGGCGGCCGACGTGGGGGCCAACGGGATCATACTGAACAAGATCGACGAGCCGAGCGCTCTGACCAAAGTGATTGGGGAGGTGGCGCGGACGGGTAGCCAGCGAAAGGGTGCGGCGCTCGCGATCTACGTCCCGTCGGACTCAGTGAGCAACCTGACGGTCTGCGCGAACGCGAAGAAGAAGTAACTCTCTCGTAGTCTCAGTTATTCCTGAAGACGAGACCACGCTACGACGCCACTTCTTCTGGTAAACGTTCCGCCGGGATTGCAGCGCCCTCAACCGCGAGCAGTGCCTTCTTCACTCCCGGCAATCCGCTGTATCCACCGATCGAGCCGTCGCTCATCACCACTCGATGGCACGGCACCACGACCGCGACGGGATTCGCTCCGCACGCCTGAGCGACAGCGCGCGTCGCTTTCGGTCGCTTGATCGCCTGAGCGACGTCGAGGTATGACCGAGTCGAGCCGGCCGGAATCGCCAGCAGCTCGTTCCAGACCTCGCGCTGGAAATCGGTGCCCCGCAGATCGAGCGGCAGCGCGCTGTCGAGATCGCGGCCGGCGATCCGCTCCCGAACGGTGTCGAGGGCTCGTCTTAGCGCCACGTCATCACGCGTGATCTCCGCCTTGGGAAACCGGGCGCGCAGATGTTCCTCCGCTCCCGCATCGGATTCGCGCAGGCTGACGGCACAGACTCCCTTGTCGGTCGCGGCGACAACTACGCTTCCGAGCGGGCTCGATCCAGTCGTGAATTTGATTTCCATTTGCATTCCCCTGTCAACAAGAGACAGTATGCGAAGCGGTCAGCAAATCTGCCACTGCTCGCGAGGGATTTCACATTGCGAACGCAATCGAAACAGTGCAGAAAGACCTCGCGTCGGACCGACGCTTTGGGGATCGCTCCCCGGCGCTCAGGCCGGGATCAGATCCGTCCTCACTCCTTCCTCGACCACCGACGTTTCAACCGGAGAAGCGACGATGTCCGGCTTGAGCACCAGCATCGAGAGTCTCGACGAGTGCATCACTGCGTCTGCCACACTGCCGCGGATCAATCGGGCGAGTCCACCGCGTCCGTGAGTCGCAATCGCAATCAGATCAGCCCCCTCCCGCCCCGCGAAATCGCCGATGGCGCTGGCGACGTTCCCACCGATGGCGATGTCGGTGGTCACGGTCACGCCACTACGGCGAAGCCTTGTGGCCACGCGGAAAAGATATGCCTGCGCGAGCGAAACGTCCTTGTCCCACCACGGCAGGTTGGAATCGAGCATCTCCTTCTGCGAATACGAATGCGGGGTCAGGACGTTGAGCAGGGTGATCTCTGCTTCTTCGATTTTGGCCAGCGCCAGCACTCGCGGCAGAATCTGCTCGGCGAGCGTCGACCCATCGAGCGGAACGACGATGCGCTTGAATGCCTTGGTGATCTGCGGGTTCAGATAGCTCGCGGAGGGCTTGACGACCAGAACGGGGATGGTCGTGTGCCGGATCAGAGAGTCCGTCACACTGCCCAGGGAGAGACGGGAAATGCCGCTGCGCCCGTGAGTGCTGATCACAATCAGATCGATATCGTGGCGCCGGGCGTAACCCTGGAGTACATCATCGATCGGACCACCGTGGAGATCGACGGTAATGTCGGCCTTCGACATGGATCTACACTCGGCCGCCAGCGCGTACAGCTCGCTCAACGCTGCACCGCGTCCGCTCTGTACTTCACTTGAGGCGGACGCGTCGGTGGTTGTCGCCGTCATATCGAAGATTGAGCCGGTCGCGAGAACGCGCACCAGCCGGATTTTCGCATCGGTCCGTTCCGCGATTCTGAGCGAAACCCGGATCGCTTCGCGGTCGAATCCCGAGCCGTCCGTCGGTACCATGATCATCTTGTACATACAATCTCCTTGTGACTACGGTTTCCTGCAGTGGCTGTTTTGCGAGGCAATGGTCAATACCGCGGTTCCGACTACCGGCATCGTGCTCTCGATTCTCGCCGGCAGTCTGCATTCGTCATCTGTTAGATGAATCCGGATTACACCCTCTCCTTTATAGTGTTGAGGGTCACGCACCCGCATCTCCACCAGGATCACGCGCAGCTCACCCATTGGAGTTGGAATCATGTCGCGGCGAACCACTCTGACAGTGGTGGGGTTTCGGGCCGCGTCGAAGTGGCGGTCGAAGCTGTACGTCGCGCCCGGAGTCATTGGCAGCGTGCGGATGAAATACATGAATGAGAGCTCGTCCAGCGGATTGCTGCTGGGACTCGCGCCGGTTTCGCCCTTCGCCGATTTCCATTCCTTCTGATCTGGATAGAGATCAACCGATTCGTCGTTTCGCGTGAGAGGATTCTGCTCGTGCTTGATGAAACGGAGCGCCGAGCCTCGAATCGGGTCGAACCAGGATGAGCTCCGGCTGACGGCGTTCAGGAACGCGATGCGAATCTTCGAATCGAAGCGCAGCAGATACGTGCTCGTTCCGCGGACATTCACCGGGCCTTCGATCCACATTGTCGCAGCTCCGACTTTGTCGCCGTTTCCAAGCGTCACCTGGTAGGTGAGCTTTTCTCCCACGGAGAAGGGAAGCGCAACGGTCTCCGAGGACAGCCTGCCGCCGGCACATACTCCGATGACTGCCAGAGCGATGAGTCCGGGCTGCCCGAGCTGGATGGCGCGGCGTGCGCGTCGGGGAAACTGTTGCCCCGGTGAGTGAATGAATGCGGTAGGTATCATCGCTCAATGATGCCGAAGCGCCGTGTTCCTGACTGTCGGGGAGCACGATCGACTTTTGGGGAGATAAGCCGCGTTTCGGTGAGGGAAAGCCCTACCGCGCATCCTTTAGTAACGGCTCAATCGACGAACAGGCTCACGGACCTGTCAGGGTTTCCCTCAGAAATCGATGGGAAAACCGCCCCGAAACTTCAGTTGGATATCCGCAAAGGTTGGGGTGAACTCCGACATTCCGCATTGACCGCTGCTCGTATCCTCAGTGCATAGCAGAACACGCTGCATTCACGCGACGACCACACGTGTCATCGCCGCCCAAACTGAGGATATCCAGATGAGAAAGACCCTTTTGACTGTTTCAGCGCTGATGGCAGTGGCCGCCACGGCCGGCGCACAAAGCGCGAGCGCGATTCGACTTCGCCTCGATCCGACCAGCGAGGTCAGCATCGAAGGGACTTCCTCCCTTCACGCGTTTCACTGCAAGACCAACAAGATCATGGCCTACGTGGATGTAGATCCGGGCTACACAAAGGATCTCACGAAGGTTGCGCGCCCGATCGTGAGCGTGAAGGTCAACATCGTCATCCGTACGCTGTCCTGCGGCAACGGGCAGATGGACAAGAACATGTACGCCACGCTCGGCGCCGATAAGAACCCGATCATCAAGTACTCGATGTCGGGCTACGACATCATCGACGGTAGCGCCAAACCCACAACGTTCGTCGCGAAGACCACCGGAACTCTGTTGATCTCCGGCCAGGAAAAGGTCATCAGCATGAATATCAACGCCGCGCGACTCGCCGATGGCAAGGCAACAGCACAGGCCGAGGAGAAGATCCTCATGTCGGACTTCGGCATCAAGGCGCCGAGTTTCATGCTTGGCACCCTCAAGGTCGGCAATGAAGTCACGGTGAAGTTCAATCTGAAGGCAGGACCGGAGCTTCTAGCACAGCTCGCCGCGGCCACCAACGGCGGCGGAAAGTAGCAGAACGCTCCTCAACAATTGAGTAGCAAAGCCAAGAAGCATTCATATAAAGGAGATCACAATGAAAACCAGGTTCATAGTTCTCACAGCGGCACTTGCGACGATTGCATTCGCGCCACCCTCGACGGCTCAGGTGACGAGTAAGTCAGCCGCTCCGATCGCAGTGCCAACGCCGGCCACGATCGACACAATGTCTGTGGTTGTCGCCGTGCCCGAGTCGGTTACGATCGATACCGTCAAGAAGATCACAGGCGCCAAGACGAAGAGGAGCTTCCTCTCGACCGCGCCCGGAATCCAGATGCAGAACTACCGCCCGGAAGACAAGCGCGGCATCAACGTCTTCGAGGCGCCGAAGGATGAGTCAGTTGGGTATGACGGCTTCAAGCTTCAATGGGGCGCTGCGTTCACGCAGCAGTTCCAGGGCCTCGACCACTACAACACCGCGGCTCCCGTCCTCGTCACCACGGCTGGCGTTACCAGCAATGCGAATCAGCTGATCCGCATCGGACACGGCCCCAATAACGCCACAGCCAATCTTTACCTGAACGGTCAGCTCGCCCGCGGAATCCGCGTCGCGATGACCACCTACTCCTCGGCTCGGCACCACAACGAGACGTGGGTGAAGGACGGCTACCTGCTGGTTGATGCTTCGCCGATCGATTGGGCGCCGCTCAACAACATCATGAAGTACGTGACGATCCGCGCCGGACACTTCGAGATCAATTACGGAGATGCTCACTTCCGTCGCACTGACAACGGCAACTCGATCCGCAACCCCCTCGTCGGGAACTATATAATGGATGCCTTCACCACTGAAGTCGGCGGTGAAGTGTACGTCCGCGCCAATGGGTTCATTGCGATGGCCGGCGTCACCGGCGGCGAGAGCCGCGGGATGATCGCCAATCCACAGAGACGGGCACCAAGCTTTCTGACCAAGATCGGATACGACAAGAAGTTCAGCGATGACTTCCGCTTCCGTCTCACGGGCTCGGAATACGCGACTGCGAGCTCGGTGAGCAACACGCTGTTCAGCGGCGACAGAGCCGGATCGCGGTACTACGACGTGCTGCAGAACACCACCTCGAGTGAGACCGCGCAAGCCTGGTCCGGCGCGATCCAGCCGGGCATGAGCAACAGCATTCACTCGTACGTCCTCAACCCGTTCGTCCAGTTCCACGGCCTCGAGTTCTTCGGCAACTTCGAAAGAGCAAAGGGACGTGCGGTTACTGAAACAGCCAACCGCACCTGGAACCAGAACGTGGAAGAAGTCGTGTATCGCTTCCTTCCAGACCAGCGCCTCTATGTCGCTGCGCGCTACAACACGGTAAAGGGACAGCTGACGGTCGGCACGCCTGACGTGAGTGTCAAGCGCTCGCAGCTCGGCGGTGGTTGGTTCATCACCCCCAACCTGCTCACCAAGATCGAGTACGTGAACCAGAAGTATCTCGACTTCCCGACGACCGACATTCGGAACGGCGGACAGTTCAAGGGATTCATGGTCGAAGGCGCCGTTTCATTCTGATCAGCCTTTGATCGAACTGCGTGACGCCGCGGCTGAGGAACAGCGCGGCGTCACGCAGTCTTTTGCATCCACGGAGCCGGTCAGGCGAACGGAAGACTGAACGACGCCGTCGTGCCTTCGCCCGGGCTGCTGTCGATCCAGATTCTGCCGCCGTGCGCTTCGACGATGCCCTTCGCGATCGCGAGCCCCAGGCCGGCGCCCTGACGGTCCGTCCGCGAAGACTGCCAGTAGCGATCGAATACTCTCGGCATGTGTTCGGCGGCGATCCCACTGCCCCTGTCGAGCACAGAGATGATCACGTCTTGCGGCTCGCCTCGCGCGGCGACCACGATCTTCGATCCAGCGGGAGAAAACTTGATCGCGTTTCCTACGAGATTCGACAGCGCCTGCTGAATCCGCTCACAATCCGCCATGACTTTCGGCAGGGCGTCCTCTATCTGCACATCGAGGCTGATTGCCTTCTCCTCTATCAAGGGGCGGAGAGTCTGGAGCGATTCCGTGAGAAGGACGGCGGGATCTACCGGCACCGGCGCGAGCACGAGTTTGCCTCCGTCCAGGCGATTCACGTCGAGCAGATCCCGGATGAGTGCATCCATCTGGTCGGCCGCCTGCGCGATCAGCTCGATGTTTACACGCGAATCCGCTCCACCGCCTTCCGGGGTGCGTAGCATCATCCGGCTCAACATCTTCACCGCGGCAACAGGATTTCTCAGATCGTGGGACACGACGCCTACCAGCTCATCACGCGCCCGCAAGCTGGCGCGCACCGTGTCGTGAAGGCGCGCGTTGTCCAGAGCGAGTGCCGCCAATCGCGCGAGATCCTCGGCGAACCCGACATCGTCAGCATCGAACCCGCGCTTTGTGCGAAAGAGCGTCAAAGCGCCGATGAGTTGTTCGCGCGCGATGAGTGGAAGAAACAGCGCGCTCTGTGGATTCATTGCTTTCACGGCACGCAGGTACGCTGGACTGGTGCTCGCTTCAATGAGACGGGACGCAGCGTCGGAGTGCAGCCACACGGGTGACGGCTTGTTGAGGATCTCCGTGAGAGGATGATCTGTCGGAGGAATGAGAGCTCCGGCGCGAACCATCTCATCGAGGATCTCCTCGATCTCCGGATCAACGTGCGCCGCGGCTCCGGCCTGAAACCCTTTACCAATTCGGTTCTCGAGAATGCAGCCGTCAGCAATGGTCGGAACCGCGAGCCGAGCCACCTGAGTCAGCGTCTCCGACGACCCGAAGGACGATGCCAGCTTCTCACCTGCTTCAGCCAGGAACTGCTGCCTCTGCTCGAAGCGCTTGCGAATCGTAACGTCCCGCAACGCTACCGTGAAAACGATGTTCTTGCCCTGGCCGACCTGTGAGATCGCGGCTTCAGCCGGAAACTCCTCGCCGTTCTTCCTGATGCCGGCGATCTCACGGCGCTCGCCCATGCGTCTCGCCTTAACCTTGGATCGGCCAAACTCCTCGACCTGACGAGAGTGGTTGCCGCGATATCGCGCCGGAATCAGAGTTTCGATGGGTTCACCGATGATTTCGTCCGAAACCCAGCCGAAGATCGCCTCAGCACCCTTGTTGAAGAACGTGATGTGATGAGTGGCGTCCATGCAGATCACCGCATCGGATGCGATCTCTACGATCTCTGCCAGAATGTCGTGCGTTATCCGATCGGGCATGATGTCCGATTAACCCCTACAAAAGGAAGTCGTTTCCCTCTGAAAAATCCTCCAACTCACGACAGAGTCAATCGAGGGTGGATCGTAACATTCGGTTCGTGTCAGAACCGCCCTCTCCGAGATAGAGAGAACCATGCACAAGATCGACCATCACAAGATGCCGGCGACCCTGCTCAGTAAAAAGGGCTCCCGTTTGAATTTGCCATTCTGGCTGCGCTCGCTACTCAGAGTTCCGCTCGAGATCAAGCTGCTCGGCGCCAACCTGATCATCGTCGGGCTTGCCGTGCTCGCTCTGATCGCCCCGGCTCGTTTTCTCCCCGGACCATGGACTGACGCTTACGTTGTCGTCGGCGCGATGGTTGTTGGCGCAATCGTGAATCTCGTGTTGCTACGGCTCGCCCTTCGACCGATCAAAGAGCTCCAACGAGTTGCCAAACTCGTGTCTGAAGGGCGGTTGGCAGAGCGAGTCCCGGCTTCCATCGTGGCCGACGGCGAGCTGACTCATCTCTCGACGACCATCAACGAGATGCTCGACAGTCTCGCGGCCGGACGCGAGCGGATGCGAAGGCTTGGTGCGGAAGTTGTCTTCGCCGAAGAAAGGGAGCGTGCCGAGGTTGCCCGTGAGCTTCACGACTCGGTAGGCCAGACGCTCGCGGCCGCGACCTTTCAGATCGCGGCGGTCGCGCACGAGATCGGGAATCACACCGCCTCGATTCGATTGGCGGGGGTGCGGGAGCTGTTGCGCACGGCGCTCGAGGAAATCCGCAATGTCTCTCGGTCGCTCCATCCGCGGGTCGCAACGGATCTGGGCTTGCCGACCGCCCTCGAGGCCCTGGGAGATGCTACGCAACAGCGCTCGCTCGTGGATGTCCAGGTAACCGTCGACATCGACGGCGTCGTAATTCCGGCCGCGCTTTCGGCGACGTTGTACCGCATAGCTCAGGAAGCGCTCCGAAATGTCGAGAGGCACGCCGACGCCGGTCGCGCCACCGTGTCGTTGCGCGCCAGGCCGGGCTACGTCGAGCTCGAGGTCAACGACGATGGTCGTGGATTCGAGGGGCCGCTGGAGAAGAAACGGGAGGAGTCGGCCCTCACCGCGATGCGGGAACGGCTCTCACTTGCCGGCGGCGAGTTGCATATTGATACTGCTGGGGATCGCGGCACCCGCGTCATAGCGTGGGTCGGGATGGATACGGAGGCAGCTTGAGAGATGGCATCATCCGGGTGATTCTGGTCGACGACCACAACGTCGTACGAGCCGGCCTGAAAGCAGTGCTGGGCAGCGCCAAGGATATCGAAGTCGTCGGCGAAGGTTCCAACGGCAAGGAGGCCATCTCCCTCGCGGAGCGGCTCGATCCCGACGTGATCGTCATGGATCTCTCGATGGGCGAGATGGACGGCGCCACCGCCACCAAGGAACTGGTCGGGAAGAAAACCCGCGGGAAGGTGCTGATCCTCACGATGCACGCCGAGGACGCGTATCTCGTCCCGTTGCTGGAAGCGGGCGCTAGCGGATATCTGGTCAAGAGTGCCGCCGACCGCGAGCTCATCGATGCAGTGCGCGCTGTCGCACACGGCGATGTCTACATGCAGCCGTCCGCGGCCCGTGCTCTCGCGCAGCGCATCCAGCGGCGGGCGGAGCACGCGGATGAGCGCACGATGTTCGAGAAGCTCACGGAGCGCGAGCAGAACGTGTTGAAGTTCGTGGCCAGAGGCTACAGCGCTCCCGAAATCGGAGAAAAACTCTTCATCAGCCCCAAGACCGTCGACACCTACAAGCAGCGGATCAACGAGAAGCTCGGGCTGGCGCATCGGAGCGACTACGTCGACTTCGCCCTCAAGATCGGACTGCTCGCGGACTAGCGCCGCCAGTGGAGAATGGAATCGTGCGCGCTCGAAAGAGCGCGTTTTGCATCCCCTGCATTGTCAGGAGACCAGCGAGGCGATTCCCGATTCGCGATGAATCTTCATTAGCGCTTCCACTACCGCCGGGTCGAAGTTGCTTCCGCTCGTTTCGACGATCGTGTCGAGGGCCATTCGGGGCGTCCAGGCGGCGCGATAAGGCCTGTCGTGAGTCAACGCGTCAAGGAAATCCGCGACATGGACTATGCGCGCTTCCCGGGGAATGTCCTCGCCGACGAGAGCGTCGGGATAGCCGGATCCGTCCCAGCGTTCATGGTGGCTGCGAGCGATTCTCTGGCCGAGTCTCACCAGGTCGGTCCGCCCATTCTTCAACATGTCGGAACCGACGATCGTGTGTCTTTCCATGATCTTTCGCTCTTCTGGGGTGAGCGCTCCCGGTTTGAGCATGACTGCATCGGGAACGCCCACCATCCCGATGTCGTGCAGGGGCGCCGCCAGCCTGATCATGTCGACTGCGGCAGACTCCAGGCCCATTGTCTCGGCCAGTCGCGCCGATGCAAATCCAACCCGCTTTGTGTGATTCCCGGTATCGTCATCTCTGAACTCGACAGCCGTGGCAAGCCGCTCGAGCATTTCCACTTCGCCGGAAATCGTCATTCAACCAGCCAAGTTGGAAATGGGTGTCGATTGAACGTGGAGCAGATCTGGGATTGTCTCACAATTGAAAATAGCAGGTTCCGGCGACGCCACTCTAGTGCGTCAACCTGTACCCAGGCCCTCGCAGCGCCCGGCCAGGAAGCGCGCTCGTTGTCCGGCCTCCATCAACGACGGCAACTCCGTTCACGAAGACAAAGCTGACTCCGGTTGAGACTTGGGCCGGATTCTCGTACGTCGACTGATCTATGATCGTGGTGGGATCGAACACAGTGATGTCCGCGTACATTCCGGGCTTGAGCAGGCCGCGATCATTGATCCCAACCCGCTGGGCGGCGAGCGACGTCATTTTGCGGATGGCAAACTCGAGCGTGATCACCGAGTCCTGACGAACGTAGCGGCCCAGTATCCGTGGAAATGTCCCAAACGCCCGAGGATGCTCGCGCTCCGTGAATTTCCCAGTCGAGTCGGGGCTCAGCGCGCCAGCATCCTGGCCCACCGAAACCCACGGCTGCTTCATCGCCCAACGCAATGCGTCCTCGTTGAAGGAAAAGTAAATCGCGCCCGTTCTGCCGCGATCGGCGATCAAGATGTCGAACGCGGCGTCATATGGGTCCTGGCCACGCATCTTGCCGGCGTCGGTCAGCAGCATTCCTTCATACTTCTTGAGCGAGTCAGCGACCACGTCGTTGATCATCGTCCTCGCCGCCGTGCGTATTCCGGCAGCACTGTCCTGTCCGAGCTCCATCTTGAGCCGCGCGCGAACAGCGGTATCTCTCAGTCGCATCACCAACGAATCGGAGCCGCCTTCCTGCACCCAGGTGTTGAGCATGGCGGCGAGACCGGTCGCGCTCGCGATATACGGGTACTGGTCAGCCGTGACGTCGATCCCGGCGGCGCGAGCGGAATCGATGAGCGCCACGGCCTGCTGCATCAGCGGCAGGGATCTCGACTTGAGGTGCCGAATCTCGGCCCACGTGCCCGCGCCAGCCGCAATCTGAATCGTCTCGCGAACCGCGCCCACGAGGCCGGTGCCTTCATTTCTGATGTGGGCCGCGTACCCGCCCCTGTAGGGCGTCACGTATTTCGTCAGTGCGATCAGCTCTTCGGTCGAGAAGAACGTGCTCGGCAGATAAATCAGCCCCGTACCGAGTCCGACGGCGCCGTCCCGCATCGCCGAGTCGATGAGCGCGCCCATCTGCTTCATCTCCGCGTCCGTCGGATGGCGCGTGACCTCGCCCATCACCGCCTGGCGCACGGAGCTCGTCCCGACGTAGGTGGCCAGGTTTATTGCTGTGCCGCTTTTCTCGAGATACGTGAAGTACTCCCCGAGCGAGCGCCACGGATACCTGGGATTGGGTTGCTCTCCGAGCGCGATTTGCGGCCAGGCCGAGTGCACCTCTCCTGTCACTTCGCTGGTGATTCCCTGCGTGATCTTGGATATCGCGTGCGGCCCGCGCAGAATCGAAAACTCCGAGTGCCCGAGCATATCGATGAAACCGGGAGCGACGACCTGCCCATTCGCGTCGATGATCCTTCGCGCGTTGAGCCCTGGAATAGATGGCCCGACGTAGGCGATACGATCGCCAATGATAGCGACGCTCCCGCGATACCACGGGTTACCTGTCCCGTCGACGATTCGCGCATTGGAAATGAGCACGTCGTAACGCGTGGCAGCCGGCCCGCGCGGAACCGACGCGCAAGCAGCAGTGACTGTGATCGCGAGAGCAGAGAGACCTCTGGTGATATGCATTGAGGTTATAGAGGGTTGTTTTACCTGCTGCTCATCGCCACGAGCCGGCCCGCCCACAGCTCCCGGCAGGTAGTCTTCAGTTGCAGTTCAAGCAGATAATGTGAGGATCGTGCGAGCTAAGAGATCTTCTGTGTCTTCTTCCTCAGAAAATCCATCAGGATGAACTGGCCAAGCGTCATGGTATTGGTAAAGTACGCCTTGCCCTTGCTGATCTCCGAGACGCGCTTCACGAACTCCACCAGCGCCCGATCGCGCGCGAGCATAAAAGTATTGATTAGGATGCCCGCGCGGCGGCAGTTTGCAACCTCCCGCAGCGTCGTCGCGATCACGGTAGAATCCAGCCCCATCGAATTCTTGTAGATCTGACCGTTGGGCATGGTCATCGCGCTCGGCTTGCCGTCGGTGATCATCACGATCTGGCGCATGTCCTTCTTCTGCGCCATCAAGAGCCGACGCGCAAGCTTCAACCCTTCCGCGGTGTTGGTGTGGTACGGACCCACCTGCGCCTGTGGCAGCGTGGACAGCGGAATCTCCTCAGCAGAGTCGTGGAAGAGCACGACCTGGAGCGTATCACCGGGGAACTGCGTGCGAATGAGGTGCGTCAGTGCGAGCGCGACCTTTTTTGCGGGGGTGAAGCGGTCCTCACCGTAAAGGATCATCGAGTGCGATGTATCGAGCATCAGCACCGTCGCGCAAGATGATCGGTACTCCGCCTGGCGCACCATGAGGTCGGAGTAATCGAGATCCATTGGGACGTCCAGCGTGCCGGTGCGGGCGAGCGAATTCTTGAGCGTCTCGTTCACATCGATGTTGAGCACGTCGCCGAATTCGTACTCCTTGCTGTAGCCGTCGGCTTCGATGCCGGTGGCGAGGTGCGGCGTGTCGTGGGAGCCGAAGCTCGACTTGCCAAGCGAGCTCAGGATGTGGCGGAGGCTCTTGTAGCCGAGGAAGTCGATCCCCTTGTCGGTGAGATTGAACTGGACGCTCTTGGATGCGCCGTGCGCGATGCTTCCGCGACCTGTTACGGGTTGATGACCGGCGGGCACCTGCGGCGGGGCCTGAAGGTTCAGGTATCCCTCTGTCGCGAGCTTCTGGATCAGGCTGTCGAGCAGCTCGCTCAGCTTCTCCTGCGATTCCTTGTCTCCGTCGCCGCGCAGCGCCTCGAGCAGCTCGGGCGTGAACTGCCCGCTCTCGATCAATGCATCGAGAATCGCCTGACGCAGTCCTTCCACGGATCGATCGGGCTCCGAATCGAAATCGTCGAAGTACGGATTCATGCTTTGCCCGCCCGCAAACCCCGATTGCAGCAGGAAATCCGCGAGCTTGTCCAGCAACGCCTGGAGATCTACCGCGTCAGCGGCTTCCGGGCTGAACTTCGAGTAGGTGTGGAAGCGCATATCTCTAACATACAACCCGGGCGTAGAGCGTGTATAATCCTCAGCAATGCCCCTGACACCGGCGCGCCCAGTACGACGATCCATCAACCCTCTCAGGGCACTCCAGGTCCACCGGAATTTCCGACTCTTCTGGATCGGCCAGACCGTTTCGCTGATCGGGACGTGGATGCAGCAGGTGGGGCAGGGATGGCTCGCGCTCGAGCTCACCAATAGCGCTTTCCTCGTTGGAGTCGTAGCAGCGGCGGGCAACTTCCCGGTACTCCTGCTCTCGCTCTACGGGGGAGTCGTCGCCGATCGGCGCAGCAAGCTTCGCATCGTCATCATCTGCCAGGCATTGCTGCTCGTGGTGTCCGCGGCGCTCTGGTGGTTCACCTGGACGAGCCGCATCAACTTCCACTGGCTGCTCGCGCTGACGACGCTTGGGGGAATTGTCTCGGCATTCGAGATTCCCGCCAGACAGGCGATGATCGTCGAGCTGGTCTCGCGCGAAGACCTGGTCGATGCGATCGCGCTCAACTCCGGCGGCTTCAACCTGGCGCGCATCGTTGGCCCATCGATCGCGGCGATAGTCCTCGCCAAGTTCGGGCTGGCGTGGTGCTTCGGGATCGATGCGCTGAGTTATTTCGCCGTGCTCGCCAGTTTGTCGCAAGTAAAGCTGCCGGCGTGGACGCCGGTGCAGCACCTGATCTCCCCGTTCGAGCAGCTGACGCAGGGCTTCAAGTACATGCGCAGCTCGCGATCAGTGAAGGGGTTGATGGGAGTGATCGCGGTCAATTCGATCTTCGGATTTCAGTACCTGACGATGATGCCGGTCATCGCCCGCAACGTGTTGAATACGGGAGCGAGCGGGTATGGACTGCTTCTCACTTTCGTCGGGATCGGTGCGCTCACAGGCGCCCTCAGCCTGGCGGGGCTGGGTGGGCGAATTCGCCGGGGGCGGTTGCTCAACGTAACTGCGTACGCGTTCGCCGGCCTCACGATCCTCTTCTCATTCGTGCGCTCCGTCCACCTCGCCGCGTTCGTGCTGCTCTTCCTCGGCCTCACGATGCTGATAAACGGCGCGCTCGCGAACGGAATACTTCAGACGGTCGTTCCCGACGAGCTGCGAGGCCGCGTGATGGCGACGTACGTCTTCGTGTACGTGGGGTTCACGCCGATAGGTTCGTTCATCGCCGGTGTTGTCTCGCGCTTGGTCGGAGTGCAGTGGGCGATATTCAGCGGTGGGGTGATAATGCTCACGTACGCGCTGTGGGCGTTTTGGAAGTTCCCGGAGATTCGGGCCGTCTGAAAAACTGCAACTGCAATTGAACGCGATCCGACTATCTGCCAACTGTAAACTGGGGAAAAGAATGCGATCCGAGATCTGAGCAACCAAGATACCAGAGCTTAGTAACAACGCTTTCGACGCATCCCGGTGGCGCTACGGTACAGGCGCTGGGTTGTAACAGGAGGGCGCCGGAACGGTCGGAGCGCCGTGACTACGCTCTGAGATCTGTGCCTCTCAGATCTCGGATCCCATTCTTTTCCCAGGTGGTCAGCTCACAGTTGTCGGATCCCGTTTGCAATTGTCGTTAGGCCTTTATCCAAACCCTTACCGCAATCACCACAAGAAACACCGCGAACGCCTTCTGCAACTGCGGCCCCGAGAGATTCTGCGCGAACCTCGCCCCCGCCCACGCGCCGAACAGCAACCCGAGCGCGATCCATAGCGAGGCCGTGACGTTGAGGTGCCCCCGCCTGTAGTACTCCCAGGCGCCGAGCGCGCCGACGGGAAGCAGCAACGCGCCGAGCGACGTACCGGTCGCAGTCTGCGGTTGAAACTTGGCGAGGAGGATGAGTCCGGGCCCGATGACGATCCCGCCCCCGATGCCGAAAAGCCCGGCGAGTACGCCGGCGACGAGGCCAATCGCAATAAAGAGAATCACGTTGTCAGCTCACGAATGAAGTGTTTGATCGTCGGTCGCTCAGGAAATCCCGTGCGAGCGAAACATGAAGAAAACCGCGCCGAGGATGCACAGCGCGGCCCAGAGGAAATCAAGACGCAACGGCTGCCGCATGTACAGCACGACGAATGGAACGAAGACCGTGAGCGTGATGACTTCCTGGAGGATCTTGAGCTGCGCCAGGGACATGTCCGCCGACCCGATGCGATTGGCGGGAACCATGAACATGTACTCGAAGAACGCGATCCCCCAGCTCAGTATTGCCGCGACGTACCACTTCCGGTCGCTCAGGTTCCTCAAATGCGCGTACCAGGCGAACGTCATGAAAGTGTTCGAGATGATCAGCAGTCCGGCGGTGCGCAGAAAAGTCGAGTTCATCAGGCTGGGATTCCTTTTTTGGCTGCCTCCAGAACTTTGTCGGCAAAGAGGTCGATCTCGTCGAGCGTCGTGTAAACGTTGGGAGTAATTCGAATTCCTTTGAACTCCGGGTGGACGATCGGCGTATTCACGATCCGGTGCTGGGCGAGGAGCCAGGCGCCGAGCTTCACGTTGTCGATTCCCTCGACCTGAAAGAGGGCAATCGCTCCCGCCTGTCGATCGTCGAGCGGGGTGAGCACCGACACGCGCGAGCTCTCCGCCACCACTCGCTTCGCCCACCGGTCACGCAGGAAGCGGAGGCGCGCGATCTTTCGGTCCACGCCGATTCCGCGGTGGAACGCCATCGCCGCGGAAATCGCGTTGTGGTTGGCCGCTGGATGGGTACCGATCTCTTCGTATTTCCGGATGTCGTTGTCCTGAGTCGCCGCGGCCGCCATGAGCGGCCAGAGATTCTTCTGTTTGCTCTTCCGCACGTAGAGGAATCCCGTGCCGACCGGGGCGAGAAGCCACTTGTGAAGGCTGGTGCCGTAGTAGTCGCACTGAAGATCGTCGCGCTTGAACGGAAAGTGCGCGAACGCGTGCGCTCCATCCACGAACACCTCGATGCCAAGCGGACGCGCCATCTCGACGATTTTGCGCACCGGCATTATCTGCCCGGTGAGATTCGTGATGTGCGTCACCTCGATAACCTTCGTGCGCGGGGTGATCGCTGCTCGAAACTGTTCGACGAGATAGTTATCCGACGGAGGAGGGACCTTGAACGAGACCTGCTTGAGAACGATTCCCTCGCGTCGCGCGCGCTGTTCCCAGGCGGTGATCATCCGGCCGTAGTTCTGATTCGAAACCACGACTTCATCGCCACGCTTGAGATCCAGCCCGAAGATCATGATCTCGTTGGCTTCGGAAGCGTTGCGGGTGATCGCCATCTCCTCCGGATCGCACCCGAACTCGCCGGCCAGATCGCGCCGCACGCTTTCCACTCGCGGCTCGAGCACCCGCCACATGTGCTCCACGGGAAGCTCGTTGGAAAACCGCAGATCCCTTATCATCGCCTCGAGCACGTGACTCGGCGTCGGACTGCAGCCGCCGTTGTTGAGATTGATCATCGTGCGGTCGGAGTCGAAGGCGCGCTGAATCTGCGCCCAGTACGTCTCGTCGTCAGCGACAGCCAGAGGAGAACGGTCGCCGGCTATCGCGTTCGCGCGGAACAACGATTTGATCGCATGATCGCGAAACACCGGCTGCGAGGCCAGTCCAGCCACAGCCACGCTCGACAGAAAATCTCGTCTCGTCGTCATCGAGCCTCCAAAGCCGCAAACGAAAGAGCGGCCGTCACAATCGTGACGGCCGCTCAATAATATGACTCCACTTACCGCCCAGCGAGACGCGCGAGCGCCTACTGGTACTGGATGTAGTGTGGTTTGGGATTCAGGAGCAGCACTTCCGCCGGCGTCAGAGGGGGATCACCCTTTTTCGAGTCGTTGTGGTAGAAGATCTTGAATCCGGTGAACTGCACCGGCTCCTGCTCGACGTAGACACGGTACGAATCGTACTTGAGCCAGGGCGCGCCCCACCCGTCCATGTTGATCACCACCTGAACCCGTGGGTCCAGCCTGATCTTCGGCGCTCCGGTGAGCATGTTGTGCGTGAAGCGGTGCACGACGAGAACCTTGGGAGGGAGATTGTTCTTCGTCACCACATCGGACAGCAGCCCGATCGCGAAGTTCACGTCGGCAGAGCTCATGGTCCCGATCCGCGCGCCCGGCTTGTCGGTCACCATCTCGCCCGACTTTCTATCCTTCCGCGGCTTCATCGAGAACTCGGGGTCGATTCCGAGCATCACGTTGGGCCGCTTGAGAAATGGAATGAGGCGCGGCAGCTCCTCCTGAACCGTGCTCTGACCAACCTGCACGTCAAGGAACAGCAGAGCATTCCGCGTGGCTGCCCATGTTGCGATCTTCTCGATGAGCGTGTCGGCCATGCGGAGACGGTACTTCCCATCACGTCCAGGTCCTCCCTGCGCCACGACCGCGATGAGATGCAGCGCCGGCTGAACCGGAGTAGCCGGATCCGCTTTCTGCCATTCGGCGACTTCCTTGTCGAGGCGCGCGAGCATCTGTTCGGGCGGCAGCTCTCCGAGGATACCCATCCGCTTCGAAAGCGGATTCCCGTAATAGGCGATGATCCGGCGCGCGGGGAGAATCGAGCCGGGAAGTGGAGGCGGGGTTCTCACCGGCCACCTCGTGTTCTCCAGTCCAGCTCTCACGGCTTTGACGAGCGCGAGACTGTCCTTCTTGGTGCGACCTTTTACTGAAGGGACCGTGATCGGTGGATCCTTGTCAGTCGAGTCGGCGCCGACGCTCGAGGCCGTGCTCGATGCAGTCTTCGGAGTTGATTGAGCTGACGGTGCCGAAGGCGTTGATGAAGCGGCGCCGGCGACACCTTGTAGCGAGGCAGCCGCGAGCGGAGAACCGGCAGGCGGAATTTCCTCGACACCTGGCGCGGGCCGCGCGTCGTTGCTGGCGGCGCAGGCAAAAGAGGCGATGAGAGCGAATGCGAGCATGTGGATAGACGACGGTTTATGAAAAACGTATTGCATCAGCTCTACTGAAGAGTTGGTGATCAAGGAGGTTTTTGGAGTGCCGGGGCAGCGGGTTGGTCC
>Ga0193726_1000981_pt1 | contig 25148 bp, 19 predicted proteins | sample H2c1metaG_FD_144928 | JGI IMG/M metagenome (GOLD analysis project Ga0193726, IMG submission 144928) | Soil microbial communities from a riparian zone of the East river system, Colorado, United States - H2c1 | ecosystem: Environmental > Terrestrial > Soil > Riparian zone | place: USA: East River...
AAGTGGACTCCTCACCGGTGGCCGCGAACAGGATCACGTAATCTGAATGATCCGCATGGCTGATGAAGTGCTTGGTGCCGTTGATGACGAAATCGCCGCCCGCCGCCACCGCGCTGGTTTTCATACCGCGCAGGTCCGACCCCGCGCCCGGCTCGGTCATGGCCAGGCATTCCACCCGGTCGCCGCGCACCGTGGGCAGCAAGTAGCGTTCTTTTTGCTCGCCTTCGCAGGCCAGCAGGATGTTCGAGGGCCGGCCGACGCAGGAATAATGCAAGGCGTAGCTGGTGCGCCCCAGTTCCTTTTCGTACAGGACCCAGCTGACGGTATCCAACCCGGCCCCGCCCACCTCGGCCGGCATGTTGGCCGCATACAACCCCGCGTCGATGGCCTTGGCCTTCAGCTCCTGATGCAGTTCCGGGCGCAGCACCCCGGTTTCTTCGATTTCCTTTTCGTGCGGATACAGTTCATTGATCACGAACTCCCGCGTCGTCTTGACGATCATCTGCTGTTCATCGTTGAGCGAAAAATCCATGGCGTGTCCTCTTTATTGACCTGTCTTGCCGCCGCGCTTCACTTCCGGCGCGCGCGGGGTGCCGGCCCACTGGCGCAGCAGCCCCAATTGCAGCCGCAGCTGGTCCACCTGCATGTCGGCAGGCCAGTCGCGCGGGCTGGTGACCGCGCTGGCGGTCAAGCCGTTCATGAAAGTCACCACCGAACGCAGCACTTGATCGCGCACCGGCGGCGGCCAATCCTGCCATTCCTGCCAATGCTCGGCGAAGCAGCGGGCGAACAGGCGCATGTATTCGCGGTGCACCCACACGTTCAGGCGCTTGAGCTTCTTGTCCGCCGACACCTGGCCCCAGAACGCCATCCAGAACGCGCACTCGGTGAAGCGTTGTGCGTCAAGGGCCAGCGCTTCCGACAACACGTCCAGCAGATTCGCCTCGCGAGTCTCGCGTTCGCGCGTCAAGCGTTGCTCGATGCGCAACAGCATCAGCCGCAGGGCGGCCAGGATGATCTCCTGTTTGGATTCGTAGTAGTGAGCCACCATGCCCGTCGTATAGCCGGCCGCGCGGGCAATTCGCGCCACCGTGGCCTGCTCGAACCCATAGTGCGCGACCACCTTGCAGGCGACGTGGGCGATTTCATCGCGCCGCCGAGCGTGGTCGACGATTTTCGGCATGGCGAGGCTAGCTGCCCGCGATGCCGACCGAGCGGCCCGCTTCCGCGGGCAGCGGCAATGCGGCGTGGTCCTTGCGGATCGACTCGAGCTTGGCGTGGACCTCGGCAGCCGCCGGCGACGCCTTGGCGGCCTTGGTGTCGACGTGCAAGTACATCTGTTCGGCCGTGGCAATTTGCTGCTGATCGCGGCCGCGGTGCATCCGGTGAAACACATGCAGGCGCTTGTCGTCGACGTTGAGCACCTGCGTGGTGACATACAGCGGTTCGCCGGCCTTGGCCTCGCCGATGTGTCGGATGTGATTCTCGACGTTGTAGAACATGCGCCCGGTGTCGCGATAGCTCTCATCGACGCCGACGCGGCGAAACAATGCATCGGTCGCGTCCCCGAAAACCTGTCCGTAGCGGAAGTCCGACATATGGCGGTTATAGTCGACCCATTCCGGCCTGACCACGGCTTCGGCCAGCCGCAGGGGCTGCCGCTGAGCGGTGCCCGGCGCATCGCCTCGCTGCGACTGCGCGCCTGCCGCATCCTGGTAAAGCCGCTCTTCGAGCGAGCGGAGGGTGGCGCCCGCGCCGATATTGTATTGCCGCAGCACCTGCTGGATCGCCACCAAGTAATCATCCCGCAGGCGCTCGAGTTCGCGGATGGAGCGGCCTGCCGCCTGCGCCTGGGTGCCCTCCACCATGCGATCGATCAGGGCCTCGGTGAGTTCCGGCGCCTCGAGTTTCGTCCACGGCCATTTGAGGCAGGGTCCGAACTGCGCCAGCATGTGGCGCATGCCGCTCTCGCCCCCCGCCAGGTGATAAATCAGATTGGTGCCCATCGCCGCCCAGCGCAGGCCGGGCCCGTAGATGATGGACTCGTCGAGTTCGCCGGTGGTGGCCACTCCGTCGTTGACCAAGTGCAGGATTTCCCGCCACAGCGCCTCTTGCAGCCGATCGGTCAAATGCCCCGGCACCTCGCGCCGCACATGCAGTGGGTGCATGCCGATGTAGGTGAAAAATTTGGCCGCGGCATCGATGGTGGACTGAACCGTCTTCTGCCCGCCCACCAGTTCGACCAGCGGCAGCAAGTACACCGGATTGAACGGATGCGCGACGCAGAAGCGCTCCGGGGAAACCATGTCGCGCTGCAAATCGGTCGGCGTGAGGCCCGAGGTGCTCGACGCCACGATCACGTCGGCAGGCGCGTGCCGGCTCACTTCGGCCAGCATCCGCTGCTTCAAAGGCAGTTGCTCCGGAATATTCTCCTGGATGAAATCCGCGCGCCGCGCCATCACGGTCAGATCGGTGGTGAAGGTCAACTTGCCCTTGGGCGGCAAGGGAGCGAAGGTGAGTCTGGCCAGGGCCGGCTCGGCGTTGGCGACGGCGCCGCGGATCCATTCTTCCATTTCGGGTTTCACGTCCGCCGCGATCACGTCGATCCCGAAGTGCAGTGCCCGCGCGGCCCATCCGCCGCCGATCACACCGGTACCCAGAAGGCCGAGCGTCTTCACCTGTCTCATCGATGCCGTCCTCGCACGCGCTGCGTGATCCGTGATGTTGGTATTGTCATCAGTATAATATAAAAACCGGAGCTGCGGCCAGCCGCCGCCGCGGGCGGCGCAGGGACGGTTGGAGCGCCCGCAACGCCTTGCTTGCCGCGCCGCTTCATGTGATAAGTAGCCGCCGGCGCACGGCCGCCGTTCGAATAATGAGGTGTCGATGGACAGGGATCTTCCGGCAGCTTCCGCCAGCCGCCGCGACCTGCTGCGGATGATCGGAGCCGGTGCCGGAATCACGGCCATGCACCACGCCATGAGCAGCCTCGGAGTCGCCGGGGAATCGCCCTATCGCGGTCCCATCGATCTGCAGGGCGCGCCGCCGGGCGCCTCGGTGTTGATCCTGGGAGCGGGCATCGCGGGATTGAGCGCCGCGTTGGAGCTGCGCAATGCGGGCTACCAAGTGCAAGTGTTGGAGTTCAACACCCGGCCCGGCGGGCGGACCTGGACCTTGCGCGGCGGCGACAGCTACACCGAACTCGGCGGCTTCACCCAGCAGTGCGGCTTCGCCAAGGATCAGTACATCAATCCCGGGCCTTGGCGCATTCCCCATCACCACCGCGGCCTGCTCAGCTATTGCAAGCGGCTTGGTGTGCCGCTCGAACCGTTCGTGCAGATCAACTACAACGCCTACCTGCACAGCAGCCGCGCTTTCGGCGGCAAGCCGCGGCGGTATCGGGAAATCAAGGCCGACTACCAGGGCTACGTCGCCGAATTGCTGGCCAAGGCCACGCGCCAGAACGCCCTCGATGCGGCCGTCAGCCAGGAAGATCGAGATCGCCTGCTCGAGTCGCTGCGCGACTGGGGCGCGCTCGACAAGAATGATGCCTATGCGGCCAATGAGGTCAGCAGCAACCGCCGGGGCTATCGACGCGAGCCCGGCGGCGGAATCGGCGGCCGGCCGCTGGCGTCGAGCCCCGACACCCGGTCCGAGATCTTGGATTCACGGCTATGGAAGGCGTTGTCCCGCGCCGATGCCTTCGACATGCAGCCATCCCTATTCCAGCCCGTGGGCGGCATGGACCAAATTACCGCGGCGTTCGGCCGTGAATTGGCGCCCGTGATCCGCTATGGCGCCAAGGTCGTGGACATCCGCCAGGACGATCACGGCGTCAGCGTCCTCTACGAGGACACGCACGCGCCGGGCAGCCGCCTCAAGGCCCGCGCGGACTGGTGTCTGTGCACCATTCCCCTGCCGATTCTGGCGCAGATCCCGATGAATGTCGGAGCCGCTCTGGCATCCGCCATCGCCGCGGTGCCGTATGCCGCATCGGTCAAGGTGGGGCTGCAGTTCAATCGCCGCTTCTGGGAGGAGGATGAGCAAATCTATGGCGGTATCACCTATACCGATATGCCCATCAGCAACATCGCCTATCCGAATACCGGATTTCACGGCGGCGGCAAGGCGGTGCTGTTGGGCGCCTATATTTTCGGACCCAGCGCCATGGAATTCACCGCCATGACGCCGCAGGAGCGCATCGAGAAGGCCCTGGATTACGGCAGCCAGATTCATCCGCAATACCGCCGCGAATTCGACAACGGCATCGCGGTGGCCTGGCACCGCTCGCCGTTCACCATGGGATGTTTCAGCGCCTGGAGCAGCGAAGCGCGCGAGCGGCACTATGACGACTTGTGCGCTATCGATGGGCGGATTGCGCTGGCGGGCGAACATGTGTCTTTCTTGAACGGCTGGCAGGAAGGCGCCGTCACGTCCGCGCTCGACGCCATCGGCCGCCTGCATCAGCGCGCCACGGGCCAGGGCGCAAGGGCATGAACACCACGCGCCGACGTGCCTGGCCGTCGTTGACGCTGCTGGGTCTGGCCGCGGCCGTGTCGGCCCCGGTTCTGGGCAACGACGCCGACGGTGCGGCGCTCGCCGGCCTCGCCGCCGACAGCGGAGCGGCAACCTACGCCCACATCTGCCAGGGCTGCCACATGCCGCGGGGGCAAGGCGCCGTCGGCGCAGGCCGTTACCCGGCGCTCGCCGGCAACCCGGCATTGGTATCCTGGCAATACGTGGCGCTCACCGTCCTCAACGGCAAGAACGGCATGCCGGCTTTCGGACGGCAAAACAAGCAAGGCACTTCCCCCGCATTCCTGTCCGTGTATCTGAGCGATGCGCAAGTGGCGGCGGTGGTCAACTACGTGCGAACCCACTTCGGCAATCATTGGAGAAGCACGGCGACCGCGGATCAGGTGGCCGCGCTGCCGCATCCTTAGCAGCCCGCCTACTTGCCCGCCGCGCTCAACACTTCCGCGATCGGCGCCGCGGCCTGGGGCACGTCATGCCGGTAGTCCTTGCCGACCAGCGCGGCCACGGTGGCGGCGATTTGCGCCTGAGTCACCGGGGAGATGTGCCGGCGTTCGCCGAGCGGCGCGGTATCCGGGCCCATGACCGCTATCCAGACATTCTCCGAGCCCTTCTCCTCCACTCCGTGATCCTTCCATTCGGTCGGGCCGCTGCCGCGGCCATGGTCGGTGGTGATGATGAAGGTCGTGGTGCCGCGGTACTGCGGCATCGATTGCATGGTTTCCCAGAGCTGCTGCACGAAATGGTCCATTCGATGCGCGCTGTCGAGAACCAGGTCGTAGCGGCCCTGGTGCGCCCAGTTGTCGGTCTCGCCATAGCCCACGAACAAGACGCGCGGGTGGGCGGTCTTGACGTAATCGAGCAGCGGTATCTGCAACAAGGAATTCGGGACGTCCTCCTCATCAAAGCGGGTCGTGGTCTCGTACAGCTCGCGCAGCAAGGCATCGCGCGGCGACTCATGAGGTTTTGTCGGCAGATCCCATCCGGTCTGGATCACGAGCCCGCTGCGCTCTTTGTTGAAGATTCTCTGGTAGGCATCCCAGGTGCCGTAGACGGCGACTTTGCCATGGAATTCGCCGGCTTTATTCAGCCATTCAAACACCGTTGCATTCGGATTGGGTCCGAACTCATTGCTGTCGATGGCATCATTGGGATAGCCGGTCGACATCTCGTTGTATCCCGGATAGGAAAATGCCTTGCCGTTGGTGACGTGCGCGACGCTGCCCTTGGATTGGTTGCCGTAAATCTGGCCCTGCTTGGCCACGGTTCCCCACAGGAATGGAAACAACACTGCGCGGCGCGCTTCCGCATCCGCGCGCCAGTAGCGCTTGCGCAGTTCCGGTTCGGCCAGCCAGCTGCCGCCCGCCTTCTCGCCGAGCAAGCCGGCATCCGCGCCGGTGAAAACTTCCTGCCAGCGCAGCCCGTCGCTGACGATCAAGACGACATTTTGCGTCTTGCCGGCGAAGGCGCTTCCCGCCAGCATCACCAGGCCGACCGCGAACGCCCCGATGGCGGGCCTATTCATTGTTCTCATGATTGACACGCCTTTAAATGCGAGATGCACTACTGCTGAAGTACCACCGCGCAATTCGCGGTCCAACTCAAATACACCTCATCGCTCCAATCAATGGACCACTCCGAGGTGCGCCGGTCATTCTGCGCGAAAACAGTGACGAGTTTGCCGGTTTCAGTCTTGATCCGATAGGTCGAGCGGTTGCCCAGGTATCCCAACTCCCAAACCATGCCCTTGACCTGGTTGAAGCGGCTGCCGGCAATGGGTTCCTTGCTCAGGCGGATCTTTTCCGGCCGCAGCGCCACCCACACCCGTTGTCCGCTGCCGAAGCGCCCCAGCTCATCGACGATCAGGTCGCACCCAGCCTCAGCGCTGCGCACGATGAGATGACCGGGCTCGGTGCCGCTCACGGTGCCCTCGAACAGATTGGTGGTGCCGATGAAATCGGCCACGAAGCGGTTCTGCGGAAACTCGTAGATCTCGGACGGTGTCCCGACTTGCACGACCTGGCCGCGATTCATGACCGCGATTCGCGTCGACAAGGCCATGGCCTCGTCCTGATCGTGAGTGACGAAAACAAAGGTGATGCCGACCTGCGATTGGATGTTCATCAGCTCGAATTGCGTCTGCTCGCGCAATTTCTTGTCGAGCGCGCTCAGCGGTTCATCGAGCAGCAGCACCTTCGGCCGGCGGATCAGCGCCCGCGCCAAGGCGACGCGCTGCCTCTGGCCGCCCGATAGCTGGTGCGGCTTGCGCTTCGCGAGGCCCCCCAGCTGCACCATTTCCAGGGCTTCTTGAACGCGCTTGAGCTTGACCGGCTTGTCCACGTCGAGGCGCCGCAAGCCGTAGCCCACGTTGTCCTCCACCGTCATATGCGGAAACAGCGCATACGACTGAAACATCATGTTGACCGGGCGCTCATGCGGCGGCACCTTGGTCATGTCGACATCCTCGATCATGATCCGCCCGGAGCTCGGGGATGCGAAGCCGGCAAGCATGCGCAGCAGCGTCGTCTTGCCGCAGCCCGACGCGCCGACCAGCGCGAACATCTCGCCCTTGTAGATCCGCAGATTGACGCTGTCGACGGCGGTGAATGCGCCGAAGGTTTTATTGATGCTCTCGATGACGATCTGCGGCTTCGCGTCCGGATCGAGCCATGGCCGGTCGGCGACGGATTTCGGCGCGGCGGCCACTAGAATTCGGCCGGCGGAGTCGCGCGCCGCCGCTCAGGAGCGAAGAAAGGGCGCTCGACGATCTGTGCTCGCGACATCCGGCGCTCCCATACGAGTTCGCGGTTCAAGTAAATTTCCGCCCAAATCGTCGAGCCGATCTCGAAATACGGGGCGTCGACGATAGCAAGGGCGATGTTGCGCTTGCAAGTCGGAGACCAGGTCGCCGAGGTGACGCTGCCGATTTCGCGTTTGCCGCTGTCGTCCGTGTAGAGCAGCGAATTGTGGGCCGGCTTGTTGCCGGCGATGTCCAGCCCCACCAGGCGGCGGCTGGACCCGTCAATCTTCTCCGCCAGCAGCGCGCGCCGGCCGGTGAAATGCCCCTTGTTGAGGTCCACCAGCCAATCCAAACCCAGCTCCAGCGGCGAGCGGTCGCGCCCGGTCCGAATCGTACGCTCGGCCGAGACGAAATCCACATTGGGCAGCAGGAACCCGGCCTCGATGCGCGCGACATTCAGGGCCTGCGAGCCGATGGCGCGAATACCGCGCGTCCGCCCCGCCGCCATCAGCGCATCCCAGACGGCTTCCGCCGCATCCGGCTCCATCCACAACTCGTAGCCCAAGTCGCCGGTGAAACCCGTGCGCGACACGGTCAACGCATGCGGGCCCAGCGAGAAGTAGCCGATGTCGAACGGCTTCAGCCGCTCCACCCCCTGCAGGCCCAACGCCTTCAGCACGGCGCAGGAGGTGGGCCCCTGAACCGCAAGCGCCGCAATCTGTTCGGTGACCTCGGTGATCTGCACCTCGAAACCGATGGCGGAATCGAGCAGCCAATCGATCTGGCGCTCCGCCGTGCAGATGCGGTAGTCGTCCCACCCTAACCGGAAGACCGTGCCGTCGTCGATGAGATGCCCGGCATCGTTGCACCACACGCAATAGGCCACCCGATCCGGCTTGAGCTTGGCGATATCGCGGGTCACCAGACGATTCAGGTAGGGCAATGCATCGCGGCCGGTAATGCGGTACTTCACCATCGGCGTCAGGTCATACAGGGTGGTGGCGTTGCGTATCGCGAAGTATTCCTGCTCCATCGTGGTGAACACATCCACCGTCGTATAGCCCGCCCAGGGGATGAAGCTGTCGACTTGCGCCAGAGCGCGGGCCCGTTCGTGAAACGGAGTCTTGAGCAACGGTTGCCTGAAATGCGGCACAGGGGAATCCGTCATGAAGCCGCGTCCTGTTTCAGTACTTCACGCGCGGCATTGCGGCCGGCAACGCCCATCACTCCGCCGCCGGGGTGGCAGCCGGCGCCGCACAGAAACAATCCCTCCATGGGCGTGCGGTACTGGGCCGCCCCGGGCACCGGCCGCACCATCAAGAACTGGTCGAAGGCCAGGTCGCCGTGGTGCCAATGGCCGCCGCTGATGCGGAACTGAGTTTCGATATCGGCGGGGGTCAACAATTCTGCGCCGGCGATGCTGCTGCGAAGTCCGGGGGCAAATCGTTCCAGCGTATCCAGCACCGTGTCCATGAAGCGCTGCCGTCCGCTCTGCCAGCCCTCCTTGAGTTCATAGGGCGCGTATTGCACGATGGCCGACAGCACGTGCTGGCCGGGCGGCGCGAGCGCCGGATCATTCAGCGTGGGGACGGTGATCTCCATGACCGGCGCCGCCGAAAATTCGCCGTACTTGGCGTGATTGTAGGCATGTTCGATGTACTGCAGGGAGGGTGCGATCAACAGCCGGCCCCGCAGACAGGCTTCGGTCACGCTGTTGAACGGGGGCAGGCGGTTCAGCGCCAAATGCAGCTTGGCGCTCAAACCCCGGCAACGAATGTGATTCACCCGGCGCACGAAGCCGGCGTCTAGATATTTGGGCCCCAACAGCCGCAGAAACGTGGTCTTGGGATCTGCATTGGAAATCACGCTGCGCGCCGCGATGACTTCGCCCGATTCCAGGGTAACGCCGCAGGCGCGGTCGCCCTCGATGAGAATGTTCACCACCGGCGCGCCGGTTCGAATAATCGCGCCCGCCGCGGCGGCCGCCTTGGCGAGGGCCTCGCACAACGCGCCCATCCCGCCCTTCGGCTGCGACAGGCCGGTATCGCCCGCGGCGGCTTCCGCCGCCAATCGATACAGCAGAGTCAACACCGTGCCGGGCGATCGCGGACCGAAATTCGCGCCGAGGACGGCATCGAATCCCAGCGCGCCCTTGAGCGCCGCGGAATCAAAATTCTCTTCCAGCAGATCATAGACGTTCATGCCGCCGATGCGCAGCAGCTCGCGCATGTCGCGCCGGCCCAGGCGGCGGATCCGCCAGCCGATCCGCAGCAGATCGAGACGGTCCGACCAATCCGTCGTGCCCAAACGCGGCGGCACGCGCGAGAATACCGGCGCCAGCGCGCCGGCGAATCGCCGCATGCGCGCCGTATAGTCCGCGTACGCCTGTGAATCAGCCGGCGACAGCCGCTGACCGGCGCCCGCCTCGCTCAAACTCAAGAAAGCGCCGTCCGGCAGCAACGCCGTGCTGGCCATGCCCTGCGCCGCCCATTCGAGCCCGTGCGATTCCAGCCGCAACTCGCGCAGCAAGTCCGCCGGCATCAGATGCAGCAGGTGCGCGCCGGCCGACACCTTGAACCCCGGCGTGAACTCGCGCGTCCGCGCCGCACCGCCGACGTCGGCCGCGGCCTCGAGCAGCAGCACGGAGCGGCCGCCGCGGGCCAGGGTTGCCGCGCACACCAGGCCATTGTGGCCGCCGCCGATGACCAGGCAATCGTAGCTCGGTTGCGCCGCAGGGCTTGCCGCCATCAGTGCGCCCTGCCCAGATCGCGCAGCACGGCGCGCGCGGCGTTCGCGCCCGGCGCGCCCATGACGCCGCCGCCCGGATGAGTGCTGGAGCCGCACATGTACATGCCGCGAATCGGCGCGCGATATTGCGCGTAGCCCGGCACCGGGCGGTTGAACAGGAGTTGATCCATGGTCAATTCGCCCTGAAAGATGTTGCCTTCCGTGAGCCCCACTTCATTCTCGATGTCCCAGGGCGTGCGAATCTCCGCATGCAGTATCAAGTCCTTGAAGTTCGGGCTGTGCCGCGCAATGGTGTTGATCACCGTGTCGCCGAACGCCTTGCGCTTCGCCGCATCCCACGGACCGTCGGCCAGTTCGTAGGGACAGTACTGAACGAACACCGACATATAGTGCTTGCCGTCGGGGACCATGGTCGGATCGATTTGCGAGGGAATGAGCATGTCGATATACGGCGCCCGCGACCAGCGTCCGTCCTTCCAGTCATCGTACGCGCGCTCCATCATCTCGATCGTATCGGTGACGTGCATGTCGCCGCGCGTGCATGGCGAGCCCTGCGGTATCGCGGGAAATCGCGGCAGCCCGTCCAGGGCGAGGTTCAATTTTCCGGAGGAGCCGCGGATCTTGAAATTCTTCACCTGGCGCAGGAACTCGTCCGGCAGATCCTTGGCATCCATGGTTTGCAGAAAGGTGCGGCGCACATCGAGATTGGAGATGACCAGCGGCGCATGAATTTCTTCGCCGCCGGCGAGGACAACCCCGATAGTGCGCCCATTGCGCACCTGAATGCGCTCGACCGGCGCGCCGCTGCGCATCGTACCGCCGCTGGCTTCGAATGAGGCGCCGAGGGCCTGGGTGATGGCGCCCATGCCGCCGCGCGCGAATCCCCAGGCGCCGACCGTGTCGTCGATGTCGCCCATGTAGTGATGCAGCAGCACGTACGCCGTACCCGGCGAGCGCGGTCCGAGTGCCGTGCCGATGATGGAGCTGCCGGCAAAATGCGCCTTGACGATCTCGCTCTCGAAGTACTCGTCGAGAAAATCCGCCGCGCTCATGCTCCAGAAGCGCAGCGTGTCGTACATGCGCGCCTCGCCCAGGCCGTGAAATCGCTTGCCGAGGTACAGCAATTCCTGCAAGTCGCGCGGCTTGAACGAGGTGGGATCGGGCGGCTCGCGCATCAGCAGCGGCTTGATGAATTTGCATTGGCGGATGACGTCGCGGGAGTAGCGGTCGTAGGCTTCCGCGTCGCGCTTCGAATGCCGGCCGATTTCCCGGCGCAGCGCGTCGTGGTTGTCGTACAGCGCCAAGTGGCCACCATCCTGCATCATGGTGCATCCCCCTTCGTAGGGGATGACCTGCAGGCCGAATTTCGGCAGTTCCAGGCCGCGGATGATTTCGGGCCGCAGCAGACTGCAGACGTACGAACAATTGGAATAGGTGAAGTTCTCGTACAGACGGCGGCTCACCGCCGCGCCGCCGATGTACGGCTGGCGCTCGAGCACCAGCACCTTGAGTCCTGACCGCGCAAGATAGCAGGCGGCGACCAGGCCGTTATGGCCGGCGCCGACAATGATGGCTTCCGGATTCGCGAGACTGTTCACCGAGCCGGCGCCCGGGCCGGCGCTTGCTGCGCCGTCGCGGTTGCCCTCAAGGTGGCGTCCACCGCGATCTCAAAGGCCTTCAAGGTGTCGGCCAGGCAGGAAGCGTCATGCGCCGCCGACACGAACCAAGGTTCGCGCGAATCGGGCTCGCACAACACGCCCTCATCGTGCAGCACCTGCGCCATGGCGTCGTAGAACGAGTAGTCGCTGCTCTTCCAGTCGCGATAGTTGCGCGGCGGCTCATGCGCGAAATACAGCCCGCTCATCGAGGGGTGGCCGACGAAGCTGTGCGCGATGCCGCGCGCGCCCAATACCGCGCGCATGCCGTTGCGCAGCCGGCTGCCGTAGTCGGCGATGCGCTCCAGCGCATCGGTCTCGTCGAGAATCTGCAGGGTCTTCTCCGCCGCCGCCAGCGAGATCGAGTGCGCCGTATAGGTGCCGCCGTGAGCGACGCCGCGGCCGATTTTCCGCATGATGTCTTCGCGCCCCGCCAGCACCGAAATGGGATAGCCGTTGCCGACCGCCTTGGCAAAGGTGCAGAGGTCGGCCTTGACGCCGTAGAGTTCCTGCACGCCGCCGCGCGCGACGCGAAACCCCGTCTTGACCTCATCGATGAGCAGCACCACTCCGTGCCGGTCGCACAAGCTGCGCGCCGCCCGCAGGTACTCCGGTTCGGCGGCGATCCCCAGGCAATTGCCCATAATGGGTTCGATCAACAAGCACGCGATGCGGTGCGCGTGACGCTTGAACACGTCTTCCAGCTGGTTCGCATCATTGGCCTGCACGAAATGCGCGAAGCTGCGTGTGCTGATGGGTACGCCCTCGCTGTAGGGCTTCACTTCCGGATCACCCACCTGCGTCCATTTATCCATGGGCGTGAACCACATGGCGGCGTCGAACAGGCCGTGGTAGCCGCCTTCGAGAATCACGTAATCGTCCTTGCCGGTGTAGGCGCGCGCCAGGCGCAAACCCGCCATGACCGCCTCAGTGCCGGAATTCGAAAAGCGCACCAGCTCCGCGGCCGGCACCATTTTTGAAATCCGTTCCGCCACCTTGAGCTCGCGTTCGGTGGACAAGGCGAAAACGCCGCCGACCTCCATCCCTTCGCGCGCCGCTTGATCCACCTCGGGGTGGGCGTAGCCCAGGATCGCCGGCCCATAGCCCATCCGATAGTCGACGTATTCGTTGTCGTCCAGATCGGTGATGCGCGCTCCCACGCCGCGCTTCACGTAAATGGTGCGCTCCTCGCCCCAGTAGCGGAAATTCGACGCCACGCCGAGCGGCAGGCGTTTGACGGCGCGTTGAAAGTGCGCATTGCTCTTGGTCAGTTTTCTGGCCATGACGTCCCCCGAGAATTGATTGACTGACTGTTGAAATTTTGTGCGACCGTAGCATTCGCCGCCGGCTTCGTCCACAAGTATTATATGCTCATATAAACCACATGCCGAGCCCGGCGCCGGCGCGGTCTTGCATGCTTCCTTGAAATATGCCGCGTGCCATGCAAAAGCAGGGTTTTTTGCCGCTATAAAGGCCATATTGCAGTGCTTCGACTTGCCAACCAAGCGCTCTTTGGCGTACATTAAATGACCATATAAGTCGCTGCGGTGAATGTCATGACCAACCTGTCCGTCGCGAAGCGCGCCGAGGAGGCCGCAAACACCCCGCCGCATGCGCTGCCCGCGTGGGTTTACAACAACGCTGACTTGAACCGGCTGGAGCTCGAACGGATTCTGATGCCGAGCTGGCAGATCGTCTGTCACGTCAATTCCATCCCAAAGGCGGGAGACTACGAGACCTTCGACTTAGGACCGGAAAGCGTCCTGGTTTTGCGCGACCGCGACGGCTCGGTGCGCAGCTTTCATAACGTCTGCCGGCACCGCGGCGCGCGTCTGTTGGATGGCTCGGGAAACTGCCCCGCCACCATCACCTGTCCCTACCATGGCTGGACCTACCGTCACGACGGCGGCCTGATCGGCATGCCGGTGCGCGAGAGCTTTCCGGGCCTGGACCGCTCCGAACACGGCCTGCGCCCGGTTCGGGTCGACATCGCCTTCGGCTTCGTCTTCGTTTGTCTTGCCGGCGATCCGCCGCCCGTCTCCAAGATCTGGGGCAAGCTGGCGGAGGAATTCCTGCCCTATCGGTTCGAGGACATGGTGCCGCTCTCCCCCATTACCCAGGAGACCTGGAACGTCGACTGGAAAATTGCCATGGACAATTATCTCGAGTCCTACCACGTCCCCATCGGGCATCCGGGGCTGTACCGCATGTTCACGCCGGATTACGAAGACCAAGCCTCCGTGCCGGGCGTCGCCCGCGGCATCAGCTGGCTGCGCAAGCAAGAGTCGCCGCGCTGGGCCGAGGGCCTGTATCAACGCATGATCGGCAGCGTTGCGACGCACTTGCCGGAAGAACAGCGGCGATGCTGGCGTTTCTACAGCGCGCTGCCGAATTTAGGCATCGATGTGTTTCCCGATCAGATGGACTTCTTCCAGGTCCTGCCCAGCGGACCGGGCAAGTGCATCATTCGCGGCGCCGTATTCGGCCTGCCCGATCAGCGCCGGGAAATGCGCGCCATTCGCTACCTGAGCTCGCGCATCAACACGCAAGTGAATGAGGAAGACAAATGGCTCTGCGGCCGCGTGCAGCGCGGTCTTGCCTCCGGCAGCTACAAGCCTGGCCCGCTGTCGCAGCTCGAGCGCTGGATGCTCGAGTTCCACAATTTACTGCGTGAGCGCATTCCGGAATTCGCTCTGCCCAGCGCACCCAAGCAGTTCGCCTGACAGCGGCGGCGGCCGCGGCCGCCGCCTTGCTGCTAACCGAGATTGATCCAGGCGGACTTGGTCTGCGTATAGGAGATCAGGCTCTCGACGCACTTGTCGCGGCCCTGGCCCGACTGTTTGTAGCCGCCGAACGGCTGCGTCATGTCGCCGTGATCGAAGCAATTCACCCAGATGACGCCCGCTTCGAGGTCGCGCACGGTCTTGTGAGCGACGCTCAAATCGCGGGTCCATACCGCCGCCGCCAGTCCGTAGATCGAGTCGTTGGCCACGGTCAGGGCTTCCGCCAGGCCGTCCACTTCGATCGCGGCCGCCACCGGCCCGAAGATTTCTTCCTGCGCGATGGTCATGCGGTTGTTCACGCCGGTGAACAGCGTGGGATTGACGTAGGCCCCCGGGAGATCGGGCGAGCCGCCGCCGAATTCCAGCTTCGCCCCTTCCGATTTGCCGCGGCTGATGTAGCCCATGACCCGCGAACGGTGTGAAGCCGTCACCAGCGGACCCAAATTGGTGGTGGGATCTAGCGGATCGCCGGCCCGATAGGCATCCTTGCCGCGTTCGATGAAGCGCGCCAGGAATTCCTTGGCGATGGGGCGATCGAGCAACAGGCGCGAGCCCGCATTGCAAACCTCGCCCATGTTGCCGTAGATGCCGTTGATGGCATAGGTCACCGCCGTGTCGAGGTCCGGCAGGTCCGCCAAGAATATCTGCGGCGTCTTGCCGCCGCATTCCAGGGCGACCCGTTTCATATTGGATTGGCCGGCATAAATCAGCATCTGCTTGCCGATTTCGGTGGAGCCCGTGAAGGCAATCTTGGCCACATCATTGTGCAGCGCCAGCGCCGCGCCCGCGGCTTCGCCCAAACCGTTCACCACATTGAACACGCCCGGCGGGCCACCCGCCTCCACGAACAGCTGCGCCATCAGCAAACCCGACAGCGGCGACTGCTCCGCCGGCTTCAGCACCACCGAATTGCCGGCGGCCAATGCGGGCGCTACTTTCCACGCCGCCATCAGCAAGGGATAGTTCCACGGCACGATGCACCCGACCACGCCCAGCGGTTCGCGCAAGATGTAGTGGAATGCGTCGGCGGCGGTGGCCGTGACCATGCCGTCGATCTTGTCGATCAGTTCGCCGAAATAGGCGAAATTGCGCGCCGCCGCCGGCACGTCGATGGTGACCATGTCGGTGATGGGTTTGCCCATGCACAACGTGTCGAGCAGGGAGAACTTCTCATTGTTGGCTTCCAAAAGTTTGGCATACGTTTGCATCACGGCCATGCGCTCGCGAGGCGCCTTGCGGCTCCATACCCGGGAGTAAAAGCTGCGTTTCGCCGCGGCGACGGCCAGGTCGATGTCCGCGGCGGTGCCGGCGCTGACTTCGCACAGCGGTTTTCCGGTTGCCGGATTCACCACGGTAAAGCGGCCGCGCGCGACCGAATCTACGTACTTACCGTCGATGAAATGCCGGGTCTCGTAGCTCACGGCGGCGGCGCGCGCGTGCCAATCTTTCGTCGTCAAGGAGGTCAAATTCATCGCGGTACTCCGATAAATGTCACGGCACTTTGCCTGAGGGACTAGATTGCACCGGCTCAGCCGGCGGGGCACATTATAGTGAATTTTTCTAAAGGTCGTTCGGCGGTCTGGCCAGCGCCATCATCGGCGCCTGGACCAGCAATTGCCGGCGGAACTGCGCCACGGCAGGCGCGGCACGCGCGCCATCCGCGGCGGCGTGCCCGAACGCAACGATGCCTTGCTGCGTCGATTCCGCCACCAGGATCGTGGTGCGTCGCGTATAGGGATTCAGCCGAGAGGCCAGGTAGGCCGCGGCCTGCGCCGGGCGTTGCGGCTCGCACAGCGTGAAATCATGTTGCCGCAATACGCTGCGCCCGGGACCCACGGGCAGCGCCTGCCGGAGGGTGAAGCCGTCGCCCCGGACCTCGATCAGATGATTCGGCGCGACAAAGTGTGGTTCGGCGTGCATCGTTGCGGCCGCGCCCACCAGGCGCCGATAACTGCGCGCACTCCAGCCGTTCGCGTCAGCGGCGCTCACCTTGGCGCGAGCCGCCAATTCGAGCCACTGCTCGATCACGAGCTTCCAATCGGCATCGACGCCGATGTCGCGAAAGGCCGCGATGGGGCGCGAACCCGCCGGCGGCAAGAAATCCTTCCATGGATCCGCGGCCGCGGCGTGCAAGCGGCGCCGGTCCGCGGCGCGCACCAGGATCAAATCGCCGACCCGGCGCACATCCAACGCGGTCAAATCCGCCGCGCCGCCGGCGCCCCGCCGCCTACCGTCGAGTTCGAACTGCAGTCCATGCACCGCGCATTGAATGACGTCCAGATGGCCGCCGGGCGCCGCCATCAGGATGTGCGGCGCCTCGCTGCAGCTGTTGCGAAATGCGCGCACCTCCCCCGCCCCGTCGCGCACGATCAGCGCGCGTTCATTGCCGAGATCGACGCCGAAAAAATCCCCCGGCCGGGCGATGCGCGCGCAATGACCGGCGAACTGCCACGACTCCTGGAACAGGGATTCCCGCTCGTGGGTGAACAACCGGCTGTTGGCGTACACCCAGCCCGCCGGGCGCCGCTCGCCGGCGGCGGCGGCGGCGTCATTCGGCGAAGTCGGGAACTGGCCGGGAAAAACCGAGCGCAAATAGGCCATGGCACGGCGTTTCGCGGCGGGACGGTCGATTTCCGCCTCGGTTCGGAACGCGAAATCCTGCCACAGCATTTCCAACACGCCGATCAGGCCGAGTGCGACTCCGTCCGGATCCAATTGCGGCTGGGCGGTGTCGGCGATCAGGCGTTCGATCAGTTCGCGCACCAGGGACGCGAAGCTCTCGTCCTTCTGTCCGCAAATATCGTAATATTCCTGCCGTGAACTTGCCTCGCCCCAAAATGCGTACCAAACGGAGACCTTGCGCGGGCTGGCGATTTCCGGGTCGAGATACAAATCGACCATCAGCTCCAGGGCGGCCACCGGCCGGGATTTAAGCCGCGTGACAGGTACCAGCAATTGCTCGTCGAACTCGGCGGCAAGAAATTGCAGCGAGGCGACCAGCATTGCCGCCTTGGAAGCGAAGTAGAATCGAACGATGCCGGGAGACATTTTCGCGATGGCCACCACTTTTTCCACCGTCGTGCGCGACGGGCCATAAATGTGCAAGGCGGAAATGCAGGCATCGATCAAGCGCTGGCGCTGCCGGCTGTGAGCATTGCGCGCACGGGGAATGCGCGCCGGTTTGTGGGATTTTTTCTTGAGAGTACTCATGCGTCGACTTAAGTGTTCATGACATCGGCCGGCGACGCCGCCGCTTCGCAGGCAGCGCCGCGCGCCGTGCACGGGGACTGGCTGGCGCGCCGGGGCAAGTGGCTCATTATCCTGCCGCCGCTGCTGTTTCTGCTGGTGTTTTTCCTCATTCCCTTCGGATTCGCATTGAGCATCAGCTTCGCCGATACGGCGGTGCGCGTGCCGCCTTTCACGGACATTCTATCCGTGAGTCCCGACTGGCACATCCACCTGAACCTGAATCTTGGGAATTTCAAGTATTTGCTCACCGATGAAGTCTATGGCCTTTCGTACCTTTATTCTCTCAAGACTGCGTTTTTCTCGACCTTGATTTGCCTGCTGCTCGGCTATCCCATGGCCTACGGCATCGCTCGAACCTCCAAGAGCATGCAAAGCATCCTGCTGCTGATCATCATTCTGCCGTTTTGGACCTCGTTTCTGCTGCGCGTCTACGCGCTCGAGGGGATCATCCGCGAAACCGGTCTGCTCAATTCCGCCCTGCTGTGGCTGGGGGTCATCCATCATCCGCTGCAGATCATGCGCACCACCTTCGCGGTGTACCTCGGAATCATCTATTCCTATCTGCCGTTCATGGTTCTGCCCTTGTTCGCCACCTTGGAAAAGCTGGATCATTCGCTGCTCGAGGCGGCCGGCGACCTGGGCAGCCCGCCGTGGCGGGCGTTCCTCGACGTGACGCTGCCGCTGTCGATGCCCGGGATCATCGCGGGCTCGATGCTGGTGTTCATCCCAGCCATCGGCGAATTCGTGATTCCGACGCTGCTCGGCGGTCCGGACAATCTGATGATCGGGCGCGTGCTGTGGGACGAGTTCTTCGGCAACCGCGATTGGCCGGTGGCGTCCGCGGTGGCCATCGCGTTTCTGGTGCTGCTGGTCGGTCCGATCGCCCTGTACCAGCACTACAACACCAAGCAACTCGAGGCCTAAGGTGGAGAATCGCATCTCGCCTTTCCTGATCTCGATCCTCTGCATCGGCATCGCGATTCTCTACATCCCCATCCTGGTCTTGATCGGCTACTCCTTCAATGCGTCCGCGCTGGTGAGCGTCTGGGGCGGCTTCTCGACCCACTGGTACGCCGAACTCGTGCACAACGATCAGATTCTCGACGCGGCCTGGCTGAGTTTGAAAATCGGCGTGGTGGTGTCGACCGGCTCCGTCATCCTGGGCACACTCGCGGCCATTTCCCTGGTGCGGTTCAAGGTGTTTCGCGGCCGGCTGCTGCTCACGGGAATGGTGAACGCGCCGCTGGTCATGCCGGAAATCATCACCGGCATCACACAGCTCTTGCTGTTCGTGTCGATGCTGCACCTCCTGGGTTGGCCGCATCGCGGCTTCACCACCATCGTGATCGCCCACATCGCCTTCTGCAGCGCCTATGTGACGATCACCGTGCAATCCCGGCTGGCAAGCGCGGACCACTCGCTGGAAGAAGCCGCGATGGATTTGGGCTCGGGCCCGGTGCGGGCTTTCCTCGATACCACCCTGCCCGGCCTCGCGCCGGCGCTGGCGTCGAGCTGGCTGCTCAGCTTCACCTTGTCGCTCGATGATCTGGTGATCTCGAGTTTCGTCTCCGGACCGGGCGCCAGCACCCTGCCCATGGTCATTTTCTCGAAGGTCAAGCTGGGCGTCAGCCCCGACGTCAACGCCCTCGCCAGCTTGATGATCTGCCTGGTCGGAGTTTGCGTGCTCATCGCCGGCCATCTCATGCGCCGCAACGAACGGCGGCGCGTGCTCGATGCGCAAATGGCCGAACGCTGATCTGCTGCGCTAGCCTCCGCCCACGTAGCGTGGATCGTGCGGCGGGCGGCTGAAAATGTCGCGCACGCGGGATTCAAACGCCGCGAGCGGCTCCGCCGGATAGCCCGGATCGAACGAGCATTGATCCCAGTTGGCGCAAAAATCCTTGCAGGCTTGATACCACGGATGGCCGCGGAATTTGTCGCGCCCATGACGGTCGCGGCCGGAGTGATGCGCGTAGTAGTAGGTCTGAAACAGCCCATGCTGCTCGACGATCCACGTGACCTCCGCCCGCACATAGGGCCGGATGATTCCCGCAGCGATCTCCGAGTGATTGTACGGCGCCAGTTCATCACCCACGTCGTGAATGAGCGCGGCGACGATCAGTTCGTCATCCGCCCCATCCTTGAGCGCGCGGGTCGCGGTTTGCAGGGAATGCTGCAGGCGGCTCACCGGATATCCGGGCAATGATTGATCCAGTTTGCCCAATGCCGTCAGCACCCTATCGCTAAGTCCGCGGACATATTCCCGCTCGGAGCGATCCAGCAGCTCGTAGTCCTCGCGGGTACCGTCCTCCATGCGGTGGAAACTCACGATCCTGCGTTCGGCGGCTGCGTTTGCGTCGTTGTGGCTCATTTGGCGGTCTTCACACGTGTCCAAGTCCGGGTACGAATGCGCTCGGTGGCGGCGGATGCCTCGTCGGCCCTGAACAATCTCGACTCGATGGCCGGGGTCGGATATAGGGTCGGATCGTCGAGGATATCGGCGCTGACCAACGGGCGCGCGGCGAGATTGTCGTTGCCGTAGTAGATTTGATTGGTGATCTCCGCGATCACTTCCGGCCGCAGCATGAAATTGATGAATCGATACGCCGCCTCAGGATGCGGCGCGCCCTCGGGTATCAGCATGGAGGAGAAATTCTGGTTGGCGCCCTCTTTCGGCACCGTGAACGCAAGATTCACATTGACTCCCACCGCCCGCGCGCGCGCCCGGGACAGCGCGTAGTCGCTCGACCATGACATGGCGACGCAGATCTCCTGGTTCGCCAACCCGTTCAAGTATTCGGAGGAGTCGAAGGAACGGACATACGGGCGAACTTTCAGCAGCAAGTCCTCGGCCGCTTTGTAGTCCTCGCGCTTGGTGGTATTGGGGTCGAGACCCAGGTACTGCAGGGCCAGCATCAGGGTATCCGCGGCGGAATCGAGGAACGTGACGCCGCAGTCGGCGAACTTTGCGACGATTTCCGGCTTGAAGATCATGTCGAGACTGCCGACGGGGGCATTCGGCATGCGCGCCTTGATCATATCCACGTTGTACGCAAAGCCGTTGATGGCATGCATGTACGGCACGGAATGCGCGTTGCCCGGATCGTGAACGGTCTGGATCGCCAGGATTCGCGGATCGAGGTTCTTCCAGTTCGGCAACTTGGACTTGTCCACCGGAATGTAGACGCCGGCTTTGATTTCACGGCCGAAATATTCCGTGGAAGCAAACACCACATCGTAGCCGGAACTGCCCGCGAGGAGCCGGGCGTCCATGGTTTCCTCGGAATCGTAAACATCGTAGGTTACTTTGATTCCGCTCTGCTTTTCGAATTCGGCAATGGTCCCCGGCCCGATGAAATCGGTCCAATTATAGATGAAGAGACGCTTCTCTTCGGCGGCGGCGCCGTCGACCGTGCTGCCGGCCAGCATTCCGATCAGCGGCAATCCGAGCAAACACGCGGTTTTAAATCCTCTGCGGCTCATCGAGTTAGTCTACCATCGCCGCAGGACTCGAGGCGCTCGAGCGGGCGCACGCGGATTTTCATCGTGGGGGAACACCAATTGCGTGAATTCAAACTTTGGGCATGGCTCGCGCTGCTGCTGCTCGGATCCATGGCCGCCGTCCCGCCGGCGGTGTGCGCGCCCGCCGAGAAGGCGCGCGCGCGCGATCTGGGCGTGCCTTTCGACGGCACTCCGGGACCGTTCAATGCCATTACCGACGTGGCCGGCGTGACTGTCGGCCACACCACGTTGATTTCGGGATCGGGCAAATTGCAGGTCGGCCGGGGCCCCGTGCGCACCGGCGTGACCGCGGTCCTGCCCCGCGGTCAGGACTCCCTGTCCAATCCGGTATTCGCCGCGTGGTTCGCGCAGAACGGCAACGGTGAGATGACGGGGACCACCTGGGTCGAGGAGTCCGGATTTCTCGAAGGTCCGGTGATGATCACCAATACGCACAGCGTCGGCGTGGTGCGCGATGCAGTGATTCAGTGGCGGGTGGCGCACGCCGCGGCGGACGCGAGCGGCTATTATTGGTCGCTGCCGGTGGTCGCCGAGACCTGGGACGGCTGGCTGAACGACGTCAATGGCTTTCACGTCAAGCCGGAGCACGCCGTGCATGCCTTGGACAGCGCACGCCCCGGCCCCGTCGAGGAAGGCAGCGTCGGCGGCGGCACCGGGATGATTTGCAACGGCTACAAGGGTGGCATCGGCACTTCGTCCCGCCGCCTGGCGGAGAAGGATGGCGGCTACATGATCGGCGTGCTGGTGCAATGCAATTACGGCACGCGCGACAACCTGCGCATCGCCGGCATTCCGGTCGGACGCGAAATCCCGGCGCCCGAACCCTACGCGTTCATTCCCTCCGACATCGCGGAGCGCGGCTCCATCATCGTGGTGGTGGCGACCGACGCGCCGTTGCTGGCGCATCAACTGAAGCGTCTCGCACGCCGCGTCACCCTCGGCCTCGGGCGCAACGGCAGCATTTCCGGCAACGGCTCGGGCGACATTTTCATCGCGTTTTCCACGGCCAATACGGGCGCCGCCGTCGCCGACAAGGTGGTGGATTTGAAGATGCTGCCGAACGATTCCATGGATCCCGTGTTTCGCGCAACGGTGGAAGCGACCGAAGAGGCGGTGGTCAACGCCATGGTCGCCGCGCAGGACATGACCGGGGTCGACGACCATCGAGTCATCGCGCTGCCGCACGCCGCCTTGCGTGCCGTGCTCAAGAAATACAACCGCCTGATGCCGTGAAGCCCCGGCAACGCACCGCGAAGCGCGCGGCGCGCGCGGCGGCTATCGGCGCCGCGCTGCTGATCATCGCCGCCGACGCCGCGCTCGGGTCGACGCCGCCGCAGGCTTCGCCGCCCGCCGCCGCCGGCGTCTCACTGCAGAAAATCGAGGCCGAGTATGCCGATTGGCTGGATGCCGGCAGCGCCCTCAGCGCCATCGACTCCGGCTTGACGCGGCGGGTGGCCGGCCGCGGCCGCCGCGCCTGGTCGGCGCAGCTGCGGGAACTGGCCCCGGCGCTCGAACGCTCCCTCGCCTCCGCCGATCCCGCGCATTTGCGTTCGGAAGACGCCCGCGCGCTTCAGGCCATGCGCAAAGGCTTCGCCGACAACGCGCCGGAGTCGCCCGCCGGCGAGGGGCCTGTGCCGCGTGTCGTTTGCGGCGACGGCGCGCGGCGCGATGGCGATGCGGCGGCGCTGCAGCTCGCGTTGTACGCGTGTTTCGAAGAAATCGGCAACCGAATCGATTTTGAAGGACATACCATCGTCCGTACCACCGCGCTGCAGATGCTGCAGCAAGTGCCCGACGCCGAGCGGCGCAAGCGGCTGTTCTCGGCGCTGTCGCCGCTATGGATTGCCGTCAACGGCGCGAACACGGCAGATAGTCCCTATCGGCGCATGATGGCGTTGAACGGCGCGGCATTGCGCGCGGGGGCCCGCTCCCCCGTCAGCGATGCGGCCGCCACGCTCGGTATCACGCCGCTGCAGGCCGAACAGTGGCTGGTGCAGATGCTGCAGGCTTGGGCTGCGCGGTCGCGCGGCCCGGCGCTCGAGCCCTGGGACTATTGGTATGCATCGGCGCGCGCCAGCCGCGAGCTGTCGCCCGCCATCCCACGCGATGCCGTCCTGGCCACGGCCAAACGCTACTACCGGGATCTGGGCGCCGACCTGGACCAACTCGGGGTGCGGCACGATCTCGACGTGCGGCCGGGGAAGGCGCCGCTCGCGTATACGGATCAAATTCGCATCGGCCGGCGCAGCGGCCATGCCTGGCGTCCGATGCGGGCGCGCGTTTCCGCCAACTACGAACAAGGGGGGCTGTTCGTTCTCAATGAACTCATCCATGAGGATGGCCACGCGGTTCACTATGCCGCTTTGCGCACACGGCCGGCGTATTTCTCGTTGGGTGACGATTTGTTCTTCGAGGCGTTCGCCGACGTGCCGGCTTGGAGCAGCTCTGAACCTGAATGGCAGCAGAAATATCTGGGGCAGCGCGCGGATGAAGCGGCGTCGCTGCGCGAGCTGTTCTCGAATGTCATGCTCGATGCGGCATGGGGTCTGTTCGAGCTGCGCATGCTCGCCGACCCCTCCAGGGATCCCAATCTCCTGTGGACCGACATCACCTCGCGCTATCTGAACATCGTCCCGCATCCGGAGCTAACGTGGTGGGCTTTGCGGGTGCAGCTGGTGCGCTGGCCCGGCTACATGATCAACTACGGCCTGGGCGCCGTGCTCACCGCGGACATCCGCCGGCACATCGAGGAGGCCATCGGCCCATTCGATGCGGGCAATCCCCGCTGGTATGCATGGACCTCGGCCAATCTGCTGCGCTTCGGCAGTTCCATCGATACCGCGCCGCTCTTGCAGCGTTTCCTGGGCAGGGCCGTCTCGCCCGCCGCCGTCCTGGCGCAGCTGCAGCGCGTGGGATCAATGGATCCCGTCGCTCGCTAGCACCTCGGTCAGACTCTGCTCCAGCAACGCGATCGCTTCGTCCACATCAGCCTCATCGATCACCAGCGGCGGCATGAAGCGCACGGTGCTCTGTCCGCACGACAACAGAATGAGTCCGTTGTGGTAGGCGCGGGTGATCAAGGCGTCGCAGAGCTTCTTCGCCGGCGCCTTGCCGGTCCGGTCCTTCACCAATTCGATGCCGATCATCAGCCCCTTGCCGCGCACTTCGCCGACCACCGGAAATTTCTCGGCAAATGCGCCCAGGCGGCGCAGGAAGTAGTCGCCCACCTTGGCGGCATTGGCGCAATACTCGCGCTCGACGAGATCGATGGTCGCGAGCGCAGCGGCGCAGCACAGCGGATTGCCGCCGTAGGTGTTGCCGTGGGCGCCGCGGGTCCATTTCTGCATGATGCTGCGTTTGGCGACCACCATGCCGATGGGCAACCCCGATCCCAGGCCCTTCGCCAGCGTCATGATGTCCGGCGCGACATCCCAATGCTGGGCGGCGAACATCTTGCCGGTGCGGCCAATGCCCGACTGCACTTCGTCGAAGATCAGCAGAATGCCGTGCCGGTCGCAGAGCTCACGCAGCCCTTGCAGAAAGCCGTCCGGCGGCACGAGATAGCCGCCCTCGCCTTGGATCGGCTCGACCAGAATACCCGCCACTTCGCTCGCGGGCACGTTGTGGGCGAACAGCACGTCTTCGATATACCGCAGCACGGCGCGGCCCTGATCGGCCCCCGCCAACAGCGGCCGGTAGTTGTTCGGATACGGCACATGAGTCACGCCCGGCATGCTCGGGAAGAAACCTTTCTGCTGGGTGTACTTGCTCGAGGTGAACGACAGTGACCCCATGGTTCTGCCGTGAAATCCGCCCAGGAATCCGATGAAGCGGCCGCGCCCCGAGGTATAGCGCGCCAGTTTCAATGCGGCTTCCACGCTCTCGGTGCCCGACTGCGCGAAAAAGCTCATCACCGGC
>Ga0193726_1000982_pt1 | contig 25129 bp, 17 predicted proteins | sample H2c1metaG_FD_144928 | JGI IMG/M metagenome (GOLD analysis project Ga0193726, IMG submission 144928) | Soil microbial communities from a riparian zone of the East river system, Colorado, United States - H2c1 | ecosystem: Environmental > Terrestrial > Soil > Riparian zone | place: USA: East River...
CTCCGCAGGCGCAGCACCATCGCCTCGATGACGACGACGTCCCCGGGGTGCACGGCGCGGCGGAAGCGGACGCGCTTGATGCCGGCGAACAGCGGCAGGCTGCGGCGGTTTTCCGGCTTCGCGAGAATCATGATCGCGCCGACCTGGGCGATGGCCTCGGTGAGGATCGTCGGCGGAAGGGTCGGCTCGCCTCCGGAGTGCGAGAGATACGGGTCGTTGTGCGACACGTTCTTGATGCCGACGATCCGCTTGTCCACCTCGAACTCGGTGATGCGATCGACCAGCAGGAACGGATAGCGGTGCGGCAAAATCCGTTCAATCGCGGCGTAATCAAGCGGTAACGTCAGGTCCATCGGAACCACAGATTATACTAGAGGGGATCCTTCTTTTCACCGAATGGCCGAAACGACCGTCCCACCCGTCAGCACCACCGAAGCCCTGACGACGCTCTTCGCGCTCGGGCGCGAAGTCACGTCGGTGCTCGACCTCAACGATCTGCTGCAGCGGATCCCGCTGCTGATCGCCAGGCTGACGAAATTCCAGGCGTTCGCCGTCTACCTGCTGGACCCGAAGGGCGACGAGCTGACGATTGCATATTCGGTCGGCTACCCCGAGGACGTCGCGCGCTCGCTGCGCGTGAAGATCGGCAGCGGGCTCGTCGGCACCGCGGTCCAGGAAGGGCAGCCGCTGCTCGTCAACGACGTCCACGCGGATCCGCGCTACGTCGAGGCGGTCCCCGGCTCGAACGCCGAGCTGGTGGTGCCGCTGCGGCGCAAGGGTCGCGTCATCGGGGCGCTGAACCTGCTCAGCGAGACGGTCGGACAGTTCACCGAAACCGACGAGCTCGTCCTGCGTCAGTTCGCCGCGCACGTCGCGGTGGCGATCGAGAACGCGCGCCTGTTCGAGCACGAGCGCGAGTACACGAGCACGCTCGAAACGCTCTCGGACATTGCGCGCGACTTCGGGTCCATCCTTCAACTGGACGAGCTGCTCACCCACATCGCCAACCTGACGCGGCGCATCATCGATTACCGCACCTTCGGCATCCTGCTCGTCAACGAAGACACGCAGGAACTGGAGATGAAGGTCGCGGTGCGGTACAGCGACAAGGTCACCGTCCCGCGCGTGAAGATCGGCAGCGGCCTCGTCGGCTACGCGGCGCTGCACAAGGAAGCCGTCCTCGTGCCGGACGTCTCCACCGACGCGCGCTACATCAAGGTCGTGGACGACGCGCGGTCGGAGCTGGTGATCCCGCTGCTGCTGAAGGATCGCTGCATCGGCGTCTTCGATCTCGAGAGCCCCGAGCTCGACGCGTTCAACAAGAACCACGTCGAAATCCTGACGCTGCTCGCGAGCCAGGCGGCGGTCGCCATCGAGAACGCGCGGCTCTACGAAACGATTCGCACCAACGAAGTGCGGCTCGAAAAGGAAATGCGCTTCGCGCAGCGCGTGCAGGCGGCGCTGCTGCCGACCGAGCTGCCGAAGCGCCTGAAGGGCGTGGACGTCGCCGCGCGGTTCGAGCCGGCGCTCGAGCTCGGCGGCGACTTGTACGACTTTCTCGCGCCCGAACCGAACGGCCTCGTCGTCGCCGTCGGCGACGTATCGGGCAAAGGCGTGCCCGCGGCGCTGTACAGCGCGTTCGCCGGCGAGCTCGTGCGCTCGCGCACGTTCCGCCGCCGCTACGCGCCAGACCGCTTCACGCCGGCGGGCGTTCTTGCGTCGGTGAACACGATCCTCCACGAGCGTCAGCTCGAGGAGTACTACTGCACGCTCATCTACGCGTCGTTCGACTTCAAGCGCCGGACGATGGTGATGGCGAATTCGGGCGTGCCGTATCCGATTCGCTGCTCGGGCGATTCGGTGGCGCAGATGGAACTGCCGGGCGTGCCGCTCGGCGCCTTCGCGGGCACCACGTACGACGAGCTGACCTTCGATCTCGCCGCCGGCGACGTCTACGTCTTCTGCACGGACGGCGTGTTCGAGGCGAACGACGCGCTCGGGCGCGAGTTCGGCGTCGAGCGGCTCCTGAAGGTCGTCACCGACGCCCGGCACAAGCCGGCGCGCGAGCTCGTGGACGCGATCTTCAGCGCAGTGATGGACTTCAGGGGCGACACGCCGCCGAACGACGACATGACGGCGGTGGTGCTCAAGATCACCGCATAGGGACAAGAGGGGCGGAATGGGCTGGAAGGGCAGGATGGTCGCCGCTTTCGTCTCGCTGCCTTTCGTCGTTCACGCTCAACAGGCGCCGCCGGCGGCGGAGCTCAAATCCACATTCGAACATCGTCTCGAGGACATCGCCGCGCGCGTGGACGGCGTGATGGGCTACGCGATCCTCGATCTGACATCCGGCGAACGCATCGGCCATCTCGAACACGCGGTCTCTCCGACCGCGTCCACGATCAAGATCGCGATCGTCTACGAGCTGTTCAAGCAGGCGGAGGAGGGTCGCGTTCAACTCGATCGGATGATTCCCCTCGATCGCACGAAAGCGGTCGGCGGATCGGGCGTGTTGAATCAGTTGGGGACGCCGGTGCTGTCCGTACGGGACTACGCAGGGCTGATGGTGATGCTCAGCGACAACACGGCCACCAACGTGCTCATCGACGTGCTCGGCATGGACAACGTCACGAAGCGGATGGCGTCGCTCGGGCTCTCGGAGACGAAGCTGCGCCGGCACATGATGGACATGGCCGCCGCCAGGCGCGGCGATGAAAACGTGTCGACACCCGATGAGATCGTCCGCCTGCTGCAGATCCTCGTCACGTCGCATCAGGAGGCCGCGATCGCACTGCTCGAGAAGCCGAAAAGCAGCCGCATCCGGCGCGCGCTGCCGCCCGGCATTCAGACCGCGGACAAGCCGGGCGAGCTCCAGGGCGTCCGCGTCGACGCGGGCATCGTCTTCGCGAAGAACCGTCCGTTCGTGTTGTGCGTGATGACGAAGGCCTTGAAGAGCGAGGCCGAAGGTGAGACGGCGATCCAGGACGTGACGCGCGCCGCGTACGAGTACTTCAGCCGGCAGGGCGAAGCGCGCGAACGTTGAAAGAGGCCGCGCACGAATCGTGAGAACGGTCGGACGGGATACGGCGATGCCAGCGCCTGCCTGAAGTTACGTATCCCGCTGATTCGGCGCGACCCGAGGAGCGATACATCAAATCGCGTGCCCACGCGATTCCCAAAAAACAGGCCGAAAAAGCGCGATTCGTGCCGCCGGCGCCGTCCTTCGCAGGGGACGCGGTGTCATCATTTATTAGTTTGCGATGGGGCCCCACCCCCACCGCCTGTGCCTTCGCGGCTTGCGCCGCTCGGCATTGGCCCCATCGACTTTCTGCGTGTCAGCGGCTTCGTCCAGCCCCTAGCCCTTAGTACATCCCCAAGTACCTATCGATCTCCCACGGCGAGACGTGCTTGATGTACGAGAACCACTCCTCGCGCTTGGCGGCGAGGAAGTGCTCAAAGGTGTGTTCGCCGAGCGTGTCGCGGATCAGGTCGTCCTTTTCGAGCTCGTCGAGCGCCTCGCTGAGATTGCCCGGCAGTTCGTCGATCCGCAGGTGCCGCCGCTCGCGGTGGCTCATCTTGTAGATGTTCTTGTTGACCGGCGGCCCCGGGTCCAGCTTCTTCTCGATGCCGTCGAGCCCCGCGCGCAGCATCACCGCGAGCGCGAGGTACGGATTGCACGACGGATCCGGCATCCGCAGCTCGATGCGCGTCCCCGTGCCGCGCGACGCCGGCACGCGCACGAGCGGACTCCGGTTCTTTTCCGACCACGCGATGTTGGTCGGCGCCTCGTAGCCGGGCACGAGCCGCTTGTATGAATTCACCAGCGGATTCGTGATCGCGCAGAAGCCTTTCGCGTGGCTCAGGATGCCGCCGATGTAGTGCAGGCACGTCTTGCTCAACTGCCACTGCGCCTTCGCGTCGTAGAAGATGTTCGTCCCGCCCGTGAAGAGCGACATGTGCGTGTGCATGCCCGATCCGTTGATGCCGTAGATCGGCTTCGGCATGAACGTCGCGTGCAGGCCGTTCCGGATCGCCACGTTCTTCACCACGAAGCGGAACGTGCTGATGTTGTCGGCCGTCGTCAGCACGTCGTCGTAGCGAAAATCGATCTCGTGCTGGCCCGGCGCCACCTCGTGGTGCGCGGCCTCGACGTGAAAGCCCATCGCCTCGAGCGCGAGGACGATTTCGCGGCGCACGTCTTCGCCCATATCCACGGGGCTCAGGTCGAAGTAGCCGGCGGAATCGTGCGTCTCGGTCGTCGGGACGCCGTCCTTGGTCTGGAAGAGAAAGAACTCCGCCTCCGGCCCCGCCTTCATCGAGAAATTCTTCGCCGCCGCCAGCGCGATCACTTTCTTGAGTGTCGTCCGCGGGCAGCCGGCGAACGGCTCGCCGTCCGGCGTGAGGATGTCGCAGATCAGACGGCCGACTTTTTCGCCCGTCTGGCCGGCCCACGGAAACACACGGAACGTCGAGAGGTCGGGCTTGAGGTACATGTCCGACTCTTCGATGCGCACGAAGCCTTCGATCGACGAGCCGTCGAACATGATCTTGCCGTCGAGGGCGTCCTCGAACTGCCGGTCCGGAATCTCGACGTTCTTGATCGTTCCCAGAATGTCGGTGAACTGGAGCCGCATGAACTTGACCTTCTCGCGCTCGGTCCGCTCGAGGATCTGCGCTTTGGTCTGCCTGGCGGCCCCGCCGGGCCCGGTGGTCTTAGCCATAGGCCGAGATTCTAACAGTCACCCAAAACTTTCGGACGCGGCAGGTCGTCTGAAAGGCAGGAGAGATGCCATGCGATTACTGAAGTTCGTTGCCGTTCTGGTGCTTTTGGCCGGTGCCGGGCTGCTGGCCCAGGCCCGGTGGGTGCCCGATTCCGGGAATGGCCCCCGGGCGTTCAGCTTTCTGACCGGCCGAGGCGCGGAAATCGGCGTCTCGATCCGCGACGTCGGATCCGACGACAAGGCCGCCTCCGGCGTCGTCGTCGAGGAGGTCCATCCGGACAGCGCCGCGGAGAAAGCTGGTCTGAAGCACGCCGACGTCATCGTCGAGTTCGACGGCGAGCGCGTGCGCAGCGCCAGGCAATTCTCGCGTCTCGTCCAGGAAACCGCATCCGGCCGGACGGTCAAGACGACAGTGATGCGCGACGGGCAGAAGAAGGAACTGCAGATCACGCCGGGCGAAGGGCAGAGTGCGATGACGCTCAACGGCGAGCGCGGGGACCGGATGGTGATCGACGGCCAACGGCTGGGCGAGCAGATGAACGAGCTGGGGAATCTCAAGGATCACCTCCAGCCGTTCATGTTCGACAACGGCGGCGGCGATCGCGCGTTCAGGTTCATGATGCCGACGGAACGCGGACGCCTCGGTGTCGGCGTGGACGATCTCACGCCGCAGCTGGCGACCTACTTCGGCGCGAAGGACGGGGTGTTGATCGTGTCGGTGAGCGAGGATTCGCCGGCGTCCCACGCGGGACTCCGAGCCGGCGACGTCGTGACCAAGGTGAACAACGAGCCGGTGCGCTCGCGTGAAGACCTGACGCGGTTCATCGCCGACGTGAAAGACGGCGGCGACGCGACGATCGTCATCGTGCGCGACAAGAAGGAAAGCACGGTGACGGTGAAGTTCGAAGCGCGCCGGCCGGCGCGACGCGGCCAGCCCGCATAGGAGGTGTAGTGGCCGAGCTTGCTCGGCCTCGTACGGACGTTACGCGGATGCTGTTTTGGCCGGACTGATCTCGCTGGCCGCGCTCGCGTGGAGCACGCCGGCGAGTTGAGCGGCGACGATGGTGGCGAGGGCCTGGACGCTGTCCGAGCCTTCGCCGCCGCCGGCGATCTCGGCGGACAGCGCGCCGATGCAGCCATCCGGCGAGACGATCGGGGCGACGACGGCGCCGCCGGCGGCGCCGGGCCGGGAGAGGACGATCTGCAGCGCGCCCGTCCGGTATGCGGCGGCCGCGGCGTTATCCGCCGATCGCGGAACGGTCGGCATCCGCGAGAGGACCTGCGGCGCATAGCCGTGCGCCAGGATCGGCCGCAGGTCGGCGCCCGCCGTGTTGCCCATCCACACGATGAGCCCCGTCGCGTCCATCAAATCCGCCGCACGCGCGAGCGACGTGTTCACGTCGTCGATGCTGTTCACGCGTCCAAAATCCGAGCACAACTGAGCCGCCGCCTTGAGCACGGGAGATATCGCGCGGGCTGATGGCGCGGATCGGGCCGGCGCTTCGACGGCCTTGACGGCTGCAGCGACAGGCGGTGCCTGCAGGCCGAGCGTGGACGGCGTCGCGGCGGCCTGTTCGGCTGCTGCGCGCAGGGCTCCGGCCGGCACCAGTATCAGGATCGCGAGCAGCGAGACGCCAGCGGCGCCGCCCAGCGCCGCGGCTTCCAGCTTGCGCGCCGATGATTCGGACACGTCGTTCGCCTGCGCTTCGGTCAGCCGCGCCGCTTCGACCTGGCGCCCGGCGGTGGCGGCCGCTTCGCCACCTTCCGTGAAGATGACATCCGCCGCCATCAGCTGCTGACCGGACCGGATGTAATCGCGCGCGCGCTTGTCCACGATCCCGAAATCCTTCACGGTCTCCGCCGCGTCGTCGAGGGATGCTTTCGCGAGCCCGGACTGCGCGGCCTGACGGAGGCCGGCGATCAGCGTGGACGCGGTGTCGGTCGTCGCCGCCACCTTCGGCATCCAGAACGCGATGCCCTGGCCTGCCGCGACGTACGAATGCTGGCCGACGCGGACGTCGGCGAGCGCATCCGCCGCCTCGCGCGCGTGGAGATCGAACGCACGCATCGCCGCGCGCGCATCAGTCAGCTGTTTTTCGGTGTGGACGATGAAGAAGGACGCGGCGGCGATCGCAGCGAAGGCTGCCGTACCGACTGCGATTCTCGCGCCTCGTGATCGCATCGAAGATCTGCGGTCAGAGTATCATATCCGGCCATAACGTGAGCGAAACGCTTCGACGCGAGCTCGAGAGCCGGATCGGCGGCGAGGTCCGGTTCGACCGCGTGTCGCGCGTCCTCTACTCGACCGACGCCAGCGTCTACCAGATCGAACCGCTCGGCGTCGTCGTCGTCCGGTCGCGAGAGGACGTCGTCAGCACGGTGGAGATCGCGCGGCGTCACGGCTGTTCCATCACCGCCCGCGGCGGCGGCACGTCGCAGGCGGGGCAGGCGGTCGGCGCCGGCCTCCAGCTCGATACATCCAAGTACTTCAACCACATCATCGAAGTGAACGCGTCGGAGCGCTGGGCGTGGGTCGAGCCCGGCGTCGTGCTCGACGAGCTGAACGTCTCGCTGCGGGCGCAGGGGCTGCGGTTCGCGCCGGATATCTCCACGGCGAGCCGCGCGACGATCGGCGGGATGATCGCCAACAATTCCAGCGGCGCGCGCTCGGTGGTGTACGGGAAGACGATCGATCACGTGCTCGAGCTCGACGTGGTGCTGGCGGACGCGAGCGTCGCGCGCTTTCGAGCGCTCAGTCCTGATGAGCTCGCACAGGCTTGCGCGGGTACGGACTTCGCGTCCGGGTGCTATCGCACCGTCAGCGAGCTTGCCAGAGAGTCCGCGGAGGAAATTGAGCGGCGCTTCCCGAACGTGATGCGCCGCGTCGGCGGCTACAACCTCGACGAGTTCGTCGATCCGGCGAAGCCGTTCAACCTCGCGAAGGTCATCGTCGGATCCGAGGGCACGCTGGGGATCGTCGTCGCGGCGAAGGTGAAGCTCGTGCCCCTTCCGGCGGCCAAGGCAGTGCTGACGATTGAATTCGACAGTCTGCTCGACGCGCTTGGGGCGACGCCGCTGATCCTGCGCCATCAACCGTCGGCGGTCGAAGTGATGGATCGCTTCATCCTCGATCACGCCAGAGAGAACGCGGCCCTCGACGCGCTCCGCCGCCGCGTGCTGCAGACCGACTCGCCCGGCGCGCTCCTGTGCGTCGAGATGTACGCCGACCGTCCCGGCGATCTGCCGCCGCGGTTCGAGACGCTCGAACGCGACCTCGCGGCCGCCGGCATCGCCTGCCACTGCCGGCGCGCGATCGCGGCCGAGGATCAGGCGCGCATCTGGAGCCTTCGCGAGGCCGCGCTGGGGCTGTCGATGGCGATGAAAGGCGACGACAAGTCGCTGTCCTTCGTCGAAGACACCGCCGTCGCGCCCGCGAAGCTGCGTGACTACATCGATCGGTTTCTGCAGATCGTGAAGCGCCACGGCAGCGTCGCCGGCGTCTACGCGCACGCGTCGGTCGGCTGCCTCCACGTCCGGCCGGTGGTGAACCTCAAGACGGAGGACGGCATCCGGCGCTTCGAAGCGATCGCGAACGACATCGCGGATCTCGTCCTCGAGTTCGGCGGCGCGCTCTCCGGCGAGCACGGCGACGGCATGGTGCGCGGACCGTTCACCGAGAAGATGTTCGGACCGGCGTTGTACAACGCGTTCCGCGAGGTGAAGCGCGCGTTCGATCCGTCCGGCGTGTTCAATCCCGGCAAGATCATCGACACGCCGCCGCTGACGTCGAACCTGCGGTACGGCGCCGGCTACGTCACCGCGTCGCCCGTGACATTCTTCGACTACACCGAGCACGGCGGCCTGGGCCGCGCCGTGGAAATGTGCAGCGGCCTCGGCGCGTGTCGCAAGACGCTCGAGGGCACGATGTGCCCGTCGTACATGGCGACGCGCGAGGAAAAACATTCGACGCGCGGCCGCGCAAACACGCTGCGGCTCGCGATGGCCGGCCGGCTCGACGAAGCGGATCTCGGCGACGACGAGGTGCACGAGGTCCTCGATCTGTGTCTGGAGTGCCGCGCCTGCAAAGCGGAGTGCCCCGTCGGCGTGGACGTCGCGCGCTTCAAGAGCGAGTTCCTCGCTGGCTACTGGAGCCGCCACGGCACGCCGCCGCGCGCGCGCCTGTTCGGACACGTCCACACCCTCGCGAAGTGGGGCAGCCGGCTCGCGCCGTTCTCGAACGTCGCCGGCCGGAGCGTCGCCGGCCGCTGGCTCGGCGAGCGGATGTTCGGCATCGATCGCCGCCGTACGATGCCCGCATGGACGTCGCGCACCTTCAGTCGTCAGTTTGAATCACGTAGTTTTGAATCGCGTAGGGGCCGAGCTGGCTCGGCCCAACGGGTGGTCCTTTTCAACGACACGTTCACGAATTACTGTCACCCCGAGATCGGCACCGCTGCCGCCGACGTCCTTGAATCCGCCGGCGTCGGTGTCCGGCTCGCACCCCACGCGTGCTGCGGGCGGCCGATGATCTCGCAGGGGCTGCTGGACGATGCGCGCAAGGTGGCGCAGATCAACACGGATGTCCTGCACGACGCCGCGCAGCGGGGAGAGCCGATTGTGTTTCTCGAGCCGAGCTGCCTCTCAGCCGTACGCGAGGACGCGCCGTCGCTCCTGCGCGGCGAGCCGCAGCGGCGGGCGCAGGTCGTTGCGAACGCGTGCGTGACGTTCGAGGACTACGTCGAGCGCGGGTTACGGGCCGGATCGCTGCAGCTCGCGCTGCGCCAGGGTCCGCAGACGATTCTGCTGCACGGCCATTGCCATCAGAAAGCGATGGGTCTCGCGGCGCCCGCGCGCGCCCTGCTCTCGCGGATTCCGTCGGCGCAGGTCGTGGAGCTGAACGCCGGCTGCTGCGGCATGGCCGGCTCGTTCGGGTACTCGCAGGAGCACTACGACGTGTCGCATCAGATCGGTGAGCGCGTGCTGCTGCCGGCCGCGCGCGCGATGAAGGAGGGCACGGTCCTCGCCGCCGCCGGCCTGTCGTGCCGGCAGCAGGTGGCGCATTTCGCCGGCGTGGCCGCCGTCCACCCAGCGGTCCTGCTGCGTTCGCTCCTCGACTGATGTCGAAGGCCAGATGGATTTCGCCGGCGCGGATCGTGCTCGGCCTGCTGTGCGTGATGTACTTCATCACGTACGTCGATCGCGTGAACGTCGCGACGGCGGCGAGCGAGATCCGGCGCGACCTCGCGCTCTCGAACACGCAGCTCGGATTCGTCTTCTCGGCGTTCGCCTATCCCTATCTCCTCTTCCAGGTGTTCGGCGGGTGGATCGGCGATCGATTCGGCCCGCGCTGGACGCTCTTCACCTGCGGCCTGATCTGGGCGGCCGCGACGATCCTCACCGGCTTCGCCGGCAGCTTGACGACGCTCGTCATGTTTCGCGTGATGCTGGGCGTGGGCGAAGGCGCGACGTTCCCGTGCGCGACGCGCGCGATGCAGAGCTGGACGCCGCCCGAAGAGCGCGGCTTCGCGCAGGGCATCACGCACGCGTTCTCGCGCTTCGGCAACGCGCTGACGCCACCGATCGTCGCGTGGCTGATCGCCCTCGTCACCTGGCGCGGATCCTTCGTCGTCCTCGGCTGCTGCAGCCTGTTGTGGCTGGTCGTATGGGTCTGGTATTTCCGTGACGTGCCGGCCGGGCATCCCGCGATGACGGCCGAGGATCTCGCCGTGCTGCCCAACCGCGGTGCGCCGCTCGCGGTCGTGCGCCCGCAGGTGCCGTGGCTGCGGCTGTCCCTCCGGATGATGCCGGTGACCATCGTCTACTTCTGCTACGGCTGGACGCTGTGGCTGTACCTCAACTGGCTGCCGTCGTTCTTCCTCCACGAATACAACCTCGACCTCGGGCATTCGGCGATGTTCGCATCCGCCGTGTTTTCGGCCGGCGTGGCGGGCGACATCGCCGGCGGCGTCGTCAGCGATCGGATCCTGAAGCGCACGGGCGATCTCCAGAAAGCGCGCCGCGACGTCGTCATTGCGGGCTTCCTCGGGTCGTTTATTACATTGCTGCCCATCTTCCTGACGCACGATCTGCGCGTCATCGTGCCGTGCCTGGCGGCGGCGCTGTTCTCGGCGGAGATCGTCATCGGGCCGATGTGGTCGATCCCGATGGACATCGCCGGAAAGTTCTCGGGGACCGCGGCCGGCCTGATGAACACCGGGTCGGCGCTCGCGGCGATCCTTTCGCCGCTGGCGTTCGGCTACGTCGCCGACGTCACGGGCGACTGGCACCTGCCATTTGTCGGGTCGGTCGGCCTGCTCCTGCTCGGCGCTGCACTCTCCTTCACCATGCACCCCGAACGCGCGTTCGTGGAGTGAGCCGTTTACCGTGCCCTTTGCGCATCTCTCCATGAGGGGGAAGCGCCATGGGAACGAGGATTCGAACGGCAGTCGCAGGGGTTTTCATCATCGGTCTGGCGGGTGCCCCGCGGCCGGCGCTCGCTCAGACGCCCGCGAAGGCGGCGGACGTCTGCGTCTCTGTTGACGAAGCGCACGACATGCTGTCGTCCGAGGACCGGAGGGGGGCGCGGCTTCTGCTGGCTCGTGAGTTCGAGCTCTCCGGCGACCACGTCGTCCCGGCGCCGTGCGACGCGCCATACACCGTGTCGCACGTCAGGCTTGGCGAGACGATTGTGGTGACGTTATCCGGACCGGACCGATCGGTTGAAGGCACCGCGCTCGGGCTGGACGATCTGCGCGCGGTCTACAGCCAGATGGTCCGGTCGATGGTGCTGGGCCGCCCGATGACCGGCTTCAACGTCATCGATCGAACGAACGTGTCGGAGATTCAGGCGGCGCCGGCAAACCGGGTGCACGTCGACTCGTTCGGCTACGCGCGCCTTGGCTACGGCACCGTCGTCGGCAGTCCCACCGGCGGTCCGACGATGGGGTTCGGCTACCGGGGAGAGCTGGACACGTTCGGCTTCGACGTGTCGTTTCTCAACTATCAACTCCCTTCGTCTGGATTCGGCGCTTACTACAGCGAGTCGAGCGGCAACGTCTCCGGATCCCTGCTCAAGCTCGAGGCGCTGTATTTCCTGAAGCCCAAAGCAAACGCCACCGTGTATGTCGGCGGCGGCGCCAGTTATGGGATCACGTCGTTCGGTGGCGGGAGCGCCAACGGCGCCGTCTATCGGGGCAGCTGGCAGGGCAGCGGGCTTCAGGGCGAGTTGACGGTCGGATACGAGTGGCCCCGTGCCAGCGGGCTTCGCGCGCTCGTGCAGGCGGACGCGACGCTGCCGCTCTACAACGTCACGTCGCAGACGTACACCTATTTGCGGCCAGGCGCGCCGGGTGTGACTTCGACGGAACGTCGGTACTCGCCGTCGCTGGTCGTTTCGGTCGGGGTCGGCTGGCAGCGCAACCGGCGCGGGCGCGACTGACCGGTGTCTACTTCCCGGTCCAGACGGGCTTGCGCTTGGCGAGGAACGAGGCGACGCCTTCGCGGAAATCGTCGCTCGTGTAGCACAGCTCGATCAGATCGCGGTCGGCGCCAGGCTGAAGGCGCCGCGCTTCGGCGAGGCGCCGGAGCATTTCCTTCGTGGCGCGCAGCGTGAGCGGCGCGTTCGAGGCGATCTGCGCGGCGAGGACGCCGACGGCTTCGTCGATCTCCTCGGCGGGCACGATGCGATTGACGAGGCCGGCTTCGAGCGCCTCGTCCGCGGTGAAGAGCCGGCCGGTGAACAGCATCTCTTTCACGCGCTTCGGGCCCATCGCGTCGACGAGGCGGGCGTAGCTCGCGCCTGAGAGGCAGTTGCCCAGCGTGCGCGCGATCGGGATCCCGAACGTCGAGTCGGGCGTGGCGACCGTGAGGTCGCACGCCAACGCGATCGCGCAGCCGCCGCCGGCTGCGACGCCGTGGACGAGCGCGATGGTCGGCTTCGAGACGCGCTCGAGCCGATCGAGCGCCGCGTCGAGGCGCTGTTCGTAATCCAGGCCGTCGGCCGGGCCGTCGAAGTTCTGGAACTGTGAAATGTCGGTGCCGGCAATGAAGGCCTTGCCGCCGGCGCCGCGCAGCACGAAGACGCCGACGTCCGCGTCGGCATCCACCTGCCCGCACGCGTCCGCGAGCGCGGCGTACATCTCCCACGTCATCGCGTTGCGCGCTTCCGGCCGGTTGAACGTCAGGACGGCCAGCGGGCCATCCGTTTCATACGTTGTGTGCATACAATTAACCCGATGATGAGCGCCCTGTCGGGTACCCGTGTCCTGGACGCCACCCAGGTGATGGCGGGCCCGTTCTGCGCGATGATGCTCGCCGATCTCGGCGCGGATGTGATCAAGATCGAGCCGCCGGCGGGCGATTCGACGCGCCAGATGCCGGACGGCGTCGACGGCGATACGCCGGCCTTCAACGCCGTCAACCGCGGCAAGCGCAGCGTGCGGCTGAACCTGAAGTCGCCCGAGGGCCGCGCCGTCTTCGAGCGCCTCTCGCGCTCGACTGACATCCTAATCGAGAACTATCGTCCCGGCGTCATGAACGCGCTCGGCCTCGGCTACACGGACCTGTCGTCCGCCAACCCGCGCCTGATCTACGCATCGATCTCCGGCTACGGCCAGACCGGCCCCGAGCGCCACAAGGGCGGCTTCGACCTGATCGCGCAGGGCGTCTCGGGGATCATGTCGATCACCGGCGAGCCCGGCCACGCGCCGGTGAAGGCCGGCGTCCCGATCACGGATCTCGGCGCCGGCCTGTTCGCGCTCGTCGGCATTCTCGCGGCGCTGGAAAGCCGCCACCGCACAGACGCAGGCCAGCATATCGACACGTCGCTCGTGGACGCCGGCGTCGCGCTGTCGGTGTGGGAGGCGACCGAGTATTTCTCCGGCCGCGGAGTGCCTGAGGCGATGGGATCCGCCCACCGGATGAACGCGCCGTATCAGGCGATTCGTTGCGCGGACGGCTTCATCACGATCGGCGCCGCGAACGAGCGTCTGTTCCACCGCCTGTGCGACGTGCTGGAGCATCCGGACTGGAAGGACGCGCCGGAGTTCGCCGACAACGCCGCGCGCGTGAAGCACCGGGCGCTGCTCGCGCAGCGCATCGAGGCGATCACCGCGCATCAGGCGCGCGCCCACTGGCTGGCGCTCTTCGAGCATCACGAGATCCCGTGCGGGCCGATCAACGACTACGCGCAGGTGTTCGCGGATCCGCAGGTCATCGCGCGCGACATGGTCGTCGAGGTGGAGCACCCGACGCTCGGTTATCTGCGAACGCTCGGCTCGCCGATCAAAATGAGCGGCACGCCGCCCAACGTCAAGCGCCGCGCGCCGCTGCTCGGCGAGCACACGGACGAAGTCCTGACCGAAACCGGCTACAGCCGGCACGAGATCGACGAGCTCCGCCGCACCGGCGCGATCATCTAGGAGCGACGGATCGGGTCGGGTCCGGCTTTAGCCCGACCGTTCGAGGAATTCGAGCGCGGCGTTGACGCCGGCGCGTTTGAAGGGCACGCCGCACGCCGCGAGTCCCATCTCGACGCCGCAGAGCGTTCCGGCGAGCGTGAGGTCGTTGAAGTCGCCGAGATGGCCGATGCGGAACACGCGGCCCTTGAACCTGCCGAGGCCCGTGCCGAGTGACATGTCGAACCGCTCGAGGATCGTCTTGCGGAGCGCGTCGGCGTCGTGTCCGTCCGGCATCATCACGGCGGTCAGCGCGCTGCTGTAGCCGTTCGGATCCTGGCAGACGATCTCGAGGCCCCACCCGCGCACCGCGCGGCGCGTCGCCTCGGCGTGCCGATCGTGCCGCGCGAAGACGTTCTCCAGCCCTTCCTCGAAGAACATCTGCAGCGATTCACACAAGCCAAAGAGCAGGTTGGTCGCCGGCGTGTAAGTGAAAAACCCCGCCGTGTTGTCGGCGATCATCGGCGCCCAGTCCCAGAACACGCGCGGAAAGCGCGCGGTCTTTCCCGCGGCGAGCGCCTTCGCGCTGATCGCGTTCAGGCCGAGACCTGGCGGCAGCATCAGCCCTTTCTGCGAGCAGGCGATCGTCACGTCCACGCCCCACTCGTCGTGCCGGACGTCCATCGACCCGAGCGACGAGATCGCGTCCACGAGCAGCAGCGCCGGATGTTTCGCGGCATCGATCCGCTTCCGCACCTGCGCGATCGGACTCGCGACGCCGGTGGACGTCTCGTTGTGCACGACCGCCACCGCCTTGATCGCGTGGCCGCGGTCGCTCTCGAGCTTCGACTGCAGCGCGTCGAGATCCACGCCGTGCCGCCAGTCGCCGGCCACGAAATCCACGTCGAGCCCGAGCTTCGCCGCCATTCCGCGCCACAGCGCGGCGAAGTGGCCGGTCTCGAACATCAGCACCTTGTCGCCGGGCGACAGCGTGTTCACGAACGCCGCTTCCCAGGCGCCGGTCCCGGATCCGGAATAGATCACCACGGGGCCGTCGGTCTTGAAGATCTTCTTCACGCCGTCGAGCGCCTCGCGTCCCATCGCCGCGAACGCAGGGCCGCGATGATCGATCGTCGGCCGCGCCATCGCGCGCAGCACGCGATTCGGGACGTTGGTCGGTCCGGGGATCTGCAGGAAGTGGCGGCCAGACACGGCGTTCCTCAAAAGCGCGCCGTCAGGTCCGGGATGTCCAGACCTTCCAGCGTCGCGGTCCACGTATCGCCCGCCGCCACCGGCTGCGCGGTCGTCATCGTGCCGGTGCTGATGATCTCACCGGCGGCGAGCGGCACGGCGCCGCTCTGCCGCGCGAGGGCCGACGCGAGCTCGGCCAGGCATAGCGCAGGGCTGCGCAGAACGTTTTTGCCGCCGCCCTCGTCCACGAGCTCGCCGTTCCTCAGCAGTTTCACCCTGAACGAGGGTAGCTGATCGATGATCGCCGGCGTCACCGGGCGCTGTCCGCCGACGATGAGGCCGGCGTGGAGGCCGAAGGAGGCGACGAAGTCCGCCGGCTGCAGCTGCCAGCCGGGGAACGGACAGTCGATCAGCTCGAAGCCGAGCGCGATCCATTCCGCGGCGTCGAGCACCGCCGCCGCGTCCGCGCCGGCCCCGAGCGGCTTCGCCAGCTTGAACACGATCTCCGGCTCGATCTTGCCGGTCAGCATCTTCGGCAGCTTCATCGCCGATCCATCCGCGGGAGCGAAGTGCACCGTGTCGTCGTACATGTGCGCCCACAGGATCGTCTCGAGCTTCAGCGCCCGCCAGAGCGCCTTGTTCGCGTAGCCGACCTTGCGTCCGATCGTCCGGCGTCCCGCCTCGCGCCGCAGACGCGCGATCTCCGCCTCGGTCGCATACGCGGCCGGCAGATCGAACGCGGCATCGCACGACGAGGGCGTGGGGACGGTCGCGCCGGTTTCGCGCGCGTCGATCAATTCCCGAGCGAGCGCTTTCGGATTCATCACCGTCCGGCACCGCCCGCCACCATCCGAAGGTTGGCTGCCCGCTGACCGGCGAGCGCGCCGCGAAGAATGAACGCCATGATGGCCGCCGCGAGCGCGAGCGCGGCGCTGCCGTAGAAGCCGGCCGTCCACGTGCCGGTGTGCTCGTACAACAGTGCGGCCACGCCGCCGCCGATGATCGAGGCGACGCCCTTCGCCGAGTAGAGAATTCCGTAGTTCGACGTCGCGTAGCGGCTGCCGAAGTAGTCGCCGATCGTCGCCGGAAAGAGCGAGAACGCTTCGCCCCACGTGAAATACGTCAGCACCAGCGTCGTCGCAAACAGCGCTCCCGACAGGCGGCCGATCGTCACGACGAGCAGCAGGCAAACCGCCTGCAGCGCGAACGCGATTCCCATCGTCAGCTCGCGGCCGAGGTAATCGGAGATCCATCCCCAGAACACGCGGCTCCCGCCGTTCGCGACCGGACTGAGCGACGTGGCGAGCGTCAGCGCCGCCAGCGTGAGCCCCCACGACTGCGCCATGGGCCCCGCCTGTGCGGTCACGAGCAGGCCGCCGGTGCTCATCATCACCATCATGATGTACAGCACGTAGAACTGCGGCGTCCGCAGCATCTCGCCCGTCGTGTACTGATGGTTGCCGAGGCGCGCCGCCTTCGACGCCGCGGGCTTCGCGATTGGCGTCGAGTCGTGCGGCGGATGCCGGAGGAACTGCGCGACCAGGAAGATCACGCCGCCCTGAAAAATGCCGCTCCAGAGAAACGCGGTCTGGTAGCCGTGCGAATGGATCGTCGCCGAGATGACCGGAATGAAGAGCGCGGTGCCGCCGCCGAAGCCGGCCGTCATGATGCCCGACGCGAGGCCGCGCTTCTGCGTGAACCACTTGAGCGCCGAACCAATCGATCCGCTGTAGACGAACGCGGCGCCCATGCCCGCGAGCGCGTAGAACGTGTAGAGCATCGGCAGCGACGTCACGTAGCCGAGCCCCGCCCAGCCGACGCCGCACAGCACGCCGGCGGCGCTGATGAACAGGCGCGGCCCCGTGCGATCGATGAGCCATCCTTCGAGCGGCTGCACCCACGTCTGGAACAGGATGAACAACGTGAAGGCCCACTGCACGTCCGAGAGCTTCCAGCCGTGGCCGGCCTGCAGCGGCTTCACGAACAGCGTCCAGCCGTACTGCAGGTTCGCGATCATGATCATCGCGATCACCGACGCGACGAGCTGGAACCAGCGGTTGTGGATCGTCATGCCCGGCTCCTGCGATCGCCCAACATCGACGCGCAGGCGTAGACGGTTCGCGTCGCCGGCATCGGCACGCCGAGCCGGTCGCCTAGTTCGATCACCGCGCCAACGACCGCTTCCAGTTCCATCGGCCGTCCGGCCTCGAGATCCTGGAGCATCGATGTCTTGTGCTCGCCGACTTTTTCCGCGCCGGCCATCCGCTGATCGATCGAGATCGGCAGCTCGATGTTGAGCCGTGCGGCCACGGCTTCCGTCTCCGTCATGATTTCACGAATCACGCGCGAGACGTCGGGATGCCGCACGAGCTCGACCAGCGTCCCGCCTGTCAGCGCGCTGATCGGATTGAAGGCGACGTTGCCGAGCAGCTTCACCCAGATCTCGTGGCGGAACCTCGGCGACACCGGACACCGGAATCCCGCGGCGATGAGCGCCTCTGCGATCTTCCGCGCGCGCTCGGACTTCGTGCCGTCCGGTTCGCCGAAGCTGATCCGGTTCCCTTCCGTGTGATGGATGACGCCGGGTTCGACGACGTCCGTCGAAAAATACGCCAGCGATCCGACGACGCGCCGCGGCTCGATCGCCGCCGCGATGACGCCGCCCGGATCCACGCGCTCGAGGCGCAGCCCGTCGAGCTCGCCGCCGTAGTTCTGGAAATACCACCATGGCACGCCGTTCTGCGTGCTGACGACGATCGTGTCCGGGCCGAAGAGCGGCTGCAGTTGCGGCGCCAGCGCCGTCAGGCTGTGCGCCTTCACGCCTAGAAAGACGACGTCGGCTCTGCCGATCGCGGCGAGATCGCCGAAGACCTGCGGTGTGACCTCGAAATCGCCGTCCGGGCTGACGACGCGCAGCCCGCGCTCCTGCATCGCGCGCAGATGCGGTCCGCGCGCGTACAGTGCGACGTCGGCGCCCGCCTTCGCGAGGCGCGCGCCGATGTAGCCGCCGATCGCGCCGGCTCCCGCGATGACGATTCTCACGTCGTCGTCACTTCGCGTCCGGCGCGTACGCCTGGGCGACGACGCGGCGCTGGATCTTGCCGGTCGCGGTGCGTGGAATGGTCTCGGTGATGTGGATCTGCTTTGGCCGCTTGAAGTCCGCGAGCCGTTCCTTGCAGAACGCCAGCAGCTCCGCTTCGGTCGCTGATTCGCGCAGGACGACGGCCGCGGCGACTTCTTCGCCCCAGGTCGGATGCGCGACGCCGAAGCAGACGGCTTCGGCCACCGCCGGATGCGCAAGCAGCACTTCGTCCACCTCGCGCGGCGAAATCTTCTCGCCGCCGCGGTTGATCAGTTCCTTGATGCGGCCGACCAGCGTCAGGTAGCCGTCCGCGTCGAGGATCCCCTGATCGCCGGTGCGGAACCAGCCGTCTACGAAGGACGTCGCGTTCGCTTCCGGATTGTTCTCGTAGCCCGTGATGACGTTCGGTCCGCTGATCACGACTTCGCCGCGCGCGCCGGCCGGCAGATGCGTGCCGGCGGCATCCATGATGCTGATCCCGACGTCCGTGCCGCGTCCGACCGAACCCGGCTTGCGCGCGGACGGCGGCAGCGGGTTGGACGCCATCTGATGGGCGGCCTCGGTCATCCCGTACGCCTCGAGCACCGGCGCTCCGAACGCGGCCTCGAGGTCGTGCATCACCTGCGGCGGCAGCGACGCACTGCACGATCGGATGAAGCGCAGCTGCTCGGATCCGGCCGGCTTGCCGGCCTTCGCGTCCGCGCGCGCCAGCAGCAGCTGATGCAGCGTCGGCACCGCCGAGTACCACGTGACGCCGTGTTCTTTCGCGATCCGCCAGAACGACAGCGGGCTGAACTTCGACGGCACGACGACGGTGCCGCCGCTCGCGAGCGTGGCGAGTGTGGAGGCCACGAGGCCGTGCACGTGAAACAACGGCATCACGCACATCGACACATCGTCCGGCCCGAGCGCGTAGCTGCGCGCAACGTTCTGCGCCGAGATCGACAGGTTGGCGTGCGCGAGCGGCACGCGCTTCGGACGGCCGGTGCTGCCGCTCGTGTGGAGGATGAGCGCGACGTCGTTGACGTCGGGCGTCGGCGCCGCGCCGGTGCCCTGCACGCCGGCGATGCTCACCGTGCCGTTGGCGTCCATCTCCACGGTGAGGATCTTCAGTGTGTCGCCGAACGTGGTAGCGGCCCGCCGGGCCGCGTTTTCTTCTGGAGCGCCATCCGGCGGCAGCAGCAGGACGAGGGCACCTGTGTCTTCGAGGTAGAAGCGGAACTCATCTTCTTTGTACGCCGGGTTGAGCGGCGCTGCGGTGCCTGCGAGCGACGCGGCGAGGAACGCGACGATGGTCGGCAGACCATTCGGCAGCGCGATGCCGACGCGATCCGTCCGTGTGACGCCTGCGGCGGCGAGGGCGGACGCCACCGCCTGCACCTGATCGCGCAGCGCCCCGTACGTGACGCGGATGTTCTGCTCGGGAAGGATGATGGCGGTCTTGCCGGCCGGAATCGGCGCCAGCAGATCGAACAGTGTTTTGGGAACCGACGGTGATTTCGTCATGACAGTTGTTCGTACGCGGGAAGCGTGAGGAACTCCTCGAGCGGCTCCGACGTGGCGACGCGCACGAACAGCGCGCGGGCCGCGTCGAAATGACCCTTGTCGAATCGGGCGGCGCCGACTTCGCTGCGCACGCGGGTGAATTCTTCGCCGGTCAGACGCTCGACCAGCGATTGCGTCACGACGGTGCCGTCGTCCAGCGCCGCGCGGTGGTGGATCCACTGCCAGATCTGCACGCGCGAGATCTCGGCGGTGGCGGCGTCTTCCATCAGGTTGTAGATGGGTACGGCGCCCTGGCCGCCGAGCCAGGCTTCGAGATACTGGATGCCGACGCGGATGTTGTGGCGCAGCCCCGCGTCGGTGCGCGTGCCGTGCGCCGGCTCCACCAGCATCGCGGCGGTGACGTTGACGTCGTCGCGCAGGCGATCCAGTTGATTCGGGCCCGGCATCCCCTCGTCGAAAATGCGCTTCGCGACGTCCACGAGCGCCGGATGCGCGACCCACGTGCCATCGTGGCCTTCGCGGACTTCCCGGCGTTTGTCGACGCGCACTTTTTCGAGCGCGGCCTCGTTCGCCGCCGGATTGTCCTTGATCGGAATCTGCGCGGCCATGCCGCCCATTGCGTGCGCGCCGCGGCGGTGGCACGTACGGATCAGCAGCTGCGTGTACGACCGCAGGAAGGGCGTCTCCATCGTCACCTGTCCGCGGTCGGGGAGGACGAAGCCTTTGTCCTCGCGCAGCGTCTTGATCGAGCTGAAGATGTAATCCCAGCGTCCGCAGTTCAGGCCGACGCTATGGTCCTTCAGCTCGTGGAGGATTTCGTCCATCTCGAACGCCGCGGGCAGCGTTTCGATCAGGACGGTCGCCCTGATGGTGCCGACCGGGATGCCGAGCGCGTTCTGCGCGTGGACGAACACGTCGTTCCACAGCCGCGCCTCGAGGTGGCTCTGCATCTTCGGCAGATAGAAGTACGGGCCGGTGCCCGATTCGAGGAGCGCGGCGGCGTTATGAAGGAGGAAGAGGCCGAAATCGAAGAGACAGCCCGGCGCCGGCCGGCCGTCGACGACGAAGTGGCGTTCGCTGAGGTGCAGTCCGCGCGGGCGGACCATCAGCGTCGCGAGCTTCGCGTGCAGCGCGTAGCGTTTGCCGTCCGCCTGCTCGAACGCGATCGTGCGGCGCACGGCGTCCATCAGATTGTTCTGCCCGCCGATGACGTTGGCCCAGGTCGGCGAATTTGCATCCTCGAAGTCGGCCATGAACACCGACGCGCCGGAGTTGAGCGCGTTGATGATCATCTTGCGATCGACGGGGCCGGTGATTTCGACGCGGCGATCGCGAAGATCCGCCGGCGGGGGCGCCACGCGCCAGCCGCCGGATCGAACCGACGACGTCTCTGGGAGAAAGTCGAGCTTTGCGCCGGCGTTCAGCTGCGCCTGCCGCGCGCGGCGCCGCTCGAGGAGCTCATCGATACGAGGACGAAAGCGCCGTGTCAGATCCTCGACGAAGGCCACCGCCTGCGGCGTGAGCACGCGCTCCACGCCGTCCACCGCGAGTCCTGGAGAAGCCATAAGTGGAGAATGTTACAACATCCTCAGGCACCGGACGAGGGACCTCGAGCCGCGCCGCGTCGGAAGATCGCGTGGAAAAACGGCGCCTCCGGCATGGCCCGTCGATCTCCGCGTCGATTCGGCTTTTTCCGTCGCCGGCGTTATGAACATTCACCGCCTCGGGCAAATCGCGGACACTCGTGAGTCAATCAGGATCGACGCGGCCGGAGGCCTGCGGCTGCCGTTTTACTTGATCAAGTCACGCGACTTCCACGCGTCGCCGCTCGAGGCCCGTCGCCATCCACCGCAGGCGGTCGGTGCCACGCCTGCGGTTCGTCGACGTTTACGGTGCGGTCTTCGGCCGCAGGATGACGTAGGTGGGCAGGCCGACGGCGTCGAAGCGTTTCATCACCGCCCGGGTCGTGGGATCGTCTGGATCCTCGGCCTGGAACTTGATCTTCACGTATCCCGCCAGCGCGGCGTTCACCGCCGGATCCCGCAGCGTCGTTTTGTCCATCGTCAGACAGTTCTTGCACCACGTCGCCCACATGTCGATGAGGACCGGCTTGTGCTCGCGGCGCGCCGTGGCGAGGCCGTCGGCGAGCGACGACTGCCAGCCGGCCTTGAGCTGTTCTTCGACGCTCGACGCGACGGCGCGCGGATCGACCCAGCGGTTGGCGAAGATCGAATACGCCTCGTAGCCGTAGTACACGGCGGTCGCGAGGATGAGGACGCCGAAGACTTGTTTGACGCGCACCATCCACGCGCCCGGCCTCGGCAGCGACGCGATGCCCGCGCCGGCGATCGGCCACGGCACCGCCATGCCAACGCCGAGGAAAAACGGCAGCGCGAGCGCCAGGGTCGTGCCTTTCGCGTAGAGGTTGCTCGAGAACAGCACCACCTCGATGACGACCGGCGCGACGCACGCGCCGGCGAGGAGCGCCGCGATGCCGCCCATCCCGAACGCCAGCAGGAACGTGCCGCGCGACGACTCGCCCGCACGGAATCCGCTCGAGAGGCCGGAGAAGTCGATCGTGATCACGTCGAACATCGCGAGCGCGAGCACGACGAACAGCACGGCGATCCCGACGTTGAACCAGGGCGACGCGTTAATGGTGCCGAACGTCCCGGCGGTCAGGATGACGACGACGCCGAGGACGCCGTAGACGAGGGCCATGGCCGCGCCGTACGCGGCGCCGAGGAGAAACCCCCGGCCGCGCGATCCCGCCTGGGCGCCGGCGCCGATGATCGCGAGGTTGATCGGAATCATCGGCAGCACGCACGGCGTGAGATTCAGTGCGAGGCCGCCGAGAAAGATGATCAGGAGAATCGCGAGCGCGCCGTGGCCCTCGAACATGCCGCGTTGCGTCACGCCGTTTTCCGAGTCGTGCAGCCACTTCAGGAAATCGGCGGGAAAGATGTAGCCGGTGTTGCTTCCGCTCAAGACAAAACCTTCGAAGGTCGCGCCGGTGACTGGCGCGCCAGGCCGAGCAAGCTCGGCCCTTACGGGATTCCCGGGCCGAGCAGGCTCGGCCCCTACGGCTTCGCCTTTTCCGAACGCGATCTTGTCGAAGACGTCGGCGCGCGCGGGCGCCGGCGTCGGCGCGGCTGCGGCGACGACGTGCAGCGTCCAGCTCGCTTCGGCGCGCTGCGGCAGGTAGCAGACCTTCTCGTCACACGCCTGGTAGCGCGTGTGGACGGGGATCGCGAGATCGCCCGCGGCGACGCTCGCGGCGAGCGTCAGACGGACGCCGATCGCGAACTCCCGCTCGAACACGGCGAGCGGCTGCGCCTGTCCTTCCTGTTTGAGATCCGATGACGGCGGGAAGACGATCTCGGCGACGGTGACGCCGGCCGGCGGATCGATCGTGACCACCGTCGGGATCAGGCTCGGATCGCGCGGCTTGTTGGACTGCATGTGCAGCCCCTCGGGCAGCCGTACCTGCAGCGCGAGGCGCACGTCGGTCCCGGCGTGAACGGCGTCGCGCTCGGCGATCGGCGTGACGTCGGCTTTCGGCCGCTGCGCGTGCGCAATCGCGACGCTTGCCGCGAGCGCGATCGCGATCGAAAGCGTGCGGCGAATCACCGGGTTATTTCACTTCCTTCAAGGGAATCGCGCCGACCGGCATCGGCAGCGCCGAGGGGTCGAGGTCGCCCTTGATCGGTGCGTTGTCCTGGAACAGGAAGTCCCACTTCCAGCGCTCCGACGGGTTGGAACTCTGGAGCCAGTTTCTGGCGGCGACGGGACGGCCGAACGTGAGCGACGCGATGCCGGCGAGCGCCGGCTCCCCTGCGTACCCGGCCGCGATGTCGGCGCGGATCTGCGCGGCGTCGGTGTACGCGAGCGGCACGCCGAGCGCGCTGCCGATGTTCACGAGAATCTGCCAGTCTTCCATCGCTTCGCCAGGCGGCGCGATGACGCGCGTCGCCCCCTGCAGCCGTCCCTGGTCATTCGTATAGGACGCTTCCTTCTCGACGTAGCATGCGCCCGGCAGCACGAAATCCGCGGTGCGCGCGAGGCTGGTCAGCTCGACGCCCTGCACGACGAGCAGCGGCAGCTTGCCGCTCTGGCGTGCGTCGACGATCCACTGCACGTCGCCGAGCGAACCCTCGGGCCCGGGATCGAACACGTAGAGCGCCGTGATGCGCCCGGCCTCGACGTCGTCCCTGAGTGTAGGGGCCGAGCCTGCTCGGCCCCCGCCAGACGCGTCATCGACATCGGCAGGCACCAAACCCATCGCACGTGCGCCGGCAAGATTCGGCGCATCGACCGGCGGCACGACGAACCTCGTTCCCGGCGGCTGCGCCTTCTGCTGATACCGCCAGCCGACGCTCACCGCGTGCGCCTCGCCGAGGAGTGTCTCGGTGAGCTTCTTGAAGAGGAACAGCTCTTCATGCGACGCGTGCGCAGAAAGCAGGAAGCGGACGCCGTTCGGATTCGACCTGCCGGCGGCGGCGAGCCGATCGCAGACTCTCACCGTTGCGTCGCGCCACGCCAGCGGCTGGAGCACGCCGGCATCGTCGCGCTGGAGCGGTTCGACCAGGCGATGCTCACCTTCGATCCAGTGGTACTCGAACCGGCCGATGTCGCACATCCAGTAGCCGTTGACGTCCGGGTTGAGCCGCGGCGTGAAGCGGATCAGCTGCGCGCCCTTGGCCCACTCCGGCTTCGATTTGATCCACGCCGTCGTGCTGCAGCCCTTGGAGCACTGCGTGCAGATCGTGTCGGCGGCGATCGGGTTGTCCCACGGCCGCGACTTGAAGCGGTAGTCGCGCGTCGTGATCGCCCCGACCGGGCACACGTCCATCAGGTTGCCGGAGAGCAGCGTGTGGACGCCCTCTTCCTGGAACGTCGCGATCTCGCTGCCGTAGCCGCGATCGATGATGTTGATCTGCGCGTCCGCGTCGATGTCGCGCATGAACCGCACGCAGCGCGTGCAGAGGATGCAGCGCTGCCGGTTCAGCATCAGCGTCGGGCCGAAGTCCACGTCGCCCTTCACGCCCTCGCCGTCGAACACGCGCCGCGGAAACTCCTGCCGGCTCTGGTCGGGGCCGAACGTGTACGAAAAATCCTGCAGCGGACACTCGCCGCCCTTGTCGCACACCGGGCAGTCGAGCGGATGATTCACGAGCAGGAACTCGAACACGCCCGCGCGGGCCGCCTCGACCTCCGCCGTCCGCGTGCTGACG
>Ga0193726_1000983_pt1 | contig 25114 bp, 27 predicted proteins | sample H2c1metaG_FD_144928 | JGI IMG/M metagenome (GOLD analysis project Ga0193726, IMG submission 144928) | Soil microbial communities from a riparian zone of the East river system, Colorado, United States - H2c1 | ecosystem: Environmental > Terrestrial > Soil > Riparian zone | place: USA: East River...
CAGATCGAGGCCGCGCTCGACCAGGTGCAGCTGCGTGATCATCACCATGTTCTGCGCAGCTACCCCGACGAGCTGTCCGGCGGCATGTGCCAGCGCGTGGTGATCGCGATGGCGCTCAGCTGCGGCTCGAAGATCCTGCTGGCCGACGAGCCGACAACCGCGCTCGACGTCTCGGTGCAGCACGAGATCATCGAGCTCATCGGCGGGCTCGTCCGGCGGGACAACCTCGCGGTCATGATGATCTCGCATGACCTCGGCGTGCTGGCCGAGATCTGCGACGACCTCGTCGTGATGCACATGGGCGAGGTCGTCGAGATCGGCCCGGTCGACGCCGTGCTGAACGAGCCGTCCCACCCGTACACCAAGGCTCTCCTGGACTGCCTGCCGACGCTGCACGGCAAGAAGGTCATGCTGCCGGAGCTCAGGCAGTACGGGGAGCCGGTCACCACCGGGAGCGGCTGCCGGTTCCGGCACCGCTGCCCGCTGCGGGCCGAGGTCTGCGAGACCCACCCCGATTTGATGACGGTCAACGACAGCTACCGCGAGGAATCCCATGCCGCACGATGCTGGCGCTCAGACCTCCTGCTGGCGGAGGACGAGTCCGCGTCCCAGCCAGCGTAGTGAGGCCCGGGCAGCAGCCCGGTCACCTGACAGCACAGCCGATCGGAGCTCAGGAGCGGAGCGCGGGCCATGCGAAGGATGATTCTCCGGAGAGTCGCGACGTCGGTGATCACCGTCGTCGGCTGCTCTCTGCTGGTTTTCGCGCTCCGCTACCTGCTGCCCGGCGGGCCGATCCAGGACATGATCGGCGGCTCGGGGCAGACCGGCGGCGGCGGTGGCGGCACCGTGCCGATCTCGGAGGTCAAGGTGCTGGAGGCCCGGTTCGGGCTCAACAACCCGCCCTGGGTCCAGTACTGGGACTGGGTGACCAGCATCTTCCACGGGGATTTCGGGCGGTCCTACTACAGCGACGAGCCCGTCAAGACCGTCCTCATGCAGCGCGCGGGGCCGTCGCTCGAGCTGATCCTCGGCGCCCTGCTGCTCGCGGTCATCCTCGGCGGGGCCCTGGGGATCTACTCGGCCATCCGGCGGGAGCGGCCCGGCGGGCGCGCGGTCCTGGCCGCGACCGGCCTCGGAATCTCGATCCCTGACTTCTGGCTGGCGACGCTGGCGGCCGGCTTCCTGGGCCTGAAGCTGCACATCTTCCCGCCGCTGTGGCCCGCGGGCCCCAACCCGTCGGCCGCGGCGAGCCTGCACTACCTGATCCTGCCGATCCTGCTGCTGTCCATCGTGGCCGGGGCATTCATCTGCCGGCAGCTGCACAGCAGCATGGCGGAGGCGCTCCGCAGCCCGTACATCAGGACGGCCTGGGCGATGGGCGTCCCGCCGCGCACGATCTACCTGAACTACGCGCTCCGCAACGCCATCGGCCCGGTGATCACCCTCATCCCCCTGGCCTTCGCCGCCCTCGTCTCCGGGACGGTGCTGGTGGAGTACATCTTCAACATCCCCGGGCTCGGCAGCCAGATCGTCACCTCCGTCATCAACCTCGACTACCCGGTGGTCCAGGCGACGGTGCTGATCCTGGCGATCGTGGTCGCCATCCTGAACCTCCTTTCGGACATTGCTCTCGGCCTCCTCGATCCGAGGATCCGGCGGGGCGTCTAGCGCGAGTAGAGAGTCTGTCGAATGAGCATTCAGCCGGAAGAGGTCACGCTCGGCCTCACTCAGCACGACCTCGTGCCCGACGAGGAGTCCGCGGGGCCTGCGCTGTCCCGGCGCGCCCGCTTCGGGCGCGGCGGGCGCTGGTACGAGTTCCGCCTCGGGGCGCGGATCGGCCTGGTCGTGACGGTGATCCTGATCCTCGCCGGGGTGTTCGCCTCGCTCATCGCGCCGGCCAACCCGCTCCACCTGTTCCCGCAGACCGCGCAGGGCCCGTCGCTGCACCACCTGCTGGGCACCGACCTGGACGGCCGCGACGTCCTCAGCCGGCTGATCTACGGGTCGACCTCCGCCTACGAGGGCGTGGGCATCGCCATGCTGGTCACGGCGATCATCGGCGTCCCCTGGGGCCTCATCGCCGGCTTCGGCGGGAAGGCCGCCGACGAGGGCCTGATGCGCCTCGCCGACGTGTTCTTCTCGTTCCCGGCCCTCATCCTGTCCATCGGCATCATCTCGGTCCTGGGACCCTCGCTGGTGCACTCGATGGTGGCGGTCGGCATCGCCTTCGCGCCCTCGATCGCCCGGCTCCTGCGCGGCGCCACGCTGCCGCTCCGGCGGGCGGACTTCGTGCTGGTGGCCAGCTCGCTCGGCGTGCGGCGGTCCCGGATCGTGGTGCGCCACGTGCTGCCCAACGCCATCGCCCCGATCCTGGTGCAGATGTTCGCCCTGGCCAGCATCGCGCTGATCATCCAGGCGGCGCTGGGCTTCCTGTCGCTCGGGGCCCAGCCGCCGGCCTCGTCGTGGGGCAACGACCTGGCCACCGCGTACACCTACTTCCTGTCGAACCCGACGGCGACGATCGCCCCCGGCCTCTGCATCGCCATCGCCGCCTGGAGCCTGTCGGCCCTGGGTGACGGGCTCCGGGAGGTCTTCATCTTCGGATGAGGCGGCCGGGCCCGCACCGCTGGACCGCCCTTGGGATCATGGTCAGGTGCCCGCGCCGGAGATCACCCTCGAGCTGCTCGACGGGATGCAGGCCGCCCAGCACGCCGACGAGCTGCAGGTCCTCGCGGCCGAGGTCTACGCCGACCCGCCGTACCTGGAGGACGCCGGGCAGGCCGCGGAGCTGGCCCGCCGGCTCCGGGTCCGGCGGCGCCAGCCGGGGTTCGCCCTGGCCGAGGCCCGCAGCGGCGAGTACCTGGTCGGCTATGCCCTCGGCATGCCGCTGCGGCCGTCGACGTCATGGTGGCGGAACCTGACCGCTCCCCTGCCGGCCGAGCTGACCGCCGAGCACCCGGGCCGGACCTTCGCGCTGGCCGAGCTGCTCGTCCGCGCGCCGTGGCGGCGCCAGGGCATCGGCCGTGACCTGCACGACCTGATCCTCTCGGGCCGGACGGAGGAGCGCGCCACCCTCACCGTCCGGCCCGCGGCCGCCCCGGCCCAGGGCGCCTTCCAGCGCTGGGGCTGGCGCAAGGTCGGCCGAACCCGGGAGCCGGAGCCAGACTCGCACGTGCTTGACGTGCTTATCCGCGCCCTGCCCGCCGGCCGCGGCTAGCAGACGACGCTGAAGGCCGGCGTGGTCACGGTCCCGGAGGCGGTCACGTCATCGCTGGTCTCGACGGTGTCAGTGGAGGTGGCGGTGAAGGTGCAATGGCCGGTGTCGAAAATGTCGACCCGCTTAGACTCGGCGGTGTTGTCCACATTCCGGGCCCCGCAGTCAGTGTGGCCGATGATGGCCCCGCACTCGCCGGACTGGGTAAACGTCGGAAACTCCGGCGATTTCAGCTGGACTTCCTCCCTGATGGAGTCGCAGTCAGCGAGCGCCATGTTCCCGATGGTGGCCTGGCAGAACACGACGTTCTCGGCCGTGACCTCGCTCACGCCGCCGTCACTGAGGAACCAGAGCTCGGCGCAGTGCACAGACTCCTCATGCTTGTTGCCCGTGAGGTGGATGACCGCGCACGTCACCTTTTCCTCCACCGACCCGGCCGGCACGCTGGCCGGGACCGCCGCCGCGGTCAGGCGGAACGCGGCGCCCTGGGCGAGCGGGACGGCGACCGCGGCCGCGCTCGCGCCCGCGGGGATCGCCGGGACCATGCTGAGCAGCCCCAGCGACATGACCGACAGTGCCGCCAGGACGCCGGTCCGGGCACGGGCACGCTTGACGAAAGGCATGAGACTCCCTGGGATCGCCGGCGTGCATGACGCCCCGCCGTCGGCGTCAGCCTGGACGATCATCCGGGCCTGATCGCACGGTAGGCCCCGGCGCTGTCGTGCCTCTGTTGCGGCGCTGTCGCCAGCGAGGCACGACGGAGTCAGAACTGCACGCCGCGGGTGAGCGCCCCGTCCACCAGCAGGTTGGCGCCGGTCATGAAGCTGGCCGCCGGGCTGGCCAGGAAGACCGCCGCGCGGGCGATCTCCTCGGGCCGGGCCATCCGGCCGGTCGGGTTCAGCGCCTTGGCCTGGGCGAACAGGTCGGGGTTGTGCCGCTCGATGTTCTGCCAGACGCCGCCGTCGAAGTAGGTGTTGCCCGGCGACAGGCTGTTGGCCCGGATGCCCTTCGCGGCCAGCTGGTAGGCCAGGCCCTGGGTGTAGTGGATGATGGCCGCCTTGAACACGCCGTACGGCCCGGCCGCGAAGTCGATCTCCCGGCCGGACACGCTGGCGATCGTCACGATGGACGGGGCGTCGCTGCGCTCCAGGTACGGCAGGGCCGCGCTGACCAGCCCGACCGTGCCCATCATGTCCACGTCGAAGCTGGCCCGCCAGCTGGCCGGCTCGTCGGGGATGGCCAGTGCGCTGACGTTGGCCACCACGATGTCCACGCCGCCGAGCTCGGCCGCGCAGTGCTCGACCCAGCGGCGCAGGCTGGCCTCGTCGCCGACGTCGGCGGCGAGCCCGACCGCGGTATGGCCGTCGGCGGCCAGCGCCGCCAGCGTGTCGGTGACGTCCTGCTCGGTGCGCGCGCAGAAGCCCACCGCGGCGCCCTCCGCGGCCAGGCCCTCGACGATGGCCCGGCCGATGCCCTTGGTCCCGCCGGAGACCAGGGCACGCAGCCCCTGCAGGCCCAGGTCCACTTAGGCCTCCTCAGTCGCGGCGCCGCGCGGGCTGACCGTCGCGGCGATCTCGCGCAGGTGCTGGTGCACGCCACCGTAGGCCGCGGCCGCCGGCAGCAGGGAGGTGGCCACCTTGGTGACCGCGCTGTAGTTGGCGTCCACGACGTTGGCCAGCGGCGCCTCGCTGATCTGCGACAGCAGCTGGTAGGCGTCCAGCTTGTCCAGCCCGTACAGGTCGGCGAGCCAGCCCACCATGCCGACCTGGCTGACCCGCCAGGCGTCCTCCAGCGGGCGGCTCGACCCCACCACCGCCAGGTGGCGGTCGGTCTCGATCCGCGGCCAGGCCGGCGCCCCGCCCTTGATCAGGTCGACGATGAGGGTGACGTGCATGGCGCCCTCGACCGCGGTGCCGCATGCCTCGCCCTCGCCCTGCCGGTAGTGCCCGTCCCCCACCGAGAACAGCGCGCCCTCGACGTTGACGCCCAGGTAGCAGGTCGCGCCGGCGCGCATCTCCGGGGTGTCCATGTTGCCGCCGAAGGTGTCGGGCACCAGTGAGGAGCGCACCTCCCCGGCCGCCGGGGCGACCCCGACCGTGCCCAGCATGGGATCCATCGGCAGGTCCACCCGCAGCTCGCTGGCCTGGGCCTGGAACGCGACGGTGCCGCGCGCGCGGTCCACCTCGTAGATCCAGGTCCGCTCGGGCAGCGGGTCCTGCAGCGTCGCCGTCCGGTCGGTGCTGGTCAGCCCGCCGAACAGCGGGATCGTGCAGGACGCGCCGAAGTCCCGGGCGGGGGTCAGGTCGACGAAGTGCAGCGCCAGCGTGTCACCGGGCTGCGCGCCCTCCACGTAGAACGGCCCGGTCTGCGGGTTGACGAACGGCATGGTCAGGGCCGTGCTCGGCATGTCCGTGGTCCGCCGGATGCGGCCGCCGAACGCGTCGTCGGTCCACAGCTGCAGCACCGTTCCCGGCAGCACCTTGCGGACCGGCGCGACGCCCCCGAACGTGTACGCGTACTGCTCGCGCTCGGGGCGGAACTCGACTACCTCCATCAGGCGGCCTTCCAATCTGTGCTCGCAGCGGCAAGGACGGCATGGCGCGCCAGGAGCCCCAGGCCCCGCCGGGCCCGCGCTCACTCCAGCACCACCAGCCGCCCGGTCCCCGCAAGTGTGTCCCGCGCCAGCCCGGCCCCGCAAGCGCCCGCCGCGCCCGGTTCGCCCCGCTTGAGCGCCCAGGGCCGGGGTCAGCAGGGGCGAGCGGCACCGGCCGGGCGGCGGGCCTGGAGCCGGAGCGGGCGCAGCCGGGCGATCCGGCCCACCCGGCCCCGCACCTGCGACGTCCTCGCCGCGGCCTGGCCCAGCCGCATCTCGGCCTGGCGGCGCTCGGCCGCGCTCGGGGACCGCTCGGCCTGGTACAGCTGGTAGGAGGGGTAAGGCAGCACGCTGATCACGTCCTTGCTAGCTAGAGCTCACTGACTTCTCACCCTCAGGACGCACGGGACCCCCCGATTTCGACACCGAAGTCACCGCGAACTTGGACGCAGGCCCCCCGATAGGGTCAGGTGCCATGCCCAACCGCGAGCTGGTCGTGCTCGGGACGGCGAGCCAGGCGCCGACCCGCAGCCGCAACCACAACGGCTACCTGCTGCGCTGGGACAGCGCGGGCATCCTGTTCGACCCGGGCGAGGGCACCCAGCGGCAGATGCTGCTCGCCGGCGTGACGGCCAGCCAGGTCACCGGCATCTGCATCACCCACTTCCACGGCGATCACTGCCTGGGCCTGCCGGGGGTGATCGCCCGGATGGCCCTGGACCGGGTGGAGCACGCCGTCGACATGTGCTTCCCGGCGCAGAGCCAGGAGGTGTTCTGGCGGCTGCGGCACTCGGCGCTGTTCCACGACTCGGCGAAGCTCCGGGAATGGCCCGTCGCCATGGCGGGCACGATCTTCGAGAACACCTCGTTCCGGCTGGAAGCACAGCCGCTGTCGCACGGCGTCCCGGCGGTCGGCTACCGCCTGGCGGAGCCGGATGGCCGGCGGATGCTGCCCGGCGCGCTGGCCGCGGCGGGGATCGCCGGCCCGGACGTGGGGCGGCTGCAGCGGGAGGGCCGCCTGCAGGCGGGCGGCCGCCTCGTCCGGCTCGAGGAGGTCAGCGAGCCGCGGCCCGGCCAGGCGGCCGCGTTCATCATGGACACCCGGCTGTGCGACGGGGCGTTCGCGCTGGCCGACCGGGCGGACATGCTGATCTGCGAGGCCACTTTCGCCGACACCGAGGCCAGCCTGGCCCGCGACTACGGGCACCTGACCGCCCGGCAGGCCGGGCGCATCGCGGCCGAGGCGCAGGCCCGGCTGCTGGTGCTGACGCACTTCTCGCAGCGCTACGAGCACCACCCGGGCGGCGTGCAGCTGCTGGCCGACGAGGCGGCCGAGGCCTTCGGCGGCCCGATCGTCCTGGCCCGCGACCTGGACCGCATCCCCGTCCCGCCCCGGCCTCCGGCGCCGGACGGCGCGGCGCCCGGCGGCGCGGCGCCGGCACCCGGTAACCCCTATTAGGACTTGCGGGCCACGTACACGGCCTGGCCGGGGAGCCGGCGCACCGGGATCTTGCGGGCCGGCGCGAACCCGGCCGCGCGCAGCCACTCGTGCAGCTGGGCGGGGGTGTACACCTGCGCCCCGGAGCTCAGGTACATGAACAGCCCGAGGAAGTTGGCCGCCGCCGAGCTGCGGCCGGCCGGCTCGGCGAACACGTCCATGACGGCCACCGACCCGCCCGGCGCCAGCGCATCGTGGGCCCGCGCCAGCAGGCTGGCCGCCTGTTCTTGCGAAACGTGGTGCACCAGGTTGAAGCACAGCACCCCGTCGTAGCCGCCGCCCAGGTCGGCGGTCGTCGCGTCGCCCTCGCGATAGCGGACCCGGTCGGAAAGGCCGGCCTGCGCGATGATCTCGCGGCCGATGGCCGCGCTGCCGGGCAGGTCCAGCACGGTCGCGGCCAGCCGCGGGTGGCGCCGGCACAGCTCGGCTGAGTACCAGCCGTGGCCGCCGCCGATGTCGAGCACCGAGCGGGGATCGCGGCCCAGCGGCAGCTTCTTGGCCACCTCCGGCGCGCTGAGCCGGGCCAGCTCGAGCTGGCCGGTGATGTAGCGCCGCCAGTACGGGTCGTCGGCCGGCGCATCGTGATGGCCGGCCGGCGCGGCACCGCGGGTCACGTCCGTCAGCCCCGACCACCAGGCCGCGTAGTCGCCGGCCGCGTCGACGAACCGGCCGACGGACAGCGGGGCGGCGGGATCCAGCCAGCGCCGCGACGAGCGGCTGAGCTGGTAGCGGCCGTCCCGGCAGGTCACGTGGCCGGCCGACCGCAGGCAGTCCAGCAGCATCTGGGCCGGCCGCGGGTCCAGGTCGAGGTCGGCGGCGAGCTCCGCGGCCGTGCCCGGCGGGCCGGCGAGCCGGGCCGTCAGGCCGGTGCGCACGGCGGCCACCAGCACCCCCGACAGGGCCATCCCGGCCCAGGCCTCGGCCGCGGCGTCAGGGACGAGGCCGGCGATGAGAGCGAGCCGTTCGGTCGGGTTGTCACCGCGCAGGGAGAGCCGCATGGCTTGCAGCATGCCCCCTTTGCCCCTCCGTGCTCACACCGGGTCCCCGGTCGGGCACGGCCGGGCACGGCCGGGTGCCATATGTGACCTACATCATAGTTTGCTGGCGTATTCCGGGCATAACGCCTCGCTGACTTGGGGTTCTACACCCGACAGCACCCCGGTGCCCGATGGTTGCCCCCCGGCAACACGCTGCCCTGACCCGCGGCAACAACTGAGCGCCCCTGTCCGCCGCCTGGCACCTCACCGCCGGCGGGCAGTGCCTGGGTGACCGCCGAGCGCCCCGCGGCGCCGGACCCGAGGCTCACCTTGCATCGTCGTCCCCTGCTCATCGTGTCCCTGTTCCGCTCGCTCGAGCCCTGGCTGCGATCCGTTCAGTCGTGGTTCCGCGCCCTGCCGTCCGCACTCGGGCCCTGGCTGCGGTCGGTCCCGGCCTGGCTGCGCGGCCGGCCGTCGGTGCTGGAGTCCTGGTTCCGCGGGCTGCGATCCCTGTCCCTGGAGTCCGTGCTCCGCGACGCCGGGCGCCTGGCCCGCCGGCCCTCGCGGCTGACCCTCGGGGTCGCTGCCGGGACCGTGGTGGCCACCGCCGCCGTGCTGGCCGGGGTGTCGGCCGGGTCCGCTGCCCCGGCGGCGGCCGTCAGCGACCAGGAGCAGGACACGGCCCGCCTGCCCGCGCCGTCCGTGGCCGCGGGCGACGCCGCGCGGGAACGGGTCGCGTCCTCGCAGGACGCCCTGGGCAGCGGTCCTGCGGCACCGGCCGGAACCACCCGGCCCGCCGGCCATGCCGCCCGGGCCTCCGCGTCGCCGTCCCGCGCGGCGGGCTCGCACGCCGCGCCCCGGCACCTGGCCCGGCGGGCCGTCCCGGCGGCGCCCTACCTGATCTACGACTCGGTCACGCCCAGCGCGATTCCGGCCAGCCAGGAGATGGTCGCCGCCTACTCCGACGGCCCCCACCCGACTCCGGCCAGCGAGGTGACCGGGCGCAAGTCGGTGCTGTGGATCAGCATCACCGGGCATGACTACAACGCCTCGGTCGTCGACGTCGAGCCCGGCAACGCCACGCCGGCCGCCGCCGCGAACTGGGCCTGGCACCGGCTGAGCGCCAGCCCGCACGCCGTCGCCCGGATCTACACGATGATCGCCGAATGGGGGGCCGTGAAGTCCGCGGTGGCCTCTTTCCCGGCCCAGATGCGGTCCCGCATCCACTGGTGGATCGCCAACCCCACCGGGAGCCCGCACCTGCTGCCCGGCTCCGACGCCACCCAGTGGTTCTGGGGCTCGCACTACGACATCACGACCGCCGCGCCGGGCTTCTAGCCCCGGCGCGGGCGGCCGCGCGGTGCGCCGTACGTGACGCACGTCATAGTTTGTTGACGTGATCCGGGCATAACAACGAGTAGCCGCGTGGTTAGACACCCGATAGCCACCACGGTGCGTGATGGTTGCCCCGTTAGCAACACGGTGCCTTGACCCGTATCACATCCACGTACCCCTGCCCGCCAGGCGCGTCACCGCCGGCCGGCAGTGCCCGAGGTGATCACCGAGCGCCCCCCGGCGCCCGACCCAAGGCTGACCTTGCATCGTCCTTCCCTGTCCTCATCGTCCCTACACCTCTCACTCCGATCTTTTTTCCTGTCCGCGTTTGCGCTGATCAGCACCCTTCCGACGCTGCTCAGCGCCCTGCGGCCCCGGCTGGCGGCGCTGCTGAGCGACCTGCGGCTGCGGGTGCAGAACCTGCTGCGCGCGGCGCGTTCGGTGTCGGCGGAGTCCGTGCTCCGCCAGCTGGCGTCGGCATTCCGCTCACTGCGGTCCGTCTCGCCCGAGTCGGCCCGCCGCTCGCTGGAGTCCGGGCTGCGCTCGCTACGCTCGGTGACCGCGCAGTCGCTGGCCCGGGACGCCCAGCGCCTGGCCCGGCGCCCCTCGCGGCTGACGCTCGGGGTGACCGCCGGGGCCGTGCTCGCCATCGCCGCCATCGCGGCGGGCGTTTCAGGTGGCTCCGCCCCGGCGGCGGCCTTCAGCGACGCGGCCGGCCACGCTCAGGCGGTTGCCGCGGGCCCCGTGGGCCACGCCCCCGCCACGGGCCAGCCTGCGGGCGCAGGTAACGGCCCCGGTGCGGGCTTCGGTCCCGTGGGCCACGCTCCGGCGAGCCACGCCCCGGCGACTCACGCTGCGGCTCCGGCGGCGCACGCCCACGCGGGTCACGTCCCGGCGGGTCACGCTCCCGCGGGCCACGCCCACGCGGGTCACGTCCCCGCCGGTCACGCTGCGGGCCGCGTCCGTCACGCCCCGGCGGGGCACGTCCCCGCCGCCCCCGGCGGCCACACCCCGCGGGGCCACGCGCACCGCGTCTCGCACGCTGCCGCTGCCCCGGTGAAGCCGTACTCGATCTATGACTCGGTCATCCCGTCCGCGATCCCGTCGAGCCAGAAGTCGGTCGCGACGTACGCCACCGGCCCCTTCGCGGCGAGCGAAAGCCAGGTCGCCGGACGTTCGGTGATGTGGATCGACACCCAGGGCCACGACTACAAGGCCTCCGTGCTCGACATCGAGCCCGGTGACGCCACCCCGTCCGTGGCCGCGAGCTGGGCCTGGCACCGGCTGAAGGCCAACCCGCACGCCATTGCCCGCCTCTACACCATGATCTCCGAGTGGCCGGCCGTGAAGTCCGCGGTCGCCTCGTTCCCGGCGCAGATGCGGGAGCGCATCCACTGGTGGATCGCCAACCCCACCGGAACCCCGCACCTGGTGCCCGGTTCCGACGCCACGCAGTGGTACTGGGGATCGCACTACGACATCACCACCGCCGCGCCGGGCTTCTAGCCCGGCTCCGCCTGGGCCCTCCCCATCCCCGCTCCCGGGGGCCCAGGCGCTACCGCCGCACCCGATTTCTTCCGCCCCGGACGGCCACTCCCCCGTAGTGGCCCCGGGGCGGCGGGCTGCGCACCGTCCGTGGCCCCGACCGGGCTGCACGCCGACCGGTGGCCCGCTGACCAGGGCATTGACCAGGGCGGTGACGGGCGCGGATGATCTTTAGCCGCTAGGGTGCTGGGGCCGGCACTGAGCCAGCGCGGGCCGGCCGCGCCCCGACGGAAGGCATGACGGTGTCTGATCAGCAGCCCGCAGACCCCTTGATGGGCGACCTTCCCACCATCCTCAATCCGGCCGTCGCGCACCCGGCCCGGGTGTATGACTACTGGCTGGGCGGCACGAACAACTTCGCCGCCGACCGGGAGGCGGCCGAGCAGGTCATCGCCGTCCGGCCGACCATCCGGGCCGAGGTCCGGGCCAACCGGGCGTTCCTCGGGCGGGCGGTCCGCCACCTCACGGCGCAGGCCGGGATCCGGCAGTTCCTGGACATCGGCACCGGGCTGCCGTCGGCTGACAACACCCACGAGGTCGCCCAGTCCGTCGCGCCGGAGGCGCGGGTGGTCTACGCCGACATTGACCCGATCGTGCTGGTGCACGGGCGGGCCCTGCTGACCAGCGCGCCGGAGGGCGCGACCGCATACCGCGACGCGGACCTGCGCGACACCGACGCGGTGCTCGCGGCGGCACGCCAGACCCTGGACCTGGGCGAGCCCGTCGCCGTGATGCTCGTCGCGATGCTGCACCACGTTCCGGATGGCGATGACCCCTACGGGATAGCCGCCCGGCTGGTCGATGCCGTCGCGCCGGGCAGCTACCTGGTCCTCAGCCACCCGGCGTCGGACATCGACGTCGCGGCGGTGACGGAGGTGGCGCGCCGGTACAACGCCCGGGTGCCGGCCGGGCAGCAGCGGCGCTCGTATGACGAGGTCGCGCGGTTCTTCAGCGGGCTGGAGCTGCTGGAGCCCGGCATCGTGCCGACCACCGAGTGGCGGCCGTCGCAGCCGGCCGGCCCGGCGCCGGTCCCCATGTGGGCCGGGGTCGGCCGCAAGCCGGACGCGGACGGCGGAACCGGAGCCTGATGCCCCGCTGTTGCTGTTTGGGGTCATTGTCGCTTACCGTGGCGAGACAGGCGGGACCGTCGCTTTTGCCCGAGCCGGGCGGGCGGCCGGCCTGCTCCGGACCCTGGCGCTCCGCAGCTGGACTGATCTGATCCGAGGCAGGCATGACCGCTGGCCCCCGCGAGATCGTGCCGCCCCGGGCGCTGGTGGCAGCCATCCCGGCGGACCTTCAGGTCCCCGAGCCCCCTGAGCTGACCTGCGTTCCGGGCAGCGCCGCCGGGCCGGAGCCGGCCGCCCGGCCGCGGCGCGGGCGGAAGATCCTGCGGATCGCCGTGACGGTCGCGCTCATCGGGGCCACGTTCGGGTTCGCGCTGCCGCACCTGGCGTCCTACCGCAGCGTGTGGGCGACCATCCAGGCGATGACGTGGGAGCAGGCGCTGCTGCTCGCGGCGGCCGCCGCGGCCAGCCTGGTCACCGGCTGGATAGCGATCTGCGCCGTGCTCCCGGCCGTCCGGCTGCGCGAGGCGGCGGTAGTCAACCTCGGGTCGTCAGCGGTGGCCAACACGCTGCCCGCCGGCGGGGCGCTGGCCATGGGCGTCAGCTGGGCCATGCTGTCGAGCTGGGGCGTCAGCGCCGCGGACTACGCGCTGTACACCCTGGTGTCGGGGATCTGGAATGTCTTTGCCCGGCTGAGCTTCCCGGCGGCGGCCGTGCTGATCCTGGCCACGGACAGCCGGCCCAGCGCCGGCCTGGTGGCCAGCGCGGGCGCGGGCCTGGTCCTGCTCGTCGCGGCGGCCGCCGGGTTCGCGCTGCTGCTGCGGAGCGAGTCGGTCGCGCGCCGCGCCGACCGCGGGCTGCAGCGCGTCGTGTCCCGCTGCTGGCGGCTGGCCCGCCGGCGGACGGCCATCCAGGTCTCCGGGTCGCTCCTCAGCTTCCGCGAGCGGGCGGCTGACCTGCTGCGCGCCCGCGGCTGGCGGATCACCGCGGCGACCGCCGCCAGCGCCCTGGCCTTGTGGCTGGTGCTGCTGGCGTGCCTGCGCGGGACCGGCCTGTCCCAGGCCCAGGTGTCCTGGCAGGCCTCGCTGGCGGCCTTCGCGTTCGTGCGGCTGCTCACGGTCCTGCCGGTGACGCCGGGCGGCCTCGGGGTGACCGAGCTCGGGCTGGTCGGCATCCTGGCCGATCACGCCAGCCACGCGGTCACCGTGCAGGTGATCGCGGCCGTGCTGCTGTTCCGGGCGCTGACCTACGTCCTGCCCATTCCCCTCGGGGCCGTGGCGGCGCTGGCCTGGCAGCACGCCCCGGGGCTCATCCACGCCCGGCCTCGCGAGGCGCCGCCGCCGGGTGAGTCCTGAGTCTGGCCCTTCCGGGCCGGGACAGCTAAGCGGCCGGCCGCGCTAGCGCGGCCGGCCACTCGCCGGGTTCATCTCGGGGGCTCATGACGCGGTACTACCTGCGCAGGGCCAGGACCACGAGAACGATGATCACGATGACGACGATCGTTCCGACTCCGAAGAACATGAAGTAAGTCCTCTCTCCGTGCCCGCCCCTCCGGACGGAGCTGGCTGACCCCGGTTCGGGCCGCGCCGACAACTGCCCCCGGCTCGCCGGTTCATGCACGGGCATCCCCCGCACAGGCCGGCCTGCGAGCCGCGGGCGGGATCAGCTACGTTCTGATCGCCAGGTCACTGAGCACGCGACTGTCATGCGCCGGGGGCGAGTAAGTGGAGCAGGAACCCACCAGCCAGGTGCTCGCGGCCCTGGCCGACGCCGAGCCCGCCGTCTTCTGGCTCGATGACCCGGCCCGGCCCGGCCCGCGGCCCCGCCTGGCTGCGGACACCACCGCGGACCTGGTCATCGTCGGCGGCGGCTTCTCCGGGCTGTGGACCGCGCTGCTGGCCAGGGACCGGCACCCCGGCTGGGACATCGTGCTGCTGGAGGGCCAGCGGATCGGCTGGGCGGCCAGCGGGCGCAACGGCGGGTTCTGCTCGGCCAGCCTGACCCACGGGGAGCGCAACGGCGCCCGGCACTTCCCGGCCGAGCTTGACGTGCTGGAGCGGCTGGGCCGGGCCAACCTCGACCAGATCGAGCGGGCCGTCGCGGCGCACGCCATCGCCTGCGACTTCACCCGCAGCGGCTCCCTGTCCGTGGCCACCGAGCCGCACCAGGTCAGCTGGCTGCGCGACGAGCCCGGCGAGTTCCTGGCCGCCGGCGCCGTCCGCGAGCAGGTCAACTCCCCCACCTACCTGGCCGGGGCCTGGGAGCGCCGGGACACGGCCCTGGTCAACCCGGCCGCGCTGGCGTGGGGGCTGGCCCGGGCGGCCGAGCGGGCCGGGGTCCGGGTCTACGAGCACACCCCGGCGGCCGCGATCAGCCGCGCCGGGCGCGCGCTCGCGGTCACGACGCCGCACGGCACCGTGACCGCGCGGAAGGCCGCCCTCGGCACCAACGCGTTCCGCAGCCTGGTCCGCCGCGTCCGGCTGCACACCGTGCCGGTCTACGACTACGTCCTGGTCACCGAGCCGCTGTCACCGTCGCAGCTGGACAGCCTCGGCTGGCGGAACCGGCAGGGCGTCAGCGACCTGGCCAACCAGTTCCACTACTACCGGCTGACCGCCGACAACCGGATCCTGTGGGGCGGCTACGACGCCGTCTACCACTTCGGCCGCGAGTTGCGGGCGTCCTACGACCAGCGGCCGGCCACGGCGCGGAAGCTCGCGGCGCACTTCTTCCAGACCTTCCCGCAGCTCGAGGGCCTGCGCTTCACCCACCGGTGGGGCGGCGCCATCGACACCTGCACCCGGTTCTGCGCGTTCTTCGGGACCGCCTACGACGGCGATGTCGCCTACGCCCTCGGCTACACCGGGCTCGGCGTCGGCGCCACCCGGTTCGGGGCCGACGTCATGCTCGACCTGCTGGCCGGCGAGCCCACCGGGCTGACCGGCCTGCGGATGGTGACCAGCACGCCGCCGCCGTTCCCCCCGGAGCCGCTGGCCTGGGCCGGGATCCAGCTGACGCGGCGGGCGCTGGCCCGGGCCGACGAGCGGGGCGGCCGCCGGGACCTGTGGCTCCGGGCCCTGGACCGGCTCGGGCTCGGCTACGACTCCTGATCGGCGTATCGCCTTATCGCTTTGTCGACGTATGCCGGACGTCCTCGGGGTGGTGACGGCCAGCAGCAGGCCCGGCAAGATCACTGCGCTCCCCCGTGTCGAGAATGGGGCGCTGGCTCCGTCCCAGGGACACCAGCGGCGCCGACGGGCCGCGACGGAGAAGGAGGACCAGCATGATCAAGTGGATGGATCACGTGGGCGTGGTCGTCGATGATCTGGCGGCCGCGACTGACTTCTTCGTCCGGCTCGGACTCGAGCTGCAGGACGAGGTGCCGGTCGAGGGCCGGTGGGTGGACCGCGTCGTGGGCCTCGACGGCGTCCGGGCCGACATCGCGGTCGTGCAGACCCCGGACGGCCACGGGCGGCTCGAGCTGACGAAGTTCCACGCGCCCTCGGGCCAGGACGCCAGCCGGCCCGCGCCCGCGAACACGCCGGGCCTGCGCCATGTCGCATTCGCCGTCGAGGACATGGACGCCGTCGTCGCCGGCCTGCGGGCCCGCGGCACGGAACTCGTGGGCGAAGTGGTGCGCTACGAGGAGAGCTACAAGCTCTGCTACGTCCGCGGCCCGGAAGGGATCATCGTCGAGCTGACGGAGCAGATCAGCTAGCGGCCGTCGCGCGCCCCGCACCGGACCAGGAAACCGACAACGGAGGGATAACCCGTGCAGCCGAACGAGATCACCGAGGTCCTGAGCCGGCCGCTCAGCCAGGAACTGCTGGCCGCGACCTGACCCGCCTGGCCTACGTCGCCAGGGACGGCTCGCCCCGCACCATCCCGATCGCGTTCACCTGGAACGACTCGGAGATCGTGATGTGCACGTCGAAGAACGCCCCGAAGCTCCCGGCGCTGCGCCAGAACCCGGCGGTGGCCCTGACAATCGACACCGAGGTGCACCCGCCCAGGATCCTGCTCATCCGCGGCCGCGCCGAGCTGGACGTCGTCGACGGCATCCCGGACGAGTACCTGCAGATGAACGGCAGCTACGGGATGACGCCCGAGCAGCGGGTCGAGTGGGAGGCGGAGGTGCGCTCGCTGTATGACGGCATGGTCCGGATCGTCGTGACCCCGACGTGGGCGAAGCTGATCGACTTCGAGACGACCCTGCCGAGCGCGGTCGAGGAACTAGTCCGGCAGCGCGCCGAGCGTCAGCACGCCTGAGGCCAGCCGGGAAATGCCACGCTGAGATGTCGAGAACCCGCGCGCGGCTCCGTCCCCGCAGTGAACACACGGCCACACTGGGCCGTCCAGCGCGAAGGAGAAGATGATGACCAAGTACCTGCTGCTTAAGCACTACCGGGGCGCGCCGGCGCCGGTCAACGACGTGCCGATGGAAGAGTGGACGCCCGAGGAGCTGTCGGCCCACATCCAGTACATGCAGGACTTCGGCGCCCGGCTCGAGACCACCGGCGAGTACGTCGACGGCCAGGCGCTCTCCCCGGAGGGCACGTTCGTCCGCTACGGCGGCGAGGGGCGGCCGCCGGTCACCGACGGCCCGTTCGCGGAGACCAAGGACCTGATCGCCGGCTGGATGGTGATCGACGTGGAGACCTACGAGCGGGCGGTCGAGCTGGCCGGCGAGCTGTCCGCGGCCCCGGGTGCGGGCGGGAAGCCGATCCACGAGTGGCTCGAGGTGCGCCCGTTCCTGGCCGAGCCGTCGACCATCACGGAGTGAGGAACGGTGGACGAGGCCCTGCTGCGGACCCTCACCCCCACCGTGACGGGCATCCGCCGCGGAGCCGACTTCGCGGCGGCTGAGGATGCCGTGCAGGATGCCCTGGTCGAGGCCGTGCGCACGTGGCCGGACGACCCGCCGCGGGACCCCAAGGGCTGGCTGGTCACCGCGGCCTGGCGCAAGTTCCTCGACGCCGGCCGCGCCGAGACTTCCCGGCGGCACCGCGAGGAACATGTCGAGGGCGAGCCGGTGCCCGGCCCGGGCGAGGCGGTCGACGACACGCTCCAGCTGTACTTCCTGTGCGCGCACCCGTCCCTGACCCCGGCCTCGGCCGTGGCGCTCACGCTGCGCGCGGTCGGCGGCCTGACCACGCGCCAGATCGCGCAGGCCTACCTGGTGCCCGAGTCGACCATGGCCCAGCGGATCAGCCGGGCCAAGCGGACCGTCTCGGGCGTCCGGTTCAGCCAGCCCGGTGACGTCGCCACGGTGCTGCGCGTGCTCTACCTGGTCTTCAACGAGGGCTACTCCGGCGACGTCGACCTCGCCGGCGAGGCGATCCGGCTCACCCGCCAGGTGGCGGCCAAGTCCGGCCATGAGGAGGCCGCGGGCCTGCTCGCGCTCATGCTGCTCCACCACGCCCGGCGCCCGGCCCGGACCGGCCCGGGCGGCCGGCTCGTGCCCCTGGCCGAGCAGGACCGCGGCCGGTGGGACACCCGCCTGATCGCCGAGGGCGTTGACGTGCTCCAGGCCGCCCTCGCCCGCGACCGCCTGGGCGAGTTCCAGGCCCAGGCCGCCATCGCCGCGCTCCATGCCGACGCTCCGACGGTCGGCGAGACCGACTGGACGCAGATCACCGAGTGGTACGACGAGCTGGTGCGCCTCACCGGCAGCCCGGTGGCCCGCCTCAACCGGGCCGTCGCGGTCGGCGAGGCCCGCGGCCCGCGGGCCGGCCTGGCCGCCCTGGCCGGGCTTGACCCGGCCCTGCCCCGCCACGCCGCCGTCCAGGCCTACCTGCACGAGCGCGACGGTGACCGGGTGACCGCGGCCCGGCTCTACGCCGAGGCGGCCCGGTCGGCGCCCAGCCTCCCCGAGCGCGACCACCTCACGCGGCAGGCCGCCCGGCTCAACGCGCAGCTGCGCAGCTGACCGGCGGGCGGCGGGTCAGGTCGATGCGACCAGCAGGTCCTCTCGCGCCATCCGGAGGCCATCGGCCCGGCCGGCGAAGTAGCGCTCGTTGAGCGTGTCGGCCGACACGTGCCGGGCGTCCCGGAATCCGGCGTCGCGGGCCAGGGCCAGCATCTCGGGCGGGGTGAAGAAGCTGAGGAACGGCGTCCCGGATGCTCGCGCTCCGTTCTCGGCGGCCTGCCGTCCCGGGCGATCCTCGGGCTCGAGCAGGTCCAGCGGCAGCTGGAACGTCATGACCAGCGTCGAGCCAGGAGCCAGCAGCGCGATCTGGCGCAGCGTGGCCGCGTTCGCGTCCCTGGTCAGGTACATGCTGACGCCGGCGGAGGCCACCACCGCGGGCTGGCCCGGGTCGAACCCGGCCGCCGCCAGCTGGTCCCGCCACGACCCGCCCGCCTCGAAGTCAACCGGCACCAGGCGCAGCCAGTCGGGCACGCCGTAGCCGAGCTCGTCCAGGCGCTGCCGCTTCCAGGCCTGGGGACCGGGCTGGTCGACCTCGAACACCCGGAGGCCGGCGGCGATCTCCGGCCGGCGCTGGGCGAAGGTGTCCAGGCCGGCGCCCAGGATGACGTACTGGCCCACGCCGCGGCCTGCCTGCTCGGCCACCAGGTCCTCGACGAAGCGGGCCCGGGCCACGATGCCGGCCCGGAAGCGGCTGGTGCCCTGCGGGTGCATGTCGCCGCGCTCGCGCCAGTCCTCCGCCGGGGCGGCCAGCCGCAGGCCGATCTCGTCGGCCAGAACATGGGGCGGCGGGTCGACCTGGACGTGCATGGCCCGCCACAGGGCGACCCGCACCGCCGTGCCGTCCGGTGCCGGGGCCTGCTCGTCACTCATGAAGCGCTCCTTAGCGGCGTCAGTGCTCATCGGCCGGGGCCGACCGGGGCAGCAGCCCGGCCAGGCCGAGGCACAGGGCGGCGATCGCGGCGACGACCGCCACGCTGACCAGCATGGCGTGGCCGGCGCCGTGCTCGGCCCGCTGGCTGAAGTAGACCGTCGTGACCACGGCCGACCCGATGGCCGCGGCGAGCTGCTGGACCGCGCTGAGCGCGCCGCTGGCGCTGCCCGCCTCCTCCGGGGCGACGTCGCCGATCGCGACATCATAGATGCTGCTGAAGCAGGCCCCCATGCCGGCGCCGAGCACGAGCACCGACGGCGCCAGCGCCCACACGCTCACGGCCGTGCCGGAGGCGAGGACCGTGGCCCACAGCCCGGCCGCCCCGGCCAGGGTGATGCCCAGGCCGATGACCAGGCACCCGGCGGGCAGAGCCGTCCAGCCGGCGGTCGAGCCCTCGATCAGCCCGTAGATCAGGCTGAGCATGCTGGCGCCCAGCAGGCCGGAGCCGAGCCCGTCGATGGACACCGCGGCGGAAGGCGGGTCGTGCGGGAGCAGCCGCCGGGCGGCGGCGAACCCCCCGGCGCCCAGGGCGATGTTGATCAGGAAGATCGGCCGCCAGGTCAGGCCGCCGAGGTCGGCGCTGATGATGAAGCCCGCGACGATGGGGCCGAGCACCGCCGAGGCACCCATGACCGGGCCGAAGGCGCCGACCGCGACGCGCAGCTGCTCGCGCGAGAACGCCCCGATCAGGATGCCGATGCCCTGAGGTATCAGCAGCGCCCCGAAGCCGCCCTGCACCAGCCGCGCGGCGACCAGCACGGCCGGGTCAGGGGCCAGGCCGCACGCCAGCGAGGCGAGGGTGAACCCGGCGATGCCGACCAGGAAGATCCGCCGGCGGCCGTACCGGTCGCCGAGCCGGCCGCCGACCACCAGCAGCACCCCCATGGCCAGGGCGTAGCTGGCCCCCAGCCACTTGATCAGGGCCTAGCCGCCGCCGATGTCGGCGACGATCGTCGGCGCGGCGATGTTGGTCATCGTCGAGTCCATCAGGTCCAGCACGTCGGCGATCAGCACGATGGCCAGGATCAGCCACAGCCGGGTCGTGAGCCGCCCCGGCGCCGCCGGGGCCGGCGCCGCGGCGTCCTGGCCGGGCGCGGCGGCCGCCGGGTTCCGGGCCTCGCACGGGCGTGCGCCATCGCTGGTCGTGGTCATCGCATGACTCGCTTTCCGGAGAGATCAGGAACGACGGCGAAACGGGGCCGCCGCACTGACGCTGCCGCGCAGAGGCGGCCGTGCGCTCAGGTGCCGGACGGCTCGTGCGGGGAGGCCAGGTGCCAGGCGGTCAGGTTCGGGCGGTCAGGTGCGGGGTCAGACGGAGGGGGAGGCCGGCCGCGGCGTCTGCAGGACGCCGTTGATCAGCACGGTGAAGCCCCAGGTGAGCCGGTCGGGTCCCGGCCCGGACAGCAGCCCGTCGGCGCCGATGGCGGCCAGCTGCGGGTAGGTGGCGGCCGGCGCCGCGCGCAGGGCCGCCGCCAGCGCGTCGTCCTCGTCCGGCGCGTCGACGGCCCGCTGGCGGGTGCCCTGCTCGGCCGCGGTCGACGTCGCGAAGTGCAGCAGCAGGTCGACCGCCCACGCGGCCCGGTCGGCGGGCACCCGGCCGGCGCTGAGCAGGGCCAGGATTCCCTCGGCCAGGCTGAGGTAGGCAGGCCCGGACGGCCGGGTGACCAGCACCGACGGCGCGAGGCCGGGCTGCTCGAACAGGATGCGGGTGTAGGACCACAAGACGGCGATCAGCCGCTCCCGCCAGTCCCCCGGCGCCGTGACCGGCCCCAGGTCGACCGCGGTGAGCAGCTCGTCGAGCATGGCCGCGTGCAGCTCGGCGGTGTTGCGGACATAGACGTAGAGCGACGCCGCGCCCGTGTCCAGCTCCTGGGCCAGCCGCCGCATCGTGACCCGGTCCAGGCCCTCGGCCTGCATCACGGCGATGGCGGCGGCGACGATGCCCGCGCGGGTCAGCGCCGGCTTGGACGGCCGCTCGCGGCGGCTCACGACGGGACGGTCACCGGGTGCCATGGCCGCACTCTAACGAACATGTTCGTTAGAAACAGGTTCCCGACGAACATGTTCGTTCCAGCGCGCAGAAACGCCGTGGCAGGCGGGGGGCAGAAGCGCTGACTCGTGATCTTGGCCTGTCAAGGGACCTGGCGTGCCCTGGCGGCGGCCGCCAGGCCCGGCAGCAGCGACATGACCGTACATTCACTGCTGCTCTAGCAGCAGCAACCTCACGGTCATGTCGTTCCCGGCAGGGCCGGCGGTCAGCCGGCGCGCTGCCCGGCCCGGAGGACCACGAGGTAGCGGCGTGACACCCGGTCGCCCAGCCGGGTGCGGATGCGCTCGGCGATCGCGTCGAGCAGGGGCTCGCGGACGTCGCTGGCGAGCCCCCGGTACAGCGACGTCGAGCGGAGGAGATCCGCGAAGCCGTCCCCGCCGAACCACTGGACCGCCGGGTACCACCGCGTGATCGTCGGGCCGAACAGGGGGCCGGGGCCTTCTATCGGCCCCCAGCCCCCGTCGGTCATCCGCAGCTCCTCCTCCAGCGGCGGATGACCCCAGCCGGGGTGGCCGGGGGAAAACCGCTCGTGGAGATCGGCGGTCTCGGCGTACGCCTCCGGCTCGCCCGGCCGGCGGACGACGACGTTGCCGGGCAGGGCCAGCCATCCTCCGGGACGGAGCACGTCATGGGCCCGGCGCCAGCGCACGGCCGGGTCAACCCAGTGCCATGACGCCGCGGCCACCAGGACGTCAAAGCGCCGCCCGGCGTCATCCCAGTCCTCGAACCTCGAGTTCTCGACCGCGACGTTGCCGAAGGCGGCGAGCTGCCGGCGGGCCAGCGCGGCCATGTCCGGGCCGGCCTCGACGGCGGTCACCGCGTACCCGAGCGCGGCCAGCGAGCGGGTCGCCTGGCCGGTGCCGCAGCCCACCTCCAGCACCGGCGACCCGCGCTCCAGGCCGGTGATGGCGGCGAGGTCCGCGAACAGCTCGTCGGGGTAGGCCGGCCGCACCCGGTCGTAGAGCTCAGGCACCTCGTTGAACACCCGGCCGAGGTCACGCTGGTCCGGTCCGGTCATCGCGCTGTCCTCCCTGTCAAGGCCTCGTCAAGCAAGTCCGGGCGGGGAAGCCGGCGCGGGCCCGCGGCCGTGACCGGCTGGATCAGGAGCGGGGCCAGGCCGCCAGGCGCTCCCGGATGAGCCCGATGTCCTGGGGGCTGGCGCCTTCCTGGGCGAACAGCTGGTCGTCCATCCGGTCCAGGAGCCGGCCGGCGTCGGCGAAGTCCTCGTCGGTCAGGCCGGGGTCCAGGCGGCGGGCGAACCCGATGAGCTGGCCGGCGGTATAGCGCCCGAGGGCGGCGGCGGTGTCCGCGAAGTCACGGGGCTCGAAGCGCCCGGCCAGCGCGCACACCTTGGAGCCGACCGCGTCCTCCAGGTCGAGCACGGGGCCGAAGTCCATGATCACCGGCGCGCGGTCCCGGTCGAAGTAGGCCATCTGCAGGGCCATCTGGGCACCGCCGGGCGCGGTGATGATCCACTCGGCCAGCCCGTCGCCCATGCCCTCGAAGACGTAGGACAGGCCGCCGGTCATGTCCTGGCGCTCGGTCACGAAGCCCGCGGCCTGCAGGGCGCTCTCGACCGCGCCGGCCGCCGCGGTGACGCCGTCCTCCTGGTCGGTGAACAGGTCGACGTCGTGCGTGACCCGGCTGATCAGGCCGTGCGCGATCAGCGCGTTGCCGCCGCCGAGCGCGAACCCGTGCCGGGCGGCCGCGCCCAGCGCGACGGCGGCCACCTGGCGGTGCAGGTCGCTGACGGGCACAGCAGGTCAGGCGGCGCGGGCAGCAGCGCGCAGGGCGGGGTGGTGGTCCTCCCACGCGTCCCGCACGCCCTTGGGCAGCGCCAGCTCCGGCCAGACGGCCGCGAGCATGTCACCATTCAGGTAACTGACGAGCTCGTCGTCATGCACGGCCTCGCGCAGCACGGTCTGGTACACCCAGCGCAGGACCGCCGGGTTATCCAGGTCAAACGTGCTGTTCGCGCCCCAGTAGAGCCGCAGGGGCAGCTCGATGGTGCCCGTCGTGGGACCCCGCAGGATCCCCAGGTCGGTGATCACGAGCGCGCTCCGCCCCGGGCGCGCCTGGTAGCGCGGCCGGGTCGTCGCAGGTCGCGCACCAGCCATGGTTACAGAGTAGCGGGTTCCACGGCGGCGTCCAGGCTGGACTGCCTCCGGGCCGGCGTCAGTCAAAGGCTGCCGCGGCCCCCGCGGCAGCGCCCTACCGTTATCGGCATGAATGCTCCCCCCGGTCGACGCGAACTGCTGGACCTGGCCGTCACCGTCGCCCAGCGGGCCGGGGACTTGGCCGCCGGGGGTCAACCCGGCCACCTGGCACCTGGGGCTGCTCGCGGCGCTGCACCAGAACGTCTGGATCATGAGCTACCTGGGCGGCGTCGCCGGCCTGCTCACCGGCGTGTTCGACGCGGTGGTGATGGCCGGCTTCCCGCAGGGGTACGAGGACCTCGCGCCGCTGCCGGTCATCATGGCCGAGGCGGGCGGCCGGGTCACCGACCTGTCCGGCGGCCCGGTCCTGGCCGGCGGCATGGCCCTGGTGAGCACCGGGCCCCTGCACGAGCAGCTGCTCAGCCTGGTCGCCGGCCTCCCCCACGGCCCCGGCGGCGAGCTGGACGCCAGCGGGCGCTGGATCCGGTTCAGCGAGGGAGACTCGCGATGAGCGCCTCCGTTTCGCCGATCAGGAGACTTCCCGGCCGCTGATCGGGCGGGCGATCACAGCTGCCCGGCGAGGCGGCCGAGGATCGCGGCGGCCGGCTCGGCGGTCGCGTGCCGGTACCCGGTGCCGGCCCACAGGTGCAGGCGCTCCGGGTCGCCGGCCGCGGCGGCGGCCTTGCGCATCGGGCTGGTCAGGTAGTGCAGGGCCGGGTAGCCGTACGGGGCGGCGCTGTACCGGTCGGTGAACTCGTTGCGGAGCCCGCGGGCGGGCCGCCCGGTGAAGGCGCGGGTGAGCACGGTCCCGGCCCGGGCCGGGTCGGCCAGGGCGGCGCGGTGGGTCGCGGAGGTCCCGGCCTCGTCGGCGCGCAGCAGCAGGGTCCCGACGGCCACGGCGTCGGCGCCGGCGCGGATGGCGGCGGCGACGTCCGCGGCGGCGGCGATCCCGCCGGCGGCGATCACGGGCAGCGGGACGGCCTGGCGGACCGCGGCGATCAGGCCGGCGAGCGGGGTGCCGGCCAGGGGCAGGCGCGGGGTCAGGGTGGCCGAGTGGCCGCCCGCGGCGGCGGCCTGCACGGCCAGCGCGTCGACCCCGGCCTCAGCGGCGGCCTTCGCCTCCTCGGCGCTGGTGACCGACTGCACCAGCAGCGCGCCGGTGCGGCGCAGGGCGGCGATGATGCCGGGCGCGGGAATGCCGAAGGTGAAGCCCACGACCGGGACCGGGGCGGCGCGCAGGACGTCGATCTTGTCGTGCCAGTGGTCGTCATCCTCGACGGGCTCGGCGCCGGCCAGGCTGAGCCCGTAGCGGGCCGCCTCGGGCCCGACGGCGGCGGCGTAGGCCCGGAACTCCGGGTGGCTCACCGGCACCGGGTTGGGGGCGAACAGGCTGACCCCGAACGGGACGGACGCCCCGGCCACGGCCGCGATCTCGTCCGCGAGCGCCTGCGGGGTCTTGTAGCCGGCGGCCAGGAAGCCCAGGCCGCCGGCGGCGGCGGCCGCGGTCACGAGGGCGGGCGTGCTCGGGCCGCCGGCCATCGGCGCGGCGAGCACGGGCAGGGTCAGGCCGAGCTCGGAGAGGAAGGGCGAGGGCATGGTGGCTGGTTCTCGCTTTCAGCGGGCGAGGCCGGGAGTGGCATCTCCTGTCGTCGCGGTCATCGCTCGATCATGGCGCCGGAGGCGGCCGGCCGCCACTATCGCCTCGCGAGGGAACGGATCAGAGCATCGCGTCCAGCTCGGCCAGGGACTGAACGACCGCGGTTCCGGCCGCGGGCGTCATGCTGCGCGCGCCGCGACGGGCGATCTGCACCGCGCTGATACC
>Ga0193726_1000984_pt1 | contig 25108 bp, 27 predicted proteins | sample H2c1metaG_FD_144928 | JGI IMG/M metagenome (GOLD analysis project Ga0193726, IMG submission 144928) | Soil microbial communities from a riparian zone of the East river system, Colorado, United States - H2c1 | ecosystem: Environmental > Terrestrial > Soil > Riparian zone | place: USA: East River...
CTTCCCGGCTGACGCGCGCGGCCGCGCCGCCCATGCTGCGCAGGGAGAGCGCCGCCCCGCCCCCGGTGAACAAGTCGTCGACGGCGGCGACGCGCGCGTCGTCCAGCACGCTGAAGAAGGCGTTGCGCACCTCCATGCGCAGCCCGGCAGGCAGCGGCGTCATGTCCTCGAGCACCTCGGCGTAGGGCATGGCCCTGATGCCGTCGGCGGTGACCGGGGCGAGCGCCCGAAACGGCCGCAGCGCCGCCGCTGCCTCGCCGCCGTCCGGGCTGGCGTAGCAGCACGCCAGCGCGGCGCGGCCCGGCTGCCCGGGCGCCCCCGGCATGAGGTTGAGTGTCGTGGTCAGCTTCTCGTCGCTGACCCGCATCAGGTCGCGCCAGCCCGCGAGGAGCCGCGGCAGGTCGCCGGCCTGGTAGCTGATCGCCCCGAAGTGCACGGAGGTGACGGGCCGGGCGGTGAAGTCGAAGCCGACCGCGACCCCGAAGTTGCCGCCGCCACCGCGCAGCGCCCAGAACAGGTCGGCGTGCTCCACGGCGTCCGTGCCGATCATCCGCCCGTCTGCGGTGACCAGCTGCGCCGCCGCCAGGCTGTCGATGACCAGCCCGTCCCGGCGGACCATCCAGCCGATCCCGCCGCCCAGCGTCAGCCCGCCCACGCCGACCTGACGGGTGTCTCCCGCGCTCAGCCCCAGCCCGTGCGGGCTCAGGGCCGCGGCGACTGAGCCCCAGGTGGCGCCCGCGCCGACGCGGACCCGCCCGGTGGCCCGGTCCAGCAGCTGAACGCCGCTGATCCGCCGCGTGTCGATGATCATGCCGTCCGGGCTCGTGCTCAGCCCGGCCATGCTGTGGCCGCCGGAACGCACGGTCACGGTCAGTCCGGTGTCGGCCGCGTAGCGCAGCGCCGCCGCCACCCCGGCCGCGTCGCGGGGGCGGACCACCAGGTCCGGGGTGCCGTCGGCGAACAGGGTCGCCGCGGTCCCGGCGTAGCCGTCGTCCCCCGGGACCAGGACCTCCGCGGCGGCGCCCAGTGCGTCCAGGGCTGATGAGAGAAGTCTGCTGCTCGATAGCTGTGTCATGGGGACGATGGTGCCGATCCGGGACCCGCTCTGTCGTCGTGCTCAGGGCGCGCTTTTCTCCTGGTCAGCCGGTACCCAGCCGGCCGCCCCGGTACTACGGGCGGAGTAGCCGGCCATAGGTCAGGCCGGAGGATGCGCCTGCGGCTCGGGCGTCCGCGTCTCGTCCGGGCGGCTCGGCCACCAGGCGCGGTTCCCGATGAGCGCGGTGAGGCTGGGCGAGAAGAACATCGCCATCACGAAGGCGGCGAGCGCGATCCCGCTGGACACGGCAAACCCCAGCTGCGACAGGATCGTGTTGCCCGCCAGGGTCAGCGAGGCGAAGGTGCCGGCCAGGATCAGGCCGGCCGCGCCGATCGTCGGCGCGGCGTGCCCGAACGCGATCGCGGCGGCCTGCCGCGGCGCCATCCCTTCCCTGGCCTGCTCACGCAGCCGGGCGATCATGAGGATGTTGTAGTCGGTCCCGAGCGCGACCACGAACAGGTACATGTAGACCGGCAGCAGGAACACCAGCCCCGGCTGGCCGTCGAGGCCCTGGAACACCAGCACGCTGGCGCCCAGGGTCGCGCCGAAGCCGAGCCCGACGGACACCATCAGGTACCAGGGCGCGACCGCGCTGCGCAGCAGCAGGCCCAGGATGAGCAGGATGATGACGGCGGCCGTCGGGAAGACCACGGCGTAGTCGTGGTTGACCGCCCGCTGGATATCGGCGAAGACCGCGGTAGTCCCGCCCACCAGCGCGAACGTTCCGGCCGGCGCGGCCGCGTGGGCTCCGGGCCGGATCTTGTTCTTGAGCGCGTTCACCGCGGTGGTGGACTCCGGGTTGTACGACAGCGTCACCGTGTAGTCGGCGGTGGCCCCGTCCGTGCTCAGCGTCGGCGGCGCGACCGCGCCGACCCCGGAGAGCGCCCGCAGCTTCGCGCGGTAGGCGGTGACCTCCGCGGCGGGCAGCCGGCCCGACGTGCTGTGCAGGAGCACCAGGGTCGGGTCGGTCGCGCCGGGCGGCAGTCCCTTCTCCAGGGTCGTCAGGGCCGTTGCCGACTCGGCGTTGCTCGGGATGCCCGCCGACGACAGGTCGAAGGTCGGCTTGTAGCCGAGTGCCCCGGCGGCCAGGACGACGAGCAGCAGCCCGGAGGCCAGCGCGAAGACGGCGGGCCGGCGGCCGAGCGCGCGGCCGATGGCCGCGAACCGCGCGGTCTTCGGCTCGCTGCGCCACGCCTTCGACGGCCAGAACACCCGCGGGCCGAGCAGCGACACGACCGCGGGGATCAGCGTCAGCCCGGCGAGCAGGGTGACCGCGACGGCGATGGCCAGGGTCGGGCCGAGCGACCGCAGCACGCTCAGCGTGGAGAGCAGCAGGGCAAGGAACGCCACGATGACCACGCCCGCGGCGGAGGCGATCACCTCGCCGACCCGGGCGACGGCGCTCGCCATGGCCTGCTTCGGGTCCTCGCCGCTGCGCAGGTGCTCCCGGTAGCGGAACATCAGGAACAGGATGTAGTCCGTGCCGATGCCGAAGAGGACGACGATGAGGATGGTCGACACCGAGCTGTCGGCATTGAGGTGAAGCGCCTTGTTGACGTCGCTGATCACGCCGGTCGCGACCTGGGAAACCAGCGCGATCACGATCAGCGGGAGGAGCGCGATGATCGGGCTGCGGAAGATCAGCAGCAGCAGGATCAGGATCAGGCCGAGCGTGGCGATCAAGACGATCTTGTCGGCCCGGTTGCTGGACTGCTGGCTGTCGAGCTGCTGCGCGGCGGCCCCGGTCACGCCCTCGGTCAGGCCCGTCCCGGCCATCAGCGGCTTGATGTCGGCGCGCAGCGTCTTGACCGCCTGGCCGGCCGCCGTCCCGGTCCCGTTGACGACGCTGTTGGGCATGGCCACCAGGGCCGTCTGCACCAGCCGGTTCGGCGACGGGGGACCGGCGGTGATGCTCGTGATATTGCGGATGTGCCGCGCGTTGAGCGATTTCGCGATCGCGGTGACCTTCGCCGAGTCCGCGGCCGTCAGCCGGCCCGAGCCCGGCCGGGCGAACACGATGATCGCGGCGGCGGCGGTCACGTGCCCCGCCTGCGGGAACGCCGTGTCCTGCAGGGCGGAGGCCCGGATCGACTCGTAGCTCGAGGGCAGGAAGCTGCTCTCGTTGGTGGTCGTCGGCAGCCCCGGCGAGGTGGCGATCACCGCGACGGCGGCGACGACCCAGAGCGCGATCACCCGCCACGGGTGGCGCACCACGGCGCGCCCCAGCCAGCCGAACGGGCCGCCCGCGCCGGCGGCCGGACCCGCGCGGCCCGCCGCCCGGCCGCCCCCGCCGCCCGCTGGATAGGCATGCTTGTTACCCACCGTGTCCCCTTCTGATCGCGTGAAGATCCCCGGCGCGCGAATGCCCCCGCGGCTGCGCGCGCCCGGCCCCGTGGGCACCAGCATGGCGCACCGGCGGCCGAGAGGTCAGTGCCGGGGCTCATGGCCGCGGCGTGACAAACGTCAGCGGCCGCCGGCTACTCTCCGCGCAGTACCCCGGTGCCCCGCGACATCCTCGCTAACCAGGAAAAAGCAGCCGCACGACGCTTTCATCGCCGGGCTGGCCACCGCGATCGGCGCCGGCGTCAGCATGGCCTTCTCCGAGGGCCTGTCCGACACCGGCGCCCTGACCGGCCGCGGCCGCCCTTACCTGCGCGGCGCGATCACCGGCGCTGGCACGTCCCTCGGCGGCGTGCTGCACACGCTGCCGTTCCTCATCCCGCGGTCAGCGCCGCGCTGGGAGCCGTCAGCTGACCGCGGCGGCCTGGGCGTGCGTCGTGATCAGCGCTACGAGCCGGTCCCAGTACTGCGGGGGGTAGTCGTGGCCCATTCCCTCGATGATCTCCAGGCGCGAACCGGGGATGGCGGCGGCGGTGGCCCGCCCGTTGTCGGGCGGGACGAGCCGGTCGGCGTCGCCGTGGACGACCAGGGCCGGGACGCGGAGGGAGCCGAGGGCCGCCACCCTCGAGGGCGACGCGCCGATGGCCCTCGTCTGGCGCGCCCGGCCCGCCGGGTCCCAGCACCGGTCGTAGGCCGCGTGCGAGTCCGCCGTGATGCGGTCGACGTCGTAGCAGGCCGGGCTGCCCCACGCCTTCAGCCCGGCGAGGTGGCGCTGGGCGGCCTCGTCCCGGGTCGTGGCGGGCGGCGCGCCGAAAATCGCGGTCACGGCCGGGTCGCGCTCCCCGCCGATCTCGCCGGGCGCCGACATGACCGAGGTCATCGATCCGATCCGGTCCGGGTGCTGCAGCGCCATCGCCTGGACGATCATGCCCCCCATCGACCAGCCGGCGATATGGGCGGCATCCGCGCCGACCGCGTCGAGCACGGCGAAGCCGTCCTGCGCCATGTCGTCGACCGTGTAGTGCGGTCCGCCCTTCAGGTGGCCGGACAGCCCGACGTCACGGTTGTCGAAGCGCACGACCCGGAACCCGCGGCCGGCGAACTTCTCGCAGAACTCGGCCTTGAAGTTGATGCACTGGCTGCCGAGGCCGTTGACCAGCAGCAGCACGGGGTCGTCATCGGCGCCGAAGGTCTCGTAGTACAGCGAGACCCCGCCGTTGGCGGTGGTGGGCATACCGCAGTATTACACGCACGGTCACGGGGCAGAAGGCGAGCTCTCACCGGCCGGGGCCGCCCGGCCGGTCAGATCGTGAACGGCAGCGCGAGCGCGACGCGGCGCCCCAGGTCCTGGTCGCCGTCGAGCGTGATCTCGGCCAGGTGGTCGGCCGCCGGCACGCGGCCGCCCGCGAGGCGGCTGAACAGGTGCGAGGTCAGGCGCACGGCCGCGGTCGGCGGGCCGGGCAGCGCGTCGACCAGCCGGGCGCGGCCGTCGACGAGCACGTGCCAGGTCACGTGCTCGGGGCCGGTCAGCTCGATCGTGACCGTCGAGCCGGGCGGGGCGGCGGCCCGCTTGCCGACGATGTAGCCCAGCGCGTCGGCCACCTCCGACAGCGCGACCGCCGCGCACGGGCCGTCGCCGTGGCCGGGCAGGCCGACCGCGTCCCGGACGTCCTGCTCGTGCATCCAGCAGTCGAACACCCGGATGCGCATGAACCGGCCGTAGGTGCCCGGCCCGGCCGGAGTCCACGACGGCGCGTCGAACTCTGCGGCTGACATCGCCTCGAGGGCCGCGCGGCGCGTGGCGGTGACCGCCCGGAACCGGCCGAGCATGGCGTCGTCGCTCTCGCCGCGCAGGCCCTGAACCCACTGCTCGTTCGCGGCGCCGATGTCATTGCGGACATGCGGCAGGTCGCGGATGTCGGCGCCGGACGGCGGCGGCGCCTGGCCGGCGAGCGCGCTCTCGGTGCCGATCAGGTGCGCGACGGTGTCGTGCACCGACCAGCCGGGCAGCGAGGTCGGCATGGCCCACTGCGGCGGCGCCAGCGACGTGAGCAGCGCGTCGATCGCCGACCATTCAGAGATCAGGGCCGGAACGATGTCCTGCCGGGTGATCACCTGCTGCACCGGACGTTGTTGCGGTTCATCTGTCCTCCCGGATGCCGCCCGCCACTTTACTCGCCCCACCGCGAGGTCAGCGCCGCCTGCTCCAGGGTCGTCGGGTGCCCGTCCGGGCCGCGCTCTCGCACCAGCTCGCCGGCGATGCTGTAGCGGGGCGCGTTCTGCGGGCCGCGCCCGGCATGGCGGACGATCTCGTCGGTCAGCGCGGTGACCATCCGCAGCCGGGGGTAGCGGCCGTGGATCGCCTGCGCCTGGGCGTCGCTGATGAACTCCGAGCCCCGGGCCGAAGTCGATGCCGATGCCTCGCCGGGTGAGGTAGGCCAGGGCGCCGCGCCGCTCGGCGATGCCCGGCGAGGCGTGCAGGGCTATCGCCTCCCACACCTGGTCCACGCCGCGTGCGCCGACTCCGCTGCCGGCGAGGAATCCCGCGGCCAGGTCAGCGCCGTCGACCTCGAAGCGCTGGGTGCCGCCGGCGGCCGGCGACGTACCGAGATCGTGCAGGACGCAGGCGAAGAACAGCAGGTCAGGGTCAAAGTCCGCCGCGGGCCGCAGCCCCTCGTGCCCGGCGAGCAGCACCGCGAACAGGTAGCTGCGGAAGCTGTGGTTGGCCACCGGCTCGGTCTCGCAGGCCCGGACGTACCTGACCGCACGGGCGGCCAGCGGCGTGCCAGGCAGGGAGGGGACTGTGTTCATGGCATGACCGTAGCCAGCGGGACACCCGCTCGGAAGTGGCACGGATGCCATGCAGCGATAGGATCGTGCCATGCCTGTTTCCCGGCCGCACCAGGTGGCGGTGCTGGCGCTGCCCGGCGTCCTGGCGCTGGATTTCGGCATCCCGGTCCACGCCTTCGGCAACTGGGCCGGCGGCCCGTACGCGGTGACGGTGTGCACCGAGAGTCCCGGTCCGGTGCGGGTCGAGGGCGCCCCCGCCCTGCTCGTCGAGCACGGCCTCGATGCGCTCGCCAGCGCGGACACGATCGTGGTGCCCGGCCAGGCCCGCCCGGCCCCGCCGTCGGAGCAGGTGCGCGCGGCCCTGGCCGCGGCCGCGGCCCGGGGTACCCGCGTGGTCTCCATCTGCACGGGCGCGTTCGTCCTCGCGGCCGCGGGCCTGCTCGACGGCCGGCGCGCCACCACCCACTGGCAGGAGGCCGCCGCGCTGGCGCGCGACTATCCAGCGGTGACGGTGGATCCCGGCGTGCTCTACGTCGACGAAGGCAGCGTCCTCACCTCGGCGGGCGTGGCCGCCGGGATCGACCTGTGCCTGCACATCATCCGCACCGACGCCGGGGCCGCGGCGGCCAACCAGCGCGCGCGGGCGCTCGTGGCGGCACCGCACCGCGCGGGCGGCCAGGCCCAGTACATCGACCGCCCGGCCCGGCCCGAGCGGGCCGGCGCGCTCGACGAGCTGCGCGCGTGGGCACTGCGCCACCTCGACGAGCCGCTCACCGTCGATCAGCTGGCCCGCCGGGCGTGCCTGTCCCGTCGCACCCTCATCCGCCGGTTCCACGACGAGACTGGGCTGCCGCCGATGCAGTGGCTGCTGGGCGCCCGCGTCGACCGCGCGCGCGAGCTGCTCGAGGCCTCCGACGCGCCCATGGAGGTCGTGGCCCGGCAGTCCGGACTGGGCACCCCGGCCAACCTGCGGACCCTGTTCAAGCGCCAGGCCGGTGTGCCGCCCGGCACGTACCGCAGCACCTTCCGCCGGACCGTGCCCTACGGGCCGGGAGGGGTCCGGCCGCTCAGCGCGGCGTCCAGGCTCGGGTAGATCCGGAGCAGCTGGTCGAGTCCCGTGATCGTCAGCGCGCGCAGCACGGGCCCGGGCGGTATGACCAGGCGCAGCTCGTCGCGGCTCGCTGCGGCCGTGGCGTCCGCTTCCAGCAGGGCGCGCATGGCGGAGGAGTCCGCGAAGCTGGTGCGGGTCAGGTCGGCGATGACGACGGTCACCCCGGGACGGAAGGCGGCGCGCAGCTCGCGGCCGGTGCGCTCGGCGTTGCCAATGTCGATCTCGGCCGGCAGCGTGACAATCTCGGGCACGACGAGCGGAGTGATCGTAGCCGGGGGCACGTCGGGCACTGGACTGCTCCTCTCTCCGGCCGGGGCGCCGCCGTGATAGGGCGGAGCCGTCCCTGGGTCCGGGAGACCGTAGCGTCGGGACCAGTGTCCTCCCGCGCTGCCGCCACAGTCCAGCCCGAAGGCCGCCAGCGCATCCCCACCTGTACGGTTTCCGGAGACCAAGATTTTTTGAGGTGCCGGACCGGCCGCATCGGCGAGTTCGCCAACAGGACGAGGAGGCGGGGACTCATGCCCTCCCTGAACGACGCAGTAGTGCTGCTGACCGGCGGGGCCACCGGCATCGGGCGGGCCATCGCCCTCGACATGGCGGCCGCCGGAGCGACCGTCGCCATCGGCGACACGAACGCCGATGACGGGCAGCGGACGGTCGAGGAGATCCTGGGCGCAGGCGGCCGGGCGTCCTTCAGGTCCTGCGACGTGGCCGAGGCCGAGCAGGTCACGGCCCTGGTGGACGGCGCCGTGGCCGACTTCGGCCGACTTGACGTGCTGGTCAACGACGCCGGCATCTCCGGCGGGTCGCACCGCCTCCATGAGCTCGACATCGACGCCTGGGACCGGACGATCGCCGTCAACCTGCGCGGGACCTTCCTGTGTGCCCGGGCGGCGATCCCGCATTTGCTGCAGCGCCCGCGGAGCGCGATGGTCAACATCGCCTCCACCTACGGCATCATCGGCGCGCCGATGGCCCCGTCGTACTGCGCCTCCAAGGGCGGCATCGTCAATCTCACCCGGCAGCTGGCCGTCGACTACAGCGCCGACGGCCTGCGCGTCAACGCCATCTGCCCCGGCTACATCGACACCGACATGGGCGGCCACCGGGCCGCCCTCCCGCCGGCCGAGCGCGCGGCCGCCCAGGCGCGGCGGGAGGCGAACGCGGCGCTGCAGCCCATCGGGCGCCAGGCGCAGGCCGCGGAAGTGGCCCGCGTCGCGACGTTCCTGGCCTCCGACGACGCGTCGTTCATGACCGGTTCCATCGTGACCGTCGACGGCGGGTGCACGGCTACCTTCCGCCACGGATCCTGACCCCGCCGGGGGAGGCCGCCGGCTGCGGGCCGATTCCTTCCGGGCGGGCGCGGGGTCTACCCCTCATGACGATCATCACGAGAGACCCGAACCGGGCGCTGTGGGAAGCACGGGCACGCGGCGAGCAGACGCCGGCGTGGGAGTCGCTGGCCGCGGAGCCGGACGGCATCGAGCAGGAAGTCGTGGGCGTTCCGGCCGGGCTGTGGCTGCGGCCGCCGGACGCCCCGGCCGGACCGGTGGTGCTGGCCATCCACGGCGGCGGATTCGTGGGCGGCTCGGCCGCGACTCACGGCCGGATGTTCGGGCACCTGGCCCGCGCGGCGGGGACGGCGATGCTCGCCGTCGAGTACGGGCTGGTGCCGGACCACGTGTTCCCCAGCCAGCTCGACGCGATGGTGGCCGCCTATGAGCGGCTCCTGGACCGGGGCGCGACCCGCGTCGCGGTCACCGGCGACTCCTGCGGTGCGACGCTGGCCCTGAGCCTGGCGGTGCGGGTCCGGGACCTGGGCCTGCCGCCGCCGGCCGCGCTGATGCTGATGTCGGCCTGGACCGACTTCGAGGCCACCGGCGCGTCCTACGACAGCGGCAGCGACCCGTTCTTCACCCGCGAGCTGGTGCGGGGCCTCGCCGCGGGCTACCTGGCCGGGGCCGACCCGCGCGACCCGCTCGCCGCGCCGCTGCACGCTGACCTGCGAGGGCTGCCGACGACGTACCTGCAGGCCGGCGCCGAGGAGTCGCTGCTCGATGACAGCAGGCGGCTCGCGGACCGGCTGCGGGACGCGGGCACCGCCGTGCGCCTCGACCAGTGGGCGGATCAGGTGCACACCTTCCAGATGGGGGCAGGCCGCACGGAAGTGGCCGATGACGCCATCGGGCGGGCCGGATCGTGGCTGCGGTCGACACTGGTGTCGTGACCGGATTCGAGGAGGCGGCCGGCCCGCTGCGCAGCGAGCTGCTGGCGCACTGCTACCGGATGCTCGGCAGCTGGGACGAGGCCGAGGACGCGGTGCAGGACACCTACCTGCGGGGCTGGCGGTCCTGGGACGGCTTCGACCGGCGCGCCTCGGCGCGCACGTGGCTGCACCGGATCGCCACCAACGTCTGCCTCAACACCGTGCGCGACCGCGGCCGCCGCGCGCTGCCGTCCGGGATCGGCGGGCGGGCCGGCCGACGGGTCCGGCGGGCCGGATGAGGTGCTGCCTGCGGAGACGTGGGTGCAGCCATTCGCCAGCGACCGCAGCGACCTGCGGCTGGCGCTGATCGCGGGGATGCAGACGCTGCCGCCAGCCCAGCGGGCGGTGCTGCTACTGCGCGACGTGCTGGCCTTCCCGGCCGCCGACGTCGCGGCCATGCTGGACACCTCCGTGGCGGCGGTGAAGAGCAGCCTGCAGCGCGCGCGATCCCGGCTGGCGCAGGCCGCGCGAGGCCCCGACGACGTGGCCGAGCCCGCCTCCCCGGCCGCGCGGCGGCTGCTCGATGCCTACGTGACCGCGTTCGAGACCGGAGACGTCGAGGGGCTGACCGCGGTGCTCCGCGCCGAGGCGACCCTGGAGCTGGTGCCGGGTCGCGCGTGGTACGCCGGCAAGGCCGCCTGCTCGCGCGTCTTCGCCGAGGCCGTGGGCCGCCCCGGCGACTGGCGCATGGACCGCACGGTGGCCAACGGCCAGCCCGCTGTCGCGGCATGGCGGCACGGGCAGCCGTTCGGCATCGCTGTCCTTGACGTCCGTCGTGACGGGATCGCGGGAATCACTGTCTTCGGCGACCCGGCCCTCGTGACCAGGTTCACGCCCTAGGACGTGCGCACGACGGCGATGCCCGCGAGCGTCGGGACGATCACGTCCGCGCCGTAGAGCGCGGGTGTCGCGAACCGGTTGGCGACGCCGACGTCGACCTGGCCGAGGCTCTTGCCGGTGGCCGGATCGAGCCCGTGCAGCACGCCGGCGCTGGTGTCGAGGGCCCAGACCCGTCCGCCGCCGATGACCGGCGACCCGGTGATCGAGTCGGACGCGTGCCACAGCACGTGCAGGTGGCCGGCGCCGTCGACCCGGACCGCGCGGACGCCGTCCGTGCAGGGCAGGTAGACGACGTCGCCGTCGACCGCGGCCCCGCCGAATGACTTGCAGATGTCCTGCACGGCGACCTGACCGCCAATGCCGCCCAGGTCGCCCTGCCTCAGGACGTACACCGGCCCGGACTTGCCGCCGAGCACAGCCCACTTCGTGCCGATCAGGGCCACGCCCTGCGAGCCGAGGCCGACATCGCCCTGGTTGTTCGCCGCCCAGTCGGACGGCGCGAACGAGTTGACCAGCCCCGCGTTCGCGTTCAGCTCGAGCACGGTGTTCGTGTGGTCGTAGGCGTCGCCCGGGAAGGCGGCGCCGTTGGCGGACACGACCAGCAGGTGCCCGGCGGCGTTGACGGTGGGACCGGCCGGGTTCCAGATGCCGCCGCCCCGCCTGGTCGGCGGGCTATAGAAGATGACGTCGCTGCCGCCGTCAAGGGGCACGCCCACGACCCGGCCCTTGTAGTTGCCGCAGTCGCCGGCCTGCGCGCCGTAGGACACCCAGACGCGGTTGTCCGCGATCGCGAGCGCGCCGCGCTGCTGCATGTCCCGGGCGCTCACGCCGGGCAGGTCGACGCTCTTGCTCCACGCCACGCGACCGGATCCGGCGTCCAGGGCATACAGCTCATGGCGCACCGACCCGCCATGCTCGGCCACCAGGAAGACGTGGTTCGTCGCGGCGTCGTAGACCGGCGTGCCGGTGATGCCGAGCGGATTGATGTCGCCGCACTGCCGCTCCTCCGCGGGCGACGGCGACCCGAGGCTGCGCTTCCACACCTGCCGGTACGACTGGTCGAACGCGTAGACGGTGTCCTGCTCGGTCGCGACGATCGTCAGCCCGCGGACGACGATCGGGGAGGCGAAGACCTGGCCGTCCAGCTTGAGCGACTGGATGAGCTTCGGCGTCCCGCTGGCCGCGGGCATGGTCGCGGACACGCCCGCCCGGCTCATCGTCCCGTGGTAGGTCGGCCAGTCGGCGGCGCCCGCCGCCGCGCCCGAGGATGGCGACGCCGCCGCGGATGACGTCGCCCGCGAGGCCGGCGCGGTCGGCGATGCCGGGCCGCTGCCGGCGCATGCGGATACCGCCAGGATCGCGATCCCGGCCGCGGCCGCGCCCAGCGCCGTGTGTCGTGAGCGCATGTCAGCCAGTGTGCCCGCGTCGGCCAGCGTCATTCATGCCTGGTGCCCATCGGCCGGCGGACTGTAGGCCGCGATCAGGGTGGCAGTGATGAGGCGGGCTGCGTCGCCGGCCTGGACGCGGCCCGCGGCGACGTCCTCGGCGGCGGCATGCATGAGGCTGAAGGCGGTGGTGACCAGCCATTCCCTCGGCAGGTCGCGACGGAAGGCCCCGGCGCGCTGTCCTCGCCCGATCAGGGACTGCACGCGGCGCAGGATGGGGTCGTGGACGCCGCGGATCCGCTCCGCGGGGAGTTCACGCTGCGCGGCCAGCAGGATGTTACGGAACTGGTGGACGATCAGCCAGGAGGAGGCCACCAGCGCGGCGAGCGCGTCCCGGGGGTCGCCGCCGGTGTCGGTGGCGCCGAGGATCAGGCCGGCGCGCTCGGCGGTCCGGGCCAGGACGGCGTCGACGAGGTCCGCGCGGGTCTTGAAGTGACCGTAGAGGGTGATGCGGCCGACGCCCGCGGCGGCGGCGATGCCGGCGACGCTCGTCTCGGGATCGCGGGCCAGGCAGTCGGTGGCCGCGTCCAGGATGGCCGCCATGTTGCGGCGGGCGTCGGCCCGCTGTGCCCGCGGGGCCGGGTCGCGGGCATCGCCGGAAGGCATCCCGAAATTCTCCTTTCCTGAACACCAGTGTATGAGTTACTGTCGGACTCGTAACTCGTACATGGCGCTTCATGTTAGCGCAGGGCGGCCCGGCAGAACGGAGATCACCATGCAGCGACTCGACCGCAGGCCCGGATCCCGGCCGCGGGGAACGTCCGCCGGCGCCCCGGCTCCGCGCCCGCCGGGCACCCGGTCCCCCCTGCGGTCGCGCTGGGTGGCCCTGGCCGTGCTGGCCTGCGCGCAGCTGATGCTCGTCCTGGACGTGACCGTGGTGAACGTGGCGCTGCCGGACATCGGCGCGGCGCTGCACCTGCACCGCAGCGAGCTGCCGTGGGTGATGACGAGCTACACCCTGTTCTTCGGCGGGCTGATGCTGCTCGGCGGACGGATCGCCGACCTGTTCGGCGCGCGGCGCCTGACCCTGGCCGGCCTGGCCCTGTTCACCGCATCGTCGCTGCTGTGCGGGCTGTCCCGCGACGCCGCGATGCTGCTGGCCGGCCGGTCGCTGCAGGGCCTCGGCGCGGCGCTGATGTCACCCGCCGCGCTGGCCACGGTGATGACGCTGTTCACCGGCGCCGACCGCGGCAAGGCGCTGGGCGTGTGGTCGGCGCTGGCCGGCACCGGATCGGCGCTGGGCGTGATCCTCGGCGGCGTGCTCACCTCCGAGGCGGGCTGGCGATGGGTGTTCGCGGTCAACGTGCCGATCGGCGCCGCCCTGCTCATCGCGATACCGCTGACCGCGCCGGCCCGGCCCGGGCCCGGCCCGGCGGGTCGCGGCCTCGACCTCCCCGGCGCGGCGCTGGTCACGGCCGGCACCGGGGCCGCCATCTACGGCCTGATCAATGCCGGCAGCCACGGCTGGTCAGCCGCGTCTACCGTGCTCCCGCTCGTGCTCGCGGCCGGGATATGGGCAGCTTTCGGGATGCTCGAGCGCCGGGTCAGCCGTCCCCTGCTGGCGGTCGGCCTGCTCCGCCGCCGGGCGGTGCTGGCCGGGAGCTTCCTGATGCTGGCCGCCACCGGGCTGCTGGTCGGGGGATTCTTCGTGGCCTCCTTCGCGCTGCAGCACGCGCACCACTACAGCGCCCTGCACGCGGGCCTGGCCTTCCTGCCCATCGCCGTCGCGACCGTGGCCGGCGCGCAGGCGGGCAGCCGGGCGCTGACCCGCGTGAACGCCCGGATCGTCGCGGTCACCGGCCTGAGCCTGGCCGCCGCCGGTTACGCCATCCCCGCCCACTGGGGCCAGCCCGCGGCGATGGTGGCCGGGCTGAGCATCGCGGCGCTCGGGATCGGGGCGACGTTCGTCACCGCCTTCACCGCCTCGCTCGCCGACGCCGGCCCGGACGAGGGCGGCCTGCGGTCAGCGCTGGTGAGCACGTTCCACGAGCTCGGCGGCGCGGCCGGGGTCGCGGTCCTGTCGAGCGCCGCAGGCGCTGGCCTCGTCGCCGCCCAGCTGGCCGGCCACGACTTCGCCCGCGCTTTCACGGTCGGCGCCGCCGGGGCAGCGGCCGCAGTGGCCATCGCGGCGGCACTGGTCCCGGCCGTTCTCCGCAAGCCGGCGGGCGACACTCCGCCCCGCCATCCGGCGAGTCGCCATGAATGACCGGCTACACCAGCGACGCCCGCCGGACCGCCCTGGCCGCCCAGCGGCCGTCCTGGTACTGGACGCTGATGGGGTGGCTGAACGCGGCTGAGACGTTATCGGTGGTCAGCACGGTCCCCACCTCGCCGGCGGCGGTCACCCGGCCGTCGGCGATCAGCAGGGCGTGGGTGGTCGTCGTCGGCAGCTCCTCGAGATGGTGGGTGACGAGGATGGACGCGATGCCGGGGTGGGTGCTGTCGAGCAGGTCGATGGTCTCCAGGAGCTGCTCTCGCGCGGTGACGTCGAGGCCGGTCGATGGCTCGTCGAGGAGGAGGAGCCGCGGATCGCAGATGAGGGCGCGGGCGATGAGGACCCGGCCGCGCTCGCCCTGGGAGAGGGCGGGCCATCTGTCGTCCGCCTTCCCGGCCAGGCCCAGGGCGCCGGCCAGGTCGTCGGCCCGGGCGACATCGCCCGGCTGAGGCTGCCATCTCAGCGGGATCTCGGTCGACCCGGTGATGCCCGTGAGGATGACCTCGCGCACGGTCAGCGGTGGTCGCGGCGAGTGACCCGGGTTAACGTGGCCGATCGTGCGGCGGAGCGCCTGGAGTTCCACCCGGCCGAGCTGCCGGCCCAGGATGGCGACAGTTCCCGAGGTCGGGTGGGTGACCGCCCCGCAGAAGCCGAGGATGGTGCTCTTCCCGGCGCCGTTCGGGCCCAGGACGGCCCAGTGCTCCCCCTCGTGCACGGCGAAGGTGATGCCGTGCAGGATCTCCCTGGTCCCGCGCCGGAAGGTGACGTCCCGCAGGTCCACCACGGGACCGGGAGCGGGCGCCGCCGTCACGCGAGCGCTTCCTTGAGGGCGGTCAGGTGGGAGCGGCTGAGCTCGGCGGCCGCGCGCGGGTCCCGCCCGGCGATGGCCTCAGCGAGCGCGGCGTGCGCGGCGTGATCAGCTTCCTCGGAGGCCAGCGGCCGGATCCTGAGCATGTCGATCATCGCCGTGCGCACGCGGGGGACGAAGCCGTCGAACAGCTCGCCGAGGACATCGTTGTGCGCCGCGACGACCACGGCGCGATGGAAGGCCATGTCGGCGTCGACGTGCTCGTCGGTGCGCTGGCCGCCGGCGCGGCGGCTCGCCAGCGCGCGCCGGACCGCTCGCAGGTCGGACGGCGTGCGCCGCTGCGCGGCCAGGCCGGCCGCCTCGGCCTCGATCGCGATCCGGGCCTCGATCACCGACACGATGGAGGCGCGCCGCAGGACGGCCTCGCGATTCTCGGCGGTGTCGAGCGCCGTCACGAACACGCCGGAGCCCTGACGCGAGTCGAGGACTCCCTGGCCCGACAGCTCGCGGATTGCCTCGCGCAGGGTCGAGCGGCCGACGCCGAGCTGGGCCGTGAGCAGCATCTCGCCGGGCAGCTTGCGCCCGAGCGGCCACTCGCCGGACCGGACGCGCTCCAGCAGGATGTCGGCCGCCTGGGCGGCGAGCGGGTGACGCCGGACGGCTGACGGTGGCACGGGCAACTTCTCCGCTTGTCTGAGGTGTTGACCGCAGCCTAGCAGCGGGCGCGGAAACGCCGGGGGGCGGCGGGAATACGTGCGCGTTGCCGCCTGTTGCGGGCGTTCATGACGTCATTGCCAGAGGCTCATGAAGAAATGCAGTTCTGGTTCGATCCGCTGTGCCCGTGGGCGTGGATCACTTCCCGCTGGATGCTTGAGGTGGAGAAGGTGCGGCCCGTGCGGGTCGACTGGCGGATCATGTCGCTGGCGTACCTGAACCTGATCCAGCACGAGGGCAAGGGCCTGACTCCGGAGTACCTGGAGCGCATGGGCAAGGCGTGGGGCCCGATCCGCGTCGTCGCCGCGGCCGCCCAGGAGGCCGGCCCCGGTGTCCTCGGCCCCATGTACACCGCCATCGGCACCAGGCTGCACAACGAGGGCCGCCGGGGCGACCCGGAGGTGATCCCGGAATCGCTGGCGGAAGTCGGGCTGCCCGCCTCCCTGGCGGCCGCCGCGGACAGCACCGAGTTCGACGATGCGATCAAGGTCTCTCATCACGAGGCCTTCGACACCGTCGGCACGGACGTCGGCACGCCCGTCATCCGGATCCGCGGCAACGCCATCTTCGGCCCGGTCATCACCCCGATCCCGCGGGGCGAGGCCGCCGGACGGCTGTGGGACGGCGTCGTGCTCGTCACCGAGGCCGACGGGTTCTTCGAGCTCAAGCGGTCCAGGGACCGCAAGCCGGCCTTTGACTGAGCGGGGGGCGGCCAAGTGATCATCGTCGCCGGGCATTTCGTCGTCGATCCCGACCAGCGGGATGAGTTCCTGCGCAGCCGCGCCGACGTCACGCGCACGTCACGGTCAGAAGCGGGCTGCATCACCTACGCCTTCAGCCCCGACCCGCTGGACCCCGGCCGGGTCCTGCTGTTCGAGCGATGGGAGAGCAAGGCGGCCCTGGCCGACCACCTGGCCGCCCTGCGCGCGGGGCCGCGCCGCGCGGGCGGCGTCGAGGTGCGGGAGTCCGAGGTGCAGCAGTACGAGATCTCCGCCGTCGGGCCGGTCGGCAGCTGACCCGCCCGCCGGGCCGGCGTCGTGACCGGCCCGCGAGCGGCCTGTCGGCGGGCGAGGATGCCTGGCAGGATGGCGGCGTGGATGTCGAGGCGCTGCGGGCGCAGACCCCCGGTTGCGCCCGCCGGCTGCACCTGAACAACGCCGGCGCGGCACTGCTGGCGCAGCCCACGCTGGACGCGATGACCGCCCATCTGCGGCTCGAGGCCGAGATCGGCGGTTACGAGGCGGCCGCGGCCGCGCAGGACGCGGTCGCCGCCAGTTACGCCGGCATCGCCGCGCTGGTGGGCGGCCGGGCCAGCGAGGTGGCGCTTTTCGATAACTCCACGCATGCCTGGAACGCCGCCTTCTACTCGGTGCCGCTCGGCCGGGGTGACCGGATCCTGACCGGCCGGGCGGAGTACGGCAGCAACGTGCTGGCCTACTGGCAGGCCGCGCGGCGGGCGGGCGCCGAGGTGGTCGTCGTCCCCAACGACAGCCACGGCCAGCTCGACGTCACCGCGCTGGCCGGGCTCGTGGACGAGCGGGTGAAGCTGATCGGGGTGAGCCACGTGCCCACCGGCGGGGGCCTGGTCAACCCGGCGGCGCAGATCGGCCGCATCGCCAGCGACGCCGGGGTGCTGTTCCTGCTCGACGCCACCCAGTCGGTCGGCCAGTTTCCCGTCGACGTGGACGCTATCGGCTGTGACCTGCTCACCGGCACGGGCCGCAAGTTCCTGCGCGGGCCGCGGGGCACCGGGTTCCTGTGGGTACGCACCGCGGCCCTCGAGCGGCTCGACCCGTTCGTCGCCGAGATCGGCTCCGCGACCTGGGACGGCGGCTCCGGTTTCACCTGGGCCGGCGGCGCCCAGCGCTTCGAGTCCTGGGAGAAGAGCTACGTCAACATCGCGGGCCTGGGCGCGGCCGTCCGCCAGGCCCTCGAGCTGGGGGCCGACGCGGTCGGGGCCCGGACCGCCATGCTCGGTGCGCGGCTGCGCAGCCAGCTCGGCGCGCTGCCCGGGGTGTCGGTGCACGACCTCGGCGAGGTGCGCTGCGCCATCGTGACCGCCCGCGTGGCGGGCGTGCCCGCCACCGAGGTCGCCGCCGCGCTGGGCCGCGCCGGGGTCAACGTGTCGACCACCGTGGCCGGGCACAGCCCGCTGGACGCGCAGGACCGGCCGGTGCACCCGCTGGTCCGGTTCTCCCCGCACTACTACAACACCGAGGACGAGCTCGACCGCGCCGTCAGCCTCGTCGCCGCGATCGCGCGCCAGGGGCACGCCACCCGCTGAGCGGGCCAGCGCGGGGCGAGAATGAGGGACTGAGCCCGGGCCGCAGGCGGCCGGGCGGCCGAGACGCTGGAGGCGGGTCCTGTGGGCTGCGAGATTTCCTGGTTCGCTCCGCTGTGCGACGAGGACTACGAGTTCCTCGGGGTGCCTGACCCGGCGCTGAGGTCCAGCTGGGAGCACGTCCGCACCATTGCGCTGCGGGCCGAGGAGGCGGGCTTCGACAACATGCTGCTGCCGTCGAACTACAGCACCGGGATCGACTCGGTGGCGTTCGCGGCCGGCATGGCCCCGCACCTGCGGCGGATGCAGCTGCTCACCGCGGTCCGCATGGGGGAGATGTGGCCTCCGCAGCTGGCGCGCCAGCTCGCGACGATCGACGAGATGCTCGGCGGCCGGCTGACGATCAACATCATCTCCTCCGACCTGCCGGGGGAGCAGCTTGAGTCAGCGCCCCGGTACCGCCGCACCCTCGAGATCATGCGGATCCTGCGCGACCTGCTGGACGGCAAGCCGGTCAACGTGCAGGGCGAGTTCTTCCGGCTCATGCTGGATCCGCCCCGCATCCGCCCGGCGGGCGGCTGCCCCCCGTTCTACTTCGGCGGCCTGTCCGAGGCGGCCAGGGAGGTCGCGGCCCAGGCCGCCGACGTGTTCCTGATGTGGCCGGACACGATGCCGGCGGTCGAGGCCATCATCACCGACATGCGCGCCCGCGCCGCGCGGCACGGCCGCGAGCTGAAGTTCGGCTACCGCGCGCACGTGATCGTCCGCTCGACAGAAGCCGAGGCGCGGGCCGCAGCGCAGCGCCTGGTCTCCCGCCTGGACGCGGAAACCGGCACGCGCCTGAGGAACCAGTCGCAGCATGTCACGTCGACCGGCCAGCTTCGGCAGGGCGAGCTGCGGGATCTCGCCGACGACGACGGCTTCGTCGAGCCGGGCCTGTGGACCGGCATCGGCCGGGCGCGCTCCGGGGCCGGCGCCGCCATCGTGGGCGACCCCGACCAGGTCCTCGCCAAGCTGAGCGGATATGCCGACCTGGGCCTGGAGGCCTTCATCCTGTCCGGCTACCCGCACGCCGCTGAGTGCGACCTGTTCGCGCGCCACGTGCTGCCGCGCCTGGAGCACGGGCCGCTGCTGCCGCGAGCAGCCTGAGCCCGGCCCGTCGCCCGTGCTCTGGCACGATGGGCGTCATGACTGCCTACTGGGTGAGTGTCTACAAGGAAATCGTGGACGAGGGCAAGGTCGCGGCGTACGCGGAGCTGGCCGGCCCGGCCCTGCGGGCCGCGGGCGGCACCTTCGTGGCCCGCGGCCTGCCCGAGCAGACCTACGAACACGGGGAGCGGACCCGCACCGTGCTCATACGGTTCGACTCAGTGGATGCCGCCCGGGCCGCGCATGACAGTCCCGCCTACCAGGCGGCCCTGGCTGCCCTCGACGGCGGCGCCGTCCGCGACATGCGCATCGTGCCCGGCGTGGAGTGAGCCGGGGAGAGCGGCGCAGGCGGCTGGGCTGCACGGCGTCGAGGTGCTGCAGGCTGACGCCGGGATCACCGATGCCTGCCTCGGCGCGGTACCCGCCCAGGTAGTGGTGGCATGCGGCATCTTCGGCAACATCACCGACAGCGACATCCAGGCCACAGTGGCCGCCCTGCCCAGCCTGTGCGCACCCGGTGCGCTGGTCCTCTGGACCAGGCACCGCAGTCCGCCCGACCTGACTCCCGCGATCCGGTCCTGGTTCGGGGGGGCGGGCTTCCGCGAGGAGGCGTTCGACATCAGCCACGACGGCTTCATGTCAGTGGGAGCGCACCGGCTGGCGGGCGAGCCCGCCGTGCTGGTGCTGGGCCACCGACTGTTCACCTTTCCGGGCCGAACTTAACGTCTCATTGTGCGTTCTGCCCCGTTGTCACGGGATTCATCTGTTCGCGTGCATTCCCATCGCTAGGCGGCTTTCCTGCTCGCCTTCATATCCAGCTCCCGGTGCGTCACAGGTTTGACCGCCCCGGTTTCGCCGCACGTTACAACGACGGCGTTATCGCGCGAGGGGAGAGCCTGGTGAACCGCATGACCGTCGCAGAGCAGGAGTTTCCCGAGCGGCTCCCGGTTCAGCTCGTCCAGGACTTTCACGCCGCCTTCGGCGAGCATCACGCCCGTGCCGTCCATACCAAGGGGCTCATCCTGCAGGGGACGTACACCCCGAGCGCCGAGGCGAGCGAACTGTGCCGCGCCCAGCTCTTCGCCGGTCCGCCGGTGCCGGTGGTCGTCCGCTTCTCCGACTTCACCGGCCTGCCCGACATCCCGGACACCGAGGTCAAGGCCAACCCCCGCGGCTTCGCGGTCAGGTTCCTGATGCCCGACGGCTCGAATGCCGACATCGTCAACCACAGCTTCAACGGATTCCCGGTCTCGACGTCCAGCGACTTCAGCGCACTGCTGCAGGCGATCGCCCGCAGCGGCGGAGAGCCGACTCCCGGTTCCGAGCTGGAGAAATTCTTCGCCGGCCATCCCACGGCGAAGGCGTTCCTGACCACCCAGACCCAGCTGCCGCAGAGCTGGGCCGCCACCAGCTTCTACTCGGTCAACGCCGTGCAGTTCACCGACGCCCGGGGCCGGAACCGCTTTGTCCGGTACCAGTTCATCCCCGAGGCCGGCGAGCACAGCCTCGCCCCCGGGCAGGAGGCCGCGGAGTCCGCCGACTACCTGTCGGAGGAAGTCGCCGCTCGGGTCGCCGCCCGCCCGGTGAAGTTCACCTGGTACGCCCAGATCGCCGCGGACTCCGATGTCATCGACGATCCCGCCACGCCGTGGCCGGACGACCGGCAGCGCGTCTCGCTCGGCGACATCGTGATCGACCGGGTCGGGCCGAACAGCCCGGAGGCGGACCGGTCGCTGGCGTTCATGCCCGGCAGCCAGCCGCCCGGCATCGAGTTCGCCGACCCCATGCTCACCATCCGGAACGCCAGCTATCCGCACTCGTTCCAGGAACGCAACAGCTGACCGTCACTGACCTGTACCGAGCACGCCAGCACCCGGCATGTGTCACAAGGAGCAGCTATGTCGAACCACTTCAGTGCCGACAACCTCAAGTTTCCCGGCGACGACCGGCGCCTGGAGCTGACCGACCTGTACGTCTTCAGGTCAGCAGCCAACGCGGACAAGACCGTGCTGATCATCGACGCGAACCCGACGAGCGCCCCGCCCCCCATACCCGCGCCCACGACGGGCCCCGAGTTCCACCCCGATGCGGTCTACCGGATCAACATCGACACTGACGGCGACGCGAAAGCCGACATCGCGTTCACCTTCACCTTCTCCGAGTTCGAGAACGGCACGCAGACCGGGACGGCCTGGCACGCTACCGGCAGCCAGGCCGGGACGCCTGAGCCGGCCGGCGAGCAGCTCACCGCATCGCTGCCGGTCAGCTTCGACGGCATGGCCCGGCCGGTCATGGCCGGCCCGATCCGGCTGTTCGCCGGGCTGCGCAGCGATCCGTTCTTCGCGGACGTCGAGGGCGCCCTGCACGGACTCGAGTGGACCGGGCACGACGACTTCGCCGACAACAGCGTCGACTCCATCGTGCTGGAGGTACCCAACGACATGCTCGGCGCGGACCCGCTGATCGGCGTCTGGGCCACCATCAGCCTGCGCCGCGACGGCGCGCTCGTGCAGATGGACCGCGGCGGCAACCCGACCATCAACCCGTTCATCAACCCCGACGGCGAGAAGAACCTCTTCAACTCACGGCAGCCGGCCGACGACATCGCCAACTACCTGGGCCCGTGGTCCGCAGTCCTGGAAAGTGGCGGCTACGCCCCCGAGGAGGCCAGGGCGGCCGCCATGCAGGTGCTGCCCGACATCCTCCGCTACGACCGCGCCAAGCCAGCCGCCTACCCCAACGGCCGTGCCCTGGCCGACGATGTCTTCAGCATGCGCTTTGCCTGGCTCACCCACGGCAAGATCCCGCCGACCGGCCTGACGCCGCATGACGACCTCCTGGCCGAGTTTCCCTATCTGGGCCCGCCCGCCCCGTAACCCGAAGTTTCGTGCGGCCAGCGCGTTAGGGCTCCCGGAGAGGCGCAACGATGATCATCGCTGCTGGCTTCGGGCAGCATGAGCTGGGTGACGTTGTCAACGTCGCGGTGTGGGTCGTCGAGGCCGCCGGCGCGGCGGTGATTTTCGTGGGCGCCGTGATTGCCTTCGCGGGGTTCGCTCGCGTCTCCTTCCGGCGCAAGGGACTCGCTCCCTTCGCCTCGGTGCGCCTGGACCTGGGGCGCTTCCTGGTGCTCGGCCTCGAGTTCCAGCTTGCCGCCGACATCCTGCGCACGGCCGTTTCGCCCAGTTTCACGGAACTGGCCCAGCTGGCCGCGATAGCGGCCATCCGGACAGCGCTCAACTTCTTCCTCGGCATGGAAATCAAGAACGAGCGGGACCTGGTCCGCACCGACCAGGCCACGGCCCGGCCGCACAGCGGGTCAGACGAGCAGGCGTGATGATCGCGATCGTGCACGGCATCGCCCTGCTCGTGACCGCCGCCGGGCTGGTCGCCGCCGCCGTTGCGCTGGCCCGGACCCGGCAGGCCGCGCTGCCGCTGGCCATCCTGCTGGACTTCTTCACCGCGGCCAGCCTGCTCCGGCTGGCTGGCCCGCCGACCTGGCCGAGCCTGGGTACCGCGGCCCTGACCATCGTCATCCGCCAGCTCGCCAGTCATGGCCTGCGGGCGGCCCAGGGCCTGACCCAGCTGGGCGTCGGCCACCGGCTCCCGCGGGCCTCGAGTATCCGGGAGGCCTTCCGGCGCCACTGAACGGCCCGATCGCAGCGCGCCTCAGGCGGTGAAGCCCGTGCTCAGGCTGGTCGGCACCCAGGCCTCCAGTTCTGCCCGCTGGGCATCGAGCACGCGGCGGAGGCCGCTGACGGCGTCCTGCCCGAGCACGAGCAGCGCTGGCGCGTCGGGGGCCTGGACGACAGTGATGATCGCCTGAGCTGCCTTGGCCGGGTCGCCCGGCTGGGTGCCGTGCCGGGACTCGTTCTCCTTGCGGCGTTTCCCGGCGGTGCCGGCGTAGTCGGCGATGGCCTCGCGTGACTGCTGGAGTGAGCGCCCGGCGAAGTCGGTGCGGAAGCCGCCGGGCTCGACCACCATGACGGTGATGCCGAGGGGGCTGACTTCCTTCCGCACCGATGCGGACAGCCCTTCGAGGGCGGCCTTGGCGGCTGCGTAGTAGCCGGATCCCGGCGGGGAGGTGCGGGCGCCGATGGAGGAGATGTTGACGATCGCGCCGTCGCGGCGCGAGCGCATCCCGGGCAGGACGGCCTTCATCAGGGCGACCGCGCCGAAGAAGTGGGTGGCGAACAATTGCCGGACGTCCGCGTCGTCGCCCTCCTCGACCGCGGCCCGGTATCCGTAGCCGGCGTTGTTTACCAGCACGCTGACGCCGCCGAAGCGCTCCTCGGCCTGCTGGACGGCGCGGGTGACCTGAGCCTGCTCGGTCACGTCTAGGCGGAGGGCCAGGGCGGTCTCCGGGTGCGCCTGCGCGAGGTCGCCCGCTGTCGCGGGGTCGCGGGCGGTGATGACGGCGTTGTATCCGCGGTCCAGGACGGCCTCGGCGAGTGCGCGTCCGAGGCCAGTCGAGCAGCCGGTAATGAACCACGCGGGCATGTATGTGGCCTTTCTGCTGGCTGAAGTGCGTAGCGCAAGTGCCCAATCTCAGCGTTGTGGCCGCCGTGGAAGCACGGGCCAGCCATCATGAGTCTCTCCGATCGAGTCGCACGGTTGGGGACCGGCCCGGTTCGCGCGGCGAAAGCCGCCGCCGGGCCGGCCGATTTCCGGCACTAGACCGGACCGCGAAGGCCACACCGGCGAATAACGGACACTACGAGATATAGGCCGCAGTCCAATCATGCCTGGCCCGGGGTTTTACATGTAACCGGTGATCAGGTAGCGTTTTGTGATCCGCTCCGGACCCCGGCGGCATCCTCGCGATAAGCGAAGATGCGTGCAGGGAGTCCCGGAGCTTTTGTTGTGCCCTGAAACGCGCAACGGGAATTCCGTACCTGAGGAGGGGGAGGTACGGATTTCATGCCGCGACTTAGGCAAGGCGCCGGGATTCTTTCCCGGATAGGGAGTCACAGTACGGGCCGCGGCTCGGCCGGCGCAGCTGGTGATCGGCGCCGCGGCCCGTATCGTGCAGAATCAGCCGGCCCGGACCCAGGTGCACGGGCCGCTGATCTGGAGCGCGTACACGCCGCTGACGCTGACGGTCTCGGGTCCGTCGAAGTTGTTATTGTCGGATATGTCCTGGGTGTCAGAGCTGTTCAGGGTGGCGAAGTAGCATTCATTGTCCGTCTGGCCGCCGTCGCCGGTCGTGTGATAGGTACCGGACGGAATGTCCTTGCCGACGACGTAGACGCCATCTGAGCTGATCGTCGACGACTGGATCTGGCCCTCGGCGGTGCTAATGGCCTTGGCCCGCTGATCGAGGGATTTCGAGCGTGCGGCCAGTGCCGCATTCCGGGCCGCGTAGGAGGCTTGGGCTCGCGCGTCAGCCGTGGCCGTCGCCTGCTGGGCCTGGGTCTTCGCAGCGGAGTACTGGGTCTTCGCAGCGGAGTACTCAGCCTGCAGCGTGCTCACCCGGCTCCTGCTGGCCGTCAGCTTCCGGTTCGCGGCGTTCAGGGCCGCCGCGTTATTGGTGATCGCGCTGCCGATGCCCGCGCCGGCGAGCAGGGCAATAACGATGGCAGCGGCAACTGCTGCTCGTACCGGCCATCTCCGCTGCCGCCGCGCGGGATCGTTGCCTGAATCAGGCTGCGGCGGTACCTGGACCCATGTCGAATCCGGCGATGGGCTTGCTGGCTGATTCATATGGTTCCCCCCCATGAGTTCCTGATAGTCCGACGCGGGCCGACTTCACGCGGTTGACTCGGCGCTCGATATCGCGATCTCGGATGGCGAGCCATGGGAGCGGCCACAACTAGCAGCTTGCGGCGCGGGACCCATCAGAGAGCAGTTCCTGGGTAGTGGTTCCGGGTTCCGCGAGTTCGCGGGGCGGCCACAGCCGGAAGGGGACTGCGCGCATGACGAACGACACCAGGCGGCACGCGGCCGGGCAGGCGACGGCCGGACCGCGGGATGGCACCGCGGCGCCGCCGGGCCGCAGCGCCGGGGCCGGCGCCCTCATCTCGGTGTGCCTGGGCTTCTTCGTGATTCAGCTGGAC
>Ga0193726_1000985_pt1 | contig 25095 bp, 22 predicted proteins | sample H2c1metaG_FD_144928 | JGI IMG/M metagenome (GOLD analysis project Ga0193726, IMG submission 144928) | Soil microbial communities from a riparian zone of the East river system, Colorado, United States - H2c1 | ecosystem: Environmental > Terrestrial > Soil > Riparian zone | place: USA: East River...
AGCAACAGCGCCGTCGGCAATGCCGTCGACAGTCCGATCAAGACGACATTGCCGCGCCGGCGCACGAACGGAAAGCGGTCGAGGCCGTCGTCGCCGCGCATGTAATCCGCCCAGTATTTTGCCGGCGCTTGCTGGACGCTACGGACATAGATGTCGTGATTGCCGGGAACCAAGGTGACGTCGCGGGGGGAGCCAAGCGTTTGCAGCCAGCCGCGCGCCCGATTGTACTCGTCGGGCAGCGACAGATTGACCAAGTCGCCGGTCACGGCGATGTGGTCAGGCGCCTCAGCTTTCAGGTCGCGGATGGTGGCGTCGAGGACGTCGGGACGATGGATTTTCTTGCGGCCGCGATGCCAATTGATATAGCCCAGCCCGCGCTTGCCGATGAGCTCGGGCAGCGCCGGCCGCGACGCAAGGTGCCAATCGGACAGATGGGCGAGCGTGAACATGGCCGCATCATGCTACGCGAAATCTTGAGAAAGCGTGCAGCCGCGTCACGAGCTGCCGATCAGGATGCCGGCAGCGAACACCAGCACGCCGCCGACCACGACCTGGAAGGCCGCTTGCAGGAACGGCGTATCCATATAGCGCATGCGGATCCAGGAGATCACGGCGAGCTCGATGGCGACGACGACGAAGGCGAGCGAGGTGGCGACAAAGAAATTGGGAATGAGGTAAGGCAGCGCATGGCCGAGCCCGCCGATCGCCGTCATCGAGCCGGTCACGACGCCGCGCACCACCGGCGCGCCGCGGCCGGTGAGCGAGCCGTCGTCGGACAAGGCCTCCGCGAAGGCCATGGAGATGCCGGCGCCGATCGCGGCCGCGAGCCCGACCAGGAAGGTCGACCAGGTATTGTGGGTGGCAAACGCCGCGGCGAACAGCGGCGCCAAGGTGGAGACCGAACCGTCCATCAGTCCGGCCAAGCCCGGCTGGATGTATTGCAGCATGAACAGCCGCTTGGCGGTCTGGTCCTCGCTGGCGCGCGCTTTCGGCGAAATCTTGTTGCCGAGTTCCTGCGCCAGCTCTTCGTGCTTGTCCTCTTCGGCGGCGAGTTTGGTCAACAGGTCGCGTACGGCGCCGTCTTTCGCCGTTTCCGCGGCGCGCCGATAAAACCGCGCCGTCTCGAGCTCCATCTCCTCGGCGAATTTGCGCGTGTCGTCGATGGCCAGCGGACGGTTGAGCCAGATCGGGCGGCGCTCGACAAAGCCTTTGACGTTCTGGCGGCGGATCAGCGGCAAAAAATCGCCGAATTTCTTGCGGTAAAGATCGAGCAGCATGTCGTGATGGCCGATCTCCTCTTGCGCCATCTTGTCGTACATCGCCGCCGTGTCGGGATAGGATTGGCGCAGCGCATCGGCGAAGGAACGGTAAATGCGGTTGTCTTCGTCTTCGTTCGAGATGGCGAGCGCCAGCACTTCCTGCTCGCTGAGTTCGGCAAAGCGTTTCACGGGCTATCCCTCGTGCTTTCGGTCGGCGCGGCGGCCGCAGGCCGGATCGAAGCATATTAGAATGCTTCTAATCTTGTGCCCAGCGCGGATTTGGCCATGAATTTCGACGCCCTTCGCCGCCGCTTCGAGCCCGTCACCCGGCGGGTGCTGCATTTCTATTGGCGCTTTTCGCGCGGCCTGACGCTCGGCGTGCGCGCCGTCGTCATCGACCAAAGCGGCAAGGTGTTTCTGATCGTGCACAGTTACGTTCCCGGCTGGCATTTGCCGGGCGGCGGCGTCGAGACCGGGGAAACGGCCACCGTGGCGTTGGCGCGCGAATTGCGCGAAGAGGGCAATATCGAACTGGCCGATCAGCCGACGCTATTCGGCGTCTATTTCAATCGCCGCATTTCGCGGCGCGATCACGTCGCGCTTTATGTCGTGCGTTCTTTCCGCCAGGACGCGCCGCCACAGCCGAACTACGAGATCGTGGCTCACGGTTTCTTCGCGCCCGACGCGCTGCCGCCCGAAACGACGCGTGCGACGCGAGATCGCATCGCCGAGGTGTTGAGCGGGCGCAAGCCCACGGAGCTTTGGTAGTCGTCTACGCGAACCGCCCGCGATCGTGCGGCAGCGTGAAGTCAAGCAGCGGGCCGATCGGCACGATGCCGGTCGGATTGACCTTAAGCTGGCTGCCGTAATAGTGCCGCTTGATCTGCTCAAGGCTCACGGTCTCGGCGATACCCGGCACCTGATAGAGATCGCGCAGATAGTTCGACAGATTGGGATAATCGGCGATGCGCCGCAGATTGCATTTGAAATGGCTGTAATAGACCGCGTCGAAACGAACGAGCGTGGTGAACAGTCGCCAGTCCGCTTCGGTGATCGCTTTGCCGGCAAGATAGCGCTGGCGCGATAGCCGCTCTTCCAGCTGATCGAAGGTCGCAAAAATGCCGCGCGCCGCTTCTTCGTAGGCATCCTGGCTGGTGGCGAAGCCGGCGCGATAGACGCCGTTGTTGACGGTCGGGTAGACGAGGTCGTTGATGCGGTCGATCTCGCCGCGCAGTTCGGCCGGGTAATAGTCGGTGCGCACGTTGGTGAACGCCTCGAACGCCGAATTCAACATACGTATGATTTCGGACGATTCATTATTGACGATGGTGTGCTGCTTCTTGTCCCACAGCATCGGCACCGACACGCGGCCGGTATAGTGCGGATCGGCGAGGAGATAGACTTCGGCCAGCGTCTTCTTGCCGTTGACGCTGTCGGGCGTGCCACCCGTTCCACCGCCGAATTCCCAGCCGGTCTTGCCGTAGAGCGGCTCGGCGAGCGAAACCGAGATGACATTGTCGAGCTGCTTGAGGCTGCGGAAGATCAGCGTGCGGTGCGCCCACGGGCAGGCCAGCGAGATATAAAGATGATAGCGGCCGGCTTCGGCGGGAAATCCGCCTGTGCCGTTCGGACCCGGACTGCCGTCGGGCGTAATGAAATTGTGGTAGGCGGTATTGGGCCGGACAAAGCGGCCGTTGGTGGTGCGCGTAACATCCTCTTGCCAGACGCCGTCGACGAGCAGGCCCATAATGATCTCCGCTGCTGCAAAACCCTATTTAATCATTCCGCCGGCCGGCGATAGGGCAGCGTATTGCCATGGCGGTCGCGCTCCCGCTGGACCTCGGACAATCGAGATGCTAGGCGCGGCGCGATGAACGATCTGGCGCTCACCATCCTGCCCGAGACCGCCGACGACGCGCCGGCGATCGACCGCCTGAACGAGCGCACGTTTGGGCCCGGCCGCTATGCCAAAACCGCCTACCGCCTGCGCGAGCAGGTGGCGCATCGGCTCGACGTCTCGTTCACCGCGCGCACCGGCACGCTCCTGGTCGGCTCGGTGCAGCTGTCGGCCATTCGCATCGGCGACACCAAGGCGCTGCTGCTCGGCCCGCTGACGGTCGAGCCGGCGTTCCGCGAGCGCGGCGTCGGCCAGGCCTTGATCGAGCGCGCGCTCAAGGACGCGGCCGCGAAGGGCCACAAGCTCGTCATCCTGGTCGGCGACGAGCCGTATTACGGCAAATCCGGCTTCAAGCGCGTACCGCCCGGGCGCGCCGTCATGCCCGGCCCGGTCGATCCGGCGCGGCTTCTGGTCGCCGAGCTTATTGATGGCGCCTTTGAGGGCGTGTCAGGCCCAGTGCGGCCGGAGTGGGAAGCTTCGTAGCCTGGGGTGAGCGCAGCGAAATCCGGGAATCGGCATCCCGGGTTTCGCTGCGCTCACCCCGGGCTACGAGTACCGCAGCAACTCCTGCCGCTCGCTCATCCAAGCCTGCTCATCCGCAATAGCCAGCGCGTCCAAGTCTGCCGGCGTCGCGCACGCATCGTCCACCCATTCGCGCAGCAACGGGCTGCCGTTGATGACGTCGATGGCGAGCTTGCCGTGCTCGTACTCGTAGGCAAAATCGCGCCATAGCGGATAGTGCGGATACAAACGGCGGATTGCCTTGAAGGCGAGCGCCTGGATGCGCCATGGCTTAAAGGCGTGGTGATCGTAAGCAGGACCTTCGGTGTGGATCTGCACGCCGTGACAGAGCTTGCCGACGTGCTTGTGAAACGTCGGCTCGAACCAGCAATCGCGCAAGACGCAACCGCGCAGCCATTGCGGCGCCAGCGCATGCATGTCCTTTATGACCTTGCGCGCATCGATATCGGGAGCGCCGAACACTTCGAGCGGCCGCGTGGTGCCGCGTCCTTCGGAGAGCGTGGTGCCCTCGACCATCACGGTGCCCGCATAGGCGCGCGCCATCCAAACATTCGGCGCGTTGGGGCTGGGATTGATCCACGTGCGTTCGCCGAGCGGCCAGCCGAATCCCGGCGCGGCGTCGGGCTGCCATCCGTCCATCGCGACGACACGATAGTCGACGTCGAGCTTGAGCGTTTTGACAAACCACGAACCCAACTCGCCAAGCGTGAGCCCATGGCGCATCGGCAGCGGGCCTGCGCCAACAAAACTTTGCCAGCCGGCGCGCAGCGTCAGGCCTTCGATCGGCCGGCCGACGGGGTTGGGCCGATCCAGCACCCACACCGCTTTGCCGTGCCGCGCTGCTGCTTCGAGCATATAGCGCAGCGTCGTGATGAACGTATAAATGCGGCAGCCCAGATCCTGCAGATCGACGAGGATGACGTCGCATGTCTCCATCATCGCGTCGGTTGGCTTGCGCACTTCGCCATACAAGCTGAACACCGGGATGCCATGGATCGGATCGTTGAAGTTTGGCGACTCGACCATGTTGTCTTGTTTGTCGCCGCGCAGGCCATGCTGCGGGCCGAAGGCGGCCGTGATCTTGATGTCGCCGCATGCGGCTAAAGCATCGAGTGAATGCGTCAGGTCGGCCGTGACCGAAGCGGGATGCGCGAGCAATGCAACGCGCCTGCCGGCAAGCGGCGCCCGCAGCGCGGGTTCGGCGATAAGGCGGTCGATGCCGAATTTCATGGTTGCTACGGTTTAGGACAATTCAAGCGCAAAGCAATCGGCATGATGGAAATCCGCGTTGCCGGGCGGGTGCGCCAACGCCCAATGGGATTTACCGCCGTTTGTTTCTTCGAGCACTGCCGATAGGCCGAGATGAAGGGGAGACGATAGTCCATCGAACTCGAGAGCGGCTTGCAAGGTGTAAGTTTCAGCACTTGATCGCACTTCGATCCGTGGCGCGCCGATCTCAGTCGCAGCACGCATCCCGCTGCGATAGCTATCGAATTGATAGACCGCCCATTGTGTCGAGGGCGAAAAGTTGAATTCGTAATATGCGGGGCCGGTCGAAGGACGGACGAAGGCCTCGAAACAGGTGTGGCGCCAAAGCTCGTCAGCACGCGCGGCCGCCACGGCCGGCGGAAAACGCAGGTCGCTGATCCTGCCGCTGACGATATAGGAAAGGATCAAACTACCAGTGCGCGGACGCGCGATGTCCGCTTCGATCCGTGTCGCCGCGGCGCAATGCGAGTCGGAATGAAGCCGCAAGGTTTGGCGCATGCCGCTATTGTATAGATTATCGGCCTTCGCGCGCCCAGGTGCCGGCGAGGCTGCCGATCAGGAGCAACAGGCCGAGCAGGCCGGCAAAGACCGGCAGCACGCCGATGCCGCGCACCACGCTGGCGTCGCGCATCTTCAGGCCGATCCAGTCGTCGCCGCTATAGGTGCCGCCGGACCGCACCGCGACGATGCGCGGCACAGCGAGACCGTTGCCGTCGTCGAGCCGGCGCGCCGCGCCGCCGGTCGCATTGGCGATCGGCGCCAGCACGTCGGTTGTCGAGGTGACTTCGGCGAATTCGCGCGGATTGGCCGGGCCGATATTGGTGAGCGCATTGAGCTTGCCGTCGGTGGCGCGCCACAGCCCAAGCTCATCGGCGACGATGCTCTTTTCCCACACCCCCGGTTCCGTCGGTTCGAGCTTGAGCACGCGGGAAGCACCCGACGGCGAGGTGAGTGTCACATCGGCGACGCCATCGGCCATGGTCTGCCGTTGCACCACGAGATTGCGGCCGCTCATTTTGAGCCGCAGCGCCTCTTCTTCGAGGTCGGGCTCCCCCATCAGCCAGTGCGACAGGCGGCGCAACAGATCGAGATGCGGGCCGCCACCCTCAAAACCGCGCGCCCACAGCCAGATGTGATCGGACAGCAGCAGCGCCACGCGGCCTTTGCCCTCGCGCGACAGCACCAGGAGCGGTTTTGCGTCCGGGCCCTGCATCACCGTCGTGCCAGTGGCGTTTCTGGTATCGACGACGCGGAACCATTCGCTCCAGTGCGGCGGATTAGAGTCGGCGCCGTCGAGGCCGCGCGTCACCGGATGGCGCCGGCCAAGGTCGGTCAGGCTCGGCCGGTACGCCTGGTCGGTGACATTGCCATCGGGTTCCGCCGGCAGGATGGCATCGAGCGGCGTGCGCCACAGGCTGGTCTGGCTCGCGTAATCGGGCCCGGCCGCGACCAGCACCGCGCCGCCGTCGCGGACATAACGGGTGATGTTGTCGAAATAGATGATCGGCAGCACGCCTTGCCGCGCATAGCGGTCGAAGATGATGAGCTGAAACTCGCCGATCTTCTGCTGGAACAGTTCGCGGGTCGGAAATGCGATCAGTGACAGTTCGTTGATCGGCGTGCCGTCCTGCTTTTCCGGCGGGCGGAGAATGGTGAAATGCACGAGATCGACGGAAGCGTCGGATTTTAGCAGGTTGCGCCAAGTCCGCTCGCCGGCATGGGGTTCGCCGGAGACCAGGAGCACGCGCAGCTTGTCGCGCACGCCGTCGATGGTGACCACGGCGCGGTTATTGACCGTCGTCAGCTCGCCCGGCAGCGGCGCGGCCTCGATCTCGACGATATTCTGGCCGCCGTGCGGAATCGCAATATCGACATTCTGCGGTATGCCGACCGGAACAGTGCGGGTTTCGATGATGTCGCCGTCACGGCGCACGGTCACCGCGGCGCTGGTTTCCTTGGCGCCCTGGTCTTCGACCTTATACGTAATGGTCTGCGACTGGCCGACGATGCCGAAGCGCGGCGCGGCGATCAATGCGACGCGGCGGTCGATCTCGTTCTTGGTGCCGGTGATGAGCGCGTGAATCGGCGCGGCGAAGCCGAGGGCGCCGGCGTCTTGCGGCACGTCGTGGACTCTGCCGTCGGTGATCATGATGACGCCGGCGACGCGATCGGTCGGCACGTCGGCGAGCATCGTGCCGAGCGCGGTGAACAACCGCGTGCCGTCGGTCTCGCCGTCGGCCTGGCCGGCTTCGACGACGCGCACGTCGAGGCCGGGAATATGGCCGAGCCGTTCGACGACCGCGGCGCGGGCCACTTCGGTCTGCTGCGTACGGTCGCCAAAATTTTGGCTCGGGCTCTTGTCGACCACGACCACGGCGACCGAAGAGAGCGGATCGCGGTCCTCGCGGGTGAGCGATGGATTGGCGAGCGCCAGGACGACCAGCCCAAGCGCCAGCGCGCGGATCGTGGCGCCGCGGCTTCGCGACACGAACAGCAACAGCGCCAGGATGACGGCAGCGGCGATGGCCGCCCACAATATGGGTTCGGCGACGAGCGGGGCGAACGCAATACCGAGATTCAAGATCTCACTCCTATTGCCCCAAACGCTCGAGCAGCGCCGGCACGTGCACCTGATCGGCTTTGTAATTGCCGGTCAGCGTGTACATGACGATGTTGACGCCGGCGCGGAACGCCAGCTCGCGCTGGCGCGGCTCGCCTTCGACCATCGGCAGCATCGATTGGCCGTCGGACCGCGTCGCCCAGGCGCCGGCCAGATCGTTCGAGGTGATGATGATCGAAGACACGCCGTCGCCGCCGCGGGCAGGGCGTCCGGAGCGGTCTTCGTCCACGTTCGGCAGCGCTTCGACCCACAGCTGGCCGGAATTGAAGCGGCCGGGGAAGTCGCGCAGCAGATAGAAGGTTTTCGTCAAAACGTGATCGCGCGGCACCGGCTCGAGCTCGGGCAGATCGAGCGAGGACAGGATTTTGCGCAGCTCCAGCATTCCCGGGCTGCGCGTCTCGCCGCCCGGACCGGGCGGCGCGACCACGGAATCGCGAGTATCGAACAGCACGGTGCCGCCGTCTTTCATGTAGGTGTCGATGCGCTTGAGCGCTGCTTCCGACGGCCGCGCCGCGCCGGGCGCGATCGGCCAATAGATCAGCGGATAAAACGCCAGCTCGTCGTGCGTGATGTCGAGGCCGATCGGGTCGCCGGGCTCGAGCGCGGTGCGCTGGGCGAGGAAAAGCGTCAGTCCGGCGAGGCCGGCTTTGCTGATCGCATCGACCTCCGCATTGCCGGTGACCACATAGGCGAGCTTGGTCTCGAGCGCGGAAGCCGGCACATTGCCGACCCGTACGTCGTCGGCACGCGCTTGGGTCAGCGTCAGCGCGAGAACCGCAATGAGGATAGCCATCGCCGCCGTGGCGCGCGAGGAGCGCGGCAAGAAACGCGGCATGAGCCGTTGAATGCCGCCGCCGAGGAACAGCACCACCACGGTATCGAGCAGGAACAGCAAAAGCGCTGCGAGCAGGATCGGCCCGCGCAAATCCTGCGGCTCGCTGATGCGGTAGATTTCATGGCGTGCATTGGCGAGCGGCGTGAAATCGAGCGGCGCCAGGCGATCGGCGGGCGCCAGCGTGTTGACGGCGATGATGCCCTCGGCCGAGCCGTAGAAGCCCGGCGGATGATCGGCCGTGGCGCTTGCGGAATAGTCCGACGGCACCGGCCGCGCGGCCGGCGGCGGGGCGATGAAATTGCCGAAACCGTCGAGCACGCGGCTCGGCGGCACCAGTTCGCGCACGCTTTTGGTCTCAGCCTTGGCGGCGTCGGTGACGCTGGTGGTGCCGGCGAGCGCCACGATGCGCCGGAGCATTTCGACGAAAGCGCCGGAGAGCGGCAGATCGGACCAGCGCGTGTCGCCGGTGACGTGGAACAGCACGATCAACCCTTTGCCGCGGCGCGCGGCGGTGACCAGCGGCGTGCCATCGGCCAGCGTCGCCCAGGTGCTATCGCTCAAAGTGGCGTCGGGCTCTGCCAAGACCTGGCGGGTGACGGTGACGTCGCCCGGCACCGTCATGCCGTTGAACGGGCTGTCGCGGGAAAATGCCGCCAGCGGCTGCGGCTTGTCCCAGCTCAAACTGCCGCCGAGGATGCGGCCGCCGCGCCGCAGCTTTACCGGCACGAGATCGTCGTCGGACGCGGCGAGCCGGGGGCCGGCGAAACGCACCAGCACGCCGCCGTCCTCGACCCAGCGCGCCAGGCGATCGTGGGCGTCGCCGGTGACATTGCCGACGTCGGCGAGGATCAGCATGGGCAAATTCTGATCGAGGAAATGCGCCACGGCGTCCGCCGGCGCTTCGCCTTGGGAGATCCGCACGTCGGCGAAGGGATTGAGCGCCCGCACGATGTAATAGCTCGACGACAACAGCGGCTCCGCCAGCTCGACGCTGGCGCCCGAGGCGATGCCGACGGTGCGGCGGCGCCACCGCTTGTCGAGCAATTGCACGGCGCCGGCGGAGCGCTCGCCGGAAATCTCGATCCGGGAGATGTCGTTGCGGATCTCGACCGGCAGCGCGAATTGCGCCTCGGCCTCGCGATCCGCGCCCTTGAACGTAAAAGCCGCTTCGCCGAGCGGCAGGCCCTTCAAATCGAGTGCGCGTGCCGTGCCGGTGTCCGCGGCGTCCGTCGAGGCGCGCAACACCTTTACGCTGAGCCCACTTGCGGCATTGTCGGCCGCGGCCAGCGCGTGGGCGCCGGCAATGCCGCCGTCGATGACGGTGATCGGGCGGTTGTCGAGAGTTTGCGCCAGCGCCTTGATGAAGTCCGCGCCGCGGCCGAGATCGGTGCCGTCGGACAGCCACACCAAATCGACGTCATGCACGGCGGTGAGGAACTGGGCAATTGCCGGCAGCGCTTCCGAACGGTCGACCGTATGCGGCTTCGGCTTCATCTGGTGCAGGCGGACGCGCGCCGAGCCTGCGGGCTCGAGCGAAATGTCGCGCGTGCCCTCGGACAGCGGAATAAGCGCCACGGCGCGGCGCTCGTCCTCGGCGCGGGCGATGATGTCGTTGGCGGTGCGCACGCGAGCGTCCCACGTCGCGGCAGCCGCCCAGCCGTCGTCGATCATGATTGCGATCGGGCCGCGCGAGGTCGACGCCGCCAGCGGCGGATGCCACAGCGGGCCGGCAGCGGCGATGATGACCAAAGCGGCGAGCGCAAGCCGCATCAGCGTGAGCCACCACGGCGTGCGGGCGGGAGTTTCCTCTTTGGGTGCGATTTCGAGGAGCAGCCGCGTCGGCGGAAAATCGATGCGGCGTGGCCGCGGCGGGATCAAGCGCAGCAGCCACCAGAGCACCGGCAGCGTCAACAAGCCGATCAGAACGAGCGGTTGGGCAAAACCGATGGGCAATCCGCCGATCATGCCGTCACCGTGGCCTGGACCGCCGGCCGAATATCGGCCGCAGCGGTGCCGATGCGGGCGTGCAGCGCCAGCAGCAGTTCGCTCGCCGGCCGGTCGGTGCGATGGATCGTAAAGCTCCAGCCGAGCCGGTCGGTCTCGGCGCGGATTTCGGCGCGGTGGCGCGCCACGCGCGCGGTATAGTCAGCGCGCCAGGTCTCGGCGCGGCCGGCGGTGATGCGGCCGCCGCCTTCCGGCTCGACGAACTCGACGCGGCCCCAGTACGGAAAAGTCTCCTCGGCCGGATCGACGATCTGCACCACGTGGCCGCGGGCGCCGCTGCCGGAAAGCTGGGTGATGGTGCGCCGCACCTCGCCGATCTCGCTCCACAGGTCGGAGAGCAGCACGACTTCGGCGAGCGGGGAGGGCGCAAAGCTCGGCGGCAAGCTTGGGCGCTCGGCGCGGTCGTGCGCGATCGCTTGCGCCATCCGGTCGACGACATTGCGGCTGCCGGTCGGCCGCGTCAGGCCGGGAATGCCGACACGCTCGCCGGCCTCGACCAGAACCTCGGCCAGCGCCAGCGCCATGACCAGCGCGCGGAAAAGTTTCGAGTCGCGAACCAGCGGCGAGGCGAAATTCATCGACGGCGAGCGGTCGGGCCAGATCCACACCGTATGCGCGGCTTCCCATTCCAGCTCGCGCACATAGAGATGATCGTCGCGCGCCGAGCGCCGCCAATCGACCCGCGAGGCCGGCTCGCCGGAGACGAAGCGGCGGTATTGCCAGAAATTCTCGCCGGGTCCAGCACGGCGGCGGCCGTGCAGGCCATGGATGACGGTGGCGGCCACGCGCCGCGCTTCCAGAATGAGCCGCGGCATGCTGGCGGCCAATGTCCGGCCGGCGCCGATCGCTCGTCCAACCGCCGCGCTATCCTGGTAGGTGCGCTTGGGCTCGGCCGCCATCCGCTATCCGATCCGCGACTTCAGGCGGCCGACGACAGCTTCGATACTCTCGCCCTCGGCACGTGCCGTGAAGGTCAGCGCCATGCGGTGCTTGAGCACGGGCTCAGCAAGATCCAGCACGTCGTCGATCGAGGGTGCGAGGCGGCCGTCGAGCAGCGCTCGCGCGCGCACCGCGAGCATCAGCGCCTGGCTGGCGCGCGGGCTCGGTCCCCACGCGATCAGCTTGGCACCTTCGCCGCCTTCGGGTCCCGGCCGTGCCGAGCGCACCAACGCGAGAATGGCTTCGACCACGGATTCACCGACCGGCAGCCGCCGCACCAAGCGTTGCGCCGCCATCAGCTCTTCGGCCGTCATCGCCGGCTTGGCGCGGGTTTCGTCCGAGCCGGTCGTTTCGAAAAGAATTTTCCGCTCGGCTTCGCGATCCGGATAGCCGACGTCGATTTGCATCAGGAAGCGGTCGAGCTGCGCTTCGGGCAACGGATAGGTGCCCTCCTGCTCCAGCGGATTTTGCGTGGCCAGCACGTGGAACGGCTTTGGCAGATCGTGCCGCGTGCCGGCGATGGTGACGTGCTGCTCCTGCATCGCCTGCAAAAGCGCCGACTGCGTGCGCGGGCTGGCGCGGTTGATTTCGTCGGCCATCAGGAGCTGCGCAAACACCGGGCCAGGCAGGAAGCGGAAGCTGCGCTTGCCGGTCTGGCTTTCCTCAAGCACTTCGGTGCCGACAATGTCCGACGGCATCAGGTCGGGCGTGAACTGGATGCGGCGCGCGTCGAGGCCGAGCACCGTGCCCAAGGTGTCTACCAGCTTGGTCTTGGCGAGGCCGGGCACGCCAAGGAGCAGCGCGTGGCCGCCGGACAAGATGGTGACGAGCGCCTGCTCGATCACCTTGTCCTGGCCGAAGATCACCATGCCGATCGCAGCCTTGGCCGCAGTCACATGCGCCGCGGTCGATTCGGCGGTCCGGACGATCATGTCTTCGAGCTTTTCGAGACCATCTCCGCCAGCAACGGGCATGGCTAACTCCTTGTCTTTGGGCCGTATTCTTGTACCGGAGGGGATCCGCGCCTTATGCACAAATCCAGGGCAGCCAACATTGCACTGCTATTGGGCACACATCATGCAATATACACGCCAGCCCGCGCCAACGCAGAGCTTGCGCCGATTCTTCATCCACAGGGATCACAACTTGGAAAGCGGCGGCCGGATGCAGGTTGGCGATCGCAATACCTCGAATAATCTCGCCCCCGGACTCATGTCCGGATGGTAGGTTCCAGGCAAACCATGGCGAAGGAAGGGCAATCCGGCCTCGAGGCGATCACAGGCGCGCTAGCGCGCGCCGGCGCCAAGGGGCCGCCGCCGGTCGAACGTTGGAACCCGCCGTTCTGCGGCGATCTCGACATGCGCATCGCCGCCGACGGCACTTGGTTCTATATGAAGACGCCGATCGGCCGGCCGGCGCTGGTGAAGCTGTTCGCTTCGGTGCTCAAGCGCGAGGGCGACAGTTACTTCCTCGTCACGCCGGTGGAGAAGTGCGGCATCACGGTCGACGATGCGCCGTTCCTCGCCGTCGAGCTCAATATCGAAGACAGCGCTGAAGGTCGCGCGCTGCACTTTCGCACCAATGTTGACGATTGGGTATCTTGCGGACCGCAACATGCGCTGCGTTTCGAGCCGGAAGGCGGCACCGGCGGGCTGAAGCCCTATCTCCATGTGCGCCGCGACTTGTGGGCGAAGGTGACGCGCACGCTGTTCTTCGATCTGGTCGAGATCGGCGAGGAACGCGACGTCGAGGGCAGGGCGATGTTCGGCGTCATGTCGATGGGCACATTCTTTCCCATGGCGCCTGCCGATCAGGTGAGGGAATTTGCGTGAACGATCAACCGGCACAATTGGCGCGCCCGGCGACGGCAGACTTTTTTGAGCGTGCCCGCGCGCGTCTCAATCTCGACGTGCCAGCGGCGCTGACCGATCCGGCGGCGCACGGTGTGCGCCGCGGCGATCTGGATCTCGATCCGGTGCTGTGGGAGCGCGCCGGGGTGAGCGCCACCAAGCCGGCCGCGGTGCTGATCCCGATTATCGATCGCAGCGAGCCGACGGTGCTGTTGACGTTACGCACCGCGGAGCTTGCCAGCCACGCCGGGCAGGTCGCCTTTCCCGGCGGCAAGATCGATCCGAGCGATGAAAGCCCGGTCGCGGCAGCAATGCGCGAAGCGAAAGAGGAGATCGGCCTGGCGCCGGTGCTGATCGAGCCGATCGGCTATCTCGATCTCTATCTGACCTTTTCCGGCTTTCGTATTCTGCCGACCGTGGCGCGCATCAAGCCGGATTTTTCGCTCACGCTCAATCCGTGGGAGGTGAAGGAGACGTTCGAGGTGCCGCTCGAATTTCTGATGACGCCCGGCAATCACCAGCTCAAGACGCGCGACTGGAAAGGCATTCCACGGGATTATTACGCCATCCCGTTCGGCGAGCGCTACATTTGGGGCATCACCGCGGGTATCTTGCGGAATCTGTACGACCGGATTTACGGCGCATGATCAGGCCAATCTTCACCGAGATCGGGCTGTTCCTCACCCCATTCGTGATCTACGCCGCATTTCTGATCGCGACGCGCGCCGGCGTCCTTGACCCGGTGTCGTGGACGTTGCGGCGCGTCGCCGGCCTGGTCATGGTATCGCTCGTGCTCGTGATCGGCAGCTTCCTGCTGCTGGCGCAGTTTTCCGGCGCACCGCCGGGCTCGACCTATGTGCCGGCCCATGTCGACGGCGGCAAGTTCGTGCCGGGAACGACGCGATGACGGACGGCGGCCATCTCAACAACGCCGGTTGGCTCAAGGACGCCGAGATCGTCCACCTGCTCGCGCTGCTCGATCGCGACGGCGAGGAAGCCCGTATCGTCGGCGGCGCGGTGCGCAACGCGCTGATGGACCTGCCGGTCGGCGAGATCGATGTGGCGACGACGGCGGTGCCGCAAGAGGTGGTGCGCCGCGCCGAAGCGGCGGGTTTCAAGGCGAAGCCGACCGGCATCGAGCATGGCACGGTGACGGCCATTATCGACGGTCGGCCCTTCGAGGTGACGACGCTGCGCGAGGACGTCGAAACGTTCGGCCGCAAAGCCAAGGTGGTGTTCGGCCGCGACTGGAAAGCGGATGCGCAGCGGCGCGACTTCACCATCAACGCGTTGTCGGTGTCGCCTGACGGCAAGATTTACGACTATGTCGGCGGGCGTGCCGACATTGCCGCGCATCGGGTGCGTTTCATAGGCGATCCGAGGGCGCGTATCGCCGAGGACTATCTGCGCATCCTGCGGTTCTTCCGCTTTCACGCCTGGTATGGCCAAGGCGCGCCGGATGCAGCCGGATTGCACGCCTGCATCGCCGCGCGCTCAGGCCTCGATACTTTATCGCGCGAGCGGGTGCGGATGGAAATGCTCAAGCTGTTGCTGGCGCCGCACGCCACGCCGACGCTCGCGGTGATGGCGGAAGCCGGCATCCTCGGCACCGTGCTCGGCGGCGTGCCGCTGCTCGCGAGCTTCGAGAACACGGCGAAGGCCGAAGCGGCAATCGGTGTCGCGCCGGATGCAACGCGGCGCCTCGGCGCGCTCGGCGTCGCCGTGATGGAAGACGCGGAGCGGCTGTCGCAGCGGCTGCGGCTGTCCAATGCCGAATTCGAGCGACTCATGGCACTGGAATATTGGTGGCGCGTGCGGCCGGCGGCCGGCGAGCACGCCGCGCGCGTGTTGCTCTATCAGCTTGGGCCGGTATCGTTCACCGATCGCGTGCTGGTCGCGTGGTCGCGCTCGGATGCCGGTGCGGCCGACCACGCCTGGCGCGAACTCGCGGCCCTGCCGCAACGCTGGACCGCACCTAGGTTTCCGCTCAAGGCGACAGATTTTTTCAGCCGCGGCGTGCCGAAAGGGCCGGAAATGGGCGCCGCCCTGCGCGCCGCCGAACAGGCCTGGATCGATGCGGATTTTCCCGAAGACCGTGCCGCAATCGATGCGATTGCCGATCGGGCCGTTCGTACCGCGCAGTCGTAAAAGGCCGGTTGCATCGGCGAGCGTGAGGCTCTTCTAAGATAATGCAGCCCACAGCATTGCGAGCCCCGAGCAGAGCAGCAGGCCATCTACAATATGTTGGAAAATGGTGATCGGCATGCGCCGCACCACCGCTTTTCCGGCGAATGCGCCAGCCATGACTGACGCACCAATGACCAGGCCTTTGAGAATAGAACTGAACGGAAGCGCTCCGAGTTGCCGGAAGGTGGCAACTTTGCTGACCATGAGCGCGAGAGAACTTGCCGCTTCCGTCGACAGAAACGCGCCCTTGACTAAGCCGTAGGAGGCGAAGGCTGGTACGCTGAGCGGCCCGGTGGAAATGACGATGCCGGTAATAAAACCGATAACCGCTCCGGCAAGCGAAAGTTGCCATAGCCGCAGCTGGAAATCCATTTTTGTCAGCCAGCGCCGGCCGGGGATCATCGCCAGAAAGAATAGTCCGAGCGCAATATCTACGACGCGGGATGGCAAGACCAGAAGCGTGCGCGCTCCCAGCGCGGCCGCGGGAACGCCGGTGATCGAATAAGCGGCAAAAGCTCTCCAGTTTACTTCCCGCCACCACGCCAAGACCTTTCCGATGTTGGACATCAACGCGGCGATCGCCATGATCGGGACCGCTTGCTTGGGGCCGAACTGAAACACCAGTATCGGCAACAGCATGATCGATGCGCCCGTGCCGACGATTCCACTCAACGTGCCTGCAATGAGGCCGACGGTCAGGACAAAAATGTAAATCGTCATCGAGCCCCTTCGCCGAAGAAGCTATGGTGGTGCGCCGGTGATCAGGGAGCTGTAGCACCGTTCGCGAAGCGGTCGCTACGCCGGCGGGCAGCTTTTAGCGTGCTGAGGCGATCACAACGCTCGGGCGCGCAGCGCGCGCAGCCGTCGCCGGCTGCCCGCGGCGACTTCCTGCAAGCGCGGCCGGACGCAGGCCATCATGCGGCGTGGCCGCATGCGCTCTACCTGCATTTCGTTGCCGCGCCAGACAAACTCGCTGCCGCCGAGCGCCTTGAAGAAGAGGACCGGCAGAAGACAATCGCGCATCAGCCCGTAAAGCGGATAAAGGAACGGCAGGTGCCATTCGGCCGCCGCCGCGAGCAACATTTCGCTGCCATACCAGATGGTGCCGAGCGCGCCCGCGCCCAGCGCCGGCGATAGTCCGGCCGCGCTCGCCACGATGGCTGCCGCGACCATCGGCAACACGCCGCCGGCAAGAGCTTCCGGCAGGAAGTAAGGCAGAAAACTGGCACGCCGCAGCCGCGCCCAGCGCACCTGACGATTCCAGACTTCGGCCGCGCCGCGCCAGCCGAGCGGCTGCATGAACGGCCGATCGACCAGCCGGACTTTTAGGCCGGCGCCGCGCACAATCTTGGTGGCTGCGGCGTCTTCGGCGACTTCCCTGCCGAGCGCCGCGATACCGCCTGAGTGCTCGAGATCGGCTCGCCGCCACAGCATGGTTTTGCCTTGCGCGAAACCGCGGCCGAAGCTGTCGATGACGTATTGCCAGCGTGCCTGATAGGTGTTGAGAAACGCGCATTCGAGCTCGGCCCAGACGCCTTGCGGGCGGCAGCCGACCGGCGGCGAAGCGACCAGCCCGGTATCGGCGCGCCAGCTGGCGAACAATTGCCGTATGTAGTCGCGTGGCATCAGCACGTTGCTGTCGGCGAGTACAATCCAATCATGGCTCGCCGCGCGCCAGCCCTTGACCACATTGTTGAGCTTCGGATTGCCGCTCACCCGGTCGTCGCCGATCAAGAGCCTCGCATTTGCGCTTCCGTGCTCGGCGATCAAGGTCTCGACCAGGGGCACGACGGGATCGTTTGCGGCAGCGACGCAGAACAGGATTTCGTAGTGCGGATAATCGAGGTCGAATGTCGAACGCAGCGTATCGACGGCATAATTATCCAGTCCGCAGAGCGGGCGCACCAAGCTGACCGGGGGGAATGTTTGCTGGAATGGCGTCTCGCCGAGTGAGTCCCGCCGCAAGCGAAAAATCGCGATCACGATGCTCGCGACATGGACGACGGTGGCGATGATGCAGAAGGTCGCGAAGGCGAGAATCGACGCTGTCATCGCGTTGGCTTTTAGCTTAACGCCGTGACGGGGCTGTGACTCGACTTTCCAGATGCGGACAGAAGCTTGGCAGATGCGAGCAGAAGCTTGCGTTAACTTTTGCTGTCATCGTCCTGCAATGCAAAGAATTTATAGGATGCGGCAGGTGGCACTGACGCGAGACAATGATTCGTGACGTTTGAGCACGGTACAATTGGGTTCCGTACTCTGTTTATCTCCGACGTTCATCTCGGCGCGCGCGGCTGCCAAGCCGACCGCCTCCTCGATTTCCTGCGCTATCACGATGCCGACACGATTTATCTGGTCGGCGATATCGTCGACGGCTGGCAGCTGAAATCCGGCTGGTACTGGCCGCAGCATCACAACGACGTGGTGCAGAAGCTATTGCGCAAGGCGCGCAAGGGCGCGCGCGTCATCTACGTGCCCGGCAACCACGATGAATTCTTTCGCGATTATTACGGCACCCATTTTGGCGGCATCGAAGTGGTCGAGACCGCGATCCATGAGGCCGCCGACGGCCGCCGCTATCTCGTCGTGCACGGCGACGTGTTCGACATGGTGGTCAAGCACGCGCGCTGGCTGGCGCTCCTAGGCGACACGGCCTACGACTTCGCCATCCTGGTCAACCGCTATTTCAACGCCGTGCGCCGCCGCCTCGGCTTTCGCTACTGGTCGCTGTCGCAATGGGCCAAGCACAAGGTCAAGAACGCGGTGAATTATATCGGCGCCTTCGAGCAGACGCTGTCCGCGGAAGCGCATCGCCACAAGGTCGACGGCGTGATCTGCGGCCATATCCATCACGCGGTGATGCACGACGATTTCGGCATCCGCTACATGAATTGCGGCGATTGGGTGGAAAGCTGCACGGCGCTGGTCGAGCACGAGGACGGCCGGTTCGAGATCATCAATTGGTCGGATCACGAAGGCGCGTCACGGCCGCTGCCGGATTCGGGCGTCGTGCCGTTCGACGACGACGCCGAGATTGCGGCGTGACGCGCGACTAATGCCCAAAAATCAGCCGGGACGGATGCTGATCGATATTTTTGATCGCCTTGTTCAGCTCGGCCAAGGTGCGGCGGCCGTCGGTGGCGAAGGCCTGGAATTCCTTAAGGCCTGAGTTGGAGAATTGCGACAGCCCGGCCGAGATATCGTTGGTGTTCTTGTCGAGGTCATCAGCAAGGCGCCGGATCGAGTCGGCGGCGCGGCCGATCTGGCCGTTGCCGTCGCCGCTGCCGGCGAGGTTTTGCAGGCCCTCCATCACCTTGTCGAGGCGCGCCGAGTTGTCGGCCAAGGTCGAGGTTACGGTCTCGATATTGCGTAGCGACAGATGCAGCGCGCTTTCGTTGTCGGCGACCAGGCCATTGATGCGGGCGAGCACATCGCGCGCCTGCTGCGTCACGTCGGCGGTGGCGCTGGCATCGGCATAAAGGGTCGGCGGCGTGCCGGCGTCGGCGATGAGCGGCGCCGCGTCAACCGAGCCGCCGGCGAGCGACACTTCGGCAAGCCCGGTGAGGCCCTGGAACTGCAGGCCCACTTTGGTGTCCGCGCGCACCGGCACGGTGCGGCCGAGCGCGATCACCGCCACGACCTTGTGCGGGTCGGCGGCGTCGAGGGCAAGCTCGGCGACCTCGCCGACGCGGATGCCGTTGAACAGAACCGCGGCGCCGGTGCGCAGTCCCGATACCGAGCCGTCGAAGACGACGCGGTACGTTGCCTGCGCCGTGCTGCGGTTCGTGTTCTGGAACCAGAAGATGAAGCCGAAAGCGCCGACGATGACGGCAAGCGTGAACACGCCGGTCGCGATGTAATTGGCCTTGGTCTCCATGAAACCCTCTACGCTTTTTTAGTGGTGAACCAGCCGGCCGCGTTTGCCGCGGAAGTACGATTTCAGCCAGGGATGCTCCGACGCCAACATGGTCTCGATCGGACCCGTGGCGATGATGCGGCCTTCGGACAGCACCGCGATGCGGTCGCAGACCGTGTGCAGGCTGTCGAGATCGTGGGTCACCATGAAGACGCTCAGTCCCAGCGTGCGTTGCAAGGTGCGGATCAAGGCGTCGAACTCGGCGGCGCCGATCGGATCGAGGCCCGAAGTCGGCTCGTCGAGGAAAACGATGTCGGGATCGAGCGCCAGCGCGCGTGCCAGCGCGACGCGCTTGACCATGCCGCCGGACAGCTCGGAGGGATATTTGCCGCGCACATCGGCGTTGAGCCCGACCATCTCCAGCTTCGCCAGCGCGATCTCCTCGATCAGGCGCGGCGATAGGTTGAGATATTCGCGGATCGGGAATTGTACGTTTTGCAGCGCCGTGAGTGAGGAAAACAGCGCCCCCTGCTGGAACAGCACGCCCCAGCGCCGCTCAATCGCGCGCCGCTCGTCATCGTTGACGGCGGCGAGGTCGGCGCCGAACACCTCGATGCTGCCGTTGCGCTTCGGCAACAGCCCGATGATGGTGCGCATCAGCACTGACTTGCCGGCGCCCGAGCCGCCGACGAAGCCGAGGATCTCGCCTTCGAACACGTCGAGCGTCGCGTGGTCGAGCACGGGCGCGTCGCCGAAACCGACAACGAGATCGCGCACGCTGATTACGGCGGTATTGCTGACCATGCTCACATCCCGATCGCGGCGAAGAACATGGCGAAAAAGCCGTCGAGCACGATGACGAGGAAGATCGACTTGACCACCGACGAGGTGGTTTTGAGCCCGAGCGATGCGGCGCTGCCGTCGACCTCAAAGCCTTCGACGCAGGCGACGAGCCCGATCACCAGCGCCATGAACGGCGCCTTGATCATGCCGACGGCGAAAGTCGGCAGCCAGATCGCCTCGCGCAACCGGGCAAGGAAGATATCCGGCGTCATGCCGCCGTAGAGCCAGCACACCAGGCCAGCGCCGTAGAGCGCCGCCATCGAGCCGATGAATGTCAGGAGCGGCACCGCGACGACGAGCGCGACGATGCGCGGCAGCACCAGCACCTCGACCGGGTCAAAACCCATGGTGCGCAGCGCGTCGATCTCTTCGCGCATTTTCATCGAGCCAAGCTCGGCGGTATAGGCGCTGCCCGACCGGCCGGCGACCATCACGCAGACGATGAGCACACCGACTTCGCGCAGCACCAGAATGCCGACCATGTCGACGACGTAGACTTCGGCGCCAAAGGTGCGGAAATGGAAAATGCCCTGTTGCGCGATGATGGCGCCGATCAGGAAGGTGCTCAGCGCCACGATCGGCACCGCGCGCCAGCCGACCTTTTCGAGGTGATGCACCAGCGAGGTGAGCCGCAACCGCGCCGGATGCGCGATGGTGCCGAGCACCACCATGGTCAGCGCGCCGAGGAGATGCGCGAGCAGCGCCAGCGAAGCGCCGATCTCGGCCACCGCCCGGCCGATGGAATCGAGCGCGACGAGGATGCGATTCGCCGCGGCGGCGTCTCGTCCGGCGGTTCGATTCACCAGCCGCACCTCGTCCATCAAGCCGCGATCGCTGTCGGAGAGGCCGATGATGCGGGTCGAGGCGCCGCGCGCCGCGAAGGCGCGGTTGAGGCGCTCGATGAGCCAGGCGCCGAACGTGTCGAGCCGATCGAGCCGGGCGAGATCGATGTCGATGCTGCGCGCCGTCTGGTAACGCCCGGCCGCGTCGTCGACGATTGTCTCAAGCTCCGCGGCGCGCTCGGCGATCCAGGCGCCGGTTGCGACGAGACCCACGCCTTTGCCGTCGAATGTCGCGACCAGGGACGCGGAAGTCCCTTGAGCGTCATGCCTGGCTGCGGTCATACTCGCTCCCTGCATGGAGCTCTCCGTACGGATCGAGCGCTGGCCCTTGGCCGGCGCCTTCACCATCAGCCGCGGCACCAAGACCGAAGCGGTCGTGGTGGTGGCTGAATTGAGCGATGGGACCCACCGCGGCCGCGGTGAATCCGTCCCCTACGCACGCTATGGCGAAACTCCGGACGGTGTGGTTGCGGCGATCGAAGTTTTGCGTCCGGCGCTAAGGCGCGGGTTGACCCGCGCCGACCTGCAAAGCGCGATGCCCGCAGGCGCACCCCGTAATGCACTCGATTGTGCTTACTGGGACGTTAACGCCAAGGCCGCCGCGCGCCCGGTGCATGAATTGGCCGGGCTTGTGGCGCCTGCGCCACGGATTACCGCCTATACGATCTCGCTCGCCGCGCCTGCGGCCATGGCGGAAGCGGCAGAGCGCGCGGCACACCGGCCGTTGCTCAAGGTCAAGCTCGGCTCCGGCGACGACGACGGTATGCGGATAGCGGCGGTCCGTCGCGCCGCGCCGCGGGCGGAGCTCATCGTCGATGCCAACGAGGGCTGGACCGGCGATAATCTCGCGCAAAACCTCGCCGCCTGCGCCGATGCCGGCGTGACATTGATCGAGCAGCCGTTGCCCGAAGGAAAAGACGCGGCGCTGGCGCACATCAAGCGCACGATCCCGGTCTGCGCCGACGAGAGTGTGCACGATCGCGCCTCGCTCGAGGCGCTCATCGGCAAATACGACGCCGTCAACATCAAGCTCGACAAGACCGGCGGCCTGACCGAGGCCCTGGCGCTCGCTGCGGCCGCGGAACAGCGCGGTTTTGCCATCATGGTCGGCTGCATGGTGGCGACGTCGCTGGCGATGGCGCCGGCCATGCTGGTCGCGCAGCGCGCCCGTGTCGTCGATCTCGACGGCCCGCTGCTGCTCGCCAAGGATCGCGCCGACGGTCTGCGCTACGACGGCAGCCTGGCATATCCCGCGGGTGCGGCGCTTTGGGGCTAAAGGCGCATCGGCGGTTGGTGTAAGTTCGATCGGCGACGGCGCATAAACGTCCGGGAGGATTGTCATGGCGACGAGGCGCAGCGTTCTTTCAGCTATTGCAGGCGCCGCGATCGGATTGCCGAATATTTTGCCGGCTCGCGCGCAGCAGAAATATCCGGACCGTCCGATCAAGATGATCGTGCCGTTTCCGCCGGGCGGCCCGATCGACACCATGGCGCGGATGACGGCGCAGGAATTGACCGGCCGCGTCGGCCAGGTGGTGGTCGAGAATCGCCCCGGTGGTGGTTCGACCATCGGCACCAAGGACGCCGCCGCAGCAGCCCCCGACGGTTACACGCTGATGTTCGGCTCCTCGGGCTCGCTTGCGGTAGCGCCGGCGCTTTATTCGAGCCTCGGCCTCGATCCGCGCAAGGCGTTCGATCCGATCGCCACAGTGGCGCTGCTGCCGCACGTTTTTGTCGTCAACAACGACGTGCCGGCAAAATCGATCGGCGAATTCGTCGCTTATGCCAAGGCCAATCCCGGCAAGATCAACTATGGCGCGGGGCTCGGCACGCCGCCGCATCTGCTCTCGACCTTGTTCAAGACCGAAGCCAAGATCGACGTGGTCTATGTGCCCTATACCGGCTCGGCGCAATCGGTGAACGATCTGCTCGGCGGCCAGACCCAATTCACCATCGACGGCCTGGTGACGCTCTATCCGTTGATCGCGGCCGGCAAGGTGCGGGCGCTGGCTATTGCGCGCGGCGAGCGCTGGACGGCGCTGCCCGACGTGCCGACTTTGGTGGAAAGCGGCTATCCGGATTTCGTCATCGACGCCTGGACCGGCCTGGTGGCGCCGGCCGGCACGCCGCGGCCGATCGTCGATCAGCTCAATGCGGCGGTGAACGACGGCCTGAAGTCGCCGGCAACGCAGCAAAATCTGGCGAAATTCTCCGCCATCGCCAAGACCGGCACGCCGGAGGATTTCAAAAGCTTCCTCGCCGATCAGATGCAGAAATGGGGCTCGATCGTGAAACTCGCCGGTGCCAAGATCGACTGAGCCGCAGGCGCCGGTGCCGAGCCTGTGGGTAATTCCCTGATCGCCGGATTGCGCCGTTTGCGGTTGTGCTGTTGAGTCGGTCTTGCTTGGTAGAACCATGCCCAACGACCCTTTGGCGCAGATATTGGCCGGGCTGCCGGACGAGGCGGACTACGATGCCGTCCATGCCGCGCTCATGGCCACGGACCGCGGCCGCCGCTTTTTGGCGGAATACGCCGATCGCAATCGTCACGCCGACACGACCACGATCGTGAGTGCCATTGCGCGCATCGAGGCGACGCTGCGCGGCGAAGGTCCGCCGCAAGCCGACGCTGCCGGCGATCTCATGGAGATCGCCGCGGTAATCGGTCGTATCCAAGCCGCGCTCGCCGCCGGCACGATGCCCGCGCCCGACGTCTCCGCCGCGATCGAGCGCCTTTCGGACATCGCCTTCATGCTGCACGAGCGTCCGGTCGAAGCGACGCTGTGCGACGGGCTCGATGCTGCCTTCCGCGAAGTTTCCGACGCCAATATGCGTTCACAATCCGCGGCAGAAGACGTGCGTAAAGCAGCGGAGCTTTTGCACGCGCTTGCCGGGCGCGTCAGCGCGATGATGACGCGCTCGATCGGCGGCAGCGGCACCGACCAGCCGGCTGGCGAAAATGTTGCGGCGGAGACTGCGTCGGGTGCGGGTCTTTTTGAGCTGGCAACAGACGACGGCGAAACTTTCGCGGAAGCCGTTGCAGCGCTCGCGGCATCGTTGCCGACGCTTGCCGATGCGCCAAGCGAGCCTGCCGAAGCGGCGCCGGAGCCGGAAAGCGGGCAGGGCGCGCAAGCACCCGCAGTCGAAGCCGCGCCAAGCGACGATGCTTTGTTGCCCGTCGATGAGGCGCAGCAGACAGCGACGGAATCCGAGGTTGCGGACGACAGCGCCGCGCCGCCGCAATTCACGTCGACAGACATGTCGCTGAGCGAAGCGGTTTTGAGCCAGGCATTTTCGGACGACCATTTCGCCAGCGCAAATTTTTCAGGCGAAGCGCCGGCACCCGAAGAGACTGGAAGCGAGCATGCATTGAACGAGGAGCCGCCGAGCGAAGACGTATTGCCGGCGCAGAATTTTCCGACCGACCCGGATCCGGAAGAAGATCTCGCCGACTTGTTCGAACCGCAACCGGTTTCAACGACGCCTATCGAAGCGGCGGCTCCGGTCACTGCGGATAATCCCGTGCCGGCGGAGCCGTCGGCGGAACCGCCGCGTGCCGTGCCGCCGCCGCCGGCGCGGGCAATTCCACGCCCGCCAGGCAGCGATCCGCTCGCAGCGGTGCGCGACTTGAGCGAGGAAGAGCTGATCGCGCTGTTCAGCTAGCCCCGCGGTGCCGTAAAAAATCGCGCTGTGTCGGCGTTGTTAACTTTTTATTAACCAAATCACGTCCTCAATATGCCGATTCGGTGATCGGCACGGAAGTTGCTTTCCTGGAACGAGGTGAGGCGGATCAACAACGACGCTGCGTGTGGCTTGCTCTCTCGAGGTCTGCGGGAACCTATTCGTTAGTGGTCCGCTCAAAATGATCTTTTGGAGGCCACGATGCACACACTTACTGGTCGGTTTCTGGCTGCAGTAGCGTTGTGCGTGCTTGTGTTCGTTCCGACAAACCTGGCCGCGCGTGACGACGGGCGCTTTGCCAATTCGCCGCTGAAAGCCTGGTTCGACAAGCTCGCCAGCGGGAAGGGGCTTTGCTGCTCGTTCGCCGACGGCGTCAGCGTCGAGGACGTGGATTGGGACACCCAGGGCGCAAGCTATCGGGTGCGCATCAACGGCCAGTGGGTCGTCGTGCCCGATGCGGCGGTGGTGACCGAGCCCAACAAGTTCGGGCC
>Ga0193726_1000986_pt1 | contig 25071 bp, 19 predicted proteins | sample H2c1metaG_FD_144928 | JGI IMG/M metagenome (GOLD analysis project Ga0193726, IMG submission 144928) | Soil microbial communities from a riparian zone of the East river system, Colorado, United States - H2c1 | ecosystem: Environmental > Terrestrial > Soil > Riparian zone | place: USA: East River...
GAGGCTTTCTATGGCAGATACTGCGATTTTTCTCGGTGCCGGCGATTCTAAGTCCGCTGCGGTAGCTGTAAATCGTTGACGCATCATAATTACAATTGCGGAATTGTGAAACTGTGTAAGTTTATGTGTAAGTTTAGAAGGTTTTCCACAAGCAGGAGATCACCGCACGGCTCCGGCCCGTCGAGGTGGAACTCTCCCGAGCAGTCATCCCCTGCAGCGATCTGTCCATTTTTCAGCTTGAACGTCGGACGGTATTCCCATCGTCGTCATCCAAGTAATTTCGATATCCTTCGTCATCGGGTTCGTCAATTCCGTCGTACCTGTATTCTTCGCCTTCTTCTGCGGCTGTGAAGTCCAAGTATGGGTATCTTCTCGACATCTGCGGCTCGCCAAGTTTCGATTCGAATGGAGGAAACGGTTCGCTCAAGGTTCGCCCCGATTCACCCTTTCTGAGGCTGTTATGAAGTTTGCATCTGAGTAGGCACTTTTCATGGAGTATTGTTTGTAGAACCTTGAGGCGGGAACGGAGTCAGGGGTAGGCGGGGGATATACTTCTTCACAACCCCATCATGAAGCGCCACGTCCTCATCTTCGGTCTCGTCGGCGGCCTCCTCATCGCCACCCTCCAATACACCGAATACCGCTTCGTCATCATCGAGCACTCCGTCGAGCTCTACAGCGCGCTCGTCGCCATCCTCTTCGCGACCTTCGGCATCTGGCTCGGCCGCCGCATCACGCGCAGTCGCGAGACCATCCGCGAAAAGGTCGTGGTGAGGGAAGTGCTTGTCCCCGCCCTCGAACCCTTCGCTCCCAATACGGCCCACCAGCAGACCCTCGGCATCACGGCACGCGAGCTCGAAATCCTCGCCCTGATCGCCCGCGGCTTCAGCAATCGCGAGATCGCTACGCAGCTTTTCGTTTCCGAAAACACCGTCAAGACACACTGTGCCCGCGCCTTCGACAAACTCGGAGCCGCTCGCCGCACCCAGGCCGTCCAGCGCGGCAAAGAACTAGGCCTCCTGCCGTGACCGCGTCACCCGAAAGCATGATTTCCGCTCCATTCCTGTAAAATCATCCGAAAGGATGACGACATCCGGCCCCGTTACACCGCATCGTGACTCCATCCTCACTGGCACCGGGAGCCTCCCATGAAGAAAACCGTCCTCACCTTCGGCCTCATCTCTGGCCTCATCATGTCCGTCCTTATGGGCGGCTCGCTTCTCCTCGCCGACAAGATCGGTTCCGGCCACAGCATGGCTCTCGGCTATACCATCATGGTGGCGTCGTTCCTGCTAATCTACTTCGGCATCCGCAGCTACCGCGACAACACCCTCGCCGGCCAAATCTCCTTCGGCCGCGCCTTCGCCTGCGGCATCCTGATCACCCTCATCACCACGGTCTGCTACGTCGCCATGTGGGAGGTCCTCTACTTCAACTTCATGCCCCACTTCATGGACAGCTACTTCGCCGCGCAGATTCACAAGGTCCAGTCCTCCGGACTTGACCCCGCCACCACCGCCGCGCAGGTCGCTGCCATACAGCGCTCTCAGCAGCTCTACCAGAACCCCTTCGTCAACATGGCCTACACCTTCATGGAGCCCCTGCCCGTCGGCCTTATCATTACTCTCATCTCCGCTGCCATCCTCCGCCGCAAAGCACCTGTCGAATCCACCGCCGCCCCCGCAGTCATCACCACATAAATCAAAAGGCCGGGGAGTAAACCCCGACCTTCCGTCTTCTGAACTGTCGGCCTATTTCCCATGCTCCGGAGCCTGCGGCTTCCACTGACGCCCCAGCTCCGCCGTCTCCTTCACATCGGCTGCGTCAGGGTTTTCGGCCTGCTTCACCTCCACCCCAAACACATAACTCGCACCGAACAGATTGCTCGTAAAGAACACCATCGTCTTGTGCCCCCTCGCGCGGAAGTAGCCGGGTCGCAAGATGTCATTTAAGACACCACCCGATGCCTTTCCCCGCCTTGCTCCTTGCGCCGCAAGCTCCTATGATCAAGAGTTCTCCGTGAACAGTTCTCCGTGGGGTTCGAATGAGGGAAAACAAACCAGCAGCGGGAAGTCCAGTCACCGACGTCTTCGACGGCCGTCAGCCCTCCGCTTCCGAAAGAAGCTGGGCGGAGAGAACCCTGGGCCCCACTCTGGAAAAAGCCCCCGAGAAACCGATCGGCGCCCCCACCGGCGTCAATCTCGACCGAGACGGGCAGGCCCGCTTCACCACAATTTCGGGCGTGCCCGTCAAGCGTCTTTACACGCAAGCCGATCTCCCCGAGGACTGGGACTACGAAAGATATCTTGGCTATCCCGGCCAGCCGCCCTTCACCCGCGGCATTCACGCCAGCGGATATCGCGGCAAGCTTTTCACCATGCGGCAATTCTCCGGGTTCGCTTCCCCCGAAGAAACCAACCGGCGCTACAAGTACCTATTGCAGAGTGGCGGCAGCGGCCTTTCCGTGGCTTTCGACCTGCCCACGCTGATGGGATACGACTCCGACCACCCAGCCAGTGAAGGGGAAGTTGGCAAGTGCGGAGTGGCCATCGATTCACTCGAGGACATGGAGATTCTGTTCGATGGCATCGACCTGGAAAAGACCACGGTTTCGATGACCATCAATTCCCCGGCTTCCGTGCTGTGGGCCATGTATCTGGTGGTCGCAGAAAAACAAGGCGCGGACTGGAAAAAGATTTCCGGCACCCTGCAGAACGACATCCTCAAGGAATACATCGCGCAGAAGGAATACATCTATCCTCCTGCTCCGTCGATGCGCCTGGTGGTCGATACCTTCGAGTTTGGCTCAAGATTCACCCCCAAGTTCAACACCGTCTCCATCAGTGGATATCACATCCGCGAAGCCGGCTCAACCGCTCTTCAGGAACTGGCCTTCACGCTCTATGACGGCGTCGAGTACGTCGAGTGGGCGCAGCGGCGCGGTCTCGACGTGGATGAATTCGGCCCCCGTCTCAGCTTCTTCTTCAACGCCCACAATGATTTCTTTGAAGAGATCGCCAAATATCGCGCCGCCCGCAAGATCTGGTATCAGGTCATGAAGAACCGGTTCAAGGCCGAGAACCACCGCACCTGGCTCCTGCGCTTCCATACCCAGACCGCGGGAGTTTCGTTATCAGCGCAACAACCGATGAACAATATCGCGCGCGTCGCACTTCAGGCTTTGGCAGCGGTGCTAGGCGGAACCCAATCTCTTCACACCGATTCCTACGACGAAGCATTCGCCCTGCCCACCGAAGAAGCGGCACGCATTGCCTTGCGCACGCAGCAAATCATCGCCTATGAATCCGGGGTCACACAGACGGTGGATCCGCTCGGAGGCTCCTACTTTCTGGAGACTTTAACCCTGGACATGGAAAAAGGAGCATTCGACTACTTCAGCAAATTGGACTCCATGGGCGGCATGGTGAAGGCAATCGAGCGTGGATATCCCCAAAAAGAAATCGCCGAAGCCTCTTACCAGTACCAGCGCGCCGCCGAAGCCAAAGAAAAAGTCATCGTGGGCGTGAACGAATTTGTGATCGAGGAAGAACCGCCGTCCACTCTCTATATCGATGAAAGGGTGGCCCAGCAGCAATCGACAAAGCTGAGGGCATTACGCACCCGCCGCTCGAACGACGACGTCCGCCGTGCTCTGGATGCCCTGAGGAAAGCCGCAGCGCGGGAACCGATCCAGGGAACGAATGGAAACATTTCGCCCGCAAACACCATGCCCTATATCGTGGACGCCGTCCGCGCCTACGCCACGGTCGGCGAAATCTGCGAAGCCCTTCGCGAGGTTTATGGCACGTACACGGAAGTGAGTGTGACCTAAACGATGAAGTGCACAGAGCCATCGCCTGGAGCCGCAAATAAGGGCCGCTTGCGCCCGGATATGATGTCGAGATCGCAAATTGTGATCTCAGCTCTGAGCGACGATTAGCCCATTCGATCCCATGCCCAAACGCCCTCCAGCGCTACCGGGACAAGTAGAATCGCGGATCGTGATTCTGCGCCACCAGAAGGTCATTCTCGACGCCGACCTGGCTGCACTCTACGGCGTTCCCGTCAAACGCCTCAACGAACAAGTCAAACGCAATCAAGACCGGTTCCCCTCCGATTTCATGTTCCAACTCACGGCCAAGGAACGAGAAATCTTGAGGTCGCAATTTGCGACCTCAAGTCAAAGCCATGGCGGCCGGCGCTATGCTCCCCACGCCTACACCGAACACGGCGCGATCATGGCCGCCACCGTGCTCAACTCCGAGCGGGCCGTCCAGATGAGTGTGTTTGTGGTTCGAGCATTCGTGCGGCTTCGCGAGATGCTGGCCACCAACCGCCAACTCGCTGCCAAACTCAACCAACTGGAACGCCATGTGGATCGTCACGACGCCACCATCCAGGAACTCATCGAGGCCATCCGAGAACTCATGGCCCCGGAACCGTCCACGCGCCGCAAGATCGGGTTCCGGCTCCCAGCCGGAAAACCATAGCTGCCCATGCTGATTCCGGATGATACTCGAGGTTCAAATCTGCAACCTCGATGATTCGTTTTTTCTTCGCCAGTCACGAGCCCGCTGTGATAAAAATATAAGCCATGCGGAAGGCGGTCAATCACCTCAAGAGATCCGATCCGGTGCTGGCGGCGATCATTGAACGCGTTGGCTCCTGCCGCATGCAATTTGCCGAACCACAATTTCACCGCCTGGCCGAGGCCATCGTATACCAGCAATTAAACGGCAGGGCTGCCGCCACGATCTTCAAGCGCTTCGCCACGCTGGCTGGAGAGCCACTCACCCCCGCGGGAATTTTAAAACTGACGACTGAGCAGATGCGTGCGGCGGGCCTCTCTCAACAGAAGTCCGCCTACATGCGAGACTTGGCCGAGAAGACGCACTCCGGCGCGCTCGACTTCGCTTGTCTCCCCGATCTTTCCGACGATGACGTGATTCGGCATCTTACGCAAGTGAGGGGCATCGGGGTATGGACCGCCCACATGTTCCTGATGTTCAGCCTGCGTCGTCCCAATGTTCTGCCCACGGGCGACTACGGGGTCCAACTAGCCATCAAGAAGCACTACAAGAAGCGCAAGCTACCCAAGCCGAAAGACATGGAGAAAATTGCCAAAGCCTGGGCGCCTTATCGCAGCGTAGCCTGCTGGTACTTGTGGCGCAGCCTGGACATCAAGACGGTCTAGCGACGGTTCCCGCGCCCTTCCCTGTGACCCCTCCGTGTCCAGTGTGGTTAAATGAACTGGATGCCTGATCCGAAAATCCGCGTCCTCGTCGCCAAACCCGGCCTCGACGGCCACGACCGCGGTGCCAAAGTCATTGCCCGCGCCTTACGCGATGCCGGAATGGAGGTCATCTACACCGGCCTCCGCCAAACTCCCGAAATGATCGTCACCGCCGCTCTTCAGGAAGATGTCCACGTCATCGGACTCTCCATTCTCTCGGGTGCACACAATGCGATCGTCCCGCGAGTGATGGACCTGCTCCGGCAAAATAAAATGGACGACGTCATCGTGGTGCTCGGCGGCATCATCCCTGATCAGGACATCGAAAACCTCAAGAAAATCGGCGTTGCCGCGATCTTCCAGCCCGGCACATCCATGGACGACATCGTCCAATTCATCCGCGGCCGCGTCAAACCGCGCAGCGTCCCGACGGCCGGGTGATGACCGAGATCGTCACCTCCCGTCTGCGCGATCATCTCTCTCGAACCATCGGCCCGACGCCGTGGTATTGGAAGACTTTTCCCACCGTAACTTCCGAGTCGGGTCAGAAATTTGCGTGGACGCACCACGGCGACCAGGGTCCGCTCGGTTATTTGGTCACGCTCGGAGCGGAGCAGGAACCTGACAAGCCGCTTCTGGCGCTGAACACATACTGCCGTTCGTTTTCCGTGCCAGGTTCGCACCTCGGGGTTTGGTGTCCGGAAGGGCGTCATCTTCGCCTGGTGTGCTTCGATCCTGATCAGTTCCGGGCGTTCGACCTTGCGGAACTGGTGGGTTGGTTCAAGCAATCGAGCGAGCGCATTTACGCCGCGACCGCGCCCATCGCCGACTTCGAGGTTCCCCTTGCCCTGCCCGCGGGGATGCACCGGATCGAGGTTCCGGCGGAGTTGCGGAGCGTCGACGAACTCATCGTACCCACCAGCTATCCGGCGAAAAGCGTGGATGATCCGGCATTCGCATTGTACGTTTTCTATCTGCAGGCGGGATTGGTGGAAGTGCTGCCGCAGAAATGGTTCACCGCCAGCCAATACGAAGTCGGAAAACAATGGATCCCGCGGGCCGCCCGCGATCCCCAGTCCCATCGCATTTTCGGCGAGTGCTTCGGTGTCGGTACATTTTTGCTGGAAGAAGACGGGTTCCGTCTCGACCGCTGGCTCGAGAAAACCTTGGCCACCTGAGCAAGCGTTCCCTGCGCAGCGAAGGCGAAAGCGATCGGTCCCTCCCGATTCGCGGGGCTGGCTGCTCGCGACCGGGAGGAGCAATCGATGGTCTAGCCGGCGCACAGCGGGATGGCACGCGCCGGGCTGCAAATGCATCAACCCGGGTGGGAGCGGCGGTGGCTAAGCCCGGCCAATGGGACCCCACGCCGAAAATTGGCTTGCCGCGAAAGGGTTTTCTCTGTGCTTCTGCGTCTCTGTGGTGTAGTTTGCGCGGCCCCGCCACACTGATATACCGTAATGAGTTCGCGAATTGTCCCCATGGCCGACCGTAGCGATTTCACCACGCCTTCCACGTCTCCCGTGCTCGAGTCCCGGGTGGACGCAACCTCGGCGCGCTTCGAAGCCAACATGCGTTTCCTCGCCGACCTGGTGTCGCAGGTGCGCAATGAGGAAGAAAAAATACGCGAGGGTGGGGGCGCGAAAGCCATCGAAAGCCAGCATGGAAAAGGACGCCTAACGGCGCGCGAACGGATACACCTGCTGGCCGATCCCGGAAGCTTTTTCGAACTGGGCGCTTACGCAGCGGACGGGATGTACCAAGAGTGGGGAGGAGCCGCCGCTGCAGGGGTGATCACCGGCTTGGCGCGCATTCACACCCGCATGGTGATGATCATCGCCAACGACGCCACGGTGAAGGCCGGCGCATTCTTTCCGATGACGTCAAAGAAGGTCATTCGCGCCCAGAACATCGCCATCGAGAATCGCATTCCCACCATGTACCTGGTTGATTCCGCCGGCGTCTTTCTGCCTTTGCAGGAGGATGTTTTCCCCGACACCGACGATTTCGGACGGGTGTTTCGCAACAATGCGGTGATGTCCGCCATGGGCATTCCGCAAATCGCCGCCATCATGGGCATGTGCGTGGCAGGCGGCGGCTATCTGCCGGTGATGTGCGATCACGTGCTCATGACCGACGGCAGCGGCCTTTTCCTGGCCGGGCCGGCCCTGGTGCAGGCAGCCATCGGACAAAAAGTTTCCGCCGAAGAACTGGGCGGCGCGGCCATGCATGCAGCGATCAGCGGCACCGTGGATTTTCGCGAACCCAATGATGAAGCTTGTGTGTCCAGAATTCGCGCCATCGTGGAGAAATGGGGATATCGGCGACAGTCCCCCTGGGACCGAAAAAAGCCGGAAGCGCCCACGCTCCCGGCAGAAGAAATTTACGGCATCTACGATTCATCTCCGGCGCGTCCCTACGACATGAAAGAAATTCTGGCGCGCGTTGTGGACGGCAGCCGCTTTGACGAATACAAGCCCGAGTATGGCAAGACCCTGGTCTGCGGTTACGCGCGCATCGGGGGATTCGCCGTGGGCATCGTCGCCAATCAAAAATTGCACGCCCAGGCCACGGACCATGAAGGCAAAAAGCGGATCGAGTTTGGCGGCGTAATCTACACCGAATCTGCGGAGAAGGCCGCGCGCTTCATCATGGATTGCAATCAAAATCTGATCCCGCTGATTTTCTTCCATGACGTGAACGGCTTCATGGTTGGACGGGACGCCGAATGGAGCGGCATCATCAAGGCGGGTGCGAAGATGGTGAATGCAGTCTCGAACTCGGTGGTGCCGAAGATCACGGTGATCGTGGGCGGCTCGTTCGGCGCAGGACACTACGCCATGTGCGGCAAAGCCTTCGATCCGAGATTCGTCTTCGCCTGGCCGACCGCACGCTACGCAGTGATGAGCGGGGACGCTGCCGCAGGCACCCTGGTAGAAATCAAGATTCGCCAACTGGAGCGCAGCGGAAAGCTGCTGAGTGAAGAGGAACGCAAAGACCTGCTCGAGACCACCAAACGCACCTACGACGAGCAGACCGACCCTCGCTACGGCGCCGCCCGCTTGTGGATCGACCGCATCATCGATCCTGTCGAAACCCGCGACGCAATCACCCAGGCCCTCGAAGCCGCCGCCCTGAATCCGGACGTGGCCGAATTCAAAGTCGGAGTCCTGCAAACATGAGGGTTCACGGTCACGTCATTTTGAACTCCCTTTGCTTGTCGCGCCCAGAGGGCGCAATCCCGGGGAATCCGGTTTCGGGTGCGGCGCCTCGCCGGCCGTGGGAGAGCCCCCCGGGACCGCCGATCGAAGGCTTAAGATTCGTATCCAGGCACCGCGATTCGGCCGTGCTGCAAAATGGCGTTTCCCAGAATGCGCTTTGGCGCCCGCGCTCAAACTGAATGTCATGCCCAACGAAGTCAAAGTGATCGAATGCCCGCGGGATGCCTGGCAGGGCCTCCAGGCCCAAATACCCGCTCATCTCAAGATCGACTATCTGAAAGCTGTAATCAGCGCAGGCTTCAAGCACATTGACGCAGCCTCTTTCGTTTCCCCGCAAGCCGTTCCGCAGATGGCCGACTCCGAAGAAGTCCTCGAAGAACTCGATCCCCCCGACGACGTGGAGATTATCGGCATCGTGGTCAACGAAAAAGGCGCGCAGCGGGCCATCAAGACGCAGGCGGTCAACACCCTGGGATTTCCCTACTCGGTCTCGCCCACGTTCCTCGCCAACAACCAGCATCAGACCCTTGAAGCGGCAATCGACGAACTGGAAAAGATCAAGAATCTAGGCGAGGAGGGTGGCCTGCACACGGCGGTTTACATTTCCATGGCCTTCGGCAACCCGTACGGCGACCCCTGGAACATCGGTGAAATCGTCGATGCCGTCGATCTCCTGGAATCCTGCGGCGTGGCAACGATCTCGCTCGCCGACACCGTGGGTTTGGCGGGACCGGCGCAAATTCAGGAACTCGTTTCGGCCGTGATTTCAAAATTTCATTATCTGGAAATCGGCGTGCATCTTCATGGCCGCCCGGATCAGGCCGTCGAAAAAGTCCTGGCCGCCTACGATGCGGGTTGCCGTCGCTTCGACTCGGCGCTCGGGGGACTGGGGGGATGTCCCTTCGCTCAGGATCAATTGGTCGGGAATATTCCGACGGAAAAGGTGATTGAAGCGCTAACCTCTCGTGGCGCCAATCTTCCGCCGCTGAAGTCGCTCGACACTTTGTTGCGAGCGTCGGCCGAGATTGGAGCAAGATACACGAACTCGCAGGCCCCAGACTAGAGCGGATCTTATAAAATGGACGGGAGCGCCGCCATCTTGGTTGGTACCGGGGCACGCGCCTTCAGCCGCGCCGTCGGGTATTGGAACGGGCGACGCGTTTTCGCGACCGAGGCTCAACGAGCACAGACTTCTAGGTGAACGGTTCACCATGACTTACCAAACCATTCAACTCACAACCGACTCCGGCATCACCACCATCACTTTCAATCGCCCGGAAAAGCGCAACGCCATCAGCTTCCAACTGGTCGACGAACTGCTGGGCGCGTTCGATGAGATCGAACAATCCGGGGCGCTGATCGTCATTCTCACCGGGGCGGGCAAGGCCTTCTGCGCCGGCCTGGATCTTGACGACTTGAAATCACTCAGCGGAAAGCCGCACCTCAAGAACCTCGAAGATTCAACCCGGATGGCACACATCTTCCGGCGGCTCTACGATTTCCCCAGGCCCACCATCGCTGCGGTCAACGGCGCAGCCATAGCAGGCGGCACGGGCCTGGCCACCATGTGTGACTTCACGCTGGCGGTACCCGAAGCGAAGTTTGGCTACACGGAAGTAAGAATCGGATTTGTGCCGGCCATCGTTTCGTCAATGCTGGTCTGGCAAGTCGGACATAAAATTGCCCGCGACCTTCTGCTGACCGGCCGGCTGTTCGATTCGGCAGAAGCCCATCGTTATGGGCTGGTCAACGAAATCGTTGCGCCGGAAAACTTGCTCATCCGCTCCCGCGAACTCGCCGCACAACTTATGGAGAACAGTCCCTCATCGCTGGTCGCCACCAAGCGCCTCCTCAATGGATTTATCGGCCCGCAGCTCGACAAGCAGATCGCGGAAGCCATCGAGGGCAACGCCCGCATTCGTACCACCGCCGATTTTCGTGAAGGCGTCTCATCGTTTCTCGAGCAGCGCAAGCCACGCTGGAGTGGTCAGTGAGCGGCCAGGCAACCATCGGCGAAACCCGCATACGCGTGCGCTACGCTGAAACCGACCAGATGGGCATGGTCTACCACGCCAATCACTTCGTCTGGTTTGAAGTCGGCCGCGTGGAGCTGTTGCGGCAACTGGGCTTCTCGTATCGTGACATGGAAGCCAACGAGGGTTGTTTCATCGCGGTGGTAGATGCGCGCTGCCGTTACAAGGCCCCGGCCCGTTATGACGACGAAATCGTCGTGCGTACCCGGATGAAAAACATTCGCGAGTCACTGATACACTTCGGCTACGAATTGCTGCGCGCAAACGATGGCGCGCTGCTGGCCGAGGGTGAGACAACTCACATCGTCACTGATGCGGAAATGAAAGTGACCAGGATTCCGCCAAAATACCTGGACGCGTTTAGACAGGCAATGGGCAAATAGAGGCCCTCGGGATCCGGTGTCCGGGCGCAGGTCTCGCCCGTGGAATCCTTGAGACCAAGCCGGACTCCCGAGACCTGCAACCCCAGACCCATGCGAACGACAGAGGAAAAGCATTTGAAAGCTCTGCACATTAACGGTAACGACCTGACGCTCGAAGCCGTACGAGAGGTCGCGGTCGAGCGCAGGCCTGTCCTGCTCGCTCCTGACGCGCGCATTGCCGTCGACCAGGCACGCGCCGTGGTGGATGCGCTGGTCGTCAGCAACCAGGTGTCTTACGCCATCACCACCGGCGTGGGCAAGTTGAGCGACGTGCGCATCGCCGGCGAGCAGATTCGCGAACTTCAGGTCAATCTTCTTCGCTCGCACGCGGTCGGGGTCGGAGATCCGCTTCCCGTTGCAGAGACCCGCGCCCTGATGCTGCTGCGCGCCAATTCCCTTTCCAAGGGACACTCCGGCATCCGCGCTGTGGTCATCGACACGCTCTGCGAGATGCTGAATCGCGGCGCCACGCCCATGGTCCCGGCACAGGGCAGTGTGGGAGCAAGCGGTGACCTGGCGCCACTGGCGCATCTGGGACTGGTGCTGATCGGCGAAGGCGAGTGTCTCGATAAAGATGGCAGGGGCAATTTTATTTCCGGGGCGGATGCCTTGCGCCGGGCCGAAATCAAACCGCTGACGCTGGAGGCGAAGGAAGCAATTTCGCTGATCAACGGAACGCAAGGCATGCTTGCCGTGGGAATTCTCGCGCTGCTCGCGGCGGAGACGCTGGTGGATTCGGCGGACGTGATCGGCGCACTGGTGCTGGCTGCCGTGCAGGGCACCGACGTGGCCTTCGATGAGCGCATTCATCAGGCGCGTCCGCACCGTGGGCAGATGCAGACCGCGAAGAATCTCCGGCTGCTGCTTCAAGGCAGCGAGCTGAGGGAGTCGCATCGCGATTGCGGGCGCGTGCAGGATGCGTATTCGTTGCGCTGCATCCCGCAAGTGCATGGCGCGGTGCGCGACACGCTGGTCCATTGCCGCGCGGTGATGGAGATCGAGGCCAACTCCGCAGTCGACAACCCTTTGGTCTTCCTCACCGGCGACGGCGGGGGAGACATTCTGTCCGGCGGAAACTTTCACGGCGAGCCAGTGGCCTTTGCATTAGATTTCCTGGGGATCGCTCTGACCGCCCTGGCCGGCATCTCGGAACGAAGGATCGAGCGACTGGTGAATCCATCCCTGAACGAAGGCTTGCCGCCGTTTCTGGCCGCGGGTGCGGGGCTGAATTCCGGATTCATGATGCCGCAAGTCACAGCCGCTGCGCTGGCAAGCGAGAACAAGGTGCTGGCGCATCCTGCGTCGGTCGACTCCATAACAACCTCGGGGAACAAAGAGGATTATGTCTCCATGGGCATGGCCGCGGCGTTAAAGCTGCAACGCATCGTCACCAACACGCGGAATGTCTTGGCGATCGAAGCCATGGCGGCGGCGCAGGCGCTGGACTTCGTCACCCTCAAGACGGGCAAGCGAGGACAGGCGGCCCATGCAGCGATCCGCTCCGTGTGTCCTACCATGGACAGAGATCGCGTGATGTACAAAGATTTTGCCCGCATCGCGGAACTGATTGCGAGCGGGAAGATCGCCGAGTCGCTGCGCTAGGCGGGCTGGCCAAAGGGGAGAAACGTTCGGCCGCGAACCGGCTGCACTTCATGATCATGTACCCCTGAAAATGCATGCGGCGGATTGACCTGCCGCGGTGCGCCAAGAATCTTCCCCGGAGGAGAGGTCACACCGCCCGGGGAGAGCCAGGGGCGGGAGCGGGTTACACCGCGGGAGCTGCGGCGACCCCTTCCAGGCCTAGTTCGACAGCGATGGGTTTTAGAGCTTCGATGCAAAAGGCGATGTGTTCGTCGAGGTCGATGCCGAGCGATAGGGCACCGTGGGTGATGTCGTCGCGATTCACTTTGCGGGCGAAGGCTTTGTCTTTCATTCTTTTTCGGACGGACTTCACCTCTACCTCGGCCAGAGACTTTCCCGGCTTAATTAAGGCGCATGCGGTGATAAATCCTGCTAGTTCGTCACAGGCGAACAGAGCTTTCTCCATGGGCGTGTCGCGAGTGACCCCGGTGTAGTCGGCGTGGGACATGATGGCTTTACGGATTTCGTCCGAGTATCCGCGGTCTCTGAGTATCTGGTTGCCTTTGTAAGGGTGGTCGTCGGGGCTGGGATACTTGTCATAATCAAAATCGTGAAGCAGACCGACGATGCCCCACACCTCTTCGTCTCCGGAAAATCTCCGGCCGTAGGCGCGCATGCACGCTTCCACCGCCAAGGCGTGTTTGCGCAAACTTTCTGATTGGGTGAACTCAGTTAGTAAACACCAGGCCGCTTTGCGATCGTGCATGCTTTTCACCGGTTTTCTTCTGGTTTCTACAGGTTCTTTCTGATTTCCTGCGAGCGATTCCGTCTTTTGACCCATATTTTACTTGACATCCACAGGGGTTGTACCTCAAATTACGTTGCAGATCGGAATCGAAATTGGATTCCGGGAGTTGCCTGCTCTGGCCTCCCAATCTAGATGGCTACAAATCTTGCCCCAGTTGATTCCAGGGAAGTCGTCCGTTGCGACCGCTGCCAATTAGTTCAATTTCGTACCAGCAATAGTCTCTGCCGCAAGTGCCATACCTCGTTGGATGAGGAAGAGCCCGAAATTGCCGCAGTGATGCCGCCGCCGCAAGTCATGCCGACCAATGGGCACGGCCGCGGGCATTTGCATCTGGCGGCGTCGATCCGCTCGATGCGGCTGCGCAATGGTCTGAGCCAGCGGCAATTGGCGTTTCGCATGTCCGTACCGCGGACCTACGTCTCCAAGATTGAAAACGAAAAGGCAACGCCGACGCTCTCGTCACTCGAGCGGCTGGCGCGAGCTCTGGAGGTCACCGTGCCCGATCTGCTCAGTGGTGGAGAACGCAACCGCCAGGAGGAAGTCCGCGATTTGGTGCAGGACCCGTTCATCGCGGAATTGCTGCCGTTTGTTTCGCAACTGAATGGAATGCAGATGTCGAGTATTCTTACCCAGGTGCGGGACTTGACGGTGAGGCCGCGGAGAAGCGCGTAGTTTTCTGCGTCAGCAACAGTACTCGGGAGATCGCCTTCGCGCAGGGCAGGCTCTCGCCCGGCGGCAAAACGCCGGATCTTCGGGACGACTTGGCATCCATAGAATTTTAATCCGGGCGACCAGCCAACTGTGGCCGGAACCGAAAGGTTCCGGCTTTTTCATTTCTAAGCGACGAAATCTTCGGCGGGGGGTAGGGGGACGGGCTCCGGCAGACGGTCTGTGACCTCGGCAAGCGTGGCCAAGCGCTCCGCCAGGTGCCGCGAGAGAGCGCCGGGGTGATAGCGCCAGCGGAAATTGCCGGTGGGAACACTGGGTGTGTTCAGGCGCCCCTCGCTGCCCAGGCCCAGCACGTCCTGCAGAGGGACCACGCACAAACTGGCGACCGAACCCTGCGCCAGGCGAATCAACGCCCAGTTGACCTCTTCCTGCTGGCTTCCTACCAGGGCTTCGACCGCTCGCCGTTCATTCCCCGCTAGCGAGTTCCACCACCCCAAAGCGGTGTCGTTGTCGTGGGTGCCGGTGTAGATGACGCGATCCGGCGTCAGGCGGTGAGGCAGATAGATGTGCGCGCCGGGATCTCCAAAACCAAATTGCAGCACGGCCATGCCGGGAAGCTGATGGCGTTCGCGCAGCGCATTGACGTCGGGCGTGATGCTGCCCAGATCTTCGGCAAAGAGGGGAAGGCCGCCCAGCGCTTCCCGCAGCTTGTTGAACAGGCGGTCGCCGGGACCATCCACCCAGCGACCATGAAGGGCGGTTGGTTCGCTGGCCGGGACTTCCCAGAATTGGGCGAAGCCGCGGAAGTGATCGAGGCGAATGTAATCGCAGATTTGCGTAGCCCAGCGCAGGCGCTGCACCCACCAGTGGTAGTCCTGCTCCCGCATGGCGTCCCAGTCGTAGAGCGGATTTCCCCAACGCTGGCCGGTGGAACTGAAAGCGTCCGGGGGTACACCGGCCACCACGTTGGGATCGAGATCGTCGTTGATGAGGAACAGATCACGGTTTGCCCAGACATCGGCGCTGTCGTAGTCCACAAATATCGCGATGTCGCCGACCATCCGAATGGAGCATTGCGCACAATAGAGACGCAGAGCTTGCCACTGCTGGTAGAAAAAGAATTGGATGGCACGGCGGGCCGCAATCTCAGAAGCCAGTTTCTGGCGAGCCTCTGCGAGAGCTGCGGGCTCGCGGCGAGCGAGTTCGCGCGGCCAGTGTTTCCAGGCTTGATTGCCGTACCGTTCACGCAAAGCGTCGAACAGGACAAAGTCTTCCAGCCACCAATGGCTTTCAGCGCAGAATTGTTCGAAGCGAGATCGGGCGCTGGCGGGAGCGCGATCCAGGAAATGATGCGCGGCTTCGGCGAGCAGCGGCAATTTCCGCGAAGACACCATGTCGTAATGGATCTCACCGGGCGTGACCGGTATGTCGGCGAGGCGGGAAGGGTCAAGCCATCCGCGTTCGGAGAGGCGGTGCAGGCTGATCAGCAGCGGATTGCCGGCAAAGGCGGAGGTCGAGGAGTACGGGGAATTTCCGTTCGCCGGCGGGCCCAGCGGCAGGACCTGCCACAGGCCCTGGCGGGCGGCCGCCAGAAAATCGACGAATTCGTAGGCGGCAGAGCCGAAATCCCCGATGCCACCGGGGGATGGCAATGAGGTGGGATGGAGCAGAATTCCGGTGGTGCGCGGAAAGGCCATGGGTCGGCTACTGACGGGGGCTCCCGGCTTTGCAGGTTGCGGAAAAACTCAATTCACAGACCTCAGGCGCGAGGGCGCAGGGGAAAGACATGGGTGCGGAGCCGAAAGTTCGTGAGAACTCATCTTTCGCGCCATCGGGGCTGGTCGATTTGGAGCTACGGCCACGGCTTGCGCCGCGGGGCTGGTGCTTCGCCCTTTGGCGGCTTCGAGAGTGCAGCTTTGCGGCAGTCGGTGCAAGACCCCTCGACTGTGGCGGCTAGTTGCCTTCTTCGCCGGCGCCTTGGCCCTTGGTTAAGCCTTTCATTTCGTCGTCGTTGATTTTGATTTTGCCGGACTTGGTCATTTTGTCGCGCAGGCCGGTGACGAAGAGTCCAAACAATTCGGATTGTTTACTCTGGACCAACGAAACGCGAACCTGATCTTTTTTTGCGGCGAAATCCTGATCCGTGGGATCTTGCTTCTCGATCAGATGCAACACCGATCCGGTGGTTCCGCTGCTGATGGGGCCGCTGATCTCGCCCGGCTTCAGGGCGAAGGCGACAGAAGCCGGGCCCGACATGGCACCGATATCGGGAACCTGAGCATCGGGCAGGACAAAATCGCTGACTTTGATGGTGGCTCCCAGCTCTTTCGCGGCTTTTTTCAGGTCGTGACTGGCCTTGGCGCGATCGGAAAGCTCCTGGGTCTTTTGCGTGAGCAACTGGTTGGCGCGTTCGTTCTTGAATTCGGTTTCAACCCGGCTGTGGATCTCTTCAAAAGAGGGCGTGGCCGCGGGTTTGATCGCCTGCACCTGAAACACCGCGTAGCCCTGCGGCAGCGGAGCCTCGTCGGGCGGCGATTTCTCGGCCTGTCCGAATACTGCTTCCAGGAAGGGCGGGGAAGAGCCGACGCCCGGGAGTGCATCGGTGCGGCTGACGAAATCGGTGGTGACCACCTGCAATCCCTTGGCTGCGGCCGCCTTGTCGAGGCCATTGGCGCGGGCTTCTTTGAGCAGCGCGCTGGCTTGGGTATCGGCTGCGCTTGCCGCTTTCTGCTGCCGGATGCCAGGTTCAATCTGACCCCTGACCTCGTCCAGGGATTTCATGTGAACGTCCTGCTTCTCGTCCACATGCAGAATGACGAAGGCATAGCCGGAATTGAGCACGTCGCTGGTGGCGCCCTTGGGCAAGGCGAAAGCCGCCTTGTCCATCTCGGGCGACGGAAAACTTCCACGCTGCACCCATCCCAGCGAACCTCCATCCTTGGCGGTCGTGTCCTGAGATTCTTTCTTCGCAAGATCCGCGAAGTTTGCCCCGGACTTCAACTGTTTGAGAATGTCTTCCGCCTTCTTGCGGGCCTCGTCAATTCCCTTCTGATCGGCCTTGCCATCGGCACCGGGCAACGGATTCTTGATGACGATCTGGCGAATGTTGACCTGCTCCGGCAGACGGAATTCGTCGCGATGTTGAGCGTAGTAAGCCTGCAAGTCCTGCTGTGTCACCTGGGTCTCGGCTGCAATCTTTGCCGTGTCGACCAGGATATAGCTGACCTTGCGCTTCTCGGGAATCGAATTGTTGTATTGCTGCTGGTTGCGGTCGTAGTAGGCCTTGAGTTCAACCTCCGTCGGATGAATCTCTTTGAGGACCGTATCCTTGGTGAGCACCGCGTACTCGAACTTGACCTTGGTATTCTGCTTATCGAATTGCCGGCGAATGTCGGCGTCGGTCACGGTGGCGCCGCCGCCAATCAGATTCCGCAATTTGGCAAGCAGCAGTTCGTCCTTTACCAGTTGCTCAAACTGCGGCACCGTCAACGACGCATTCTGAAGCATCGCTTCGTATTTATCCTGTCCAATGAAGGTGCCGTTCGGGAAGAATGTGGGGGCGTAGCGTCCGTGCTGCAAATCGTCGCGCACCTCTTCGTCGCTGGCGCGCAGGCCGAGGCGCTGGGCCTCGACCACCAGGGCTTTCTGATCGATGAGCTGCTGGGCGGCCTGGCGGGCCACGAAAGGCATCAGTATCTGGGCCTGGGATGCCATCTGCGGGTACTGCTGCTGGATCATCTGGAGGGCCTCGCGGTGCACTTCGAGCGCCGTGACCGGCTGGCCTCCGACGGTGGCGACCACGCCTTTGCCAGGACCGCCGCCCAGGCTGTCGGTGATGCCAAGTCCCCCGGGAATCAGGGTGATCACCATGGCTCCGCAAAATACCAGAAGGATTCCGCTAAGGACGATCTTCTTAAAAGGGCCAGGGGTTTGCAAAAATCGAATCATCTTTGTGTCACTCCGGAGTGCAGCAGAATTCATGATTATAAACCAAGCGGCTGGATTTGCTTTGCCGGCCCTCCGACGTGGGCGGTGGAGCCTTTGCGCGCAGAGCTCGCCCCGGTGAGGCAAACCGGACCGCAGCCAGAGAGCGCCGCCCTTGCGGGAAATTCGGGTATTGAAACGAATCATTAAAACGTGTTATCAAGACAGGTCGCAGGTTTGCTCTGGGCCTGGTCGGCCGATCGAGCGCGGTCTGCTGCATAATGAATCGCCGTCACACTTCATTTTCAACTCAAGGACCTCATCATGAAGAAGCGCAGCTGGATGTGTGGGTCGCTGGTCGTCTTTTCCTGCTGGTTTTGCGGCTGGTTCCAGCTGGTTCCACTGCAGGCGCAGCAACTCCCGGCTCATCATGCCTCGACTCCGATCGCGACCAGGCTCAGCTTGCGTGACGGTTGGACGCTGCAGTCAAGCTGCAAGGTCGACGCGAAAGGTGAGGTCATCTCCACTCCCAAATTCCTGCCTCAGGGATGGTACGGAGTGAGTGTGCCCACCACGGTGGGGGCTGCGCTGGCGAGGCACAAAGTGTATCCGGATCCGGACTTCGGCATGAATCTGCGAACCTGGCCGGGTGTGTCGTATGCGGTGGGGCATAATTTTTCGAACGAAGCAATGCCGCGCGACAGTCCGTTCAGCATGACCTGGTGGTACCGCAAGCAGTTTACCCTTCCCACCAGCTACAAGGGGAAGACGATTTGGCTGAATTTTGGCGGGATCAACTATCGCGCGAGCATCTGGCTAAACGGGAAGCAGATTGCGAAGTCTGATGAGATTGCCGGTGCGTGGCGCACCTACGAGTTCAACATTACAGATGCGGCGTTGATCGGGAAAAGCAACGTGCTGGCGGTGCAGGTCTATTCCCCGACCGAGAACGACCTGGCGATCACCTTTGTCGACTGGAACCCGGCGCCTCCTGACAAGAATATGGGGCTGTGGCGCGCGGTGGAGATCGCGACCAGCGGGCCGGTGGCGTTGCGCCATCCGGCGGTGGTCGCGAAACTCAATTCTCCGACGAACGACCAGGCGGATCTGACGGTGACCGCGCTGCTCAAGAATGCCACCGGTCAACCGGTGAAAGGCACGCTCAAGGCGAAGATTGAAAATATTGAGGTCTCGCAGGATGTTGAGCTGGGCGCGAATGAATCGAAAGATGTAAGGTTCGAGCCCGGGCTGTACTCGCAGCTCCGGGTGGCGAATCCGAAGTTGTGGTGGCCGAAGCAAATGGGAACGCCGAACCTTCATAATCTGGATATGGAATTTGTGGTGGCTGGCAAGGTTTCCGATGAGTCGGAAACCAAGTTCGGCATTCGCGAAATGCATTCCGAGTTGAACGCCGACAATCGACGGGTGTTTTCGGTCAATGGCAAGAGGATCTTGATTCGTGGCGGCGGCTGGGCGCCGGACATGCTGCTGCGCGAGATGAATCCCCGCCGGCTCGGGGATGAACTTGGCTATGTACAGGACATGGGCCTGAATACGGTCCGGATGGAAGATCATCTGGAGAATCAGGCGTTCTTCGACATGGCGGACCGCAAAGGGATCCTGATCATGGCGGGCTGGATTTGCTGCTCGCATTGGGAGCATTGGGCGAAGTGGTCGCCGCAGGATTTTGTCATTGCCGAGCAATCCTTGCGCGATCAGATGTATCGGCTGCGAAGCCATCCTAGTTTGATCATGTGGTTGAACGGCAGCGATAATCCGCCGCCTCCGGACGTTGAACAGACTTACTTGAAAGTCGAGAAGGAATTGTTGTGGCCGAACCCGGTGGTGTCTTCGGCGACGGGCAAGCCGACGACCGTCACCGGCGAAAGCGGCGTGAAAATGAGCGGGCCGTATGAGTATGTCGCACCGAAATATTGGGAAGAAGACATTGCGGCGGGACAGCCGGGACGCAAGGAGTGTAACCCGGGTGGCTGCGGCGGAGCCTATGGGTTCAACAGCGAGACCAGCATGGGGCCGGCGGTGCCTCCGATTGAGAGTATCCGCGCCATGGTGGGCAACGATCACCTGTGGCCGATCGACGACACCTGGAATTATCACGCCGGCGGCGGAGTGTTCAAGGACATCCACGTGTTTTCAAATGCCCTGGATGCGCGCTATGGCAAGTCCGATGGCGTCGAAGAGTTTGCGGGCAAGGCGCAGATGCAGACCTATGAGGGCATTCGCGCCATGTACGAGGCCTACAGCCGTAACAAGTACACCTCGACGGGAGTCATCCAGTGGATGCTCAACAACGCGTGGCCCTCGATGATCTGGCACCTTTACGACTACTATTTGCGTCCGGGCGGAGGGTATTTCGGCGCAAAGAAGGCGATGGAGCCCCTGCATCCCCTGTATGGATATGACGACAACTCCATCTGGGTGGTGAGCAGCCAGTATGAAGACTCGAAGGGATTGAAGCTGACGGCCAAAGTTCTGAACCTGGACATGACGGAAAAATATTCGCAACAATTTTCGGTGGACGCCGCGGCGGACAGCACCAGCAAGGTGGTCGCCCTGCCGCAGATCGATGGCCTGAGTTCGACTTATTTTGTGGTTCTGCGGCTGGAAGACGCGAGCGGCAAGCTGGTGGGATCGAATTTCTACTGGTTGTCCACGAAACCGGAGACGCTCAATTGGGCGGAGTCGAACTGGTATACCACGCCGACTTCTTCCTACGCGGATTTCACCGGGCTGGCGCAGTTGCCCAAGGTCAAACTGAAAGTGAGTGACCGCACCGAACGCAGGGGTGAGGAATCCGTCACCCATGTGACTTTGGAAAATCCCAGCAAGAGTCTGGCGTTCTTTGTTCGGCTGAAAGTCGACAAGGGAAAGGGCGGAGAGGAAATTTTGCCCGTGCTGTGGGAAGACAACTACATTTCCCTGCTGCCGGGGGAGAAGCGGGAAGTGAGCGCCCGTTATCGGGCTGCGGAGTTGGGTGTGGCAAAAGCAGCGGTAGAAGTGAGCGGCGGCAATTTGGAGTAGAGATGGAGCAAGACTCGCGGCTGCGGGTTCATGCTTCGTCGGCGGGGACGTCGAAATTTACCAGATCGCTTTGGAAGCCTTTAGTTTTCCAGGCGCCGTAGGCGATGCCGGCGATCATCCAGATAGAGCCCACGACCAAAGCCAGCGTCGACAGGTGAATCCAGATAAAAAAGCAGATGATAAAGCCCAGAACCGGCGGGATCAGCTGTCCCAGTGAGCGGTCGTTGCCGCGAATGAAATAGTGAGTGAGCGCGGCGAGATTGACTCCCATGAACGCGATCAGGGCGCCAAAGTTGAGCAACTGGGCACCATTGTCGTAACTGATGAGAAACGCCCCGAGCAGGGCGATCGCGCCTACGAAGATCACGTTGTTGGCCGGGATCCGGGTCTTCGGATGGATGGCCCCGAAAAACTTCTTGGGGATGGCGTTGCTGCGCCCCATGCCATAGAGCAGGCGGGCGGCGCCGAGTTGTGATCCCATGCCGGAGCCAATCGTGGCGATCAACAGGGTCAGACTAATCACCCGGGAGAGTGTCGGGCCGCCGGCAATCGCTGCCACGTGGCTGAATGCGTTCTCCACCTCACTCACTCCGAAGATGTATTGATTGCTCAACAATTGAGCGCCGTAAACTTCAGCCGCTGCCAGAAATCCGGTAATGACGCAGACCAGAACCGTCGCCAGGAAAATGTTGCGCCGGGGATTTTCTACTTCTTCCGACAAAGTCGAGATTCCATCGAAACCAATATAGGTGAGCACGGCGACCGACGTTCCATGGAACACGCGGTTGATGGTAAAAGTCTCCGGGTTGTAGAACGGACGCAGGAAATAAGCCTCGGGATATTGCGGCAGGCGAAAAATATAGCGGATGGTGTACCAGAAAAATGCCAGGATCACTGCGCCCATGATGGCGCAGAGTATTTGATTAATCCGGGCCGAAGTCTGAACCCCGCGCAGGTTCAAGACGGTGAACAGGACTGCAAAAAATATCGGCCAGAGCAGTCCGGGATAAGGAATCTGATACGGAGTTCCCCCGAGCAGATCGGCCATCGCTTTGGCCGACCAGATGGTGCAGATCAAAGGATTCAGAATGTAGTCCATGGTCATGCTCCAGCCGGTGACATAGCCGAGCGAGGGGTGCAACGCGCGGCCCACGTAGGTGTAGGCGGAGCCCGCGCTGGGATAGACCCGAGCCATGCGTCCATAGCTCATGGCGGTGAACACCATCGCGACCATGGCGATCAGAATGGAGGTCACCACGTGGCCTCCGCCGGCATTGCTGAAGACTCCATAGGCCGGCATGGGGGCCGTTGGCTGAATGACGATGATGCCGTACAGAATTAGGTCCGACAGAGTCAGGGTTCGCCGAAGAGAAGGAGCGGAGGAAGTTTCCATGTGTGAGGTATTGAATTCGGAGCGGTGGAATTTGTCAACGTTAAAACGATTTATGAACGCCGATGAACGGCTCAGACCGATTCCAGGCGCCCCTCCACAGCGCCGCCCTGCCTAAGAACCAAAACCTGCGGCCATTTCGCCCCGGCGGCGATCATTTTCCCGGATTGTAGTCGTACCCATATCCCCGCGGCTCGTTTCCCGAAACGTAGCGCGTGTTGTACTTCAGCAGATATTCAAGATGGGCATCGTCCAGAGGAAACGATTTGCCGGGGTAGGGATAATTCCCCATGCGGCGGAACGGTAACGGCTCGACCGTGCTTCCTTCCGCGGCGTAGAAATCCATGTCTTTTTCGTAACCGTTCGCCAGGAAGAAATAGTCGCGGGTCCAGCCTCTGGGCACAACCGGCAATTTTGCGGGATCAAACTCCAGGGCCACTTCTTCGCCCGATCCGAAGACCACATGCTGATCGTCGTACTGGGTGAGCAACGGGGTGACGTCACCGTAACGCGTGTAGGCGCCGGCCTGCCGGGCGTAGGGGCCGGTGCGACTCACCTCCTCGTATCGATATTTGACGTTGCCCGGAGGCTGAGCTTCGGTCTGCCGCGGATAACCGTGGAAACCCAGGTCCGCGCGTTGCAGGGGGACCGGAGTCAGACGGGTATTTGAATTCTGCTCGGTGCGGTCGACCAGGATGCTGTCCCAGTAGATCTGCAGATTGGTCGAGATGCGGATGCGTTGCGTGCCACGCGGCAGTTTGCCGGTAAGGTCGGCTGTCATGACGCGCGGCAAGCCTGCGGGGAAGCCCATGTCGCCGGAAGCGCGAACCCACTTCCCTTTCGCATCGCCCTTTTCTCTGACAAACGCGTCCACATACGGCGCGATGGCTTGAACGCCGGCCTGATCGGCGGCGTACATTCCGGTTGCGGTGAAGTATTCAATCTCTCCATGGAGCAGCAATCGCAGCGCGCCGCCTTGATAGGCATCCCCCAGGTCGAGTTCGAGGCTGTGCAACCTGGTGAAGCCCTTGAAGGGCAGCAAATCAAAATCTCCGATGTAGCGATGTGCCAGCAGGTCGGGGAGAACGTTCCTGCCGCGATCATCCCACGCCCCGGCCGGTGGGCGCGCGTTCTGGCTGGTGATCACCTTGAACGGCGGATAGGGCGGATGGCTGGCGAAATATTCATTGGGATAAACCTCGACTTCGCTGGGATGATCCACGGCCAGCAGCCGCACCTGGTCGAGGTAGACCACCTCTTCCATCGGCTCCATCAATCGCAAACTCAACTTGCCGTGTTTCTCGCGAACCGCGCTGCGATCGATTTTGACGTACTCGGTGGGGCGCGGAATGTTGCGCTGGTTTGGGCCCACCCAGTGACCCACCACGCCTGCGCCCAGAATGTCCGCCACCAGCTCGTAATGCTTGCCGTCCCAAACAAATAACGTAGGACAGGAACTGCCGCGGCGGTCGATTTCCGAATAGGCTTGTTCACGATCGCCTTTGACTTCAGTTTCGTCCTGCAGGACGCCGGTCGGCCAGAGCATACGGACGACATCGGCTTCTTTGGCCTGCCCCAGGCCGACGTTCAACACGGTTGAGCTCTGTCCCAGGTAGCCGGACGACCCCGCGATCTCAAGTTTCTGACGGTTCGCCCCGGCAAAGACTTCGATCTTGGTGCCAATGGCACTCTTGTTATCGTTCAGACCCTTGAGAGAAAGCCGCAGCCAATGGTTCTTGTTGCCGCCCTGGTTGCGCAGCAGCACGGCCGGGCCATGATTCTGGGTGACGAGCAGATCGGTGGCGCCATCGCTGTCGTAGTCGCCGGTGATGATGGCGCGCGGCTCCCGCAAGCTGATTTGATCGAGCCCGGCGCTGGCGGTAACGTCTTTGAATCCATCCGGGCCGAGATTCCGGAAGAGCTTTATTTCGCCCTTTCCCTCCGACGATTCGCCGGCAACCACAAGATCGATCCAGCCGTCGTCGTCGTAGTCGAAGGCGGCGACACCGAAGGCTCGGGCAAGATCGGTCGCGGGCAGAGTCACTCGCTCAAAACTCTTGCCCTGACGGTTGCGCCAAAGTGTGATTGCAGGTCTGCCGGCGGACCCCGCAAAATCGGTGAACGCAACGTCCATCCATCCGTCGTGATCAAAATCGAGGATCGCGATGCCAGTGGAGAATCCAGATCTCGCTGACAGTTTCCGGAGTTCCGGGTCTTGAGGCTGCGGTAGATTTGTGGAAGCCAGGTCCTCGTGGGCGACGAATTTCCCTTCGCGCGGATTTTCAAAAACGATGGTATGTCCATTCATAACCAGGTCAACGGCGCGATCATTGTTGTAGTCGGTGCCCACCGCGGCAAAAGCCGAAGCGCTGCCACTCAGACCGGTGACTTCAGTTTGATCGGTGAAGGTTCCGTTCCCGTTATTGCGCCACATTTCATTCCGGCCGGAATCTCCCCGCCCGGCGTTCGTTCCGGATGGGTCGGGGGAGTGTCCGTCCCCGGACTGGGTGACGTAGAGGTCCAGGTCACCGTCGTGATCGTAGTCCACAAAAGTAACGCCCATGGCGTAAGCGGCATTCTTGAGTCCAGATTCTCGCGTGGCGTCCTTGAAGGTTCCGTCTTTCTCGTTGTGGAGCAGGAGGACACGACCGTTGAGGGTGACTGCAAGGTCGATGAATCCGTCGTTGTCGTAGTCTCCAGCCGTACAGCTCAAGGCGCGCCGGGTTGCGTCGGCCCCCGCCAGCAGCTCCC
>Ga0193726_1000987_pt1 | contig 25068 bp, 20 predicted proteins | sample H2c1metaG_FD_144928 | JGI IMG/M metagenome (GOLD analysis project Ga0193726, IMG submission 144928) | Soil microbial communities from a riparian zone of the East river system, Colorado, United States - H2c1 | ecosystem: Environmental > Terrestrial > Soil > Riparian zone | place: USA: East River...
CGATTCAGAACCCATGTCCCGCTGACTTCGCCGACGCCGTCGTCGAATGAGATAGAGCCGTCGCCGCGCTTGCGAATGTGCCAGCCGAAAACTTTTCCGTAGAAGTCGGAGGAACGCGCCACATCAACCGCGGGGATTTCGATGTAGCAGATTTTTCCGTTGCCGAATGTTGGAGGCATGCCGTTCCTTTGCGAGCGCGCAGATTCTAACAGGAGATTACGGCGAAGCAAAGCGTCGAGTTGCCGGCGCGATTGTTTGCAAATGATACGCCAATCGGAGATAGTATTGAAATCCGCGAATGCGATTTTGGGAACGTGGAGAAAATTTCGGCACGTTTATAGCCGTGCAGTGGCGCGATACGTTTCAAAGTGTGTGCGCGCAAAACTTCAAGGGGGAAATTGAATGCGTCGTCCGACAAGAATTGCTCCGGCAAAAGGAAAACTGGGAATTTTGACGCCGGGAATTGGCGCAGTAAGCACCACGTTCATGGCCGGTGTGGAACTGGTGCGGCGCGGAGAAGCAAATCCGGTGGGTTCGCTGACGCAACTTGGAGCGATCCGACTGGGAAAGCGCACCGACAAACGATCACCGCTGATCAAGGATTTCGTGCCGCTGGCTTCGCTGGACGACATTGTATTCGGTGGATGGGATGTGTTCCCGGATAACGCCTATGAAGCCGCGAAAAATGCCGGCGTGCTTTCCACAGAGCATTTGGCGAAAGTAAAAAAGTTTTTGACGGGCATTGTTCCCATGACGGCGGCGTTCGACAGGAATTACTGCCGCAATTTGGATGGGAAGCACATCAAGAAGTCGAAGAATAAGTACGACTTGGCATTGCAGATTAAAGCTGATATCGCCACGTGGAAGAAAAAAACAAAAGTAAATCGCATCGTGATGATCTGGTGTGGCTCGACGGAAATTTTCCTTACGCCACAGGATGTTCACTCCACGATTGCGAAATTTGAGCAAGGCATGAAGGACAACGATCCGAACATCGCGCCTTCCATGCTTTATGCCTGGGCGGCAATTACCAGCGGAATTCCTTTCGCGAACGGCGCGCCGAATTTGACGGTGGATCTGCCGGCAATTCTGCAACTGGCCGCAAAACATGGCGTGCCCGTCGTCGGAAAAGATTTCAAGACTGGGCAAACGTTAATGAAGACAATTTTGGCGCCCGGATTTAAGGCGCGCCAATTAGGATTGAGCGGATGGTTTTCAACGAACATTCTGGGAAACCGCGACGGCGAAGTTTTGGACGATCCCGATTCCTTCAAGACCAAAGAAGAATCGAAGCTCGGCGTGCTGGAATATATTCTGCAGCCGAAAATTTATCCGGAACTTTACGGCAAGATGTATCACAAAGTGCGGATTAATTATTACCCGCCACGCGGCGACGACAAAGAGGGCTGGGACAACATCGATATTTTTGGATGGCTGGGCTATCCGATGCAGATCAAAGTGGATTTCCTTTGCAAGGATTCGATTCTTGCGGCGCCGCTGGTGCTGGACCTGGTTCTGTTTTTGGATCTGGCGAAGCGTGCCGGACTCAAGGGAATTCAGGAATGGCTGAGCTTCTACTTCAAATCGCCAATGTGCGCGCCGGAACTTTATCCGGAACACGATCTATTCATTCAGCTAATGAAATTGAAAAATACGTTGCGCTGGATGAAGGGCGAAGCGCTGATTACGCATTTGGGCGAAGAATATTACGATTAGAACGTCGCTGGAACCGCTACTCAGCGGCTTCAGCCGTGGCCTACTTAGCTACCTCATACTAAGGATCGAAAATAAATGAAGTCATCCTACAACGGTGTGCCAGTTCCTTCCGGCGGGAAGGCGATTGATTACGCGAACGGGAAATTTATTGTGCCCGATAATCCGATTGTGCCGTTCATTGAAGGCGATGGCACCGGGCGCGATATCTGGAAAGCGTCGCGCGCGGTTTTTGATGCAGCGGTTGAGAGAGCCTATGGCGGAAAGCGGCACGTTGTTTGGTACGAAGTTTTCGCCGGCGAAAAAGCGTTCAACCAGTTCAAGGAATGGCTGCCTGACGAAACAGTTGAGGCAGTGCGCGATTTCCGCGTGTCCATTAAAGGGCCGCTGACGACTCCAGTAGGCGGCGGAATTCGCTCACTTAATGTAGCGCTGCGTCAGCTTCTGGATTTATACGCCTGCGTCCGACCGGTGAAATATTTCAAGGGAGTTCCCTCCCCCGTTGTTCATCCGGAACATTTGGACGTGATGATTTTCCGCGAAAATACGGAAGACGTTTACATCGGCATCGAGTGGAAATCCGGATCGCCTGATGCAAAGAAACTTTTGGAATTCCTGAACAATGAAATGCTGAAGGGCGGAAAGAAACAGATTCGTATGGATTCCGGCGTTGGCATCAAGCCGATGTCTCCGTTTGGGACAAAGCGATTGGTGCGGCGCGCGATTCAATACGCGCTCGATCATAAACGGCCGTCGGTAACGCTCGTCCACAAAGGAAATATTCAGAAATATACAGAAGGTGCGTTCCGTGATTGGGGATACGAAATCGCGAAAGAAGAATTTCGTTCGCAAATTATCACCGAGCGCGAAAGCTGGATGGTCGACAACCTCGACAAGAACCCCTCACTGACCGCGGAACAAAACGCGGCGATGATTGAGCCGGGCATTGAGCAAGCCACAGACACATTCCGCGCGGAACTTTATGCCGAAGTGAAACAGGTAATCGATTCGATTTACGCGACGCACGGAAAAGGCCAGTGGAAAAAGAAGTTGATGATTAATGATCGCATCGCCGATTCCGTTTTCCAACAAGTCCTGACCCGCGCAAGTGAATACAGTGTGCTGGCAACGCCGAATTTGAATGGCGATTATTTGTCGGACGCTTGCGCTGCGCAGGTCGGCGGACTGGGCATGGCGCCGGGATCAAATATCGGCGATGGCTATGGATGTTTTGAGGCGACGCACGGCACGGCTCCGAAATATGCGGATAAAGATGTGATTAATCCGGGTTCGGTGATGCTTTCCGGCGCGATGCTGTTTGAATTTATGGGATGGCCGGAAGTTGCGCGCTTGATTGAAAACGGAATTGCGAAGAGTATTTTACAAAAGCGCGTCACGTACGATTTGGAACGCTTGATGCCCGGCGCGACGAAAATTTCCACTTCGCAATTTGCGGCGGCAATTATTGAAAATATGAGCGCGTAAGATTCGGCGCGAACTAAACTAAAATACATTTTAATTTCCAAGGAGATTGACGGCATGAGAAAGAAAGTTACAGTTGTTGGCGGCGGATTTGTGGGCGCAACTACCGCGCAGCGAATTACGGATATGGAATTGGCGGATGTGGTGCTGTGCGACATTATGGAAGGAATTCCAGTCGGCAAAGGATTGGACATGCTGGAATCCACGCCGATTACGCGGTCGGATTCTAATGTGATTGGAATTTCAACCGCGCAAGGCGATTACCGTCCAACCGCGAATAGCGACATTGTTGTGATGACCGCAGGATTTCCGCGCAAGCCCGGAATGAGCCGCGATGATTTACTGCGCGCGAATTATGACGTCGTAAAAGCAGTGATCGAGCAGATTGTGAAATATTCGCCGAACGCGATTTTGATTGTCGTAACAAACCCACTAGACGCGATGGCGCAAACCGCTTACAAGCTCGCTGGATTTTCAAAGAATCGCGTGATCGGAATGGCAGGAGTTCTGGACTCAGCGCGCATGAGCACTTTTGTTGCGATGGAACTTGGAGTATCCGTGGAAAACGTACACTCATTTGTGCTGGGAAGCCACGGAGATGACATGGTGCCTTTGCCGCGCTACTCAACAGTTGCGGGAATTCCGCTGCCTGACCTTCTCCCTAAGGAAAGAATCGACGCGATTGTGGAACGCACGCGAAAAGGCGGCGCGGAAATTGTGAATCTATTGAAGACCGGATCGGCCTACTACGCGCCTTCGGCGGCGGTGGTTGAAATGGTGCAGGCAATTCTGAAGGATAAGAAAAAGATCTTGCCCTGCGCCGCATATCTTGAGGGCGAGTACGGAGTCTCCGGTTTGTTCGTGGGCGTTCCGTGCAAACTTGGCGCGAACGGCATCGAGCAGATTATTGAGATTAAATTGACGGCTGACGAAAAAGCGCAGCTGGATAAGGCCGTCGGGACCGTTCGGGAATTGGTTGGCGTGCTGGGAGTTTAATTTTATTTATTGTGCGTTACGTCAAAGCGCATGAGGATAAAAAAGCCGCGCTAGAATTAATTCCAGCGCGGCTTTTTTTCAGCGAAATGAAATTCAGTTACGGCTTGGGCGTCGCCGGAGCTGCGTCCATCAGAGTGGCCGTCTTGATGAAAGTTAGATTCGGATAGTTCTTTTCCAAGTAAGCCTTTCCCCCATCCGAAATCTTTTGCGGGTCGAGATTCTGGTAGGACGTATTGATCTTGTCCACGATATCCATGCCCGAGGTGACTTCGCCGAATGGAGCGAACCCCTGCGGATCGAGACCGGCGTTGTTCACAAAATTGATAAACAGTTGAGTCGTGCGCGTGTTTGCTCCCGCGGTGGCGAACGTGATCGTGCCGCGCGTGTTGCTGTGCCTTACTGGATCGTCTTTGAAGTCCGAATGATTCCACACTCGATCAACTTCTGGAATTGCGCCGATGCCGAATTGCGCCATGAATCCCGGGATTGCGCGATAGAAACCCACGTTGTCATAAAAGTGATGCTTCACAAGATTGTAGAAGCGGTCCGCTCCAAGCGGCGCCCAAGCGCGAGTGACGTGAATAACAAAATCACCGACGGTCGTGCTGAATTTCACGTCATAAGTTTCCGGCGCTTTTGCGTTCAGCGCAGCTGGCGTCAGTAAAGCTTTATCGTAAGCCCCAGCCGCGGGCGGTTTCGCAGCAGGCGCGGTTTTCTGCGTTGACGCACCACCTTGCGCGAACGCGACGGCGGAGCCGACCAGAACGATCAGCGCAACTAGAACTCCAGTGATTTTCAATTTCATTTACATTCCCCCTGTTCGGTTATTTTGACCTTGCTTGCATTTCGTGGCTTACGCGCTCGACTGCTTCCATCACGCGCAGCGTGTTGAGGCCAAGAATTTTACGAATATCGTCTTCAGAATAGCCGCGCCGCAGCATTGCTTCGGTGAGCTTCGGCAACTTGCTGCAATCTTCCATACCGCGCGGCATCACACTGCCATCGAAATCGGATCCGAGTCCGACGTGATCCGCGCCAACAAGTTTCACGGCGTGATCGATGTGATCCACGATGGCTTCCCATTCGACTTGCGGAAGTTTTCCTTCGGCCATCATTTGATGCGCGATTTTTTCACCGTCGCGAATCGATGCAGCTTCGTCTTCGCCAGCCGCTTTGTCGACGGCAGCAACGCGCGATTTCAGCTCAGCACTTTTGTTTGATGCGTCGCGATAGGCCTGACTGAGAAACGCGACGTGATAATTGATTTGGATAACGCCGCCCTTGGCCGCGAGAGCTTTGATCATGTCGTCGGTCATGTTGCGTGGAGCATCACAGATTGCGCGGCAGGAAGAATGAGAAGCGATCATCGGAGCGGCGCTGACTTCGAGCGCATCGTAGAAAGTTTTGTCAGAGACGTGGGAAATATCGGCCATCATTCCGAGCTTGTTCATTTCGCGCACAACATCTTTGCCGAACGCCGAAAGTCCAATTCCCTTTGTGCCATCGCCGGAAGATCCCGCCCAATCCAAATCCGCGGTGTGAGTGAGCGTCATATAGCGCACGCCCAGAGCGGCGAATCTGCGAAGCACATTCAGATCATTATTGATCATGTGCCCGCCTTCGACGCCCATTAGCACGGAGATTTTTCCTGCGGCGTGAGCGCGGCGAATTTCATCGGCGGTTGTGGCGAGCGCCAAATCCTGCGGATGCTTAGTGACCTGCTCGCGAGTTTCGTTAATTAAATCGAAGGCGCGTTTTGTGGCGGGCGCGCCCGTCATTTTTGCATTGCACCAAATGGAAAAGAAAATCGCGTTCAGGCCGCCTTCGCGCATGCGGGGAATATCGATGTGGCCTTCAGCGTCACGGTGGCCGAGATCGAAATGTTGGAAGAAGAAACGCTGCGGCGTATCGTCGTGCGTATCCAGCACGATTGAGCTGAAATGCAATTTGTGCGCGCGGTCGGAAATTTCGTCGGCAGGCATTTTCGAGGAAGTTAGGGCAGCCGCCAGAACAATCATGGCGGCGAAAAGTTTGTAGCGTGTATGCATTTTCATCTAAACAAAGTGTACGCTAGCCGAACAGCCATTCCACCACAGTATTCTTGATCGCGGCGCGGTTCACTTGCGCCAATGATTCCGTTAGCGGAATCGACTTCGGACAGGCATGCACGCAATTCTGAGCGTTGCCGCAGTCCTGCACTCCACCTTTGCCGCTGATTGCTTCTAAACGCTCGCGCGCGTGCATCGCACCGGTCGGATGCATGTTGAACAAACGCACCTGACTGACAATCGCGGCACCGACGAAATTACTGTTCTCATTTATCTGCGGGCAAACTTCCAAACAAATTCCGCAGGTGATGCACTTGGAAAGCGGATACGCTTTTTCTTGAATTTCAGGGGCTATCTGCGGCCCTTCGCCGAGGTCGTAGGTTCCGTCAATGGGAATCCATGCTTTTACGCGCTTCAAATTTTCAAACATCACGCTGCGATCGACGGCCAAATCGCGCACGACGGGAAACTTTGTCATCGGCTCAATGCGAATCGGCTGGTCCAAGTGATCGATGAGAGCGGAACAGGCCATGCGCGCACGGCCGTTGATGACCATCGCGCAAGACCCGCAAATTTCTTCCAGGCAATTGGAATCGAAGGTGATCGGCGTCGTTGTTTTGCCATCGCGCGTGACGGGACGCTCGGCGATATCGCGCAGCGCGATGATGACGTTCATGTGCGGACGCCACGCCAGCTCGTATTCTTCCCAGTGCGGCTTCTCGTCCGGCGTCTGCTGCCGCTTTACCTTGACGATGACCTTTTTATTTTCCGCCATGGTTCCTCGAAACGTTCTTTTCGACTTCAGGGGTTAAAACCCTTTTCTCTCCGCACGTTGCGGCACGACTGAAGTCGTGCCCTGTTACAAACCATACCTTTGAAGCAGCTTCTAATACTTTCTCGTGCGCGGTGGAATCAAAGAAGTGTCCACCGCTTCATACGTCAAATTAATTTCGCCGTTCACCCATTTTGCACGCGTCGTCTTCAACCATTCGGCGTCATTGCGCTCCGGGAAGTCCGGCTTATAGTGTGCGCCCCGGGATTCATTTCGCGCCAGCGCGCCAAGAGTGATCACTCGCGCGAGAATCAACATATTGTAAAGCTCACGTGAGAAGGCAAGCGTTTGATTCGACCACTTGGTGCGGTCGGAAAGATTCATCCTCTGATAGCGTTCGAGCAATTCCTGTAATTTCCCATCGGTGCGGGCGATACCGTCATTCTTGCGCGTCACGGTGACATGCTCCGTCATCCATTCGCCCATCTCTTTCCAAATTGTGATGGGATTTTCGTCGCCCTGCTGCGAAACCAGTGCTTCGTTGATTCCCTGCTGACGTTTTTGTTCGCGCTCGAATACCGAAGACGGGACATCGCTCGCGCCTTTATCCAACGAGCGCCCATATTTCACGGCCGCGGGGCCGGCAATCATGCCGCCGTAGATGCAAGAGACCAGTGAATTCGCGCCGAGCCGATTCGCGCCGTGAAATTGATATTCGCATTCGCCGGCGGCATAAATTCCCGGAACATTGGTGGCTTGATTTTCTGTATCGATCCAGATTCCGCCCATCGTGTAATGGACGCCGGGAAAAACCTTCATGGGCTCAACGTGCGGATCGACGCCCAGGAATTTTTCGTAAATTTCCAAAATGCCTTCGAGCTTTCGATCTAGAACGTCACGTGGAATGTGGGTCACGTCCAAATAAACGGCTTGCTGGCCGCCGAGACCGAGCTTCAACTCAAAAACAACTTTGTGAATGGCGCGTGTGGCGACGTCACGCGGCACGAGGTTGCCGTATTTCGGATACCACTCTTCGAGGAAATAAAATCGCTCGTTGGCAGGAATGGAATTCGGAGCGCGCGTATCAGTGGCGCTCTTCGGAACCCATACGCGTCCGCCCTCACCGCGGGCAGATTCGCTCATCAATCGGAGCTTGTCTTCGCCGGGAATTGCCGTCGGGTGGACTTGAATGAATTCACCGTTGGCGTAGTCGACGCCCTGCTGAAATAGAGCCGACTGCGCCATGCCAGTGCAGACCACGGAATTTGTGGAGCGGTAATAAATCGCGCCGTTGCCGCCGGTGCAGAAAATTGTGGCGTCCGCCGGGAAAGTTTTTACTTCCATGGACTTCAGATCCATGGCGCAGATGCCGCGCGAAACGCCGGAATCGTCGATCACCGCGGAAAGGAACGTCCAGCCTTCGTATTTTTTTACTTTGCCTTCGGCTTCGTAACGGCGGACTTGTTCATCCAACGCATAAAGAAGTTGCTGCCCTGTTGTGGCGCCAGCGAACGCGGTGCGATGCATCAAAGTGCCGCCGAAACGCCGGTAATCCAAATTTCCTTCGGGCGTACGGTTGAACATCACGCCCATGCGGTCCAGCAAATCAATAATCCCCGGCGCCGCTTCGCACATGCGTTTCACGGGGGCTTGATTGGCGAGGAAATCACCGCCGTAAACAGTGTCGTCAAAATGCTGGAAGGTGGAATCGCCTTCGCCCTTGGTGTTTTTCGCGGCGTTGATTCCGCCTTGCGCGCAAACAGAATGCGAACGCTTTACCGGCACAATCGAAAACAGGTCGACGGGCACTCCGGCTTCCGCCACGCGAATGGTGGCCATTAAGCCGGCAAGTCCTCCGCCAACGACAATAATTTTGGGCTGATTCATTTTACGATGTACATGTCCAGTGGATGCCAGCCGTATCGGAAACAAACTAAAATTGCCACGCTCATGAAAATCAAAACTGCCGCTACGCCGACGCCAAGATATCCGGCCGCGCGCTGGGACTTAACTGTTGCTGCTAGCCCCCACTTGCAAACAAAATTCCAAATGCCTACGCCGAAATGGAATGAGCACGCGGTGACGCCAAGCAAAAAGAACGCGAAAAACCAAGTATTTTGCAGATCGGCCTGCACGCTGTCGTAAGTGGAAAGTCCGTGTGAGCCGAGCCGTTCGGTGTATCCGTGCCAGGCGAGAAATGCGAAGGCGATCAAGCCAGTCCAGCGCTGCGTGGTGAACATCCAATTGCCAACCCACGGATATTGAGAGGCGTTTGTTTTGCCGCGATACCAAATATAGAAGCCGTAAAACGAGTGATAGAAAATTGGCAGCCAGATAATTCCAATTTCAAGAAAAATGCGCCAAGGGATTGTTTGCAGCGTGTGGGAGGCTTCGTTGTAATTGCTGCTGCCGACCAGGGAATAACTATTTTCCCAGATGTGGTCGACCATGTAAGCGCCGACAGGGATAATGCCGCTCAATGAATGCAGTTTGCGCCAGAAGAAACTGTGGTCTGGTTGCACACCCGCTGCTTCCATGAACTAAGTTTACTCCCTTTTGTGCGGCGAATAAATTGCTCGCGGTGCACGAACTGCGGTTACTTCTGCGGTTTCGAGCGGTCCAACTGCCCCTGCGGTGAACACGCGCCAGTAACAGAAGCCAGTATAGAAATTCCGCGAACGTATTGCAAGGCGAACGAGCGACTAACTTTATTTAAATTACGCCGTCTGATGAATAGGGCCTCTCCTTGACGGTCTAGGAAAGAACATTTTATGGACAAGCAAGTCGAGCTAATGCAAGGCACATTGGATATGTTGATTCTGAAGGCGGTGTCGCTGGGCGCGCTTCACGGATATGGCGTGCTGCTGCGCATTCAACAAATCTCCGGTGGGCGATTGGAAATTCAGCAGGGCTCACTTTATCCAGCGCTCCATCGTCTGGAGCATCAAGGTTGGATTACCAGCGAGTGGGGCGAATCGGAAAATAAGCGGCGCGCGAAATTTTATCGGCTGACTGCAGCGGGTAAGCGGCGATATCACGCGGAAGCGGAAAAGTGGAATCGCATGGCGGGAGTGATTGCCGGAATTCTGCGGACTACACCGGAGGAAGTATGACCATCTGGAGCCGAGTTCGTTCGTGGGTACGCGTGACAGTTTTTCGTTCACGCGCAGAAAATGAAATGGATACAGAATTGCGCTTTCACGTTGAGACTTATGCCGAAGATTTAATTCGCCGCGGAGTTCCAGAGGAGGAAGCGCAACGGCGCGCTCGCGTGGAGTTCGGCGGAATTCAGAATACGAAGGAAAATTGCCGCGATGCGCGCGGCGCGAATATCGTCGAATCATTTTTTCAAGATTTGCGTTACGCCGCGCGTTCGATGCGACGCTCGCCGGGGTTTGCGGCTGTGGCCGTGATTGCGCTGGCGCTGGGAATCGGCGCGAATGCGGCGGTGTTTAGCGTGGTGAACGCGGTGCTGCTCCGTCCTCTTGCTTACAAAGATTCCGAACGGCTTGTCACGATTCTGCACCGAGGCAGCGATCCTGTCGCGGTCGCAAATTATTTTGACTGGCGCGATGAGAGCCGCTCGTTTGAAACAATGGCGGCCGCGGATTTCTGGACTCCGAATTTGACGGGCAGCGATCCACCGGAACATCTCTGGGGCCTTCTGGTTACGCAAAACACATTTCCGATGCTGGGCGTTCAGCCGCTGATGGGCCGATGGTTCGCCGTGGGCGAAGATCTGAAAGGCGCTGAACACGAAGTGATTCTGAGCGCGCGTCTTTGGAAGCGGCGCTTCAATAGCGATCCGTCAATTCTAGGAAAAACCATCACGTTGAACGGCGAAGCGTACACCATGGTCGGAATTATGCCGCCAGAATTTAAATTTGCGCCGTTCTGGGCGACGCATGCCGAATTGTGGGCTCCGAATGCGCTTGGCGATCCGGGTCAAACACGTGACGGTAATCACTTGCGTATTTTTGCTCGACTGAAACACGGTGTAACGTTGGCGCAATCTCAGGCGGAAATATCGGCGATCACCGCGCGTCTGGAAAAACAATATCCGGGCACGAATCGCGAAGTTCGAGTTACGTCCCTGCGGGAAAAAGTGGTGGGAAAAATTGAAACGCCGTTGCTTGTTTTTCTTGGCGCGGTGGGATTCGTGCTGCTGATTGCGTGCGCGAACGTTGCCCACATGTTGCTGGCACGTTCAGCGGCGCGGCAAAAAGAAATCGCGGTGCGGACAGCGCTCGGCGCGGGACGTATGCGGCTCGTCCGGCAGTTCCTAACAGAAAATCTTTTGCTCTCGACGATCGGCGGCGCGGCGGGGTTGCTGCTGGCCGTCTGGGGAACACGCGCTCTCGTGGCACTCAGTCCCGCGGATATTCCGCGGCTGGATTCGGTGACAATTGACGCGCGAGTTGTGTTGTTCTTGATCGGAATTTCCGTACTGACCAGCGTGTTCTTCGGACTCGCCCCAGCAATGCACGCATCCGCCGTGAATCTGAGCGATACGCTGAAGGAAAGCGGCCGCGGAACCAGCGAAGGCATGCGGCGCAATCGATTCCGAAATTTTCTGGTGGCATCCGAATTCGCGCTGGCTTTGATGTTGCTGATTGGCGCGGGATTAATGATTCGAAGTTTTTCCGCGCTGCAATCCGTTGACGCCGGATTCAATCCGCATAATGTTTTATCGATGATCGTGTCCGTTGGCGGATCGAAAGAAGCGGCGCCCGGCCACCGCGCGATTTTCTATCAACAACTTCTCGATCGTGTGCGCACAATTCCCGGCGTTGAATCGGCCGGCGGAATTAATCATCTGCCGCTGATCGGCGATATGTGGGGCTGGCCGTTCAGAATTGAAGGACAGCCGAAATCTTTGCCGGGCGAGTCACCTTCGGGCGTATATCGGATTGTTACGCCGGGATATTTTCAGACCATGCGTTTGCCGCTGCTGCGCGGGCGAGACATCACGACTGACGACAACGCCGGCGCGCCGGGTATTGTGATCATTAACGCGCGGGCTGCTTCGCGCTACTGGCCGGGTGAGGACGCGGTTGGCAAGCGCGTGTCATTCGCAAACGACAAAAATAAAAATCCGATATGGCTGACAGTGATTGGTATCGCCGCTGATGCAAAACAAGGCGACTGGATCGGCAAACCGTATCCGGAAGTTTATTTGGCGGCGTTTCAGAATCACGATTTTATTGATTCGCCGGAATCGCATTTCGCATACATAACGCTGGTCGTGCGCGCCGCGGGAGATCCGGGTCCGCTTGCCTCCGTCATCAAAGAAAACGTGTGGTCATTCGATCGCAATTTGCCAGTATCTCAAATGGTCACCATGGATGGCGTAATTGCCGACGCAAACGCGGAGTCGCGATTTGAAATGTTGCTGCTCGGAATGTTCGCCGTCGTCGCGCTTGCGCTGGCGGCGGTCGGAATTTATGGAGTGATGAGCTATTCCGTTACGCGGCGCACACACGAAATTGGAATTCGCGTTTCGCTTGGCGCCAGCCGCATCAATATATTGATGCTGGTAGTGAAGCAAGGAATGATTCTGGCGTTGATTGGATCGAGCGTCGGAATTGCCGGAGCGCTTTTGCTTTCACGTTTGATGACCAAGCTGCTTTACGGCGTGCGTCCGAATGATCCGATCACTTTCGCCACGGTTACCGTCATATTAATGATCGTCGCGTTCGTCGCCAGTTACATTCCGGCGCGCCGCGCGATGCGCGTTGATCCCATGGTTGCGCTTCGTCACGAATAAAATTTCCGCGCACACGAATTGCTGCTATTGCATCGCAAGCACCGCGTCCAAATTCGCACAGCGCGAATCCGCGCTTCCGCTATACTCAAACCTGCCCCTGCATACTTCCCTCGAGGACGAGGATGAAAGCTTTAGCAACCGCCTCAGAACTAAATCGCCTTGTGACGCGCTGGGCGGAACATTCCGCCGACATCGATGCGGCGTCGCTCGCGACGTTTTCTGAAAAGTTGGCGGCGATATTCAGCGTTAAGCCCGACGAGGTTGCGATTCTTGCCGTCACCGGCAAGGGAAAACATCTTTCATTTTTGGTTCCCGCGAAACTTAAGACCGTCGGATCAATTCCCCTGAACAGCACAACAGCGTTAGTTGCGCGTACCGCGCGTGAACGCCGGCCAGAAATTCTAAATCAATTCGCCGGGTCGCGGCACGCCAGCGTGTTTGAAGGAGTGCCGCTAGGCCGCGGCGAAGGTGAATTAATCCAGAAAATTATGAGCGTTCCGGTTATTTCCGGAAAGGATGTCGTCGGCGTGGCGCAGATTTCCCGCAAAGGACGCACCCATCAGGATGCTGGAGTGGATTTCAGTTCCGCGGATTTGCGCACGTTACAGGAACTGACCCCGACGTTGGCGCAGTTCATTCAAATTTCAAAGAAGGATTGATGGTGCCGCGTTTCTGAAGTTCACCGCCACACCCTGAAGTTCGGTCGACGCGATTTTCGCGAAATTCCCGCCGCCGTTTACAGAATGTTTACAAACTCCAAAACCCTTTGCGCGCCCTGAGGAGTTTTTTTTGCCAAAACATCGAATTCGCATTGACACTGCGTTGCGTTCTTGTTACTTTCGCGTGCGCTTGATTTTACTGGCGTAAATTGACTTCCGGAGCCCGACACTCTCAATGGCATTCGTCGCGAAAAAGATTTTTCTCACCAAAGGCGTTGGCAAACATCGCGAGAGGCTTTCGAGCTTCGAGCTGGCACTTCGTAACGCGGGCATCGCTGCATGCAACATCGTGCGCGTGTCGTCAATTTTCCCGCCGAACTGCAAACTGATTTCCCGCAGCGAAGGACTGAAGCACATCAAGCCGGGACAAATTGCGTTCACCGTGATCAGCGAAAATTCCACACGCGAACCGCATCGTCTGATTGCCGCAGGAGTTGGCCTTGCTCTGCCCGCGCAAAAAGGCATGTACGGATATCTTTCCGAGCACCACTCGTTCGGCGAAACCGAAGAAGTTGCCGGAGAATATACGGAAGAGCTAGCGGCGGAAATGCTCGCCACCACGCTGAACGTCGAATTCGACGCGGACCTTTCCTGGGACGAGAAAAAAGAAGTCTATCGAATTTCCAACAAGATCGTGCGCACGATGAATATTACGCAATCCAGCGTTGGCGATAAGCGCGGATTGTGGACGACGGTTCTTGCGGCGGCGATTTTGCTGGAAGGCGACTAGAGTTTTCCCGTATACGGGTTTCGCAGAGCCGGCGTCCTGCCGGCTCTTTTATTTTCCCCCGACCAAAACAGCCAGAAAGATGCCGGCGCTACAAAATCCGGATCGACCGTGCGCTAACGCCTCGCAAATTCGCGCAGTCGCTCTAAATTTTCCGACCAGAACGCCTTCATCTTTGTCACGTCAGCGCTGCTGCTCAATTTCATATGATCGATTACAACTTGCGTCTTCGCGGCGCCCTTTGGGTAGAGCCGAATTTCCAGTCGGCCCGCGCCATCCCAAGTGCCACGCACAGTTTTTTCAGGACGCGCGGTGGAAACGACCAGCTTGTCGCCCTTCAGCCAACCGGCGCGTTTCTTTTCGTCAGCGCACGCGGCGAAAAGCGGCTTCAGAGCAATGTCAAATGTCCGGCTAACGCTCGCTGAAAATCCTGCGGAGCTTTGGTGAAGTTCGCGTAGGCCGCGCGAGTGCTCGTATCCGACCGCAACCATTTGGCACCACCATCCGGGGACGCCAAACTTATCCTGAAGCGCCGTCGTAATTTCGGTGTGACTCATTTTTTTCGCGCCGGCCTTGTCCAATATCGGAAACCATTCCGTCCAAATTTTCCCGGTACGCTCTTTCAATACATCGTCGCCAACGCGAACGCCGTGATCCTGTCCCGCCAACGGACCAGACTTTACCGCCGCGACTTTCTTCGACGACGCAAGTTTCTTCACTACTCGAATTTTCTTCATCTCGATTCTCCCTGAGCGCTGAATCGGTTTTCGTAGCGCCGGCTTCCAGCCGGCAGTTCCGTCTCTACAAGAATTCCCACTCAAAAATCAGCGTCCGACCATTCGTCCTTTTCACTCGCAAGATGATACAAACTAATAGTATAAATTGGCGCACAGGGGAAGCACGTTCCGCGCCAACTCATTCGAGGAGAACAAATGGCATTCATCGCAACCTTCTTAGCAAACAATGACGGCTACACCGTAATGGGATTCTTCGTCTCACGATCGTTGATTTCCTGGATCATCATCGGTCTGATCGCGGGCTGGCTTGCTGGGACTATCGCACGCGGACGCGGCTTCGGCTGCTTCGTGAATATTCTTCTCGGAATGGTTGGCGCTGTTCTGGGCGGATGGATTTTCACAAAGCTCGGAATCTACAGCAGCGGCAGCGGATGGCTCTACAGTTTGGCGGCGGCAACCGTCGGGGCGATCATTCTCGTTACAATCGCCCGCTTGTTCAGCGGCGGACGCGACGACGACTAAAATCCGCACCTGCTCAATATTTAATTGAAAAGCGGAACTGACAAACGCGCGTGAAGTTTCGTTTAATGAATGGCGCACGCTCGCATGCAGCGTGCACATCAGCCTCATGAATGTGCATGTGATACGATGGTGAGCGTCTAACCGCGGAGAATCCTTTGAATCATAAGTCACTTTGGGCAATACCCCTGGGCGGCCTGGGGGAATTCGGCATGAACATGATGGCGCTACGCTTTGGCGACGACATCATCGTGATCGACGCAGGCATGATGTTCCCCGAAGCCGAGCTGCTCGGCGTCGATATCGTAATTCCTGACATGGCGTACCTGAAGCAGCACCAGAAAATGGTGCGTGCCATCATTCTGACGCACGGGCACGAAGATCACATCGGTGCGCTTCCTTATATCCTGCGCGATTTCAACGTCCCAATTTACGGCACGAAATTTACTCTCGCGCTGGTCAGCAAGCGCCTGGAAGAACGCGGCCTGCTGGATTCCGCAAAATTAAATGAAGTGGCGTCTGGCGAAACAATTCAAGTTGGCCCGTTTGGCATTGAGTTTATTCATGTGACGCACAGCACCATTGATTGCGTTGCGCTGGCCGTGCGCACTCCGATGGGCGTGATCATTCACACCGGCGATTACAAAATGGATCCAACTCCGCCGGATAACAAGCCTTTCGATTTGCACGCCTTCGCGCGCTACGGACAAGAGGGCGTCCTCGCGTTATTCAGCGACAGCACAAACGTCGAGCGCCCCGGCTACACTCCGTCAGACCGCGCCGTCACGTCGCGCCTGGAAGAACTTTTCCGCGCCGCGCCACGAAAAGTTTTGCTCTCTTGCTTCGCATCCTCCATTCATCGCATTCAGATTGCCGTGGATATTGCCGCCACCACAGGACGCAAGATTGCGTTCGTGGGCCGCAGCATGGTGGACAACGTCGAAATCGCGCATGGACTGGACCTGCTGCGCATTCCTGACGGCCTCGTCGTTCGCGCGCAGGATATTCGCTCGTTCGATCAGAAAAAATTGGTTGTGTTGATCAGCGGCAGCCAGGCTGAGCCGATGTCTTCGATGTCGCGCATCGCCGTGGATAATCACCGCATGGTTTCCGTGGAAGAAAATGACACGGTAATTCTTTCCGCGCGAATTATTCCAGGAAACGATCGCGCCATTTTCCGCATGTTGGATCACATGTTCCGCCGCAAGGCGCTCGTTTATTACGACAACAACGCGGGGCTGATTCACGTTTCCGGTCACGCCAGTCAAGAAGAGCAAAAGTTGATGTTGCAGCTAGTGAAGCCGAAATATTTTATTCCCGTTCACGGCGAATATCGTCAACTGTTCCGTCATGCCGCGCTTGCGCACCAGTTAGGCGTCGTCTCAAACGAAATTATGCTGCTGGAAGACGGCAATCCCATCGAGTTCACCGAGCATGGCGCATTCCGCCGCGAGCCAGTTTCCGTCGGTCGCGTTTGCGTGGATTCCGGCTCGCTCGAAGAAATCGAAGAGTTTGTAATTCGCGATCGCCGCCACCTTTCCGAAGACGGCGTCGTAGTTCCCATCGTCGCAATGGATAAACACAACGGCCGCCTCGGCTCGCAACCGGAAATTGTTACGCGTGGATTCTTGCCCAACGATGACGACGATCAAGGTGTAATCGCCGGCGCGCGCGAAGTTGTGTTGAAGACGATTCAAAATTCCAACGCGGAAGAAAAGTCCGATTGGACGGTAATGAAAGAAAAAATCCGCGTGGACTTGAAGCGCTACCTCAACAAGCAAACGTCCAAGCGCCCGCTGATTCTGCCCGTAATTCTGGAAGTCTAGGCCGCACAGTGAGTGTGAAGTTCGCTCTCCGCCCGTACGATTCATCTGATTTTGACGCGCTATACACGCTCGACCGGGCATGCTACCCGCCGGGAATCGCGTACAGCCGCAGCATGTTGCGCTGGTTTCTGAAGCAACCGGGCGCGATTTGCATTGTCGCGGAAAACCCCAACGCGGAAATAAAAGCGTTCGTGCTCGTCGAAGCGGAAGCGCCACTCGGCCACATCATCACATTGGATGTCGCCGCCGAATCTCGCCGCTTCGGACTCGGCACTGAACTAACAGTGGCCGCGGAAAACGCTCTATCAATAAACGGCGTCCGCGAAATAGAACTCGAGACGGCAATCGACAACGCCGCCGGCATTGCGTTTTGGACGCGCCACGGCTATCGTACCGTCGGCACGATTCCCCGCTACTACTTGGATCGCGTGGACGCGCTGTGCATGACGAAAATATTGTCAGCGCCAAAGGAGATCTGAACCAGAATGCCTCTATTTCAAGCTGTGGTGCTGGCGGTTGTGCAGGGACTCACCGAATTTCTCCCCATCAGCAGCAGCGCGCATCTGGTTTTATTTCCGTGGTTCGCCGGATGGCAGGAGCCCGGCCTCGCGTTCAACGTCGCACTCCACATCGGCACGCTATTCGCGGTGCTCATTTATTTTCTGCGCGATTGGATTCAGCTCACGCTCGCTGGATTCGGCGTCCGCGCTTCGGCCAACATGAGCAACGAAGAACTTTCCTGGAAACGGAAACTTTTCTGGTTGCTCGTAATCGGAACAATTCCCGGCGCGGTCGTTGGCATTCTTTTTGAAAAAACAATCGAAGAACGCTTCATGCAGCCAATTCCCATCGCCTGCGCTCTTATTGGAGTCGGATTATTAATGTGGTGGGTCGACAGTATGGCGGCGCAGAAGCGCCACATGCCGGAACTCGGACTTAGCGATTCGCTTCTCGTCGGGTCTGCTCAAGCACTCGCGCTTTTCCCCGGAGTTTCTCGCTCTGGCATCACCATTACAGCCGGACTTTCTCAACGCATGACGCGAGAAACCGCCGCGCGATTTTCATTTCTACTGTCGACACCGCTGATTGCGGGTGCAGCCGTCAAAGAACTTCCTAAACTTTTGCACGCGCATAAAGCGGGCACGATGGACATTTCCCTTTCCACTGTGCTCATCGCCATCGCGGTTTCCGCCATCGTTGGCTACCTTGTTATCGGATTTCTGCTGCGTTACCTGCAAACACGTACGCTGAAAGTTTTTGTTGTTTACCGCGTTGCGCTCGGTATACTTATCCTGCTACTCGTTTTCCTCCATCTGGGCCACACGCGATAGCGCCAGCGCGCCCCAGAGGTAGAGTAGTCACCGCTGTCCGCCCACCCAGGAGAAGTTTGTGCGCTTACTAACGCCAACGGAAAATCACCGGCTGAATGAGCTATGCGGATTTTTAGGTCTGACTATGGGCCTTCTCGTAATGCTCAGCTTGCTTTCGTATAATCCGCATGACGCATCCCTGAATGTTTCGTCATTCGATTCGGGCGCGCGCCACGCCACCAACTGGATCGGTCCAGTCGGAGCGCACGGCGCCGACCTGTTATTCCAAGGACTCGGCTACGCAGCGTTTCTATTGCCTGCGGGGATTTTTGCGCTCGGCACGCGATGGTTCCGCAGCCGTCCCGTGGATTCGCCAACCGCAAAGTTGGTCGGCTGGGGCCTTTTCGTTCTTGGACTGCCCGCCCTTGTGTCGCTATGGCACTTCCCCGAAGTACGCGGAGCCGCGCCACCGGGCGGATTGCTGGGCGATGTACTCGCCAGTGGCTTAACCGCCGCGTTCAACAGTGTTGGCGGACAGCTCGTCACCGTTACCGCGCTTCTCGTCGCGCTATTTTTGACTACGAAATTTTCTTTCCTTGGCGCGCAGGAATGGGCCAAAGGGCCGCTCGCCAAAGTTAATTTTATTCCCGCAATGATGGAGCGCTACAAGGACTGGCGCGAAGAGCGTGAACAGAAGCAGCTTCGTAAGCGCGTCGACGAAATTAAAATTTCCGGACGTCCGGCAGTTGCCTCGCAAGTGAAGAATGCGATCAGCAAAGTGTTCGCGAAATCGACGGTAGCCGAAGCCGAAGAAGAAGCAGCGGAGTCCGAGGAATCCGAAGAGAAACCGTCAAAGCGTTCGCCTGTAATTCTGCGCTTCAAAGAGAAGGCAGAAGATGAAGAGAAACCGGAGAAGCCTTCCAAATCTTCCGGTCCGAAAATTTCCAGCGGCCCATCAAATTTCAAACTGCCTCCAACGAACTTGCTGCATTCCGCTGAGCGCAGCGAGAAAATGCAGGAAGAAGATTTGAAGCAGTGCGCCCGCGCCATCGAGGCCAAGCTGAAGGAATTTGACGTCGGAGGTGTGATCACGCAAATCAATCCGGGTCCGGTCGTTACAACTTATGAGTTCAAGCCGGAAGCCGGAATTAAGTACAGCCGCATCACAGGACTGCAGGACGACCTGTGCCTCGCGCTGAAAGCGGAATCCATTCTGATTGACCGGATTCCCGGGAAATCTACGATTGGTGTTGAGGTTCCGAATCATCATCGCCAAACGATCGCTCTGCGTGAAGAAATCGAGTCGCCGGAATTTGTGAATTCCGCGTCGAAGCTAACTCTCGCCATGGGCAAGGATTTAATCGGGCGCAACCGCATCAGCGATTTGGCGCAGATGCCCCACCTGCTGATTGCCGGATCAACTGGCACCGGCAAGAGCGTGTTCCTTAATTCGCTGATTATTTCGATGCTGTACAAAGCGACGCCCGACGAATTGAAGCTGGTAATGGTCGATCCGAAGCGCCTTGAGCTCGGATTGTACGAAGGTATCCCCCACTTACTCGCGCCGGTCGTTACGGACCCAAAGGTGGCTTCTAACGTTCTGCGCAATGCCACGCGTGAAATGGAACGCCGCTTGAAATTATTGGCGCAACGCGGTGTGCGAAACATTGACCAGTACAATCGCACCTTCAAGCGCGGCGAATCGCTTTCTTTGTTTGACGACGATGAAGTACAACTTGATCACAAGCCTCTGCCCTACATCGTTATCATCATCGACGAGTTGGCCGACTTGATGATGGTGGACACGAGCAACGTCGAAGCGTCGATCACGCGTCTGGCGCAAATGGCTCGTGCGGTGGGCATCCATTTGATTCTCGCGACGCAGCGCCCGTCGGTGGACGTGATCACCGGACTAATTAAAGCTAACTTCCCTGCCCGTATATCTTTCCGCGTGGCCAGCAAAATTGACTCGCGCACCATTCTCGATGCCAATGGTTCCGAATCGCTTCTCGGCCGCGGCGACATGCTTTATCTTCCAGCCGGTTCTTCGCGGCTGCATCGCATCCACGGTTCGCTGGTTGGTGAAGAGGAAATTGCCGCGGTCTGCGATTTCTGGCGGTCGCAAGGAAAAGCCGTTTACAACGAGCAACTGCTTGAACCGCCGAAGGAAGAGTCTGCTGATGCTACCGGTGGCGAAGGTGGCGACGAGCCGGTGGACGACGCGATGTATCAAGAAGCCGTGCGCGTAGTCTGTGATGCAGGCCGCGCGTCAACTTCCACACTGCAACGCCGCCTGCGCATCGGCTATGGACGCGCTGCCCGTCTGATCGACATTATGGAAAAGGACGGCATCGTAGGTCCGCCCGACGGCACCAGGCCTCGTGAATTGCTGAAGAGCAAAGACTGGATGCGCGAGATCGATACTTCAATGAGGTAGTTTTCTTTGAATAAAAAACGGCGCGCATCAATTCGATGCGCGCCGTTTTTATTTAGTGGCTCAGCGATTCCTGACAGTGCAGGTACTACCGAGCGACAGTCCCTGCTGAATAAGTCTTCAAATATTCCGCCAAATTATTCTGCTGCAAACTCCGCAACGCAATGCACGAATTCACGCGATCCTTCGCATTGCGCAGCGGCCGCTCCGCCCCCGGAATATGTTGCTCCGCGAAAAACTCCTGTGATTCATCGCGCATTTTCGCATCGCAGAATTGCCCTGCGATGGACGCAAGTCCCGCGCCTCCAATCTGCGCGCCTTCCTTGGCTTTCAATTCCTGGAAGTGAAGCTTCAACAGATCCCACGCGACAGTCTGAGTCGCGTCATCTCCAAATAAACCATTAATCAATCCCATGTCCTGATTCCGCACCGCGGGACTCAGGATGAATTCAAACGTCCGCTTGGTCAGCGCCGGATCGCGAAACGCGCTCAGCGCGAAGAAATACGAATAATATTCCTCGGGAGTTTTTGCCGACTTGATGTGTTCCATGTAGCGGTCGTACAGCGCGCCGTCGCCCTTGTGCGCCACGGTCCGCAATGCTGCCCGCGCCAACTCTGTATCCACCGAGCCTGGATCACTCATGTATTGTTCAGCGGTGAATTTTGCCTTCGCGATTAACGCTGGATCGTTTCCATAGGCCGTCAGGATGTTCGTAACATCGGTGCGCAAAGCTGCACGCTCTGCGCTTTCGTCCGGTGACGGCAAGCGATTCTGCCCTCCGGGCATATCAGTTGTTCCGCCAGTACCCGGAATTCGCTCCGACCATTCCGGCGCAGGCTTCTCGTTCGCTGACATCAAATCATTCGCAATCGGCGTCAGAAACTTCCGCACCCAAGCCTCAAACGCCGGACGATCCGTCGGACTCGCAATCGCATCGTGGATCCGCGGAATCACCCCCATTGCTTCGCCAATTACCGCGCGATTTCTATCGCTCTGAAAATTCTGCATGGCATTCAGATAATCCCCAACCTTCAACCGCCCTGTTCGCACCATCGCCCATGCATCGCCCAGAAAATGAATACGCTCTTCGGGACTAAAACTCGTTTCCATCTCCGCGCTCATTTTTCCAAACGCATCCGCGCCATATTCCGCGCGGTAATATCCGCGTCCACCGGCATTCGCAAAAACCCATGGCGCGCAACCGGGCATATCGAACGTCTGCTCATGTTCGCTAAGTATTCTGTAGGCAGAAGTCTTCGATCCAGCCGCGCGAAGCGCCACGGGAATTTGCCAAATCTCCTCATGATCGCTTGCTGTAACCGCCTTGACGTAATCCGGTCCGTGATCCGCATAAAACCGCTCCTGCGTCAGCGTAACTTTCGTCACTCCGCCCACGCATGTCGACTTCACCATAATCACTGGCGCGCCCGGCTGGTCAATAAAACTCTTCATTATTTTATCGACCGGTTTTCCCGTCGCACGCGTCATCGTGCCCCAGAAATCTTCCCCCGTCGCGTTCCCGTAAGCATGGGCCTGCAAATATTCGTTCACTCCCTTGCGATACAAATCTTTTCCGACATACGCCTCAACCATCCGCAGTACTGACGCCGTTTTCTCATAAGCAATTCCGTCGAACAGCGCGTCAATTTCCGCTGGCGTATTCGCATTGGATCGTATCGGCCGGATTGACGAAATCGAATCGGTCGTTAGCGCGCCATCCGTCTCTCCCACTTCGTCCTGCGAATTGTGCCACTCCGGTTTCCACGCCTCCATCGGCTTCCACGCCATCCAGGTGGCGAATCCTTCGTTCAGCCAGATGTCATCCCACCATTTCATGGTTACAAGATCGCCGAACCACTGGTGCGCCATTTCGTGCGCCAGCACAGATGTGACATTTTCTCGCGTGTCCAGGGGCGAAGTCTTCTCGTCGACGAACAGATCCGTTTCGCGGTATGTGATCGCCGCAACATTTTCCATCGCGCCCGCCGCAAAATCCGGGAACGCAATAATGTCCAGCTTCTGGAACGGATATTTCGTGAAGTAATAGGTGTCGTAGAATTTCAGAATATTTTCAGCGGACGTGAGCGCCCAGCCAACCAGATTTTCTTTTCCCGGCACGGTGCAAACGCGAATTGGAATTCCGTCCGCCGCTCCCGACTTGCACACAAAATCTCCAACCATCATGGCCACAAGATACGTAGACATTTTCGGCGAAGGAGAAAACGTCAGTGTGTGCTTGCCATCGCCCGGCCCCGGCACATCCGATACAATTTTCCCATTCGAGATCGCCGTATCGCCCTTATCGATCACCAATTTGATGTTGTAGACGGCCTTGTATGCGGGTTCGTCAAAACAAGGAAACGCCCGCCGCGCGTCCGTCGACTCAAATTGCGTAACCGCATAGCGCCGCTTCGGGGTCTGGCTTAAATAAAATCCGCGCAGCTTGTCGTTTAAAATCCCTGTGTATTTGATGTGAATAAAATAATCGCGCGCTGGCAATTCCACCGGCACATTAAACGTCGCCTGATCCGATTTCTCATCCAACGTCACCGGAACTACTAGATGAAAACTTCCCGCCGTAATTTTCACTTCCTGAAATTCAATCTCCGCCGCATTCAACGTGATCGTCGTCGCTGGTTTCAACAAACGAACATGAATCGTCTCTTCGCCCGTGAATGTCGCTTTCTCTAAATCCGGCGTGAACGTCAGATCGTAACTTTCTGGAATTACATTCGTCGGCAACCTCTGCCCCGACGCAGCAATTCCAAAAGTAAGCGTGCACAGCGCAACCAGAATCAGACGCTTCATCGAAACACCCCTCAATTTTTCCCGGAGCTTCCAAATCTTACGGTGGCCATGGAAGGCGATAATCCGGCGGATTTGCAGCGAATCCCTTAAATTACCCTAACATATTAAGATATACGCCGCAGGCTGGAAAAACAGTTCAACTATTATTAAAAAATTCGCGCGTTTCGCTTTGCCCCACGCGCAGTTTCGCTTACAATGTTTGCTCCGGTGCCGGGGTAGCTCACCGGTAGAGCGCGGCCCTGAAAAGGCCGGCGTAGGCAGTTCAACTCTGCCCCTCGGCACCATTTAATTCTTCCCGTGGAATCCTCTACGCACCCAGTGCATTAGCCACAATCATCACAACACCCAGCAGCAATATCCCAATCACAACAAACGGAAAATAATCCTTCCCGCGTGGAAAAGCTCGTCTTCGGGATGCCATAATTTCAGTTCTCCATCGATCAACGTAATTTGGCTCGGGAATAAATCGTCCCGCGACTCGATCGCTATCAGCTGAATAGCGGCTGGGAATTTGGTAAGGGTTCGTGGTACGCGTCAACATACTTCCAAAATAACGCATCCGCGAAAAAACAAAATGGGGTGAATCCTGTAAGCCGGTCGAAGAAATCGCGTAGGGTTCGCACAGAAAAACGGCCGGAAATCCCGAAAAGGAATTTCCGGCCGCCGCGTTCTATTTATTCGACCAATTAATTCTGCTGATCTCCCGCTCCACGTCCACCGGCTGCAGAAGGAGGTGGTGCCGCTCGTCCGGCATCCAACGCATTCCAATTCATAATCGCGTTGAATCCCAGCGAATAAGTCCCCTGCGACTGCCATCTCCAGAACGGTCGCAGCGCGAACATCACCACATGTCCTTTGCCAACCGGCGAGTCAATAATCGCCGCGCGATTCGCCAGCCCTTCACCATTCGCCAGAGTGCCCGATAGCAGCATGTCCGCAGCGTTTGCTGGGAAGCGCATCACAACTCGCGCCGCCGGACCTGCCGGTCCACCACGTCCGCCAAATCCGCCGCCACCACCTTGGCCACCGCCAGCTCCCGGTGCACCTGCTCCCGCCGCTCCCGGAGCGCCCGCAGCACCAGCTCCTCCGCCGCGTCCGCCTCGACCACCGCCGCGTCCACCACGTCCGCCAGTCTGCGCTCCGACGGCGGCAATATCCGCAGCCGAAGGCCGCTCCGTAGAATTCGCCGCGTTGCCTTCTTCTTCGCTC